>Ga0105237_10002255_pt1 | contig 23992 bp, 26 predicted proteins | sample KBSC24metaG_FD_81520 | JGI IMG/M metagenome (GOLD analysis project Ga0105237, IMG submission 81520) | Corn rhizosphere microbial communities from Kellogg Biological Station, Michigan, USA - KBS C2-4 metaG | ecosystem: Host-associated > Plants > Roots > Rhizosphere > Soil | place: Michigan, USA...
AGAAGAGCTTCGTCGCCGCATTCACGATCCCCGCACGCGGTGATGCCGTCGGCGCTGCGTCGGCGTCGTTGCGCGGTCGTCCGATGGCACGGACCTCGGCTGTCTCCCGTCGCTGCGCTCGCCCCGTGGCCCGGCGCTCGGGTGTCGGCACGACGTGAATCCTACTGTGGCAGCTAGCCGAGCGGCGCGCGCTCGTCGTGTGCGCGCTCGACTGTGTCGCGCGCGGCCGCCACGACGTCACGCCACAGTTCGAGGCCGAACGACTTCGTGGCCCGCGACGGGTAACCCGTCACGCCGTTGGTGGACACGTGCTGCACCGCATACCGGAAGACGGCGCCTTGGGTGCGGTCGGGATCGTCGGCGGTCGCCATCTTGTCGGTGTCGACCAGCTCCGGCCGCAGCGCCAGCATGAGCGAGGTCTCCGCGGCGTTGGCGTGCCAGTCGACGGCGTCCTCGGTCGCGCGCCGTGTGATGTCGGGGGTCAGATCCCACCACTGCATGACGCCGATCCTGCGGTCGCCGAACGTCCTGCGGAACCCGTCGCAGGCGATCCAGAGCGGTGCGGCGTTGCCGACGTGCCCGTTCACGAACAGCACCCGGCGGAACCCGGAGTCGACGCAGGCCTCCGCGACCAAGCTGGCCGCGGCGGCGGTCTCCTCACCCGAGAACGCCACCGTCCCCGCCATCTTGGAACCGTGAAAGAAACTGGCGCCGAAGGCGAGCGCAGGCAGCACGACGGCCCACTCCCCCGCAGCGGCCTCGGCGAGCTCGGTGGCGACGATGGTGTCGGTGCCGACCGGCAGATGGGGTCCATGTTGTTCGGTGGCGCCGACCGGAATCAGCGCCACGCAGTCCGGGTCCGCCTCGATGCGGTCGGCCAGCTGCGCAGAGGACAGCTCACCCCACCGCGCCGTCACCAGAACCTCAAGTAGCGATCGGTCTCCCACGATGACACGTGGGCCGCGAAGGAGTCCCATTCCGCGCGCTTCTCGGTGACGTACGAGGCGAACATCGCTTCACCGAACACGCTGCGCGCCAGCGGGTCCGCTTCCAGCGCGTCGATCGCCTCCCCGAGCGAACGGGGTAGCCACCCGATGCCGCGTTGGAGTAGATCGCTCTCCGACAGGTTGTAGAGGTTGTCCCGGTTGGGGTCGCCGGGGTCGAGCCCTTCGCGGATGCCCTCGAGCCCTGCCGCGAGGACGAGTGCCGAACCCAGGTACGGGTTGTTCGCGCTGTCGGCGGCGCGACACTCGACACGACCTCCGCCCCTTGGGATGCGGAGCATGTTGGTGCGGTTGTTGTCACCGTAGCAGGCGAAGATCGGCGCCCAGGTCAGCCCGGACATGCTGCCCTGCTTGACGAGTCGCTTGTAGCTGTTGACCGTGGGCGCGATCACCGCGCAGATCGCCGACGCGTGGCGGAGCACCCCGGCGATGAACTGGTATCCGAGAGTGGACAGGCCGCAGCCGCGAGGATCGTCCGCGTCGGCGAAGACGTTGACGCCGGCGCCGTCGGCCAGCGACATGTTGTAGTGGGCGCCGCTCCCGGTCCTGTCGGCGAACGGTTTGGGCATCCACGACGCGAACAACCCGTGCTTGCGGGCGATCTCGCCGACCATCATGCGGAAGAACACCAGCCGGTCCGACATCGACACCGCATCGGTGTAGGTGAAGTCGGTCTCGAACTGGCCGTTGCCGTCCTCGTGATCGAATGAGTAGACATCCCAACCCAGTTCGTTCATCGCCGAGACGATCTCGTCGACGACCGGGTAGTTGTGCAGCATGCCCCGCAGGTCGTAGCACGGCTTGTCGAGGACGTCGTCGGGGCTGGCGGGTGCAGGCGTTCCCATGCGGTCGTCGGTGAGCAGGAAGAACTCGGTCTCGATGCCGAGGTTGAAGGTGTAGCCCAACGTCGCGGCGTCGGCCGTCACGCGCTTGAGGATCTGCCTGCTGCACGCCTCGAACGGGGTCTCCCCGATCCAGAGATCACCGGGGAACCAGGCGATCTCACGGTTGAACGGGGCGATGATCGCCGCGTCCAGGTCGGGGTGTGGCGCGACCTCGTCGTCGTTGACGTCCTGAGGCACCCCGTCCAGGGCGGCGCCGGTGAACATCTCCGAACCGCGCGACGCCTGCTCGAGATGGTTGAGCGGCACCATCTTGGACTTCGGCTTGCCGTGCATGTCGACGAAGCTGATCGCGGCGTACTTCACGCCGGAGGCCGCGAGCCGTTCGGCGACCTCGGTGACGTCCGTTCCCGTCAGGGCGTGCGACTGCTGGCCGTTCAGTGTGGCGGTCATGTCTTCTCCCGTTAGGCCGTCGACGCGAGATCGACGGTGTTGCCGATGATTCCGAGTTCACGGCCGAGATAGCGGTAGAACTCCCACAGTGGTCGCTCGAGGTGCGAGAGCCTGCCCACTCCCGTCACGCCGGAGCGGACGGCACGCTGGACGGCCGTGCAGGCGTCGAGGTCTTCGCGGTGGATGTCGCAGATCGTCTTGATCAGCTGGCTGCGGCGTTCCTCCAGCCCCGGCGCGGCCAGTGCGGCGGGCGACATGCAGATGTCGAGCTGCAGTTCGATCTTGCCGGCACCGAGCGGAAGTGTCTTGAGCCAGTACATGTATGCCGGGCCCATCGCGATCTGCAGAAGCGGATAGCCGATGAAGATCAGCGACTTGTGGTGGTGTTCGGGGCTCAGCGTTGCCGCACCCGGTGAGAGGAACGGCGGATCCGCAGGGTAACCGGGCGCCTGCCCAGACCACATGGTGGTGAAGTAGTCGCCGACCTCACCGGTGTAGCTCAGGGCGGCGGGAAACTGGTCCTCGAGCGATCCGCGGTGGGGGCCCATGTGGTGGTAGCACTCCATGAAGTTGTCCACCATGATCTTCCAGTCCCACTCGCACACGCCCCAGTCGGTCTGCTCGACGGTCTGGTAGTTCTCCAGGTCGTAGACGTCCACGATCGGGTCCAGCGCCGCGTACTGGCTCGCAAGGGATTCGGCCTGCCCGTCGAGGTTGACCATCACGAAGCCCTTCCAGACCTCGTGTCGGAATTGCTTGAGCGGATAGTCCTTCCGGTCGAACCCTGCGGACTTCTTCATCTCGGGTGCGCCTGCGAGATGACCGTCCAGCCCGAACGACCACAGGTGGTAGGGGCACTGCAGGACGTTGGCCTCTCCCGCGCCGGTGCACACCTCCATCCAGCGGTGCGTGCAGTTGCGCGACAACACCCGGATGTCGGACTTGCGGTCGCGGGTGACGACGAGCGGCGTGCCGAGGATGTCGATGCTGTAGTAGCTGCCGTCGATGGGAACCTGTTCGACGCGGCACAGCGGTATCCAGCCGCGCTTGAAGATCCGGTCGACCTCCGCGGCGTACAGCTCATCGCTGCCGTAGGCCTCTGGCGGCAGGGTGACCGCGTTCTCGGGTGACTCGACCCCACATGTTGCGGTCAGTCGTGAGTAGTCGAATGTCATGGAGCCGACGATAAGCAGGATCTGTTGCTGGACTGTTTCGTCGTGGTAAATGACTAATTGAAACGGTTCGCTGCTCCCCACCTCACAAAACTTCGTACTACCAGTGAGTTTTGATCATACTTTCGATGAAGTATCGAAAGACTTCACGCCGACACGCTCCGCGACGGTGCTCTGTCGATGGCCGGTCCTTCCGTTCCAGCCCGTGCCCGGCTCCGAGCTGGTTGGGTATGAGGTCATGATCGAAGTCACCCTGCTGGGCACGGGCAGTCCCATGGTCGACGCAAACCGGGCGGGGCCGTCGACCCTGGTGCGCGCAGGCGATCAGACCTTCCTAGTCGACTGCGGCCGGGGTGTGCTGCAACGGGCCGCGGCCATCGGCGTCGGGGCCGCTGGGCTCTCCGCGCTACTGCTGACACACCTGCACAGCGACCACATCACCGACCTCAACGACGTGATCACGACGCGGTGGGTGACGACGTTCGAACGCACGCCGCTGCCGATCATCGGGCCACCAGGGACGGCCGCCGTGGTCGCGGCCACGCTGGAAGCGCTGGCACCGGACGTCAGCTATCGGATCGCCCACCATGCCGACATCACCGAGCCGCCTGCGGTCGAGGTGCACGAATACACAGAGGGCCCCGTATGGGATGACGGCGGTGTCCAGATCCGGGTTGCCCCAACCGATCACCGGCCCGTGGAACCCACCATCGGGTTTCGCATCGAGTACGGCGGGGCGTCGGTCGTGCTCGCGGGCGACTCGGTGCCGTGCGCGAGTCTCGACGCCCTCGCCGCGGGGGCGGGAGCACTGGTTCACACCGTGATCCGCAAGGATCTCGTCGCGCGGGTGCCGATGCAGCGGCTCACGGACATCCTCGACTATCACTCCTCCGTCGAGGAAGCCGCGGGCACAGCGACGCGGGCTGGTGTTGGCACGCTGATCCTCACGCACTACGTCCCGCCGCTGGCCCCTGGCCAGGAGGAGGACTGGCGTGCTCTTGCCGCGTCGGTGTTCCCTCGCCAGATCGAGCTGGGCGACGACCTGCATCGCGTCGAGGTACACCCTGGGGTGTGCGTCAACCGGTAGCGGCCAGGCGTGCGGCCGCGCCCGTCACCGTGGCAAGGGCTTCCGGAGTCCACGGCCCGCCACGCGCGATGACGACCGCGTGCGTCACTCCCAAATCGCCCAAAGCATCACAGCGGTCGACGAATTCGTCGACCGACTCACCGGGCACCAGTGCAGTGCTGACCGTACGGTCCACCGCCTCGAACGGCCTGCCGACATCGGCACAGTGCCGCGCCAACACCTCGAGTTGTCGGCCGATCGTTCGACCGCCATCGGGAACGTCGAACAAATTGCAGGCGTCGCCGTATTCGGCGACCAGGCGCAGCGTGCGCCGCTCGCCGGTGCCGCCGATCAACACCGGCGGGCGCGGCGACGTGATGGGTCGCGGGCTGCCGACGGGGTGCTCTAGTACCAGATGGTCGCCGTGGAACGGGCTGTCGTCGCCGGACCACATCTGCGTGGCCAGCTGGAGAAGCTCGGTCAATCGGGCGAACCGTTCGGCCGTCGGGGGCAAGAACAACCCCATGGCGTTGGCTTCGTCGGCGTTGTATCCGGCGCCGATGCCCAGCCAGGCCCGCCCATCGGTCAGCACGTCCAGCGTCGTCACTGCCTTGATGAGCAGGCCGGCAGCCCGGAAGGTCGCCGCGGTGACCATGGTGCCCAGCCGTAGCCGCGACGTTCGGGCCGCCAGGAAGCCCAATGTGGTGTAGGCCTCCAACATCGGTTCGTCGAGTCGGCCGGACGGGTCGGCCTGCAGCAGATGATCTGCGACCCAGAGCGTGTCGACCACGGAATCGTCCAGGGTGTCGGCGAGTGCCGCGAGCCGTGCCCGGACCTCACCGTGAGGCCACGAGTAGTTGGTGACGTTGACGCTGAGCCTCACGATTGCGGCCCGCCCGCGGGGACGGCCTCGTTCTTGCGTCGGCGGCGCAGCGGCAGAAGGGCTCCCGCCACGATCAGCCAAATGAACCCGGTGAACCGGGCGACCGGCAGCAGAACGGCCAGCGCAGGCCAGATCAGTACCAACGTGGTCAGCTCGGCGATGGCCGCGATGACCAGTCCGGTCCAGGCCACCGGCCGTGGCAGCAGACCGACGATGAGGCCGGGCACCGCGACGCCGGCGATCAGTAGTCCCAGCGCGACGATGTGTCCGGTGCCGCCGGTGAGGAACACCAGGTAGTACAACGCCCGGACGAGCGCGGGATCCGCGCTGACTTCGGGCCGGGACAGGGTCCAGACCACGAGTCCGGAGAAACCGAGACCGCCTGCGGCCAAGATGCCACCCACTAGCGCGATCGTGGCGCCTGGCGCGATCACGCCGAGTTGGCGCAACCGTGCGCTGACCGTGGCCGCATAGATGGCCAACGGCACCGAGGACGCGAACACGCCGACCGCGCCCGCCTGCACTGCCGCAGGATGGCCCTGAAAGTACGCCAATATCGGCGCGTCGGCGCCGTACGGCAGCGGCATGATGCCACCCATGGCGGCCGCGACGGCCAGGCCGACGAGCAACAGTCCCAGGGAGATTGCGGCCAGCACGGGCAGCGGCGGCCCACCTTGGCGTGGTCGACCGGGCTCGTCATTTCCATCGGTGAGTGAATCGTTCATGTAGTGAACGGTATGACTCCGCAACGGCGAGCGCAAGGGCGAAGATCATTTCAGATTTGAACGATTCGTCGGGTGTATGATCGACCGGTGTCAGCCGCGAACGACGTCCACGGCGATGGGATCGCCTTCCTACTCACCCAACTGGGGCATGATGCGGCGACGCGGTTTGCCGAGCAGATGGCGACCATCGATCTGTCCCCGCCCCACGCCGGGATACTTCGCACCATCGCCGCCGAACCGGGCGGCAGCCAACAGGCGCTGAGCGCTCGTCTGGGCGTACTGCCGAGCCGTGTCGTGGCCTACGTCGACGAGTTGGAGGAACGCGGCTACGTCGAACGGCGCCGCAACCCCGATGACCGACGTCTCCATGCGCTGCATCTCACGGCGTCCGGAAAACGGTTGATGCGCAAGATCTCAACCCTCGCAAGCGAACACGAGGGCAACATGACCTCGGGGCTCGACGAACGACAACGCGGAACCCTGCGCGAACTGCTCGCCACACTGGCGCAGCAACGCGGTCTGACACCACACGTGCATCCGGGTTACCGGACCCTCGGCCACGCCAACGGGAGTACTACGCCAGCCGGGTGATCTCCACGACCACGTCGAGATCGGTGGAACCCTCGCCAGAATAGATCCCCTTCAGCGGCGTGACGTCGGCGTAGTCGCGGCCGACTCCCACGCTGATGTACCGCTCGTTGATCTCCTTGTCGTTGGTGGGGTCGTAGTGCCACCACCCGCCGGTCCACGCCTGCACCCAGGCGTGGCTCTGGCCGTCGATGGTGTCACCGACCACCGCCTTGCGCGTCGGATGCAGGTAACCGGACACGTATCGGGATGGAATCCCCATGCTGCGCAACAGAATCAACGTCAAGTGGGCGAAGTCCTGGCAGACGCCCTTGCCCTCGCGGTGAGCGTCCAACCCCGACGAGTGCACACCGGTGGTGCCCGGCACGTAGTCCAGTTCGGTGTGCACCCAGTTCGCCGCCTCCACCACGGCTTCCTGCGGCTCGTGGTACTTGGCGATGCGCTGCCCCACTCTGGCGATGCGACGGCTGTCCGGGGTGTACTTCGTCGCCACCAGGTACTCGTCGAAGCGGTCGAGCACGGCCTCGGACTTCAGGTCATCCCAGGTGACCTTGTCGGCGGGCATCTCACCCTTGTCGGTCTCGACGACCGACGACGCGGTGACCTCCAATTCGGTATGCGGCGCATGCAGATCGAACGCCGTCACCGCGGTTCCCCAGTAGTCGACGTACCGGTAGGACCGGGTGGCCGGCACGGTCTCGACGCGGTTGAGGATCACGTTCTGCCGCGAGTCCGACCGCGGGGTCAACCGTGCCTCGTTGTAGGACGCCGTCACTGGGGACTTGTAGGCATAGCCGGTCGAGTGCACGACGCGCAAACGCCACATCAGATCTCACCTTCCTCGATGACCAGCGACCCCTTACGGCCTGCGTCAGTCCATGCCACCCACGGGGCGGAGTGAAAGTACTCCAGCGCCAACGCCTCTCCGACCTCGGCGCAGGTCTTCTGCAGGCCGCCGAGGCGTTCCTCCAGTGACTCCAGCAGCACGCCGGGCCGCAGGAACTCCAACTCGCTGCGGGCGCGACCCAGCAGGCGTTGCGCCTCGTCGGTGGCGCCGATCCGGTTGTGCGCGCGGTTGTGCAGTTCCTCGAGGCTGTGTTCGGCCAGCCGCAGCGAGTACATCACCGAGCGCGGGAACAGCCGGTCCAGAAGCATGAACTCGACGACGCGGACGGCGTCGAGCACACCGCGGTACGTGCGCAGGTAGGTGTCGTGCGCACCCGCCGACCGCAGCACCGTCACCCATGCAGGCGACGAGGCACTGTCACCGACGCGGGCGAGCAGCAGCCGCACGGTCATGTCGACGCGTTCGATCGCCCGCCCGAGGACCATGAAGCGGTAGCCGTCGTCGCGGGACAGCGTGGAGTCCGCCAGTCCTGCGAACATCGCGGCGCGGCCCTCGACGTACGACAGGAACTCGTGCGGGCCGAGCCGCTTCGCGGCGCGCTCCCGTTCGGCGAGCGCGTTGTAGGTGGTGTTGAGGCACTCCCAGATCTCGGTCGACGTGACTTCGCGTGCGCCGCGGGCATTTTCGCGGGCGCCGGCGATCGACTCGACGATCGAGCAGCCGCCCTTGGTGTCGCGGCTGAACGCGACGAGGTCGGTGAGCGACCACACGTCGAGCGCCACCTTGGGCGGCTCGATGCCGAGCACCTTCAACAGCGTCCTGGACGCCTGGTCGGGGTCGACGCTGGAGTCCTCGAGCAGTTGGTGCACGGTGACGTCGAGGATGCGGGCCGTGTCGTCGGCCCTCTCGACGTAGCGCCCGATCCAGTACAGCGATTCCGCGTTGCGTGCCAGCATCATCGTCCTCTCTTCGCGCGAGCGCTCATCGCCAATCCCTCAGGCCTATTGCTGTTGCTGTTGTTGTTGCTGCTGTCCCGATTGCGATTGCTGTTGCTGCTGCGACGCGTCCGGGCCCTTCTCGGACTTGGTTCCGTTGGGGGACTTGGGCAATGCCCTGACCACCTCGGCGGCGGCCAGCTCGCGATCGGCGGCCGACGCCCGCGAGGCGAGCACCCAGGTGTCCTTCGAGCCACCGCCCTGGCTGGAGTTGACCACCAGTGAGCCCTCGGGCAGCGCGACGCGGGTCAACCCACCGGGCAGCACCCACACGTCGTCGCCGTCGTTGACGCAGAACGGTCGGAGGTCGACGTGCCGCGGGGCCAGCTCGTCGTCGATCTGCGTCGGCACCGTCGACAGCTGCACGACGGGCTGGGCGATCCAGCCTCGGGGATCGGCGCGGATCTTCTTGCTGATGGTGGCCAGTTCCTTCTCGGAAGCCTCCGGGCCGAACACGATGCCGTAGCCGCCGGAGCCCTCGACCGGTTTGATGACGAGTTCGTCGACGCGGTCGAGCACCTCCTCGCGCTCCGCGTCGAGCCAGCAGCGGAAGGTGTCGACGTTGGCAAGCAGCGGCTTCTCGCCGAGGTAGTACTCGATGATCGTCGGCACGTAGGTGTAGACCAGCTTGTCGTCGCCGACGCCGTTTCCGACCGCGCTGGAGATCACGACGTTGCCCGCGCGGGCGGCGTTCAGTACGCCCGCCACCCCGAGTACCGAGTCGGGTTTGAAGTGCATGGGGTCGAGGTAGTCGTCGTCGATGCGCCGGTAGATGACGTCGACCTGGCGTTCGCCGTTGGTGGTCCGCATGTAGACGGTGTTGTCCCTGCAGAACAGGTCGCGGCCCTCGACGAGCTCGACGCCCATCTGCCGGGCCAGCAGCGAGTGCTCGAAGTAGGCCGAGTTGTAGACGCCGGGGGTGAGCACGACGACCGTCGGGTCCGCCTCGTTGGAGGCGGCGGCCTTGCGCAGCGCCTGCAGCAGATGTGACGAGTAGTCGCCGACCGCGCGGACCCGGTGCGTGGCGAACAGGTTCGGAAAGACGCGCGCCATGGAGCGGCGGTTCTCCATGACGTAGGAGACCCCCGAGGGTGAGCGCAGGTTGTCCTCGAGGACGCGGAAGGTCCCTTGCGCGTCGCGCACCAGGTCGATGCCCGCGACGTGAATCCGCACGCCGTTGGGCGGCACGATGCCTGCGGCCTCGCGATGGAAGTGCTCGCACGACGTCACCAACCGGCGCGGGATCACGCCGTCACGCAGGATCTCCTGCTCGCCGTAGACGTCGTCGAGGTACATCTCGAGCGCCTTGACCCTCTGGGTGATGCCGCGTTCGAGCCGTGACCACTCGGCCGCCGAGATCACCCTTGGCACCAGGTCCAGCGGGAAGGGGCGTTCCTGTCCCGAGAGGGAGAAGGTGATGCCCTGGTCGATGAAGGCGCGGCCGAGCGCATCGGAGCGCGCCGCGAGCTCGGAGGCGTCGGACGGGGCAAGCTCGCTGAAGATGCCCTTGTAGGGGCCGCGCACGTTGCCGTCGGCGTCGAACATCTCGTCGAAGGCCTTCGAATAACCGCCGACGCTGTTGTATCCGTCGAAGATGCCGTCGTAACGCTTCGTCGAAGAGGGAGACTTGCGCGACGTCCTCGCACTGGCTGTGGGAACGGTTCGAAGGCTCACCTGTGACATGCTGCCTCACCAGCGCCGTTTCGGCAGGCCACTGGCGATCGCTTTGGGTAATTCGGGCCTGCGCTGGTAACCTGAACCCTCGCTGCCCGGCACCGGGCACCCGCATGAACACTCATGCCAACCCAAGCTGACATTTAGAAGGAATCAACGCGTGGCCAACATCAAGTCGCAGGAAAAGCGCATCCGCACCAACGAGCGCGCACGTCTGCGCAACCAGTCGGTGAAGTCCGAACTTCGCACGGCTGTTCGCGGCCTCCGTGAAGCCATCGACGCTGGCGAGAAGGACAAGGCCGCCGAGTTGCTGGTTGCCACCAACCGCAAGCTCGACCAGGCCGCCAGCAAGGGTGTCATTCACAAGAACCAGGCGGCCAACAAGAAGTCCGCTCTGACGCTGGCCGCCAACAAGCTCTGAGCTGATCGGGGCCCGTGCCCTCAGCCGTTGGCTGCCAGTTCCGCCACCCGGCGCACCGCCGTCTCGAGTGCGTAGTCGGCATTCGCCGCCACGCCCTTGACGTCGCCGTTGAGCGCCGCGACCAACCGCATCGCCTCGGCCACCGAGTCGCGTGACCAGCGGCGGGACTGCTTCTGCGCCTTCTGCACGCGCCACGGCGGCATGCCCAGTTCACCGGCCAGCTTGTACGGATCACCCGACAGCGGCCCGATCCTGGCGATCGCGTGCACGGCCTCGGCGAGTGCGTCGGCCAACACCACCTGCGGTTCGCCGCTCATCATCGCCCAACGCAGGGCTTCGGTCGCGCCCGCCACGTCGCCCGTGACCGCCTTCTCCGCGATCTCGAACCCCTTCACCTCGGCCTTTCCGCTGTGATAGCGGCGCACCGCCGCGGGATCCACGTGGCCACCGGTGTCGGCGACAAGCTGTGAGCACGCCGACGCCAGCTCGCGCAGGTCTGAGCCAACGGCATCCAAGATCGCCGTGACCGTGTCGTCGTTGACCTTGACCTTCAGCTCACGGAACTCCCTGCGGACGAAATCGGCGCGCTCCGCGGGTTTGGTGATCTTGGCGCACGGGTGTACCTCGGCGCCGAGTTTCTTGAGCTGATCGGCCAGCGCCTTGGCGCGCCCACCACCGGAGTGCACGACGACGAGCATGGTGCCCGGCGGCAGGTCCGCCGCCGCGGCCGCGATGAGCGCCACCGCGTCCTTGCCCGCCTCGGCCGCCGACTCCAGCACCACGACCCGCTCCTCGGCGAACAGTGAAGGGCTGAGCAATTCGGCCAACTCGCTGGTGCTGACCTCGCCCGCACGCAGTCGATCGACGGGCACGTCCACGGTGCCCGCCGCGTCGCGCGCGGCGTGCAGGACCTCGCCAACGGCGCGTTCGACGAGCAGTTCTTCATCGCCCAGTACGAGGTGCAGTTCGCTCACCTTGAGATCGTGTCACGTCGCGCCGACAGCGCCCGTTCCCGGGCCGACACCTGCGCCGGCGACCGCCCACGCGATCAGGCAGACCACCGCCGACGCCACGCCGATGCGCCCCCACCGCCACCGCCACATGACGACGGAGCCGATTCCGGCTGCCGCCACGCAGAGCACACCCGCGGGGCCGGACGGCACGGGCACGACGGCACCGGGCAGCGCCGACGCCCACTTCGCCACTCGCAGCAGCCACCACAGTTCCGGCCCGGTGAACCGCATTAGGAACTGGGCCGCCGCCGGCCACACGACCGACACCGCGGCCGCGCCGGTACCGATCACGGTGATGGGCGCGATGACGATTGCCACCGCCAGGTTGGCCGCCACCGACACCAGGCTCAGGGTCCCCGACATCCCCGCGACGAGCGGTGCCGTGACGAGTTGGGCGGCGACGGCGACGCTCACCGCGGCGGCGAGGGGTTTGGGCCAGCCGCGGTCGACGAGCCGTCGCGACCACATGGGGGCGATCACGACGAGCGCCGCAGTGGCCGACGCCGACAGCGCGAAGCCCATGTCGACCGCCAGTTGGGGCGCGCCGATCATCAGGATCAGCACGGTCGCCGACAGCGCTGGAATCGCTTGCCGCCGTCGGTGTGTGACGATCGCCAGCAAGGTGATCGCGCCCATGACCGCCGCCCGCAGCACGCTCGCCGACGGCTGCACCACCACGACGAACGCGGTCAGCGCCAGCGCGGCCAACGCAACGGCCATCCGAGGGCCCACCACCGCGGCCGATAGCAGCACCGCACCACAGACGATCGTGACGTTGGCGCCCGACACGGCGGTGAGATGAGTGAGGCCGGCGGCCTTGAACTCGTCGACCGTCATCCCGGTCAGGGTCGACGTATCGCCCAGCACCAACGCCGGCAGCATTGCGGCCTGATCAGCTGGCAGCGCCGACCGCGCAGCGTCGGCGAAGGCGGCGCGCACCCGTGCGGCGACCCGTTGGACGAGGCTCGCCCTGCCGAGCGCCGGCTCCCCCGTCGCCGTCAGCACCGCGACGGTGAGATCGCGCCGGGTGGGCGGACCTACCCGGGCGCGGAACGCGGCAGGGCGGCCCGCGGTCAGCTCTCCATATCCGATGCCCGACGCGAATACCACGACCCGACCGGACATTTCGCGGTCGTCGACGGCGGTCAGGTCGCCGCGGAACATCAACCGGCCACCGGCCACCGCGCGGGGACTCGGCAGCGACGACCTCCACCGCGACCGTCCTGCCGAGATGACCCGACACCGGATGCGCAGAGACGTCCTGCACGCGCAACGTCACCGAGATCGAGAACGCGATCCCGACGAATGCCACCGCGAGCACACCCGGCCAGATCGCCGCATCCGGCTCCCTGCCGCGCCACCATCGCGTGACGAGGAACGTGACCGCCACCGCCGCCGACGTGACCCACGGCGTGGCGGCCCCGCCCCAGACGATGCCCGCGACCGTCACACCCCAGCTCGTCAACGCAGCCGGAACCAGGCGCAGGTCGTGACCGACCGAGCGGGTATCGGGCGTGCTCACACATGGACCAGGTCACGCAGCTTCTCCAGCCGCGCGGGTCCGATGCCGTCGACCTCGCCGAGTTGGTCGACGCTGGTGAACCGGCCATTGGCGTCGCGCCACCCGACGATGGCCGCCGCGGTGACCGGCCCGACGCCGGGCAGTGCGTCGAGTTCCTCCGGCGTTGCGGTGTTGAGGTTCACCAAGTTCGGCGGTTCGGGACCGGCGTCCCCGGCGGGTCCTTCCGCCTGCCCCGGTGGAGCCGTGACCGAACTGCCCATCGCCGTGGGTGTGCCTGGCGGCGAGGTGATGCCGACGACGATCTGCTCGCCGTCGGACACCCGGCGGGCCATGTTGAGCCCGATCAGGTCGGCGCCGTCGAGTGTCCCTCCGGCTGCGGTGAGTGCGTCGGCGATGCGCGCGCCCGAGTCCAGCGTGACCAGTCCCGGCCGATGAACGAGACCGACCACACTGACCACGACCGGCCCGCCGGGTTCGGCGGCGGGACTGCCTGCCGTCGGGCTCGTCGACGAAACCATCTGCACCGGAGGGAGTTTCGCCGACACCACCGGCGGTGGGTCGTCGCGCACCAACGTGAACACCGTGACCAGTACCGCGATGGCGCCAACCGCGACCAGCGCAATGACGCCCGCACGACCGGGATCCGCCCGGATGGCCGCCAGCCAGCCCGGACCACCCGTCGTCGGCGCGTCGGGCAGCCACCGCGACAGCGACGTATCGGGTTCCTCGTCCTCGGACCGTTCGGCTTCGGTGGGTTCGGATCCCAGGCGACGTTGCGCCCTGTCGGCGGGCAGTTCGGTTCGCATGGCCGCGACGGTAGGCGCGGCGCCGGACGTGACGGGTCCCGCGGGCCTCCCGCGGTTCTCGGTTGTGGATGAAGATCGCTCTGTGGATGGCGGGTCAGGCGCCGCCGTGCGCCGCCACAAGCGAAATGCGAAGACCGGACGGTCCGTCCGCCACCAAGTAGGTCACCGTCACCTTGGCGATCTCCCCGCCGTTGCGGTCGCGGCGCGAGAAGGTTCCACGATAGAGCGCAGACGCCGAATTGAGGACGGTGATTTCAGAATGCAGCTCGTCACTGTGGTGGTAGCCCGTGGCTCGCAAACCGTCGAGTTGGCCCTGCGCCACACCCGCGACCTGATCGTCCGATGTCAGTGCGACGACCCCTTCGTCACTCGTGATGATGAGCGGAACACCGTAATAGTCCAGCAGCGAGGCGATCTCACGCTCGCCGCGCGCACACGCCGCAAAGGTGTCGAGGTACTCGTCGAACCACTTGCTCAATCCGTCGGTGTCCACGGGCATGACCAGATCATCCCCCAAACGGTTGCCGAGACTAGGAGTTCTGGCCAGACCGCCGCCCCGTCAGCGGTTCCTCCAGCACGATGCCGCGAACGTCGTCGGGAACCTTTGGCGCGGTCAATTCGGGCGTCTCACCGCTCCCAGCAGACGCCGTCGCCTCAGCAGTCGCTGCTCCGGATCCGTGCGGCGTCGCACGCTCGAGGAACCGGAGCAGTTCGACGGGGAAGGGAAGCACCAAGGTGGAGTTCTTCTCCGCGGCGACCTCCACGACGGTTTCGAGGAGTCGCAGTTGCAGCGCCGCCGGGTGTTCGGCCATCACCTCGGCCGCTTGGGCCAGCTTTTCGGACGCCTGCAGTTCACCCTCCGCGGTGATGACCCGGGCGCGTCGCTCACGCTCTGCCTCGGCCTGGCGCGCAATCGACCGCTTCATCGAATCCGGCAGCACGACGTCCTTGATCTCGACACGGTCGATTTGCACGCCCCAGCCCAGCGCAGGGCTGTCGATCATCAGCTCAAGGCCCTGGTTGAGGTGCTCGCGGTTGGACAGCAGGTCGTCCAGGTTGCTCTTGCCGATGATCGAGCGCAACGACGTCTGCGCCACCTGACCGATGGCGGACATGTAGTCCTGCACGTCGACGGCGGCCCGCACCGGATCCGAGACGTTGAAGTAGATGACGGCGTCCACCCGGACGGTCACGTTGTCGCGGGTGATGCCGTCCTGCGCGGGCACTGGCAGCGTGATGATCTGCATGTTCACCTTCTGCAGGCGGTCTGCGAAGGGGATCAACACCGTCAGTCCCGGCTCACGAACACCGGTTTGCACCCGGCCGAATCGGAAGACGACGCCGCGTTCGAACTGCTTGACGACGCGGATGTTCTGCAGCGTCAGCCACATGGCTGCGAGGGCACCGACGCCGGCACCTGCCAGCGTGTAGAGGATGGTCATGACGTTCTCCTCGAGGGACCACACCGCGCAGCCCAAGCCACGCGGGCCTTACTCGAGTGTGCTCCCCCAGCCGTCATCTCGCCAGCACACCCAATCGATCTCGACCAGCGCGCCGACCGCCAGCCCGGTCACCCCGACGCAGGTGCGTGACGGCAACCGGTCGGGAAACCATGCGGCGTAGGCGGTATTGAAGGCGGCGTAGTCGTCCCAGTCGATGAGGTAGGCGCGCACCGAGACGACGTCGGCCAGTCCCCCACCGCAGAGTTCGGTGACGCGCAACAGGTTCCGCAGCACCTGATCGGTCTGGGTCGCGACGTCGGTGCCGACCACGGTCCCGGTGGTATCGGTCGGCATCTGGCCAGTGACGTGCAACGTCTGCCCCGCGGCGGTGGCGTGCGAGAACGGAGCCACACCCGGCGGCACGCCGTCCGCGGGCGTGAAGTGGAACGCGCGGATGCCGGTCATGCCGCGACGCCCGGCCAGCGCGGGAAGCACCGCTTGTCGATGCGGCCGTGCACGCCCTGGCGTTGGTCGACGACCTGGGTGACGGTGAAGTCGACGGCCACCGACATGAACGAGTAGGCGTCCCTGCGGGTCAGGCCGAAGACCAGCCCGAGCACGTCGAGCGTGCGCAGCGCCGCGGACTTCATCGCCGCGTCCAGGGAGTCGCCGAAGCCGTGCACCAGCAGCTCGGTCGAGGTCTCAAGCACGGGCACGGTGAAGGGCAGATCACGTCGAATGGTCAAGCGCAGCAATCCGTTCAGTGACGACTCCAGTGCGGTCCCGCTGATCTCGCCGTCGCCCTGCGAGACATGCGGGTCGCCCACCGACAGCAGCGCGCCGGGCACCTGCACAGGGTAGAACATGCGCCCACCCGCGCCGATGCGCCAGTTGTCGACGTCGCCGCCGTGGTCACCGGGTGGCACCGACGACACCCTCTCCGGGGCGGCTGGGGCGACGCCCATGGTCCCGAAGTGCGGGCGCAGCGGGACGACGACACCGGGCAGCGCGGGTTCGCGCGCGGCGGCGTCCGGCGCGACGATGGTGCCCGGCTGGTCGGCCAAAGGCGTTGCGGTCCAGTCGTAACCGAACAACGCCCGGCCCAGAAGTGCGTCTTCGTCGAGTTCGTAGACCGTCACCCGCTCGGTAGGCAGCTCGTCGTACAGGTGGCCCCAGTGCCCGGCGAGGTTCGACCCGTAGGGCAGCCGCGGCGTGGCAGAGAGGATGTCGACCTGCAGCACGTCACCGGGCCGGGCACCCTCGACGGCGATCGGGCCGGTGAGCAGATGCGGCCCTGGTCCACGGTCGGTGACTGCGGCGAAGACGTCGGCGATTCTCGGGTCCATCAGCAGGTCGGGGGCGTCACCGGCGTGATGGGTCAGCGTCTCGATGGCGACCAGATCACCCGACGCCACGACGAGTGCGGGTTCCAGTCGCGGGTCGAAGTACCCCCAGTGCACCGTGGACGGGGTGGCCGGGAGGTCGTGTTGCATCCGGCGATCATGCCAGCGCGACGGTCTTCCGGCGCGTCGAGCGAAGGCTCACGTATACATATTCCTGAAGGTGTCTACTAATCGCCGCAACGAGGAGGCGCACATGACGACCACCACCGACCGACCGCTGCGGGTGATCCAGTGGACCACCGGCAACATCGGCACACGCTCGCTGCACGCCATCATCGGACGCGACGACATGGAACTCGTCGGCGTGTACGCCCACGGTGCCGACAAGGTCGGGGTGGACGCCGCCGAGCTCGCCGGCTGGCCGGAGCCCACCGGCATCACGGCCACCAACGACGTCGACGCGCTGATCGCGCTGCGGCCGGACGCCTGCTGTTACAACCCGCTGTGGCCCAACGTCGACGAACTGGTGCGGCTGCTCGAGGCGGGGGTGAACGTGTGCTCCAGCGCGGCGTGGATCACCGGCGGCAAGCAATCGCCGGAGGACCTGGACCGGATCCGGAAGGCTTGTCAGGCAGGCAATTCCACGATCTTCGGCAGCGGCGCCCACCCCGGCATGACGAACATGGTCGGGATGGTGCTCTCGGGTGCCTGCGAGAACGTCGACGAGATCCGCATCACCGAATCGGTCGACTGCTCGACCTACGAATCCGCGGGCACGCAGGCCGCGATGGGCTTCGGGCAGGATCCCGGCACACCCGGCCTCGCCGAAAGCGTGCGGCGCGAGAGCGAGGTGTTCGCCGAGTCCGCGGCGATGATGGCCGACGCGATCGGCGCCAAGCTCGACCGGCTGACCTTCGACGTCGAGTTCACCACCGCCACCGGCGACAGCGACCTCGGCTTCATGCAGATCCCGAACGGCACCGTAGGTGGCGTGTACGGCTATCACCGCGGCTGGGTCGGCGAGAAGAACGTCGTCAGCGTCGGGTTCAACTGGACCATGGGTAGCCACGTCACCCCGCCCAAGCCGCTCGAGCACGGGCACGTCATCCAGGTGTTCGGCACGCCCAACATGCGCACCGTGCTGCACTGCCTGCCACCGAAGGGCTGGACCGAACCCGGCTTCATGGGGCTCGGCATGATCTATACGGCCATGCCCGTGACCAACGCCGTACCCGCGGTCGTCGCCGCGGCGCCGGGCATCGTCACGCTGAAGGACCTACCGCCCGTGACCGGACGGGTGGCGCTCTAGCGCCGTATCCCGGTGCATCGAGTTCTGCGCCATGGCTGCTGACGGTTGCACATCACGACCCTCGCGCAGATCTCGGCGAGCAGCCACCCTGCAGTTCATACTCTGTATGTGACGTCGGATTCAGGCGCGTCACACATGAAGTTCCCAGGATCCACGCCTGCCCGAGAATCGGCGCAATGGCGTGGTAACTCACGCGAAATCCATTCCTCATACAGAGTATGCATTGTATGGTTCGGCGGGCACTACGAACCACGGGAGACCAACTATGGCCACATCATCATCGGCTGAGCACCCCGCCCCGACGGGGTTGAGGTCCGGCGCACTGCGGGCCGGCGACGTCGTCGTCATGGCGTTGGCCAGCTCCGGTCCGACCCAGAGCGTCGCGGTCTCGCTGGCAGCCATCATGGCCACCGTCGCCTACGCGGGCTTCCTGCCGATCCTGATCTGCTTCGTGCCGATGCTCGGCATCGCGCTGGGCTATCAGCGCCTCCACGCCTGGCAGCCGAGCGCAGGCGCGACGTATTCCTGGGTGGGTCGGGTGCTCAACCCCCACGCCGGCTTCTTCGCCGGCTGGATCATGTTGCTCTACTACACCGTTGGCACGACCAGCCTGACCATCCCGCTCGGCAGCTACCTGCTCAGCTTCTTCTCCGACGATGCCGCCAACAACTCGTACGCCGTCGCCACCGTCGGCACCGTGTTCAACCTCATCGTGCTGGTGATCGCCGCCCTCGGCGCGCAACTGTCTGCCCGGTTCCAGTGGATGTGGGCGATCTTCGAATACGCGCTCATCCTCGGGTTCGCGATCGCGGCGATCGTCTTCATCGCCAGCGGACACGACGGCGTCGTCACCGTGGACTCGTCGTGGTTCACCATCAGCGGCGCGGGTGGCTTCAAGTCGCTGATATCGGGTGTGCTGCTTGCGATCTTCTTGTACTCGGGTTGGGACACGGCCGCCTACGTCGGCGAGGAGTCCTCGGGCGCCAAGGCCGGGAAGGCCGCCTTGACCAGCGTCATCCTGTTGTTCATCATCTACTCGGTTACGGTGCTGGCCTTCCAGGGCATCGCCCCCATGCAGGAGATGCAAGACCACGCGGCGAACATCCTGGCGTTCGTCGGCGAGCGGATCGGCGGCGGCTTCTGGAAACAGCTCATGATCGTCGCCGTTCTCGGCGGGACCCTGGCGTCGCTCCTGGCTGCCATCGTGAGCTCGTCGCGCATCGGTTTCGCCATGGGCCGCGACCGCGTCATTCCCGCTTGGTTCGGCGGTGTGAATGCGCGCTTCGGCACACCATGGAACGCAACGATCCTCTTCGGCCTGCTCAACGTCGTGTTCCTCTGGGGCTCGACCCTGATCGACTCGGTCGGTGCGGCGCTCGCGGACATCGTCAGCACGCTCGGGCTGATGGCCGCCATCTTCTACCTGCTCACCGCAAGCACCGCCATCTGGTGCTACCGCCGCCAGATCATGGGCTCGGCAGCCGATTTCGTGATCGGCGGACTGCTTCCAGGGTTGGGCGCGGTGTTCATGGCGTTCGTGGTGGTCTATTCGTTGGCATCGGGATCGCTCAACGCGGTCGAGATCTCGTTCGGAGTCGGCCTCTCCCTCTTGGGCCTCGTGCTGTCGGTGATCTCCGCCAAGACGGGCCGCGCCCGCTACTACACCGACCCGCGCAGCAGCTTCGGCGATCACGTCGAAGCCGAGCTCGCGCGCCCGACGTCCTAGCCCAGGCGCGTCGCGAGGGTGGCCACACCGATCCCGTCGAGATCGCTCAACGCGGCGGGCCGCCCAGCCATCACCAGCAGCAGCGCCTCGCCAGGCCCGCGTACTTCGGGCCCCCGTCCGTAGGTCCAGTCGGAGTCGGTGGCGACCAGCCGCACCCCGCGGACCCGCAACGCGCCGCGGATGGTCGGCGAGTAGCGGACGAAGTCCAGTGCCGCCCTGAGCCGTTCAGCGGGTATGGTCCGCACCAGACCCAGCGGACGTCGGATGTCCTGATGGTGAATCATGTTGTCGGTCAGCGCTACCCGGCCGCCGAAGCCGGCACCCATGCCCTTCGGCTCCGCATTGGCTCGCAGGAGCGCGATGAGCCGATCGGTCGACTCGCCCGCGAGGTCGGAGACACCGAGACCGTTGATGCGGTCCATCTGCAGGCGGCCCTTGACGAACCGAGCCGTCAGCTCGCGTGGGGTCATCTCCTCGAAACTGACCACGTGCGCGGCCACTTCGCGTACGCGCCAGCCTGCACACAACGACGGCTGCGCCCACTGTTCGGGCGTCAGCCCGGCCAGCAAGTCGGCAAGGTCTTCGCGTTCCTCACGGGCCAGGTCGAGTGCGCTCACTAGCCGTCCACCGTCACGCACACCCCGATCGCGCCGCCGCCGACGTGCACGGCCAGCACTGGTCCCATGTCGCGGACGGAAAGCGATTCGAGCTGCGGCAGCCGCGCCGTCAGCGTCGCACCGAGTTCGTCGGCGTCGTCGTGGTTGTCGACGTGATGGACGACGACCGACGCGCTGCGGTCCCCGACGAACTCCGCGACGGCATCGACCATCGCCGCGTGGGCCTTCGACACCGTGCGGATGCGCTGTGACAGCACCAGCCGACCGTCCACGTCGAGGCACAGTAGTGGCTTGAGGGACAGCGCCGTGCCCAACCACGATGCGGCAGTGCCGATGCGCCCGCTGCGCCGGAGGTTGTCGAGCCGGTGCACCACGATGAAGGCGCGGCCACGCGGCACGGCGGACCGGGCCGCGGCCTCGACGGCGTCGAGGTCCTCACCTGCCGTCGCCGAACGTGCCGCCGCCACGGCGACGAACCCGACGCCCGCTGCCGCGGACCGTGCGTTCACCACGCGCACCGCAGGCCCGAATTCCCGCGCCGTGGCCACGGCCGAGCTGAAGGTGCTCGACAACGCCGCCGAAAGATGGACCGCGACAACGCCGTCCCCGCCGCTGTCGGCCAGTGCCTTGCGGTAGGCCTCCGTCAGGTCGGCGGGCACGGCACCTGCGGTCGTGACGTGCGCCCGGTCGTGGACGTCGTAGGGCACCGGGTCGATGCCGTCGCGCAGATCGGTGCCGTCGGCGAGGACGTGTAACGGCACCTGACGAATTCCCCACCGCTGCAACTCGTCCGGTTCCAGCCGGGACGACGAGTCGGTGACCACGACGACGGCCATGGTCAGTCGCCGGCGACTTCGGAGACCGTGACTCCCGCCTCGGCGAGGCCCTTCATCATCAGCTCGGCGACGGCGGCGTGTGCCTCGAAGTTCCAGTGGATGCCGTCCGGGTTGCCGCGTCCGTTCATGACCTCGTCGCCGACTGCGGCCTTCAGGTCGACGATCGGCACGTCGTGATCGCGTCCCCACGACGTGATCGCGGCGACGGTGGGTTCGCGCCAGCGGTGCGACCGGCCGTAGGTGTCGGCGATGTGCACCGAGGGAATCGTCGCCACGAACGGAATGCCCGGCCGGTTGAAGTCGATTGCGGCCCTGACCTGTTCGAGGTAGTCGGCGCTCAGATGTGGAGGCAGCGCGGGCCGCGCGATCGGTGACAGCCGTGGCTGTAGCCAGCCGTAGCCGTCGCGGGCCCACCGCCGCAGCCACGGCGGCCGGACGTAGCGGATCAGTTCGCGCACCGCGGTCGGCAGCGGTGACGGCAGGGAATCCATGCCGCTGGTCGCGACGATCACTGCGCCGGCGCGGGGCAGGGCAGCCCACGCCCGGGGATCCTGGGTGGCTGCCCACCAGACGTCGCGGCAGGTCCATCCGATCCGGCCGATCACTTCGACGTCCCATCCGAGTTGGGCGGCAACGATGTTGGGCCAGATGCGCGGATCGTCGGCGGGTAGTCCGCCCGTCGGTCCGTAGTAGGAGAGGGAGTCGCAGAAGACGAGGAGAGTCCGGCGGTCAGAGGACATCGTTGGCGACCTGTGCCGAGGCATTCCACACGTCGAGCCGCCAGCGGACGTCGTCGGCCCCGGCGTCTGGTGCCGAGTGGCCGGACAGCTGCACCCAGCTGGCATTGCCCATGCCGCCCAGGATCGGCCAGTTGTCCACCGGCAGACGGAGCAGCGCCGCGGTCAGGGCCGCGATCAACCCGCCGTGGGCTACCAGCACCACGGGACGGTCCGCCTCGTCGACGCCCCATTCGGGCTGCCCGGCGATCAGTTCCGCGACCACCGGCAGGCTGCGCTCGGCCACGTCGATCCGGCTCTCGCCGCCGTGCGGGGCCCACCGGGCGTCGTCCCGCCACGCCAGCCGGGCACCAGGGGCGACGGCGTCGACCTCGAGGTGCGTCATGCCCTGCCAGTCGCCGAGGTGGGTTTCGCGCAGCCGGGTGTCGACGGATACCGGCAGGCCCGACCGTTCGCTGAGCGCCAGTGCGGTGTCCAGCGCGCGCCGCAGATCCGATGACACGATCAGCAGCGGTTGCCGCTTGGCCAGTACCTCGGCGGCGGCGACGGCCTGCATCCGCCCCAAATCGCTCAGGTCGGTGTCGAGTTGGCCCTGCATCCGGCTGCCCGCGTTGTACTCGGTCTGCCCGTGCCGCAGCAGCACCAGGCGGCGGACCCTCACTGCGCACCGTCCAGGTCGACCGGCACCAGCGGGCAGTCGCGCCACAGCCGGTCCAACGCGTAGAAGTTGCGCTCGTCCTGATGCTGGATGTGCACGACGATGTCGATGTAGTCCAGCAGCACCCAGCGGCCTTCCCGGGTGCCCTCGCGGCGGGCCGGCTTGTGCCCGGCGACGCGCATCTTCTCCTCGACCTCGTCGACGATGGCGTTGACCTGCCGGTCGTTGGACGCCGAGGCGATGACGAACAGATCGGTGATGACGAGCTGCCCAGAGACGTCGATGACGACGACGTCGTCGGCGAGCTTGTCGCTGGCCGCCCTCGCCGCCACCGTGGCCATGCCGATGGCTTCTTCTGATGCGGTCATGCGCGAGACTCCTTGCTGGCCAACGTATGCGCCGGGTACAGACCCCGCTTGGTGACGTACTGGACGACGCCGTCCGGAACCAGGTACCAGATGGGCCGCCCCGATGCAGCGCGACGCCTGCAGTCGCTCGACGAGATGGCCAGGGCCGGCACCTCGACCAGGCTCAGCGCGTCGTCCGGCAACTCCTTCATCGCGGCGGCGATGTGTTCGCCGTCGAGCTCGTAGCCGGGTCGGCTGACACCGACGAACCGGGCCATGGAGAACAGGTCCTCCCAGTTCTGCCACGATAGGATCGACGCGAGCGCGTCGGCACCGGTGATGAAGAAGAGCTCGGTGTCGGGGTTGAGCGCCCCGAGGTCGCGCAGCGTGTCCTTGGTGTAGGTCGCGCCGCCGCGGTCGATGTCGACGCGGCTGACGGAGAACCGCGGGTTGGCCGCGGTGGCGATGACCGTCATCAGGTAGCGGTCCTCGGCGGCGGTGACGATGCGCTCACGCTTCTGCCACGGCTGTCCGGTCGGCACGAACACGACTTCGTCGAGGTCGAACAGGTCCGCCACCTCGCTGGCCGCGACCAAGTGACCGTTGTGGATGGGATCGAACGTCCCACCCATCACACCCAGCCTGCGTCGAGTCACGAATAGCGAGCTTACGGGAGTGGGTGCGGACGCCCTGATCAGGCAGGAGAGCGCGCGGAGCGCTAGACAGGCAGCAGCTGGTCGATGACCCCGGCGAGCTGCTTTGCCGACCGGCACTCGTGCATGGTGATGACACCCTCGTAGCGCGGTACCGCAGAGTCGCCGCTCCCCCACAGATGCTTGGGTTCGGGGTTGAGCCAGTGCGCATGCCTGCTGGCGTTGACCATGTGCGCGAGCAGGTCGACCTCGGGGTTGCGGTAGTTGTTGCGACCGTCGCCGAGCACCAGAAGCGAGCTGCGCGGCGACAGCA
>Ga0105237_10002256_pt1 | contig 23983 bp, 19 predicted proteins | sample KBSC24metaG_FD_81520 | JGI IMG/M metagenome (GOLD analysis project Ga0105237, IMG submission 81520) | Corn rhizosphere microbial communities from Kellogg Biological Station, Michigan, USA - KBS C2-4 metaG | ecosystem: Host-associated > Plants > Roots > Rhizosphere > Soil | place: Michigan, USA...
TCCCGTAAGTTGCCGGTGAAGAAATTGCCTGCTTTATCCAGGATCTCTGCATGGGATAGCTTGATGGTATCGCCGGATTTTCCTCTTACTTTGAATCGCACCCAGCCGGCCAGATTTTGACCGAAGTCGATGATCTGTTCACCCTTCGGGCTCGTGAAGATCCTGGCGGGGCGAAAATGTTCTTTTTCTCTAACAGGTGGGCTCACTGTAGCAACGAGATCGTTTTTGGGAAAGTTTTTAACAGCGGCGGGTGACCAATTATTGTCATTGTATGTTGTCTCAGTCCAGCCTTCTTTCTCTTGTCTGGCATCGTAGATTTCTCCATTGTACAGGTCGGCATAGCGGATAGGACCGGTGGATGACTTCCAGCTGGTGTCGGAAGTAATAGTGTAGGTTGTGCCATCAATGTATTCGATGATCAATTGAAAAAGCAGACTGGCGTCGCTGCCGTAATTATTGTGATAATTCCATTGTCCGAAGATGCCCCGGTACCAGCCATCTCCCAAGGTCACACCTATGGCGTTGTCGCCTTTTTTTATCAGCTGTGTCACATCATAGGATTGGTATTGTAATCTTTTATCATAGTTGGTCCAGCCGGGTGTGAACCAGGCATCCCCAACGCGCCTATCGTTGATCTGTGTCTCGTACAAGCCGTGAGCGGTAATGTAGGCGGTGGCGGATTGTATGGTTTTGCTTGTTTTGAAGGTTTTGCGTAGCAACGGGCTGGGTCGCGTCAGGGAGTCTTCCAGGTAGCCGGGGCCGATCCATTGGGCTCTCCAGTCCTCAGCGTGTAGCAGTCCCATTTGCCAGGTGGATTTTGTGCTCCAGGCCGAGGGGAAGCCTTTTTCGTCCCAGATCCTTACCTGCCATGTGTATTTTTTTCCGGATAACAGGGATTGGCCCTGGTACTTCAGGTTTATGGATTGAGTGGATGGGGTTTTGCCGGTGGACCATATGCTCCTGGTGTCTTGCATAACTTTTATTTCATATGCAGTTTGGGCAGCTCCTTTCCTGCTGGTGAAGAGCTGCCAGCTGAATTGGGGCGTTGGGGTTTCGATGCCGATGGGGTTGGTTTGATGGTCTACTGTGAGGTGGGAGACGCTGGTCTGGCCAAGGGTCCGGTCAAGGCATAAGAAATTCAGCAGCCCCAGGATGGCGGTCAGAAAGAGCATTTTTTTCATGTAGGAGGGAGTAATTGCGGGTTTACAAATAAGGCGTGTAAAAATAAACAAATTGACTTGCAACGAGTATCCCCTTTGGAAATAGTTTCGTCCTTTTCCGAAATATTTTGCTTTCTAACTTGTATGGGCAACTAACCTCATCCTATAAATCTTATCATATGCAAAAGAAAGCCGGAGCATTGCTCTACTACTGCTGTATCGGCCTGGCGGGTTTTGTCTTCGCCATCTGCTGTTTTATCATCTATATATCGGGTTTGATCCTTGATCTATTGGCATTCGTAGGGCTGTTGGGGGTGGCTTTTGGGTCGCTGGTGTATGGACGGGTGAAAAGGGTAAAGTTCCATTTACAAAGGCTGCGCCCTGCGCATTGAAAATATGTGAAAATCCGGTTCGGAAATAGTTTCATCCGGTTTGAAAATATCTCTCTTTTTAAATTGCATTACTGATTCAATCTACATTAAACCTTGTCGTCTGTATGGGAAAGATAGCAAGTCTCATGGAAGCCAGTCTCGCAGGACTCACCAATGTCCTGGAATTCCGCCATAAGCCATCCAACTCGAATAATGTGGCACACATGTCCGCGGCGTCTGAAAAAACAGCCGGCTTTCTCTCTTTTGTTCTCAGAGGAAATTATAATTTTCGCTACTTAAATATAGCTGTCGTTGGAGCTATTATACAGTTCACTGTCTTTAAAGTTCTATATCCATACCCAGACTTTATCTCGGATTCCTACAGTTATATTGAAACGAATCTTTCCCATTTGAAAGTGAATCTATGGCCCATTGGGTATTCCAAATTTCTTGCAGGGGTCCATGCTATAAGTCCGTCCGATAATTTCCTGGTATTTTGCCAATATGCTGTTCTTACCGGTGCTTTGTTATACTTTTTCTTCTCCATACGTTATTTATTTAGATTGAGCAAACCAGCCACTGTTGTTCTGTTTATTTTCCTTTTTTTCAACCCTGCTTTTCTTTATTTATCCAATGCTGTTTTGAGCGATACATTATTTTTAGCGCTTTCCCTGGTATTGTTTACACAAATAATGCATCTGTTGCATCGACCCAAGTATTTTTATATCTTCTCGCTGGCCCTGTTGACAGGGGTAATGTTCACCCTCCGATATACTGCGATTTATTACCCGGTAGCCGCTATTCCCGTCTTTTTGTTATCACGGCTGAATAAAAGAGCAAAAGTACTCGGCATTCTTGCCCCGCTTGTCTTTATTATACCATTTGTGATCTATACAAAGCAGTGTACAAAGGAAGCCACTGGCACGGCAGAGTTCTCTGTCTTCGGCGGTTGGCAGATAGCCAATAATGCCTTGTATATGTACGATCATATCAATTTAGACACAACAAGCTTGCCCCCTGCTTTTTTACCTTTTGATAGAATGGTAAGGGATTATCTCCATAGAAAAAACCCCAGCTCTTACGAGCTCCAACATTTTCCGGGAACCTGGTATATAAAACATCAGGACGCGCCCCTAAAGTCATACATGCTTATTAAAATGGGGAGTCCGATTTCCAGCGGAGATCTTAAAGACTGGGGAAGAGTTTCACCTATCTATAATGCGTATGGAACTTACCTGATCAAAAATAATCTCTTAGCATTTGCTCAGTATTATCTTTTACTAAATGCTCAAAATTATTTTATTCCGCATCTGGAAATATTTGCAACTTATAATATGGGAGGGAATTATATATGGTCAATAGGCAGGAACTGGTTTCCAATTAAAAAGCCCTTCATAACAGCAGTATCATGGAGTTTACCGGGCAATCTGTTCTTTGTTTACCCCACCTTATTCCTTTTGTTAAATGTTTATTTTATATTTCTCTTCCTTCAATTTGTAGTCACCAAACGATTCAAAAAAACCACTCCATTAGTAAGTCATATAGTTATTGCCAGCACCGTTTTCCTGTTTCTAAATTTTTGCTTCAGCGTATTTGCGACACCTGTGGTATTAAGATACCAGTTGTTTCCGATGGTTTTACTTTTAACCTGCATACTATTGATCATAAATAAAAAGAAGCCGGATAGTCAGGATGAATTGGCGGGCCAAAAATTGAATACGATATGATAACAGAGGTTAAATATGATTCCACAATGCAGACAACCGCACAGGCACCTATCTCGGCTGGCGATTATTCGGAGATACTGAATTTTTATGGTCTGAAGTATGTCATTTCCGATTACTATTATCAAATCGGTGAAATTACACAGGTGCAAGGATGGATCCTGCATTTATCCGTAGTTGCCACCCAGGCAGAAGGTCTGATACATCTGGTCACCCCTATGCTAAACTCGGAAAATATTCCATTTAAGATCGTTATGGATAGGGAAACCTGTTCAAACACGCTGAATGGGTTTTTCGGGAAAGCACAAATTGGGAAGGTGATGAGCATTTATCCTGAAAATGAAAAGACCGCGCTAAATCTGGCTAAAAAATTAGTTCACCTGACGAAAGACTTTGATGGACCCAAAATACCTACGGACATCTGTCTGGGAAATATTGTGTACACGAGATATGGCGGTTTCAACCCTGTAAAGCTTGTGAATAACAATGGTCAAGAAGAAAACTATATATACGGCCAGAACGGTGAATTGATTTGTGATGAATATGCCATACCCTTTAAGCTGCCTGAAGGTGTTTTATGGCCTTTCACGGAGTTAGCCAGTCCAATACCGCCACCCCCGAAAAAAATATTCAAAAAGATTTACAAACCCCTCACGATCCTGAAGTCGGACGTGAGAGGCGATGTTTACAAGGGGATTTATCTGAAGAATCTATTCAAAGTGGCAGATTGCGTTATCAAACAGGGAAATAAAAACATGTCTTCCGATTATATTGGCCGGAACATTTACCATAGGCTACAATGGCAAATGGAGTTGCATCGCGATCTAGCCGATAAGATCCCTATGCCCAAAATACTCGACCTTTTTCAAGAGGATGAAGACACCTATCTTGTAATGGAGTATATAAAAGGGCCGTCCTTGTCTGATTTGAGGGGCATGATAGATCCCGACTATAATAGTTGGCGCCACCTGACTCCCCGAGCCTCATTAAGGCTTCTGAATTATCTTATCAGTATCGTTGAAATAATCGAGGTATTCCATAAAAATGGATATGTACATAGAGATTTAGCTCCTGGGAACTTTCTTATCGATAAAAATGAAAAGATCCATCTCATCGATATAGAACTATCGTATTCTTATAAAGAAAAGAAGCCTGAATTCCCTTTTCAATATGGCACTTCGGGGTTTATGTCGCCTGAACAGCAGATGGTACAGGAACCTACCGTAAAAGAAGATATTTATGGCCTTGGCGGTCTTATGCTAATTACATTCACAAGCCTTTCACCTGTGAAGTTTATTACAGGATATTCGGACATATTGACAAGGAACATTCAGTTCTTTATTGACAATGAAGCGATGGCTCAATTGATTGCCAGCTGTCTTGAATTTGATCCTGATCGTCGTCCTTCTATCCAGGAGATCAGGGAATGCCTGATTGAACACAAGGCCGAGCTCCAGGAGCGCCTGATTTCAAAGAAATCGCCGCAGCAAATAGTATTGGACACTGTCATGTTAAAGGATACCATAGCTGCCGCCATCAATGGCCTTGTCCATTACCCTATCGTCTCCAATAACGATTTTTGGTATTCCAGGATGGGGAAAAATGAAAATTTTGAAAGAAGGCAAAACAGGGAATATACAAGGTATGCGGGCCTTCATGAAGGTATGGGAGGGGTGATTTATATGTTGGCCAGGGCCAAATTCACCGGGTTTGATATCAGCACCTGTCTGAACAGATATTACAAAGGGTGGGAATATATACAAGAAAAATATTTCGATCATATAGAACAAAATCCGGCAGGACTTTATGATGGGGGGGCAGGAATAGCCCTGGCATTCGCGGAAGGGATCCGAGCAGGGCTTATTGACGACAATTCTATCACTAGAAATAAAATATTGAGCGCGGTAAAAATGCCTGTTAAAGAACTTAACCTGTCCGAGGGGCTGGCAGGACAAGGTATTGCCATCCTACAATGTGAAGAATTTATGGAGGAAACAACCGCCCAGTTGCTGTTAAAACAAATTGCTGATAAATTGGTCGCAACGCAAGAAAAAGACGGTTCCTGGTTAACAGAGCCGGTTCGTTCGGGAAAAGAAGGCTATAAGAATATAAGCATGGCATCCGGCATAGGTGGGATTTGCTGGTCTTTACTTTGCCTTGGCCGTCGACATAACAACATTCAGGCCCTTGACGCTGCTAGCAAAGCGCTAAAATGGATACAGCGCAAAACCAATGATTTGAAATATTTATTCCAGCCGCGTGAGTTTAAAAAAATAGTAGGTGATAATAATTCCAAGGGAGATGAGAGGAAAGGGCTGGTGCTTACTTTTATAAAGGCCTATGAAATAACCCAGGATCCAAAATATAAGAGGGCGGCCGAAGAGGCGCTACTACACTATCCGGCACATTTGCTCAAAAATGACTTTACACAGGAATCCGGCATGGCCGCCATGGGAGAGATCTATTTAGAAGCCTGGAAAGTCTTTAAAAATGAAGAATGGAGACGTCGGGCGGAATGGATAGCCAATGTCTATTTGCATACATTCGTTCCAAATAAATCCACCAGCAGTGGTTTCTGGAGAATGGAAGAGGATGATGATCCGACAGCGGACTTTATGGTTGGCAACAGTGGTATTATCCATTTTTTATTACGAATGGCTGCTCCCGAAAAAGTTGGGTATCGAATACTCGAATAACATATTGCGCAATAACAAAAAGGGGATGCCGAAAACCTAATAGAGTAGGCAATTAATACTTATCCAAAAAAAGAGTTATGAAAAAGTCAAATGTTTTCTATGCAGTAGGAACACTCGTATTAGCAGTTGGTGGTTTTATGGTAACAAAAGCTAATAAGAAATTCACTCAGTTCAATTCAGCTAAAGTAAATGGTCTGTCCGTTATTACTATTAATGCCGCCAGCCATTTTACAAATGTAGCTAACTCTAATGCTCGCACGGCCTTCTTTGCAACCAGAGCATCCGCAGGATCTACACAGCTTTACACTGTAGTGACGACTAGCAGCCAAACGCACAAGATGTACTACAAATAAGAAATGCTGGTGCCGACTATTGCATAAGCTTAAGCTTATGCAATAGTTTTTTATTAAACCTTATCCAAAAATTAGTTTATGAAAAAGTCAAACATCTTCTATGCAGCAGGTACACTCGTATTAGCCATAGGTGGCTTTATGGTGACAAAAGCCAATAAGAAATTTACACAATTTAATTCAGCTAAAGTAAATTGGTTAAGCGCTGTTACCGTTAATGCCGCCTTCCATTTTACAAGCGTAGCTAACGCTAATGCTGCCACGGCATTCTTCGCAACAAGGCATGGAGGACTCTTCACCCGTTTATATACTTGTGTAACAGCTTTTAGTGGTTCGCACAAACTGTATTACAAATAAGAAATACCGGTAGCAACTATTGCATTACATAGGCATAAGTCTATGTAATGGTTTTAAAACCTTATCCAAGTATGAGTTATGAAAAAAACAAAAATCCTCTATGCGGCCGGAACACTTGTATTAGCCGTTAGTGGTCTTTTAGTAACAAGAGCTAATAAGAAATTTAAACAGTTTAATTCAGCTAGAGTAAATTTTTTGTCCTCTATTACCATTAATGCCGCCAACCATTTTACAGATGTAGCTAACGCTAATGCTCGCACGGCCTTCTTTGCAACCAGGCATGGGTTCTTCACCAATTTATATACTTGTGTAACAACTTCTCTTAGTACACACAAACTGTATTACAAATAAGAAATACCGGTAGCAACTATTGCATTGCATAAGCTTATGCCTATGCAATAGTTTTATTTTGCTTTAACTGCTTTCTCAGCAAGTTTAAGCGCGTTGTAAACATTTACCACACCGCCGGAGACGCATAATTCCGAAAAGGGGATTAACAGTTTCTGTTGATTTTTTACCACGTATACGGCGTGATCCACTCTCGTCACTGACCGTAAGATGATATCCTTTACCTGAAGAGCGCTGAGTTGTGGATAAGATCCCCTGATCAATGCAGCCGTCCCTGCTACTACTGGGGCTGCCATACTGGTTCCACTAAATACATCATAGTCTGAAATAGGAGTAGTCGAATAAATATTTACTCCCGGCGCGAACACATCCACGCTGGACTTTCCATAATTCGAAAAACCTGCCACCAGGTCTACGTCGTCCTTAAAGTTAGATGCCCCAACCTCTATCCAGGCCCTGGCCCTGCCGCTGCTGTCCTCATAAACAGGGTTGGGAAATACGGTTGTTTTATCAAGGTCAATCCCGTCATTCCCTGCTGCATGTACAATCAGCACATCCTTAAGCATAGCATACTTGATAGCTGCGTCAACTGCCTGCTTATTGAATGTATAAGGCTTTCCAAAGCTTAAATTAATAATTTTAGCTCCATTATCAACAGCATATCGAATTGCATTCGCCAGGTTCAGGTCCCTTAATTCCCTGTAAAATGACATAACCTTCAGTGGCATTATTTTAACATTACTTGCAATACCCTGTATTCCAATATCATTACTCCTATCTGCGGCTATGATCCCAGCCAGATGTGTTCCATGAAATGGTCCCCTGTTAGGACGCAATAGTGTTCTTGGTCCGCAAACATCATTGTCGCCGAGATAGCGCTGTTGGTCACTTGCAGAAGAATCCGGAGCATTATAAAAACTTAAACCATGGTCGACATGATATTTCAATAATTCCAGTACGCTATCCACTTCTTGTGCCTTGTATTGCAGAAAGTCCCGATATTGAGGCAAAAGCTTAACTATAACATCGCACAACGACTTCTCTTCTTTATTCCGGGCAATATAGGATTTAAAATCTCTCAATATTGGATTAGCTTTTCCCATTTTCCTCACAATGGTGTCCAATAAAGATTGGGTAGTCGAAACCTGCGACATGAAAGCCTGAGCGTTGGAAAGGTGCCCATTGTAATCATTCCAGATCTTCTTCCATTTTCGATAACTGGGCTGAAGGTCTTCCGGCACTTTAGTATAGGACAGGCTATCAAAATAATCCTTTTGCTTAAAGGCAAGATTTGTCACATCCTCCGCCCCGACTTCTGTACCTAAAAAGTTCCATCCATGCACATCATCTACATAGCCATTGTGGTCATCGTCCAGGCCGTTTCCGGGGATTTCATTTTTGTTTGTCCAGATCACGGAGGCAAGGTCTTCATGAGATGTATCTACGCCATTGTCAATGACTGCAACGATGACAGTAGTCAGGTTCTTGTTCTTAAATAGTTCGTCATAGGCCCTTTCCGTACTGACACCAAACACCGAATCTCTCTTCAGATCCAAATTTTGCCAATTCGCTTTTTGAGCTCTTATTGCCCAGGAACACAACATAATAACGACTATCATAATTATCTTCTTCATCATGCTACATCTTTTATGATTATAGGCCTTACCTTATGCCATCTAATTACTGATTATTAATTAAAAGCACGTCCGTGCTACCGGGCATTCCCTCCAGAACAAATGTCACGTTGTGATACCGGTAGATATTCTTATTGGAATTGACAGATCCGTTGTTGACCCCATTTATTGTATATCCACCCAACAATGTTCCCGTAGTCGCATCCCAGAATTGAAACTTGTAACTTTTAATACCAGCAGTGGCCGGATAACTCTTAAAAGATGTGATACTCTTATAAGTTATACCACTGAACTCATTAACATTAGGAGAAGTAGATAAGGTAATATTCACTGGGTTGCTGCCGGGGGAAAGATTCACAAACCTCACTCCTACTGAACTATCACTGGATGGATGATAGGGAGGATTATCCGTTGTGAATAAGGTATCGGGTGAGGATATCTGTCCCGTTAGGAATAGTGTATGAATGGAACCTATGGCCATATTCAGCTGAAGTTTGTATACCGGTGTACTTTTAGAAGTTGTGTCAGGCAATTGGTATAGTGCTAATGGTATAGAACCAGACTTCAACCCAAATTCATTACTGGAAGAGTTGTAACTACCATAATAAAGCATATTTGCACGAGCGTAAAAATTACTTAGTGCGTAGTCATTGCTGAAATTTGTAATCAACGCATCACTACCTACGACTGAATTGATCACAGTAAGAGACGCACCGCCGGTGGGAGTTGAATTGTTCTTCCCACAGGAAACACCCAATTCCAGTAGAACAAGGATCGCGATATAATATATTAATTTTTTCATACCTTTTTAATTACTGTGTTTATCTTTTTCTGCATCGAAATATTTCCATAAATACCATTGCAATTCTGCTCCGATAGGATCCCATGCGACTATAGTACCTTTATCGTCGAGCAGTACATTGGTGGTATTATGAACTTTTTCGTCACCAAATTCATGATACACTTTTTCTACCACTCCATCCTTGCCTTGAAAATCGCAAACGTTTGGCCAGGGGAAAGGTTGCTGTCTCAGCAGCTTCCTGTACGTATACTCACTGGTGCTGTCGTCGGAAGAAATACCCACAACATTAAATCCCTTATCATGGTATTTCTTAAATAAGAATCGCAATTCGTCCTGATATTTCAACCGATCGACGGAATTGGTCGACCAAAAATGGACCAGGGTCAATTTAGCAGGAGAGACGACGTCCTGTAACGTCAAAAGCTTTCCGTCAGGCGTGGGCAGGCTAAACCCGGGAAATGGCTGGCCAATACTCATTACCGCGTATCCTTGTAATTTTCTCCCATAAAAACTATTCCGGGCTCTTTCACTGGCATCTTTATATATTTGATAGAGCAGTGGTGAATGACCAAGATATCCCTCCATGAGAACCAGGTACGGAAAAGCCAGCTCCGAATCATAGGCAGTATCAACTTTACGCAAATAGTTATAATAAAGCGCCTCTGTAAGCTCATGTTTGGCGGTTAAAAGACCTCCTGTAACGGACGGATCGAATCCTATGGAGTCCTTAATCTGTCTAATGCAGTTATCTATTCTGGCTATACTTTGATAATATAGAGGGTCCATTTGCCAGAAATAACGGAAGGTTCGGGTAGTTTTACTTCCCTCAACGTCAATGTAATGAAGTAGATAGTTATGACGAATGAGATCAATATTTTTACTGCGAATATTGATATGATCATTACTATCAATTAATAAAGTAACGTTTTGATGCCGATGCTTCTCAAAATAAAGATAATATTTACGGGGTGCCTGTTCAATAGCTCCGCTCATATGAAATACTCCGTTTTTTACATAAACTGAATCTGTAACCACCAATTGTTCACTGGTGTTCCCTGTATCGACGTACGCATATACTTTTTCGCCCTCTTTTAACCCATCCATATGACCTGTAATTTCAAACCCCGCCGCTTTACTCGCTTCCAATACGACCCGCGATTTCGATTGCTGGGCCATAGCGGTCGCAGAAATTAGTAGTATGATTCCGGTGTAAAAAAAGAGTGTTCTATTATTCGTTGACATTTAGTTAAAATGATTTAAGATTAAAAGAATTTAATTTGATCAATAACCATCATTTTGTGTCAGGTTAGGGTCCGATTGCAATTCTGTTAGGGGAATGGGATACAATTTTTGATAACCCTGCCATTGCGGTTTTATAGGAGAAAGGACCGCATCTGCCTGACTTGTCCTTTTTAAGTCCAGCCAACGATGTCCCCATTCTGAAAAAAGTTCGATCCTTCGTTCCTGGGCGACTGCGCTCAATACCTCGGATTGCGACAGGCCGGTCGGCAAGCCGGTGAGATGAGCTCTTCCCCGAATGATATTCAGATCGGCCACTGCATTGTCGGGTTTATTATTCTGAGCCCTGGCTTCAGCCCGAATGAGATACTGTTCTGCCAATCGAAGTACCATAACATATTCTGCTATATCACCTTCGGAGCCACGTTTAACTTTATATTTAAAAGGATAATAGTAGGTAACGGGGCCGGTGCCATCGTCATACACGGTAGAATCGATCCAATCCGTTTTCCGCTGGTCCCCTGAATCGATCGCAGCAAGAAATTGAGTCGAGAGATAATAATTGGGGTTTGACATTTGATCGGGGGGAACAAACTGGTTAGCTTCATTCGTAGCATAAGGAAATTGATTAGCAACTTCTAATTGCCAGATGGTTTCCGTGCTGTTCTTTAAGAAGGTAGCTGTCAGATCCTGATCCAAACCGTAAATTCCACCGCTGCTGTCTATCACTGCAGAAGATTCTTTTTCCGCATCTGCCCAATCCTTATTGTATAGATAAACCCTGGCAAGCAAGGCTGAAGCCACCCATTTGTTAGCCCGGGTCCTTTCATCTCCCGAAAACGTGTAATCATTGGTCAGAAGTTCTTTAGCGTCTTTCAGATCAGCGATTATCTGTGTATAAATGTCCCCCGATGGAGCTTTGTGAAGCGTGCGGGCATTTTCCCACGCGGTTGTCGTTACAAGTGGGGCATCTCCAAAGAGATTGGTCAGGTAGAAATAGCAAAAAGCCCGGATAAATTTCGCTTCTCCCGTTAACTGCTCTTTGACGGAAGCCGGTATGGATTTAGAAGCAGCTAACCCCTCGATCGCTGCGTTGGTTTTATAAATAACAGAATACATGGGGGTCCAAAAATAGCTGGCACAAGTTTGCGAAGCATCAATGGCCTGTATCGTATTTGTTTGAAATTGCGTCAATATAAGGTTGTATGTGTCGAAATTTTCCAGTTCGTCGGATGAAATTCCGGCATATTGACTGATATTACTACTCAAGAACGGGCGTCCATATAACTGGCCGTAAATTCCCATAATAGCAGACGTAGCATTGGCGCTGGTACTAAATGCTTCCGATGTAGTTATGGTATTAATCGGCTCCGGAATACTGACCAATTTATTACAGCCGGCTAAATTGACGAGCAGAACTAAAAATAAAATGTTATTGAGAATATAGTTTCCTTTCATTTTACTAAGTTTTAAAAATCAAAGTGTATGCCACCAACTATTGTTTTAAAAGGTGGAAGACTTCCAAAATTCCGTGTCTCCGGATCAATTCCCTTATACTTGGTTATTACAAATAAATTTTGTGCATGTAAAAAGAGCCCACATGCCTGTAAGCCTATTTTTTTAATATAGTCAGAAGGAAGCTGATAACTTAAAGAGACATTGCTCAGCCGGATAAACGAAGCGTCTGTATAGGTGCCATCGGAATTATACCTGTAGAGACTATAAGTATTTCCTGGCTGAGTTGTATATGCAGCCGCATTGGTAATATCACCCGGCTTTTGCCAATGCGGGGAAAGTACGGTTACAGGCTGGCTGCTGATAGTTCCGGGAAAATTACCAATAAACAGTTGGTTAACGCCGATTTGTTTTCTAAAATTAAAGAACAGATTTACCGAAAGATTTTTGTATCGTAAATCTACTCCCATGCCACCAAAAAATTTTGGATTCAGATCATAAACGTAACTGTCATCGGACTGAGTACCATTGCTACTATAAGTTATCTTACCATCATGATTTTTATCTTCAAACATATAATGGCCGGTCAGCGGATCGACCCCTGTGGCATGAAGCAACCGGGTTATGTTCAAGGGTTGCCCTATTATAAATTTTCCCACATACGGAGATCGTTGAAAATCCGGATAAGCTACCAGCTTATTTCCGTTAATAGAAGTGTTAGCTCGAATGGACCAATCAAAGTCTTTTGTATGAATAATATTTGCATCGAATTGGAATTCCCATCCGGTATTTTGTACCAGAGCAGGTGAATTGGCAATCACACTACCAAACCCGGTGAACGTAGGTATGGGGAAAGAGATCAATTGATTCCCCACCCGATTGCGATAATAGGCTACTGATAGATGAATCCGATCTCTGATAAATCTTAGATCGATGGCCCCCTCTAACTCTTTATTGACCTGCCATTGAAAGTCCGGGTTAGCATGTTGAGTGGGGATGAGTCCGGGAATTCCGTTGTAAGGGACTACGCCATTGGAAGACCAGCGTGTCAAATATCCATAGTCACCTACGGCATCACTACCTGTCGTTCCATAGCTTCCCCTAAGCTTTGCAAAACTGATAAAATTCAGTGATCTTTTATTTTTAAACCACGGCTCAGCTGATAAGATCCAAGCAGCTCCTACCGCCCCAAAATTACCATATTGTCTGCCTGAGCCGAATCTGGAGGAGCCATCCCTTCGCCCAGACAGAGTAAGAATATATTTGCTATCCCAGCTATAGGAGAGTTTGCCGAATGCAGCCGCATATTTGTATTCACCATAAGCATCCGTCCCATATATGGTTGGGGCATTAGATATAGCATAGATCAGTGCATCGCTGGTGTATCCGGTTCCATTGATAAATTCCCCTTCAGTAGTTGCTTTCTGAACAGAGCCGCCAATGAGAGTATTTAGTGTTCCTTTCCCGATTACGATACTATATTTAAGTTGTGGTTCAAAGATCCAATTCATATTGGTGTTATGGGCTAGATTTGAACTACCGGTTGGCATATAGAGAGGATCCTGTGAGGCGATCAATATGTAATTCTTCAGATCAGACGTGGCATTATTATATCCCATGGAAGTAGAAAGGGAAAGACCTTTTATGGGTTGATAGGTTAGCGTCAATGCACTTGTTAAAAGACCAGTGGTTGCTGTATACGGACTCTTCAACCCGCCAAAAGGATAGGTTCCCCTTGCAATACTGTTTTCATCGCCCCAGCCGGCAAAGTTGAGATTCCCTATCGAATCGAATATGGCAGGAGCATTGGGAGCTATAAGAAAGTTTCCCGGCAGGTCCTTCTGATCCGATTTGGTAGAAGTATACCCTCCTGTAAGAGATACATTGAAACGTTGATTCTCCGAATTATGAGAAATGTTAAATGATACGGAAGCTTTTTGATCAGCGCCGCTGACCGTCAATATAGAGGTAGAATGGTTATACCCTGCCGAGATCCGGAACTTGTTATAGGCGTTCCCTCCTGACAAACCACCCTGCACATCAGTTGCCTTACCTGAGTGCCCATATAAGGCTCGTTGCCAATCGGTATAACGCGTAGTATCCCAAAGTACAAGATCATAAGCGTTGGAAGAATTGGCAACTAAGCCGTCATTTTTGAGTGCCTCTCTCCTTACAGCCAGGTATTGTTGAGTATTCAGCAAATCATAAAACTTGGTAGCCCGGTTGATCCCTTCCTGTGCATGCAGGTCAAAGGTAGTTTTACCTGCCTTTCCTTTTTTTGTTGTGATAAGGATGACCCCATTTGCTCCGCGAGAGCCATATATGGCGGTGGCGTCCGCATCCTTCAATACTTCGATGCTTTCAATATCTGAAGGATTGACGCTATATAAAGGGCTTTGTCCGCCCGCAGGTCCTACAAATCCATTCAGATTCTGAAAGAATCCCGTAGATCCCGCCTGGTAGTTTGAGAATCCACCCACTTCCAATACAGTGAGTGGTACACCATCTATTATGTACAGCGGATCTGATGTGAATTGAGGGCTTATAGCTGTCCTACCTCTTAATTCTATCTTAATGGGAGCGCTGGCCCAACCGCTGGTCTGATTCACATCCAGTCCTGCAACCCTGCCTTGCAGGGCGAGTAACGGATTCATGACCGGCTGACGTTCGATCTCAGCGGAAGTCACTGTGCCAATATTTCCCGTGGCCAGTCTCTGCGTTGTTGTGCCGTAGGCTTGAACCACCACTTTATCCAGGTCATTCGTCGCCACACTCAAATAAACTTGCACGGGTCTCCCTTCAGTGGCTTTTATTTCCTGCTGCACGTAACCGATGTAACTAACAATCAAGGGGCTGTTTGGTGGGACACCTGGAAGGTTGAATTCCCCCTTTGCATTGGTAATAGTCCCTTTACCTGTGGCTTTTAAAGTGACGCTGGCTCCGGACAAAGGCTCACCGGCTTCACTATAGATTACCCCCCACACCTTTATAGTTCTTTCCCGATCGTCGCTGACTTCCGTCTTTCTTTCCTTCTTTATTATAGAAATCGTCTTATTCGTAATGCTAAACTCCAGATTCTGATCCCAGAGGCAAACCCTCATTGCATCTTCAATCTCCGCATCTTTTAAATTCAAGGAGACAGGCTTCGTACCTTGAAAAATACTATAGTCATAAAAAAAAGCGTACCCCGTCTGTTTCTTGATAATGTTGAACACCTTTTCGAGTGGCAGATCCTTACCTGAGATCGTCACTTTCTGGCCAAATCCCGCTGCCCATATATTCATATTTACGGCTACTAACAATAGGGTCGTCAATTTCATCGCTCTTAGCAGTTGTTGAGGCGCCTTTATATAAGTTTCGGAATCAAGGCGCCTACATATTGTAAAAAATAGCATACCTTTAGTTTAGGTTTATTTACAGAGCCCTACCTTCTTAAGGTGGGTTTTGGAAGGGTCCTGCTCGCAACAGGACTTTTAAGAGCCGAAGTGCTGATAACACTCCGGCTTCTTTTAATAGATACACACATGAGAGAAATGCGGGTACATAACCGCTATTCGGGGTGTAGAGGGAACAAATAGAATTCCTTTCTTAGCATCTTTCATGATTTTAGGTGGTTCTAAAATAAAGGACAGCCCGCCATTCCGGGCCCTGTAAAAACGCCATTACGGGCACATAGTCCTGGCAATGACAAGTCCACAGGCAATAAAGAAAGGTTTAATGGACTAATGGAATAGGTTTGAGTATCCTATTTACTAATATAGAATTGAATTTAAAGTCCCCTATAGGCAATAAGGGCTGTTGGCACAGCAAAACGCAGCTTGTTAGAGTAAGGTTATAATGGTAAAAAACTGAAGGTCTTAATTTTATGGTCTCACCGTAATCCTCTTCCCTTCAATTCCAAAGTGCACCTGGTTTTTCTGGAGAATCTCCAGCACCTGGGAGAGGTTCAATTTTCTTTCAATATCTCCCCCGAACTGTCTGTCAGGCACTGCTCCCTCATATACAACATCCACATCGTACCATCGGGCCAGCATCCGCATCACCGCCCTGAGATCGGCATGTTCAAAATGAAACCACCCGTTCTTCCAGGCTATCACACCATCCACATCGACGTCCTTCAGGACTTTGAGACTAACCGCTTCATTCATCTGGGCCTGCTCACCGGGCTTCAGCACTGTTTTGGTATTCTCTTTCGAAACCCGAACGCTTCCCGATAACAACGTAGTCTTTATATTACTCTCATCCGCGTACGCGGAGATATTAAAGCTCGTACCCAGCACATCCACCAGAGTTTCGCCTACTTTAACTTTAAAAGGCTGATGCGCATTGGGCGCTATTTCAAAATATGCTTCGCCTTTTAGTTCTACTTCCCGGGTCTTTCCTGTGAAAGCAACAGGATAGCGCAACGATGAGGCATTGTTTAACCAAACCTTGCTGCCGTCCGGCAATGTCACCTGGAATTCACCGGCGGCCGGCGTTGTCAAGGTGTTGTAAGCAAGGGCAGCAGTTAATTCATGCTCCTCTCTATTATATGCCAGCTTCCCATCATCCAACTTTACCACATGGGTTGCGCCCTGGTTAGCGATCGTCCCTTTGCCTGCACTGTCCAGCACCACGTGAGATCCATCCGACAAGGTCAGTATGGCCTTATTTCCACCTGGCGCTACATCATTTTTAAAATTAGAAGCCAACGCAGGCGTGGAAACATCGGATCTTTCAACGGGCCTGTTCTTTGTATAGAACCAAACACCTGTCGCCAGCAACCCAGCCACAGAGGCAGCAACAAAATAACGGGTACGACGTGTATGTCTCGTTACAAGGGGAAGTACTGACGCATCTTCCTCCTCGATCGCATTCATCACCCTTTCCCATCCCTCTTTTTTCAAAGATTGTAGATCCGGCAGATCTTTTATGTTATCTCTGACGTAGTCGTGATTGGACAGTCTCTCAAAAAGCTTCCGGTTTTCTTCAGACAGGCTTCTCCATTCCATCAATTCCCGGTACTCCGAATCACTTATTTCCTCCCGATGATGTTTTATTATCAGCCCGGCGATCCTTTCTATGTAGTTGAATTCATCCGACATGCAATTCCTGATTTGTGCTTTTTATGATCCAGATGATAAAAAGGTCATCCGTGAGGTAACCCATTTCAATCCTACTACGGATGGTTGTAAATTTTAACAAAAGGATTTTGAATATTTTTTCTGAAAATTTTTGATACCCATGCTATCAAAATGGGAGTTTAAAAGGAATTCTTTACAATTGTTTAATATGGGGCAAAGAAAACCATCTTATGTAAAAAATACATAATAATATTAGCAGACACCCTGACCTATATTGCATAGATCAGAAAAAGAAGAATAAAAGGATAAGACAAAGTTCTGCTGCGGGTAAGGAAGAGCGCAGGATGCTGATCGCTCTTGCTTTTTGGTTAAGGACATTCTGATTGCTGACACCCATTTGAGCAGCCACTTCAGCAGTACTTAAATTATTTATATAGATCAGTTCGAAAATTTTTCGACACTTATCAGGAAGAGATTCTATTTTTTTCGAAAGTACGCCCAATACCTTAGCATTGATCATTTCATTCTTTTCCTCTGCCTCCATCTCTTCCAGGTATTGAATTTCTTTATGTGCCATCCTTTGCTTTTGGAGAAATCTTAAATAGTCGATAGAAGCATTACGACATGTGACGAACAGGAAGGCCCTTATATTATTCAGGCTTTCAAAATTTCCTCGCAGTCGCCAAAGTTTGATAAAAGTTTCGGAAGTGATGTCCTGGGCCTCCGTCTCTTTACGAACCAGGTTATACGCAAAAATGTATAACTCTTCATAACAGGAGTCATACACACGCTTGAACTCGTTTCGATCGCCTTCGCGGAAGCGATCAATGCAGAAATCAGGAGTAAAAGTTTTACCACTCATACCTTAGGTTAAAATGCTACTAACAATACGGACATTCAATTTTAACGTCAGGCGTGACCCGCGTCCGTTGTTCCGGCAATAGAACAAGGTACAGCATAAGGTTTATGGGGGTTAGGGCCTGCTTCGGATTAGGTCTTAATGTGGATATCGGAAATGGAAATTGCTTTGATCAGCGACAGAGCCTAGGGTCGGCAATGATAATGTAATTGATATGAATCAGCCTTCTTTCGATCCTTTTTTCCGGTGTTTCTAACCAATTCACCCTAGAAAAAAATGCGGCATTTACTTAATAAACAGTCGTATTTATACTACATTTACTAAATAAGTGTTAGCGCTTATGCCTGTATAAATACCTGGATTTATGCCGAAATCCGATCTGAAGTTACAAACATAATCGGAAAAAAGAAATTCAATAAATTTATATTCATTTCAAATTACTGTCTATCAATTATATAGGAACATGTTACCCTTTTGTAAAGCGATCCTCCTCCAGGAATCATCCATGCTTATCACTTTTCTTTCGACGCTGTTTCTGACAATAACCAACCTGCTTCCAACAATTCTTCAAAATGCCTGTACCGCATAAGAAGATCGGCCCTATCCCCCGGGTCACTGAATTCCGAATTATCCGTTGTGATGCATGTCTCCACCATGCTCCATAATATGTCCCGAACCTCATGCAAACGATAATCATTAAAAAACCGACGAAAGACCCGTAATGGATCCTGCTTCTCCTCTTCTTCCAAATAGATGATCTTATCGAAAAGTTCTTCCGACGATTGATTGAACTTAGACATAGAATATGATTAAAGATTAATGGATACCTTATCTTATCCATATGATCTATGCAAGGCGGGAAATTAGCAGGAAAAATGTTACCATAAAAATAGGTAAAAAGCGGATCGACAAATCAAATAAATTGGGGTTACTCAAAGAGGGTTATCCACAGTTAAACTAGTTTAATAAAAATAGAAGATTATTTGCATCGTAAAAAACCTTCTTAAAAAAGAAAAGCCGACCATCGCTGATCGGCATCCTGATCGGATTCGTACCCTATTTATTTGGCCGGCAAAGTAACTTTTCGCCCTCATCCTGTCAATACCCAGTTAGTTGTAATTTTTTTGCTCACACTACATTTCTTTTATCACTCTAATAAAAAAGAGCTATCTTGTGGCCTAATTAAACCGCACGCCTATCGATAAAAATTTTCATCTTGGTTATCCATTAACCAAACCAATCCATGACAACAGCAGAAAAAGAAATTCTCAAAAAAAGATTCGGAGCCACCATCCAGGACCTCCGGGAGAAAAAACGACTCAGCCTGCGACAGGTCGCTGCCAATTGTAACCTTGATAACAGCAAGATCGCCAAGATCGAAGACGGGAGATTCAATGTTTCATTATCCACCATCGTCGAGCTCGCACGAGGGCTGGAGACACACCCCTCCAAATTATTTGTGGGGGACTTCAACTGGTTCGCCCTGGTGTAAGACACAGCTACCTTACCCTGCTCACCAGCCAGACCCTGACAATCACCTGATGAGAACTTTTTTGAATGCCCTCAATTTCATGAGGGCATTCATTTTATGCGTCTGCACCGTCACGGGGCTGATGCCCAGCAACTCCGCCACTTCCGCCGTTTTCCTTCCGTGAAAGAACAGCAGCTGCAGGACCTCCCTGCATCGTGGTGGTAACGCATCCAGTTGTCTCAACAACTCAATTACTGCCTCCACTTCCATCAACTGCTGCTCATACGACGGCAGTTGCTTCGGCAAAAGGAGACCCAGTTCCTTTTCCGTCATCTGCCGCCTTTGCCGCGCCCGCAGCTCATTCAGACTGGCCCGCCTGCAGGCAACGATCAACCAGCCTTTTATCTCTCCTGGCTTATAAAACTTTCTCCGCTGACCCCAAAGTTTTAAGAATATCTCAGACGCAATATCCCTGGCCGCATCTCCATCCCGCAGAATGGCATAGCCGATCACAAAAACATATCTATAGTAGTAAGAATATATCGCCCCGAACGCTTTTCTGTTCCCGGCCCGGAATTGGGTAATGATCTCATCGCCTGGCAGGAGTTTCATAAGCAGGTTTACTATAAGAAACACCCAACCCTTAATTTTAATGAGTGAGCGAGGCCAAAATAATTTCACAAGCCTTCCTTATCTCCTCTTCCGTGATCAATAATGGCGGTGCTATCCGCATACACTGCGGTGCAAAAAGATACCAGTCCGTCAGTAATCCCTTTTCAATACACTTATCAATGATTTGTTTGTTTATTTCGAAGCTGTCAAACTCCACGGCCATCAACAGTCCAGAACTTCGTATATCCCGGATAGAGGGGTGTGTCAACAGTCGGCGGAACAGGGCTTCCTTCCGGGACACCTCTGCAATCCACTCTTCCTCCAGCAGCACTTCCAGCGAGGCCAGCCCTGCCGCACAGCAGACGGGATGACCGCCAAAGGTGGTGATATGCCCCAACACGGGGTCCCCTGTCAACGCCCACATCCGCTGTCTGTCCGCAATAAAAGCGCCCATCGGCATGCCGCCGCCCAGGGCCTTGCCCAGCAGCAGGATATCGGGCACAATACCATAATTTTCAAAGCCCCATAATTTGCCTGTCCTGCCGAAACCAGCCTGGATCTCGTCCAAGACCAACAGGGCGCCCGTCTCATCACAGCGCCGCCTCAACGCCTTCATCCAGGCAACATCCGGCGCATATATACCTCTCTCGGCCTGCACGGTCTCTGCGATCACACAAGCCGCCCTCTCCGTGATCCATTCCAGGCTGCTGAGATCATTATACTTCACATGCCGTATACCCGGCAATAAGGGCCTGTATGCATTGCGCCAATATTCATCACCCATGATGCTCAGGGCCCCTTGCGTGCTGCCGTGATACGACTGATCGAAGGCAACGATCTCCGTGCGGCCTGTCACCCTTTTGGCCAGTTTCATCGCGCCTTCCGTGGCCTCAGCCCCTGAGTTGGTGAAATAAACACTGTTCAGGCTGGGCGGCAGATGGGCCGCGAGCAACGTCGCATACCGCACCTGCGGGGACTGGATCAATTCCCCATATACCAGGACATGGAGATACTGGTCTGCCTGGTCTTTGATGGCCTGTACAACGCGTGGATGACGGTGACCGGTGTTACAGACGCTGATACCGCCTATAAGGTCGATATACGCCTTGCCGGAAGGATCATATAGATAAATGCCTTGGGCCCGCTGGATCTCTATCCCCAGGGGATTGGGAGAGGTTTGCGCTACATGCCGCAAGAATAGTTGCCGGACGTCCATACCTCCAGGGGAAGGAGCATTCAGATCTGGCCGACCACTCCTTATTTCATTGGAATTAAAACTCATTAAGAGCAAAGTTCGTAAGAAAATTCTAAGGATAGTTCAGGAGGATCCGGTGTATTTGTTCAGTTAATAATATTCACCTCTTTTTTGATCCACTTAATGCACTCGTCTATCCAACGGACGGTGGCATGATCGCGGAGGATGCCATATGTGTGCCCCCCCATAGCGTATATAAATAGCTTTACCGGCACGTGGTGTTGCTCTAATGCCGCGGAGAAATAGAGACTGTTATCAATTTTCACGACATCGTCATCCATGGCGTGTACAATAAAGGTTGGCGGCGTCTCACCGGTCACGTGTTGTTCATTCGAATATTCCAAAATTTTTTCCCTGGTGATATCCGGTCCGATCAGATTTTCCCTTGACACAAGATGGGTGAGACTGTCCGCAAAACTAATGATGGGAGAGACCAACACCATAAAATCGGGTCGAAGGCTGGTGCCCTGCGGATTATCAATGTAATTTTTGTCAAGATGCGTCCCTATTGTTGAAACGATGTGCCCGGCGGCTGAATAACCCAGGATACCCAGCTTGTGAGGATCGATGTTATAGGCAATTGCATGTTCACGGACATACCGGATGGCGCTTTGTGCGTCTTGCATCGGTCCGATCTCCTTATTTATCATCATATCGCTTTTCGGAAGCCGGTAATGCAGGACAAAGGCGGTAAACCCTGCTTCTGTCAATTTTTTTGCCGTTGGAAAACCCTCCAGCGCATCCGACACTTTAAAGTACCCCCCGCCCGGACAAACGATGATGGCGACGCCATTCCCTTTTCCCTGTGGCAGGAAGACGGTCAGTGTGGGCATGGTGACCCGGAGAGCCAAAATAACAGTATCCCTTCCTGTGTAAGGGCTTTGGCCATAATAAATGGTGTCGGCCGTTATGGTGGTTGGTTTGGAATTCGGGATCTTTCCTTCTTCGTATAGGGGAAGAACGGTTTGTGCAGTCAGGGAGGTGGAAGCAAGAAGGAGCAATATAGGGCAAATATATGCACGCATATTCATTATCAATTTATTACGCATTATGATGAACCGAGTCCGGCGAACACGAGCAGGTGTCCGCCGTAATACGTAAAAATTAATGATTTAACAAAACGTGACGGAAAATTTAACCATCCGCTTTGGGGAGGGTGGCTGATGGAGCGTAAGAAAAAAAGCGCCTTACCTTTTCCGTGACCCGTTTGGCGCTGTCGATACCCGGTTTTTCAACAAAATAAAAAGTCAGGGAAGTTACGATGACCAAGGGCATGGTACACAAACATATCACTCCCCAATACGGTATTATGGTCAGGTTGGCAATATTGTTAAAGCCTATTATAAAGTAGAACATAGTGAACAATACCAAACCATGCAGTAAATAGATGCTGTAAGAGATCTGTCCCAGCAGTCTGCATGTCCTATGGGACAAAATGCCGAAAAGGTCATTGCCACAGGCGATGCCTGTAAACAGAACGGTTATTATCAAGAAGGGAATGGGACTAAAAGAGCTGGGGTAATACAGTAAAATGATGACGAACAGGAACAGCAATAGAAAAGACATCCACGTTTTCGAACAGATCCTTCTTAATTTTTCATTTTTTGAAAGGAAAGCGGCTGGAAGGCCTCCCAAGAACTGGATCATACCATTCCAGGCCCTGAAGTCATAGAACTCAAAAATGATATAGAGGAAGATCACCAAAAAAACGGATGCCAGTATGATCGTGAGCGCGGACATCCTGATACGGAAAAACAATGCGCCCAGTATGGGAAGCGAACAATAGAACATCCATTCAAAGGCCAGACTCCATTGAACTCCGTATATGATTAATCGTGTACTGCCAACTTTATTGACATCCGGCTCCATAAAAAGCATCCATTGTCCGGCCTGTTTCAGGAGATCGAAGAGTGATTCACGCAGCACAAAATGAGAGCCTATGGCCACCACTGTCAGCAATATAAAAACTACCAGCGTATACAAGGGCATTATTCTGGTGATCCTGGAAACGTATAACTTTAACCAGTCGAGTTTACCTGAATAAGCTTCAATGAGCTTTGAGAAAAACAAAAAAGACGTGATCATAAAAAAGAATGACACGCCTGCAGGTCCTAAATTGCCGAAAATCTGGAGGCCTTCACCTCCTATATCGGTATGGATACGAAAATACCAGAGGGCCGAATGGCTTATAAAAACAAATATTGCCAAGAATCCTCTCAATCCGTCAATTGAGGAATACCTGTGCACTGGGGCGCCAATCTTCAAAAACTTTGAGATCAGGTACACTGTGATCAAGGCGATCAGCAGGATGGGAATAATGAAAATGGTGGTTATTCCGTCCATGACAGGAAATTAGACTATTGTGGTTAGGAATTGTTATCAATTTGGGTAATATTTGATGTATATATCTGAAAATCCGGCCCTTCTAAAGAAAAGCCTTAACCCTGATTATTGAAAAATTTTAAGGATATTCGTATAACTAAAAGCTTTGCCATGGCCACTATCCTCCCCGTCGAAGGAAAATTCCCCAAATTTGGAAAAGATTGCTTTGTCGCCCCGAATGCCACTGTGGTGGGAGATGTTGAGA
>Ga0105237_10002259_pt1 | contig 23980 bp, 23 predicted proteins | sample KBSC24metaG_FD_81520 | JGI IMG/M metagenome (GOLD analysis project Ga0105237, IMG submission 81520) | Corn rhizosphere microbial communities from Kellogg Biological Station, Michigan, USA - KBS C2-4 metaG | ecosystem: Host-associated > Plants > Roots > Rhizosphere > Soil | place: Michigan, USA...
AACCTGAAAAAGATCAGCATCACCGCGATGAAAAGTGTGGATTACAACTTAAAAACGGGGTCCGCCACCACCGGGATCAAGATCAACGCTTCTTTTTGTGTGGTGAATGTGAAGGATTAAGCAATTATTTCTGTCCCTAGAAGAACCCTGCGGTAGTTTTAAATTATTATTTTCTCTGGTTCGGGCCCGGATGGAGAAGGCAAACACAGCCTTAACGATATCGTTAAGACTGTTTCTATTTTACTGAAAATTAAACATCATTTGAAGCCAGTGAAGGAATGTTTTGATTCGGGCAAATTATATGACCCGCTTATCTTTAACTTTACCCGCTTTGATTCTGACAAATTTATTATGAATGATAACGTATTAGAATTAGTTAATCCTCAAAGTAAATCTCTAGCATTTAAGGTTTTTACTTTTGAGGATGGTGAATATTTTAACAGTCTTAATAAGTACAATTATTTTTCCATGATCCTGGTAACCACAGGTAAAGGAAGCCTGATTGCAGATATTTCAGAATACAACTTCAGTGAAAACTGTCTCCTGTGCTTTTCACTTTATCAACCGTTTAAGATAAAGTGTGAGGGCGAATTTAAAGGGGTTATGGTTAATTTTCATCCTGAGTTCTTTTGCCTGCATAAACACAGGAACGAAGTTTCCTGTAATGGTGTTCTGTTTAATAACATATATGAATCACCGATCGTAAACTTAACTAATGATGAAACGCAGTCGCTGCTAACAATTATAAAAGGATTTAAATCTGAAATGCAGCGCCCCGGAAACGCTGAGCTTGAATTATTGATATCCTATTTAAAAATATTTCTTATCAATGCTTCCCGGATAAAAATTGAACAACGGCATTCTAGAGATGGATTAACAGGAAAACAACCGGGCATCTTAAATAATTTAAAGGATGCAATTGAAGATCATTTTAAATCACTTCACCGCCCTGGCGATTATGCTGAATTACTAAACATTTCAACTGCGGCGTTAAACAGAGTTAGTAAAACACATTTCAACAAAACATTATCAAACCTGATATCGGACAGAATAATTATTGAAGCAAAGCGACAGCTTTATCTTACCTCACAACCAGTTAAATGGATCGCTTATGAGCTGGGCTTTAATGATGAGTTCTATTTTAGCCGCTTTTTTAAGAGCCATGTGGCTATATCGCCGCAGTTTTTCAGGGATACCGTTGGATTCGACAGGGCGAATGCTTAATGATCATAAAATTTAAGATCAAAAATATTCATTTGGCTACAGCAATTGTCCATGTCAAAACACGATTTATCCATGTTAGCAGATCGTGCCAGTAATGACCTTTGTTTCATGCAAACAGAAAAAAGATTCCCGCTACCTCCATGGGATATGGAGAATGCAGCAGAAAAACTCCAGCGTTTAGAAAATGACTGGAATACACTCGATCCGGAAAAAGTAATTGCGAATTACTCCGAAGGAGCTGAAGTTCGTTTTGGTACTGAATTTCTAAATGGTCGTAAAGAGGTTAGGCAGTTCCTGATCCGTAAATGGCAGCAGCAATTAGATTTTAAACTGAAACTGGACCTTTGGGGAGCGCTTAAAGGCCGTATGGCAGTGAGGTTTGATTGTGAATGGATGGATGCTAATCATCAATGGTACAGAAGCTATGGCGTACAGGTTTTCCAATTCGACGACAATGGTTATATACAAATGAATTTTGCGAGTTTTAATGACGATTCCATCGCCGAAACTGATTGCAAGTTGAAACCGATCGACTAAAAGAGTATCAATCCCAGTTTAAGGAAACCCCAATAGTTGCAAACCAAAAGCGGATAATTAATTTTTATCCGTTTTTTTTTACGTTCCGCAGGGTCCCGTAGGTGGATCAGTATGTGGACTATTATTTTCTTACCGGTATCGGAATATCAGGCAACCGGACAACCCGGTGACTATATTTAGCATCAGAAGGAAAATGCGGAAGCGGGTTCGTGATTCTTACCGGGATCCACGCCGAGGCACCGGAGTATTGGCGGCACGGCATGATCTTTCAAACTCCCGCCGCGGTTGATAATGCTTATGCGGGGGTGCTTATTCACGCGGCATTGGATGATGTATCTTTATTACCGCATTATTGAGTACTTTCATCTACCTAATCAGACATGGACGCTTTATAGGTTATGAATTAAATTGACTGCAAGAAATGGATAGAAAAAAATCATTCACTAACACTGAAATTGAACAAATCAAAAAGCTGATAGCAGAGAAACTTCTTGCAACGCCTGACAAGCAAAAAGGGATAAGAGCTAAGATTCGTAAGACTGGTTTTCACTTTTCTGATTTTAGTTCAGAGAAAAATGGATATACTATAGCGGATTTTGAGAAATTAATTAGTTCGGGCGCGGTTAAAGTTATAGGGGAGAATATTCAACTGACACATTCTACGAAACCTATAAAATCCATGAAACAGCCAACATCAAGAAAAACTAACAGTGATATTTTATCGCAGCGCAGCAAAAATTCTTTTGAACCGCTTGTTGACGATAACACAGAGATTTTAATTTTGGGAACAATGCCAGGCGACCGCTCTCTTTCTGTTGGAGAGTATTATGCTCACCCGGGAAATAGATTTTGGAAAATTATTGCAAAAATAACTAATGAAAATATTCCAATTTACTATGACGAGAAAAAGAAGTTGTTAACGAAATGCAAAATTGGACTTTGGGACGTTGCTAAAATGGCTGACAGAAAAGGAAGCTTAGATTCAAATATGTCAGATGAAACTCCAAACGATCTTAATGAGTTCCTAAATAATTATCCGAAGATTAGAGTTATTGGACTTAATGGAGGTAAGGCAGTGAATTTATTTAGTAAATTTTTCAATAAACTACCACACATTGTTTATCATAATTTGTCAAGCTCAAGCGGAGCAAACACGTCAATAACACTTGAAGAGAGTTGCAATAATTGGAAACGAATTCTAAAATAATTTTCGTCACCGCAGGGTCTCCGAAAGGACCCTGCGGTTTAATCATGGTTGAGCAAAGCTCTCAATCTACAGCATCTCCACATATCCATCCGTTCCATTCACCCTGATCCGCTGCCCGTCTTTGATCAGTTTGGTCGCATTTTCTACGCCGACAACTGCCGGTAAGCCATATTCACGGGCGATAACTGCGCCGTGGGTCATCAGTCCGCCAACTTCGGTCACCAGGCCTTTGATGGATACAAACAAGGGCGTCCAGCTGGGGTCGGTAAATTTGGTGACCAATATATCTCCATCTTCCAGCTCAGCATCTTCCATGTTTAGGATCACACGCGCCCGTCCCGCTATAATGCCGGAAGAGACAGCCAGGCCCGCAATAGCCCCGGCAGGGATATCTTCATGATTGTACCTACCAGCAATGATCTCACCGTCAGAAGTGATCACACGTGGCGGGTTCAGTTTTTCATATAATTTGTGTTCGTCCTTTCGTTGGCTGATGAGTTGATGATCGACTTGATTTGTGCGCACCGCTTCGCGCAGCTCTTCAAAAGTGAGATAATGGATATCTTCTTTTTTAGGGATAACGCCGGCTTGTACCAGCCGTTCGGCTTCTTTCAGTATAGCGTGCTTATAAGGAAAAAAGCGGCTAATGATGCCGTATTTGGGGTATTCGCGATAGCCGATGAAATTCCGCAGCCGCCTGATCATTTCTTTTGTTTGGCTGACTTTTTCTTCACCATCCGGCAATTCGCTCAAACGCTCCAGTAACTCCTGTTCTTTTTTCAAAGCCTCCTGTCGCCCCTGCTCAAATTTCCGCTTACCTTCACCAGCCTCAAAGTTTTTAATGTTACTGAGGATCATGGGGACAAGTATACCAGGCTTTTCGCTCCAGCGGGTTTTAGTGATATCGATCTCCCCCGCACAGCGCATTCCGTATTTGTCGAGATAAGCCTGGATAGCGTCGCGGGTTTCCTGTCCACCGTTAAACTTTATCAGTTCATCTAAAAAGCTCTCGTCTTTTGCGTGGTGTAAATAATCAATCACATCCGGGTAGGGGCGGATCACATCTGCTACATCAAGTAATTCCCGGCCCATTTCCGAAGTGATATTGTTGGGTGCAGATTGGGAAAGCGTGTCGGCCACATTCTTTTCGCCCAACCACTCCTGCATATGATCGTTGAGCCATGTTGAAGCATCTATAGCCGCTATGATAACAACTATACTTTGCGGATTAGCCAACATCCTTTTTGATCCCTGGCCATCTTCCAGTATAAAATCAAATAATTCCGGCCCTGATTTCGTTTGAATAGTTTGTTTTAATTCTTCTACCGATGTTTCATTACGCCTGATCAGGTCAGCAACTATAGCCGGGTCGTTTTCAATTTGTGCCTGTATATCCGCGAATGATTTACCCTTACTACTTTTAATGGGCAGATCATCTTTGTCGTCTGCTGATGATTTGATAAAATCCCCCCGATCTGTGATGGCAATGAGCGCGTCTTTTATCAGCGGATCGTGTTCTCCCATTACATCTATGAGCGTTTTTCTGCCGGTGGGCGAGGCCAGGCTACCCGTGACATCAATAAACAACCTCCCACCGGCTTTAAACATGGGCCGGAAAGCGGTTAACTGCCATAAGGACAACCCCAATGGTTTCATGGCATCGGTCATCATTTGCTGATGGCCGACAGATACGTAGACATGATTTTCTTCATCATTCACAACAGGGATCGGGTATAAAGTAGTGATCGGCCGACTCTGGACAATATAAAAGGTATCATCAACCTCCGGAAGGAGTCCTTCGGACAAACACCACTCAATGTCCTGCGGGCTGCCGAAATGTCCCTCGATCTTTCTGCCTATGTGCTCAAGCTGAAAGATCTGCTCATCCGTCAGCGCTTGTTTATCCTGCATCTCAGGATCGATCTCCTGTTCTTTAGTACCGCCATCTTTTAAAGCATAAATAGCCAGTTTCTTAGTGGATATCTTTTGATCGATGATCTTGCCATTACAGACTTTATAGTTATCCGCATTAACCAGGCCGGATACCATGGCTTCACCAAGCCCAAAGCCCGCATCGATAGACAACACTTTCCTGTTTCCCGTGACAGGATCGGCCGTAAACAAGATTCCCGCTGCCTGCGGGAACACCATCTTTTGAACCACCACCGCCAGTTGCACTTTACGATGATCGAAGCCGTTCTGCATCCGATAAATCACCGCACGATCCGTAAATAGTGACGCCCAGCACTTGCTGATGTGTTTCAGGATCGCGTCCTTCCCAATAATGTTCAAATAAGTATCCTGCTGGCCCGCAAAGGAGGCCGCCGGCAGGTCTTCAGCCGTAGCGCTTGATCGTACAGCTAAGGCATCCTTTTCGCCAAACCTGGTAAGATAACCCGCAATCTCTTCTGTAATATCATCAGGAATGGGTGCGCTTTCGATTACCATACGGATATTGGCACTGACCCTGCTGATACTTTCCCGCTCTTCTACCTTAAAACCCGCCAATTCATCCAGCAAGCTGTTAAGCTCCTGGTTAATTTCGATTATCTTTTTATACGCTTCGGTGGTAACGCAAAAACCATCCGGAACCCGTATTCCCCCGATCCTTAACAGTTCGCCCAGATTAGCGCCCTTGCCGCCAACTGCCATAAACGCTGATCTGTCGATCTCCTGGAAACCAATCACATAGGTGTTTTTGTTTTTTGTATTGAGTTTGCTTTCAGATGCCATATTGTTGACTTTTTAGAGATGCGAAAAGCCAAAAATATAAGGTATAACCTATCAAAACACCGTTTTTCAACTATATTTTTTTTGACGCAATAATGATGTTTCCAAGGCGTTATCCTTACAAATAAAGGGGTTGAAAATCGCATTAAGCAACACAACCCATCCTTCGCGACCTCTGGCAGGTTTCAGACAATTAGCCCCCTGGTTTTTTTAGCAATTATCAATTAATCCTAAAGTTTTATCTGCAAAAAATACTAAAACGAAGCAATCATCGGGCCCGTGTAGTAAAAATCAATATGGTTTCATATGGCAAGGCTCCTGTAAATTATTATTTGCTTGTTAAGGATCGATGATAGCAGCTTCCCATTTTTGATGGGGATGGGGGAGATGTAGATTTACAGTGTAAAGCCTGGTTCACTGTCAAGTCATCATCATGAAATACCTGGTCATCCTTATTGCATTTGTACTTTTCACCCGCATTGCTTATGCGCAAAAAATAGATACATCGGCAATTGGCTTATCACAGGATATACATCAACACTATATTGTAAAGCATAAAAACAATAAAACCATAGCCTTACTATTACTTGTCCCCGGCTCGACGATGATCACAGTTGGGGGAGTGATCAACCTAAAACATGGTAACGTATTTACGGGAGCTGCAAATTCAAACAAAGGGACTGCAATTGGTTTGTTGGGAAGTGCAATGGCAATTACCAGTATCCCATTCTTTATAGCAGCAGGTAAAAACCAAAAAAAAGCCTTTCTTTCAATAAAAAGCGAAAAAGTCACAATAGGGGCGCCAGACCATTGTAAATTTTCATACCCCGCTTTAGCCCTGAGAATCAAATTTTAGACCGAAAAACAAACTTAAAAAATACCAGGATGGGAAACCTTATCAAAATGCTGACATTACTGATCACGCTTGTACTTGTAAGCTGTAGTAAGTCCGTTTATACTAAGCACGCCCTGGATAGTTACAAAATCAACCAGGATACGGTCAATAAATTTTCAGTATCGCCGACACGGGGGGCAGGTGATATTACCGGAAAGATGATGTTTACTGACGCTTGTGATTCGTCTGTCATCAATGAACCGCTTCCGGGTGGCTTCGCTCATAACGATTATTGTCATCCGCACCCGCTGAATGACGCGCTTGAAAATGGTTTTGCCAATGTTGAGGCTGATATTTTCTTAATAAACGGCAAATTGATAGTAGCCCATGTGTTTCCTTATTTTAAAAGTGACAGGACTTTGGAATCATTGTACTTAAAGCCGTTGTTAGACAAAATAACTCAAAATAAAGGTAAGGTACTGACGAGCTACAACAACCCAATTACTTTGTTGATAGACATTAAAACAACGGCCGGGCCCACCTATAAGGCGCTTAAACCGCTCCTGGAAAAATACCGGTCGATATTGTCGGCATACGAAAATGGTAAAATGGTTTATCGTGCCGTAACCATCGTACTATCAGGGCACAAACCATATTCGCTCATAAAAAAAGAAAAGAACCGCCTGGCCTTTATTGACGAGGACTTATCCAAATTACGCTATGCCCAGGTAAACAATAATGTTATGGCCATGGCGAGCTGTAATTATTCGGATATTATGGACTGGGACGGCACGGGCAGCGTTTCACACGAAGAAAGAAATACTTTGTGTACCTATGTTTTATTAGCTCATAAAATGGGTTTAAAAGTCAGGTTATGGGCATCACCAGAAAAAGAAGTTGTTTGGGACGAGTTGTTAAAATGTGGCGTCGATTTGATCAATACGGATCAATTGGTCGCGCTTAAAAACTATTTCAGCACGCATGCGATCGAGAAAAATCAAGCTATAACTAATAATTGAGCCGGCCACAAAGTATTGCCGGTAATGTTACTATCACAAAACCTGCTTATCATGCAAAAAACACTATTATTAACCTTGTTCGTTTTAAGTTCATTATCCGCTTGTTTTGCCCAGGATTCGCATACCAGGGGCATGTTTAGCATAGGCATTGAGAGAAGTTTTATTACACATGACTATGATAGCTATTTGATGAGCGACCTCTTCAAAAACGGCATTGGCGGCTCTATAAAAATGGATTTGCCAGTTTATCCCAATATTTATTTTACGGTGGCCGGTGGCTTTTCAACATTTCAGGCAACCGATCAAATCAAAGCTTACGTCAACCAGATCCCGTTGTACCAACACCCCACATCTGAAAGCTTTGAGCAAGTGAAAATAGGGTTAAAGTGTTATACTGTTAAAGGCCTTTTTATAGAATTACAGGCCGGTGGTGTTTTTCGCTCGGATAAAACAGTTGAATTTATGGTAAGAAGCAGAGTTTCCGCTGTGTACTCGGCCGGGATAGGTTATTTGTTTCATAACGGGATTGAATTGGGCGCACGGTACGAAGTATGGAAATTGAATGGCAGCGTGGGCCAAATGGACCAGGTAGGGATAAGATTGGCTTATGCGATCAAGTTCCCACATCATTAATTTTCAGCTATAAATTATCAGTCCAAAAAATATAAATCGCAAATCGTTTCAACATTAAAACTTATCATCATGAAAAATCTCATCGCAGGCACGTTGTTGCTAAGCATGATATCACTGTTAAGCTGTACAAAAGTTGTGTACACAAATGAGCAGGTCATTAGTCTTTACAAAACAAAAAATGATGTGCTAAAAAGATTTAGTATTCCAACCGAAAAGAAGATGAATGACAGCACGGAAGAATGGCTTTACCGGTATGATAGGAACAATTCATTTGCAGATCATTCGCTGGTTGAATATCCGAATCTCAGTACCATAAACGTAAAAGAATTTACCAGGTATAAACGGTACATTATATTTATGGTGGATAAGCGGGGGGATGTAATAAGGTGCGATTATAATGGGGTAAACCTTGCCGTGCGTAAAAAGAATACTGCAGGAACTTTTGCACTAGTATTCGTGGGCCTGGTACTGGTTGGTGCCAATTATGTAAGTTCGCAGAGCTTTACTTTTAATCCCTGAACACAATAAGAAGAATACAACAGTTGAAACGTGCAAAAGGCGTTTCTTATTCATTTTGATATATGAAATTCAATTTCATATATTTAAACATCGTGTTTAATTAACCTAAATCAAATCCGTAATGAAAAAAGAACCTATTCTCATTATTGCTGCCATCGGACTTCTAACTGGTTGTGTATTAGGCATGATAGGATCGTTCGTGCCTTCCGATATCGTTCGTAATATTCTTTGGGCTATTGATAGCTGTGGTCTTATACTGGCTGCCGCATTGCTTGCGATATACTCCTCTAAAAAAGGCTATGATATAGTCGCCGCCGGTTTTTTCATATTTACAATAGCTGAAAGTATCGTATTTTTCAGTTGCTCCGGAAATTTAAACGAAGCTATTCCTGCATTTGGAACGGGAACGTGCTTGTGGGCTTTATCCATTGCCGTTGTCAGTTCTCAAAAATTATTTCCACTTTTTGTGCGCTGCACAGGCATTATCTCGGCGGTGTTATTCGCTATTACGGCTTTCCTAATTTTTACAGGCCATCCTGCTAACGCTTTAACAAAACCATTGCCGTTTTTAGCTTATCCATTTTATGCCGCAACGCTTGCAGGCTGGGCATGGACACTGCTTTATAGAAGCAGCGCATTTTTAGGCTTCAAATGAGTAAACTACCTTGCGGACTTCGTCCGCCGTAGCCCGCATGGCGATATTGAAAACAAGATTCCGTTAAAATAAGAAGCCCGCCGTTGCTAGAGCTATGGCGGGCGAATCTCTCCTTCGCAAGTACAGCGGACTCCGTCCGCGGTAGCTCGCTTCGGCGAGCGGAGGCGGAGAGAGAGGGATTCAAACCCCCGGTACCTGTTACAGTACACCTGATTTCGAATCAGGCACATTCGATCACTCTGACATCTCTCCGTATATAAATCTATTAAACAAAAAACCCCGCTAACTGCGGGATCATTTATTTAGCGGAGAGCTAGGGATTCGAACCCCAGGAACCTTTCACAGTTCAACAGTTTTCAAGACTGCCGCAATCGACCACTCTGCCAGCTCTCCGGGGTCAAAAGTACAAAACCACGCCGAATTGGCAAATACGATATTGCGTTTTTTTAAATAAAATGAGATTGACAAATAAACACCTGTAATACAGTTAATTATCAACCTTATCGACCGGTTTACTTGATCGGAATGAATTAAATTTTGGTTTTACGATCACAATACTCCGCTTGGAAAGCTCTATGCTGGCGTTGAGTTCAAAGCCGATCAGGATGATCAGCGAGTTCAGATAAAGCCATATCATCATCACGATCAACGTACCTATGGAGCCGTATATTTTGTTGTAGGATGCGAAATTGTTGATGTAAAATGTAAAGCCAACAGAAGTTAAAACGGCAAGCCCGGTAGCGAGTACAGAACCAGGACTAAGAAATTTCCAGCGTTGCTTATGCGCAGGTCCGTAGCGGTACAATAGTGATACCGTCACAAAAAAGATGATAATTACAATTGTCCATTTTAATGCCGCGATAGCGATAAACCAACCATGGGCTTTGCTATGGAACTGGTGCTGCAAAGTGATCAATATCCTGTGGCCCGCGATCATGATGGTTACAGCAATCAGCATAGATATGCTGATCACCACTGTGAGCACCAAAGCCACCCAGCGCCGCCGCAGGTAAGTTCGGCTTTCATTGATCAGCGATGATTTATTAAATGCCTGCATCAAACGGGCTACGCCATTGGTTGCAAAAAAGAGGGTCGTTAAAAATCCAAAGGAGAACAATTTGGCATTTTGATTTTTAACCACGTCGCTGATGGTTGACTTTAAAGCGATATAGGCATCAGTAGGCAGTATCTGCCCCAATATGTTAAGCAGGTTATCCTGAAAATGGTGAATGGGGATATAAGGTATCAGTGTAAACAGAAAGATGGTACCCGGAAAAAGCGCCAGCATAAAGGTATAAGCCAATGAAGACGCCTTGTTGACCAGTGTACCTTGCTTGATCTCGCCAAAAAAGAAAACGGCTACGGTGTATAGAGATATAGGCTTAAAACCAGGAAACGCGATGTACTTGGTACACTCAACCAGGTACCTGTAAAATGTAAACCGGCGTAAAAAACGGTGCAACCATTCCATTCAACCCAAATCTACTGAAAAAAATGGCTTCAACGCGTCAAGAAATTCCTGCGAGGGCAGGCAGGGACGGTTAGTTTTCATGTTCACAAACACCAGCAGGGTCTCGCCGATATTGATCAGCTCACCCGCCGAGTTATAAAGTTCATATTTGAAGTGGATCTTTACACCCGGCATCTTAGCCATAATGACTTTGATGCTGATCTCATCATCGTATAACGCCGGCTTCAGGTATTTGCAATGCAACTCCAAAACGGGCATCATAATGCCGGATGATTCCATACCACTATAAGTCATGCCCAGGCTGCGGAGCATTTCTACACGGCCTACCTCGTAGAATTCGGCATAATTGCCGTAGTACATGTACCCCATCTGGTCGGTTTCGCCATATCGAACGCGTACTTTGGTAGTATGCTCAAACATTATCTCTTGATGTTTCTTTCATTTAGTGCCTGACGCCATTTAGCGGCATTAATATTATGCTGAGCCAAGGTTGTAGCAAAGTTATGATTGCCGGAAAAATCCTCTTTAGCGCACATATAGATATAATCGCTCTTTTTGTAATCCAGCACAGCGTTTAGTGCATTCACCGAAGGCATCATAATAGGACCAGGAGGCAAACCTGCGTGTAAATACGTGTTATATGGAGAATTATATATTTTATCACTATTAAGCACACGCCTGATTTTAAAATTCTTCTCTGCGAAAATAAGACTTGGATCGGATTCCAGCTTCATACCTATTTTAAGGCGATTAAGATACAATCCGGCTATAGTCGGCATCTCATCATCATGCAGAGCCTCAGCATCAACAATGGACGCTAAAACGGAAACCTGGACAGGGGAGAGGTTGATCTCAGCGGCCCTTTGTTTGCGTTCCGGCGTCCAGAATTTTTCGTAGTTGGCATACATCCGCTTAAAAAACTTTTCAGGCGATGTATTCCAGTACAATTGATAAGTGTTAGGGATGAATACGGAATACACATTATCCGTCGTAAAACCATATTTCTGCACAAAATCAGCAGAATCCAGTAATCTTAAGATCGAAACTGAATCCGGCTCAATCTTTTTCGATACGAACCCGGCAAATTCCTCTTTCAGCCGCAGGTTATGGAAGGACACGGTTACCGGCTCCTGTGTACCCGATGCCAGCATATTGATCAAGGCACGGTTGCTCATTCCGCTTTTTAAACGATACCTGCCTGGTTTTACCCGGTTTTTATAATTCATATTATCGGCAGACCAGTTGAACGAAGTGGTATCTTTTACAATTTGCTTGTCTTTAATTGTTTTAAACACATCATCGTATGCGGCGCCGGTATGTATGTATAAATATTCCTGTTTGTCAGTAACGTTCGGGCCAAAATACCGGAGGTAATAGAAAAACCCGGTGAGCCCTAAAGCAACAACGATAATAAGCACCAGGGCGATGATGAATTTTTTTAATGTACCCGATGATGTTTTTGTCTGATCCATTGTATAGATGTCTGTTTTATTGATTCCTTTGATAGGCGAGTAAGCCGCCGGTTAAATTCCTGATATTCTGATAACCATCCAACTCCAAAATTGATTTCGCAGTTGCGCTTCTTATCCCTGCTTTACAGATAACGATAATCTCCTCCGTTTTATTCCAGCTTAGTTCAACCAGTTTATCCTTCAGATCATGCAAGGGAATATTTTGACCACCGATATTATAAGTGTGGAATTCCAGTTTTTCGCGCACATCAAGCAGGTTTAAATGCTCACCGTTTTGCATACGTGTAATCATTTCGTGGGCATTAATGTCGGTCATGGTGCTTTTTTACCTTGTGTAACTGTAAGGTTGATTTGTGCGCCGTTGGTGGTTTTACTTGCCGAATCCGTTTTCATGGGCGATTGGGCCACCACCACTAAAGCTGTTGAATCGGTAATGGTTCCCTGGTAGGTGATTGTCCCCACGGTCAATCCGCTGTGTTTAATCACGAATTTGGCCGCGTCCAGGTCCTGGTTTACCAGGTCGGGGATATCTACCTGGCTGGCTCCCGCACCATCGCCAAGTACCAAATCGAGTTTTGAGCCTTTAGGGAGTTTTGTGCCTGCCGTAATAGGCTGACCAGCAAAACGAACTTCAAGCACACGGTTACGCGCGATGTCAGATTTGTAAGTCGTATCTCCCACCTTTAGGCCGTAGTTTGAGATCGTAGCTTCAGCAGAAATAAATGGCGCATCTATCAAATCAGGAAGGGCCACCGGTGGCGCCTGGTTTTTTACTATTTTAAGGTAGATCACCCGGTTTTCTTTAACATTTGTTCCGGCGTCAGGGTCTTGTTCAATTACCGTCCCCGGAGTTTGGTCAAGTACATAAACCGAATCAATACTAACGCCAAAATCCTGATCTTTTAGGGTGCTTAATGCTTTATCAATTGGCATTCCGGTTACTTTGGGCACGGGTATACCCGAACCATGACGCGTATAATAACCCAAACTGTAAAATGCGATTAACACAACAACTATAACCGTACCAATAGCTAAAAGAATAGTATTACGAAACGATTTAGTTTTTAAATAGGACCCAAATTTGCTCATTTGAATTTGCGGGGATATTCAATGCTTATTCAGCAAACATAGCGATTTTTTTATTTCGAATTTCGAATTTTCAAATTCGGATTTACTTTGTTGTACATCTTTACCATCAAATTCGAGATCGAAAATTCGAAATCCGAAATCAAAAAAATATCTTTGACCATGCCACAAAAAAACATAGCCCTTTTAGCCGGAGGATTTACCGGCGAATATGAAGTATCCATAGGCAGCGCCAAAAATATAGCTGATAACCTTAATGCTGATCAGTTTAAGGTTTATACCATCCTGATCAATCGCGACAGCTGGTTTTATGAATCGGATAATGGAAAAATCGAGGTAGATAAGAATGATTTTAGCGTTACGTTGGATGGTAAAAAAATCAAGTTTGATTTCGCTTTTATCACCGTACACGGCACACCTGGCGAGGATGGAAAACTACAGGGCTATTTTGACATGCTTGGTATTCCATATAATACCTGTGACGCTACTACCTCGGCCATCACCATGAATAAGGCTTATACCAAAGCGATCGTTCATGGTATTCACGGCCTAAACACGGCACGGTCGATCCAGTTATTCAAACGCGGTATGCACGAAGCGGCCAATGTAGTTTCGTCTCTAAAATTCCCGCTTTTTATTAAGCCGAACAATGGCGGCAGCAGCGTAGGTATGAGCAAAGTGCAGAATGCCGCCGGGATACACGATGCGTTGGAACGGGCATTTAAAGAGGACGACCAGGTATTGGTGGAGGAGTTTATCAAAGGACGTGAATTCAGTATCGGTATTGCCAGGTTAAAAGGAAAAGTAACGGTATTACCAGCCACGGAGATCATCAGCTCAAAAGAGTTTTTTGATTACGAGGCGAAATATACCCCCGGCGTTTCCAAAGAAATTACGCCTGCCGGTCTGAGCGCTGAACAAAATGGACAAATAGCCGATATCGTAACTGAGGTTTACCTGCGCCTAAACTGCCGCGGCATGGTACGGATTGATTTTATCTTATTGGAAGGCTCAGAGGAGTTCTACTTTATCGAGATCAATACCACGCCCGGCCAATCGGCCAACAGCCTGATCCCGCAACAAGTGAGGGCGGCAGGAATGGATTTGGGTGAGTTTTACGGGGAATTGATAACAGGAGCATTGCATTAATGACGAATTCGTATGTTTAAGCGACTTCGATAAAAATATCTCCCTGTTAATTGTTACAATTGATTATTAATCCCCGTAATCAATTATAACCAACATATTACCTTTACCTGATGGCCATATATCACATTACCTTTTGTGTATTGTTTATCCTTTTATTTGGCTGCAAAAAGCCGTATGCGCCGCCGGTTGTGTCATCACCAAACAGCTTCATCGTAGTAGAAGGGGAAATTAACCCCGGAAATGATTCCACCATTATTAAACTAAGCAAGACAGTAAAGCTTAGTGATAAAATAACCGACAACCCGGTGCTGGGAGCGCGGGTAAGCGTAGAAAACGATCAGAATAATAGCTGGCCGCTTGTTGACCTTGAATCAAATGGCAATTACAGCATTGCATCATTAAACCTTCCAGCCTCACAAAAATACAGGCTTAAAATACAGACGGCTGATAATAAGCAATACGCATCGGATTTTATGGAGGTGAAGCCGGCGCCGCCTATTGACAGCATAGGCTATAATATAGTAAATGGTGGGGTGCAGATCTATGTGAACGCCCATGACCAGGCTAACGCTACCAGGTTCTATCGTTGGGCGTATAATGAAACCTGGAAATTTCAAACCTATTATGAGTCGCACTATGTATTGGATACCGTGCATCAATCAATAGTACCACGACGGCCCGATCAGCAAGTTCAGTTTTGCTTTGGCAATGCTGCATCTTCTCACATCGTATTAAACTCAACTGAGAAATTAGCCAGTGATGTAGTTTACCAGAGTCCCATTATATTCATCCCTCTGGGTTCAGAAAAATTTGAATTCAAATACTCGATCCTCGTAAAACAATATGCCCTGACCAAGGAAGCATTTAGCTTTTACCAAAACCTGGAAAAGAGCACGGAACAATTAGGGGGTATTTTCGATGCCCAACCGAGTCAGCTTAAAGGAAATATTCATAATACTAATGACCCTAACGAACAGGTAATTGGTTATGTGACCGTATCTGCTGTTCAGTCAAAAAGAGTGTTTATAACAAAGCAAGAATTAGGGATCAAATCCATATACCCTGACTACCCCTACCAATGCTTACAGGACACCGCCCTGTATGTAAATAAAAATGGCAAAGATGTATATAGTTTGCTGATCAAACCGCCTGTTTCACATATCCCCACTTATCCAATTATCGCACCGGACGGAACAATAGTTGGCTATGCATATACCAGCCCAGAATGCGCAGACTGCACCTTACGTGGTACTGTAAAAACACCGTCGTTCTGGCAGGAGTAAACAGTAGCTACCTGTTTATCTGGCTAATAATAGTTTGATCGGTAATTTTATCATCATCCGCCAAAAGGAAAGCTTTACTCAAAATAACAGAAAAGCCATTATCTCCTTCAAAAGGCAGGAAAACATTTTCTGAAATAGTTTTTGGCCCCCTGTCTGGTACGATACAAAGATATTGGTCATTAGGCTCCATCAGGATATTGGTGCTGCCTAAGTGTATTTTGTAGGTTCGTTTTTTACCTTTTACTATTAAAAATTTATCCTCGATTCTTGCGACTTTTGCGATTTTAAGACGTGGAAGTAATCGTTCCAAGATCTCCTTGCGCCCTTTTGCTACTTCGGTTAAATCGCCAAACGAGTAAGAATGCCAATAATCACGATAGGCGGGTAGCCCACCATTATCGCGCCAGGTGGGGTCATTGCCTACACTCGCCACGCCAACAAACAGGTCAGTATCCCGCATTACTTCAGAAAATACAACTGTTGGCACGTCTATAAGGTCAATTGTTTTATTTGTCTGAGAATTTTTAAACCGAACCTGGTCTGTTGATACATAATTAAAAATTCCGGTATTGTTTATTCCTCCTTCAGCGTCGACTGAACTTGTCCAGTATTCGGCTACTAAATCATTTTCTGTTAATGGTATTTGAGCTGTGCCATCAGAACCGCCGTCAAAAGCCCCCTGCAACGCATAACGCCAACCCCTGGCTTTAGCTAAAGAGTTAAACTGATGCTGTTTTAAAATATGCCCCGCCATCCGGTTACTATAGGTGCGGGTATTAATTTCTGCATCAGTCAACAGGTATATTTCGCGGAATGCCTGTTTTAATGGCTGCTGTAACTCTTTTTTTATCAGAAAAGACCGCCATTGCTGAACATCTGTTAACGTATTTAATGCAGGATGCCATAATGAAACCATATAACCCTCGCCCGGTACATATTCCTGCTCGGCATGGTCTATCCATTTCCCGTTAAAATAAATAGCATTAAATGTCTCGTACGCGTTTTCAAAGTGCCATATTAACTTATGACTGATAAACGAAACCAGGCCGTGCTCAAAATAACTTTGATTAAAATGCTCCCATGTCATTTTGCCGGTCGACCGGAACTTCTGATCAAAGCGATCACGCTGGGTACTTAACGATGCCTCTATTGCTTTGCAGGTAGCCTTTAGCTTTTTTAACTCTGCAGCCTGTTTTTCTTTTACAACTGCGGGATCAGCGATTTGAGTAGAACCATCCTGCTTGCGCCATTTAAGATTTACCTTGCCGACCTTTTCAATACTTACTTCCGCTGTAAAACTCTCTAATTCGACTTCAATTTTGCCATCAGCCAATCCATGGTGATCAACAGCTAGGTCCTCGATCACGTCAACAGAAATGGCCCGGTCATTAGCAGCAGCTACTAAATATTTTTCAATCAATGTTTGCGTATTGGTTTGTTTTACACGCAATTTCAATCTTGAGAGATGACCAACCCCTTCTAATCCCGGACTTTTGTACAATGTATATACACAAGCATTCCCTAAGGCAGAACAAGTTTGCCCAACGCCAGGAATCTTGCGATAACATCTATCAGCTACTGCAGCAATCGCCTGCAATAATTCAGAGTCTGCGAATTCTGCACAAAGCCATACATATCCTTTAAGGCATTCAACATTAACCGTAACAATAAAAATATGCTGAGTATAATACTGACTGGTTTGTATCTTTTCTTTTAAACGAACAATGAAGGTAAACCAGCTAATGAGCATTTCCTTAAACCCGGCTATGCCCAATTCTTCAACAACTAATTTACTCTCAGCAATGAATTTTTTGGAGGGTGTTGCCCCACTTGATTTCTGGCACAAAGTCATTAATTTGTTCCATTGGGACTTTTGATCTGCCGGCAAATCTGATAACAGTTTATTGGCGAATACTGCAAAATCATCTTCTCCTAAAAAGTAAACCGGTTTCTCTTCGTCGCCATTTGTGCTTTTAAACAATAATGCATCAATCTGTTCAACCAATTTCGTGGCCGGAGTCTGATGGACGTAATGTTTCGTTCCGGCAATTTCCTGCCGGATGTTTTTTAAAGCCTGTGCAACTAAAGGAGGCAGCGTATTATCCTTATATTTCTTTTGAATGATATTGACCATGCCCTTCACAGGCCAGTCCATCAAATGGTCATAACCACCTTTTTTTGACCGTAAAAAGGCATTTGTGATCTGGTCTACTTCTGTTTCCTCCAGGTCGAGCTTTGAACGAAAAAGCTGATCGACGAATGCTTTGGCTATGTGTTTTCGCTTACTGGCCTCATCATTGTATTGTTTACTATTTTTATCCCAAATGGATATATTATCGATTTGCCGTACTATAAATGCAGCTTTTCCCCTGTCCGGGAACGCGACCACCTTCTCCTTATAAATACTGGCATCAGTTGCCTTAATATTATACCAGTATCGTTGGTTTTTTAGTTCTTTACAGGCAAGATCAATGATTTCGTCGTGAAACGCAGAGTCATCCGAAGCGGTTGAAAAAATATTTTTTAGAAATGTGGTAATACGCATAGGATCATCCCCCAACCAAAGGTGTCAATTTTATAAAGCTTACGGTTGTTGCATCATTTAGTATGACGTGCTCATCAAGGGACTCTGCCTGTTTGTTATCGATCAAAACAAAGAAACCATTTTGCTGAAAAGCCGCTAAAGCAATATACACCTGCTTTTCGGCGTCTACTTTTTTCTTTTCTTTTAGCTTATAACCATTAAGTGCCAGTTCCGCATCCTGAGGTTGTACGAGACCCCGGTAAATTTCGGGGAGCTTTTCATTGTAGGATTTAACCTCGGCATTAACGCGGGCTTCAATAATGTCTTTAACTGTTAAGAGCTCACTTTCCAAAGAGATAACCAATTCATTCAGAATTTTACCACCGGCTGTTTCATCCTTTATACTTAAGTTAACTAATCCCATATTTATTATGTTTCGAATGGCTGAATATACTTTATTTTCAAATGATGTAATAAATACTATCTGTAAATCAAATCAAATAATGCTCAATAATATCCTGCGGGATCTTAGCAGAGCGTCCCGTTTGCATATCGATCATCGTATAATCAAACCAGCCGTCACAGCAGACCTTTCCGGTGCCTTTGTTTGTGATCACAAATTTTACCCTGCAGCCTTTCTCATCAATCGTTTCGATACCAGTTTTTACAATAAAATAATCGCTCATGGTTAAGGCACGTTTGTAATCTACATAAGCAGTGCGCACCACCCAGCCGAAGCCGCGCTCCATAAACTTCTCCATCGCCAGGCCATAGCAGCGCTCCATCTGATCGTACCGGGCAGCCAGCACATAATCAAAATACTTGCTGTTATGCACATGATGGAACATGTCTATATCATCCGGGCGCACGCGGAATTCAGTTTCGAAGGTGGAATATTGAGGGGTGTTCATTTCGTTGAAAAGTTGGAATGTTGTAAGGTTGGAAAGTTACTTAGTTTAGTTGAAATTTGGCATCTTACCCTCAAAAACAACATTACAACCTTTCAACTTTTAAACCTTACAACAAGTTCCGCAAATACTTGCTTTTATCCAACACAAACATTACCTTTGCGCCTCAATTAACATAATTTATTCACGCTTTAATATTATTCACGTAATGTATTTAAGTTCAGAAGCAAAAACAGAGATTTTTGCAAAACATGGTAAGGGTGCTACAGACACAGGTTCGGCAGAAGGACAGGTAGCATTGTTTACTTATCGCATAGCGCATTTGACCGGACACCTGAAAAACAACAAAAAGGATTTTTCAACCCAGCTTTCGCTTCAAAAATTAGTAGGTAAACGCCGCGCATTGCTGGCCTACCTGTATAAAAAAGACATTGAGAGATATCGTGCCATTATCAAAGCTTTACAGCTAAGGGACATCATTAAATAACTCTTCACCGTTTTTCTCAAAAAGCCATCCCAGATTAAGGAGATGGCTTTTTACTTTAGAAATAATATACACAAACATAAAAAACCGGTGTGCTCTAAAAGATGAAAAGCACATCACAACAAAAAAAAGATGAGTTTAAATGTAATTAAAAAGGTAATCGATTTAGGTGACGGCCGCACCATTGAGATCGAAACCGGGAAACTGGCCAAACAAGCCGACGGCTCTGTAGTGATCAAGATGGGTGACACCATGTTATTGGCTACCGTAGTTTCGTCGCTCGAAGCAAAAGAAGGTGTTGATTTTTTACCGTTATCAGTTGACTACCAGGAGAAATATGCTGCCACAGGCCGTATCCCGGGTGGTTTCTTACGCCGCGAGGCAAGGTTATCAGATTACGAGGTTTTGATCTCGCGTTTGGTTGACCGTGCATTGCGCCCAATGTTCCCTGAAGATTATCACGCAGATACACAAGTGATGATCTCTTTAATTTCTGCCGATAAAGATATTATGCCGGATTGTTTGGCTGGTTTAGCCGCATCTGCAGCGTTATCCGTTTCGGATATCCCTTTCAATGGCCCGATATCCGAAGTTCGCGTAGCTAAAGTTGATGGCAAATTAGTGATCAACCCAACCTTAAGTCAATTGCAGACCGCCACTTTAGAATTTATCGTAGCAGGTTCTGAGCATGACATCAACATGGTTGAAGGCGAATCAAAACAAATACAGGAAGCTGAACTGGTTGAGGCAATTAAATTTGCACACGAAGCCATTAAAGTTCAATGCTTTGTTCAAAAGCAATTAACTGCCGAAGTTGGCAAAACCGAAAAACGTGTTTACAGTCACGAAAACAGCAATGAAGAATTAAAGAAAGCAATTTACGCTGCTACTTATGACCAGGTTTACGCCATCGCTGGTGAAGCTTCCGGTAAAGATGAGCGTGGTGCTAAATTTAAAGCAGTTCGTGATGCTTATATCGAAACTTTAGGTGAGATCGACGACGTAACCAAATTCCTTGCTAAGAAATATTATCACGATGTTGAATATGACGCTATCCGTAATCTTGTATTAGACGAAGGCAAACGTTTAGACGGTCGTTCAACCACACAAATCCGCCCGATATGGAGCGAGGTTAGTTATTTACCATCTGCTCACGGTTCAGCTATTTTCACCCGTGGCGAAACACAAGCATTAACTACGGTTACCTTAGGTGCTAAGGATGATGAGCAAATGATCGACGGAGCGTTTATCAATGGCTATCAGAAATTTTTGTTACACTACAATTTCCCTGGTTTCTCAACCGGTGAAGTTCGCCCCAACAGGGGAGCAGGCCGTCGTGAGATTGGTCACGGTAACTTAGCGATGCGTTCGCTAAAACAAGTATTACCATCTGATGATGAGAATCCTTATACTATCCGTATCGTTTCTGATATTTTGGAATCAAACGGTTCATCGTCTATGGCTACGGTTTGCGCCGGTACATTGGCATTGATGGATGCGGGTGTGAAGATCACAGCGCCGGTAACAGGCATTGCGATGGGTTTGATCACCAACGAAATGGGTACCAAATATGCCATCCTTTCTGACATCCTTGGCGACGAGGATCACTTGGGTGATATGGACTTTAAAGTAACCGGTACCGAAAAAGGTATTGTTGCTGTTCAGATGGACTTAAAGATCAATGGTTTATCATATGAAGTTTTAACAAAAGCTTTAGACCAGGCAAAAGAAGGCCGTCTGCATATCTTAAACGAGATCAGCAAAACCATGAGCGCGCCGCGTGAGGATTACAAACCACATGCACCGCGTATCATCACCATTAAGATCGATAAAGAATTTATTGGTGCGGTTATCGGTCCCGGTGGCAAGATCATCCAGGAAATGCAGCGCGAAACCGGTGCAACCATCTCTATCGAGGAAGTTGGCAACCAGGGTATCGTACAGATATTTGCTGATAACAAGGAGTCAATTGACAAAGCTGTTACCCGCATAAAAAATATCGCTTCAAAACCAGAAGTTGGCGAGATCTACGAAGGTAAAGTGAAATCAATTATGCCTTTCGGCGCATTTGTTGAAATTATGCCGGGAAAAGATGGTTTGCTGCACATATCAGAAATTGACCACAAACGTTTTGAGACGATGGATGGAATATTCGAGGTTGGCGACGAAGTAAGGGTTAAATTACTGGATGTTGACAAGCAGGGCAAATTAAAGCTTTCAAGAAAAGCCTTATTGCCCAAGCCTGAAAAAGCGCAATAATTTAACTATCAAACAGATATACAAGCCCTCGAAAGAGGGCTTTTTTGTTAAGAAAATATTTTTCATTTTTTTTAAAACAATTTCAATCTTTTAGAACTTTAAATACTTTGAATGCAAAGTATACCCAAACCCGGCCCGGTTACAACCATGACACCTGCGAAGAATGATCCTCTAAGTTTTCTTAATTCTTCTTCGGGACTGCGTAATACCCCCCAGGCAGATCTGATACAATCGTTGCTCTATGAGATCATCAGGGTTAAGGAAATTATTAAATATTACGACTCCATCCCAAACGGGGCCGGGAAGCTTGGCTCATCCATTTTAAATGAACTGGTATCCGAAGCTTATCAATCCTTAGTTAATTACGATGTTGTATTGATAAAGAAATACTATGAATTGTTACTGACTTGTGACTGATATTTGGTTGTATTGGTTGTAGATGTTGTAAAAGTTGAATTGGTTTTTAGCTCTTTGTATTATCCAAATAACTATTTCACCTGAAATTTAATCTTCCCAACCAATACAACCACTGCAACTAATACAACCTCTTATAACTTGGTTATATTTGTTGTAAAAGTTGAAGTGGTTTTTAGTTCTCTGTATTATCCTAACAACCATTTCTTTGAAATTTAACCTTTCCAACCAATACAACCATTGCAACTAATACAACCTCTTATAACAAATACTATATTTGAGGCATGAATCATTTGATCGCCCCCTCTATTTTAGCAGCTGATTTTGGTAATATGCAGCGCGACGTTGAAATGCTCAACAAAAGCGAGGCCGACTGGATACACGTGGATATTATGGATGGCCTGTTTGTTCCTAATATTTCCTATGGGTTCCCGGTTTTGGAGGCAGTAAAAAATGTTGCTCAAAAGCCTTTGGATGTTCATTTGATGATCGTTGACCCCGACAGGTATCTTAAAGAGTTCAGCGAAAAAGGAGCGGATGGCATCACGGTTCACTTTGAAGCCTGTACCCATTTGCATCGTACGGTACAAGCGATTAAGGAATTAGGTTGCAGGGCAGGGGTGGCCTTAAACCCGCATACACCGGTTGCATTTTTAGATGATATCATTGAAGACCTCGACCTTGTGCTCATCATGTCGGTCAATCCCGGTTTTGGGGGACAAAAGTTTATCAGCAATACTTACAAAAAACTTAAAGACCTTAAAACATTAAGCGCTTCACGAAATCCCAATTTGTTTATTGAAGTTGACGGGGGAGTGGGGGAGCAAAACGCAGGGAAATTGGTTGAAGGAGGTGCTAATGTCCTTGTTGCCGGTAACTCCGTATTCTCAGCAGCCGATCAGCTATTGGCTATCAAAAATCTAAAAAACTCGAAGTAAATTATTACAATCGTAATTAAGCAACGCTATAAAGTGGTGAATTTATCTTTTTGACATTTCGATGGCATCAATTGTTAGTTAATTCACCATTCTTGATAAAATATTTGCAAATAATCTGATTAAATATTATCAATATTACTAACTTCGGGGCGACCAAATATAAAGTTGACAATAAGCCTGATTAATCTTACAATCAAATAATATGAAACACAATTTCGGTGCCGGACCAGGCATTTTACCACATGAAGTATTAAAACAAGCCGCAGAAGGCGTTTTAAATTTTAACGGGACAGGATTATCCATATTGGAGATATCGCACCGGGCGCCTGAATTTGAATCCGTATTGGATGAGGCTGTAAGACTGGTAAAAGAGCTGTTTGAAGTTCCTGAAGGCTACTCGGTATTATTTCTGCAAGGTGGTGCAAGCACACAATTCGCTTTAGCCCCTTATAACTTATTACCCGAAGGTGGTAAAGCCGCTTACCTGGAAACAGGTGTTTGGGCAAACAAAGCGCTTAAGGAAGCAAAATTCTTTGGCGAAACTGTAGTTGTAGCTACTTCTAAGGAAAGTAACTTTACCTATATCCCTAAGGATTATGAGATCCCTAAGGATGCCGCTTATTTTCATATCAC
>Ga0105237_10002263_pt1 | contig 23960 bp, 18 predicted proteins | sample KBSC24metaG_FD_81520 | JGI IMG/M metagenome (GOLD analysis project Ga0105237, IMG submission 81520) | Corn rhizosphere microbial communities from Kellogg Biological Station, Michigan, USA - KBS C2-4 metaG | ecosystem: Host-associated > Plants > Roots > Rhizosphere > Soil | place: Michigan, USA...
AGGTTGCGAAATACCAGCCGGCGAAGCTCGCGGCGTTTGAGGGCCATTTCGTGACGGAGCCGGCGACGATGTGGCTCTTCGGCTGGCCGGATGCCAGGGGCGAGCGGGTGCGTTTCGGCATCGGCATTCCGCGCGGACTCACTTTTCTCGTGCACAACGATTTCACCACGCCAGTCACGGGCCTGCGCGAGTTCAAGCCAGAGGACCGGCCGCCGGTCAATGTGGTCTTCCAGACCTACCACGCCATGGTCGGCATCGGCATGGGGCTGATCGGCCTCGCGGGGTTCAGCATCTGGATGCTGCGGAAGAAGCGCTTCTTCCGCCAGCGCTGGCTCATGCGCATCCTCGTCTTCAGCGTGCTCGGCCCGCAGCTCGCGAACCAATTCGGCTGGTGGTCGGCGGAAGTGGGACGCCAGCCGTGGATCGTCTACGGACTGCTGCGCACACCGGACGGACTCTCCAAGGTGGTGCAGGCCGGGACGGTGGTGACGTCGCTTTTTATGTTTGCCTTCGTCTATCTGCTGCTCTTCGCGGTCTTCATTTTCCTGCTCAATGAAAAGATCCAGCACGGTCCCGATGAGGCGGACCTCACCCCGTCCGGAAAACTCGCGCGGCCCGGCGGGGATGTGCACACCACCACGCGCTCGACCGCCAGCGCCCTCCAGGAGGCGCACCACGGCCGCGCCGATTGACCTATGAATTTTCCCGCGCTCGATCTGCACCTCGTCTGGTTCCTCCTCGTCGGCACGCTCTTCACCGGCTACGCGATGCTCGATGGCTTCGATCTCGGCGTAGGCGCCATTCATCTCTTCGCGAAGAAGGATGAGGAGCGGCGCATTCTGCTCAACGCGATCGGGCCCGTGTGGGATGGCAACGAAGTGTGGCTCGTCACCGGCGGCGGCGCGCTTTTCGCGGCCTTCCCGCCCGTCTATGCCACGACCTTCTCCGGTTTCTATCTCGCGTTTATGATGCTGCTCTGCGGGCTCATCTTCCGCGCGGTGGCGATCGAGTTTCGCAGCAAAAAACCGTGGCGCTGGTGGCGGCAGATGTGGGACATCGGCTTTTGCGGCGGAAGCATTCTCTCCGCCTTCGTCATCGGCGTGGCCATGGGAAATGTCGTGTGGGGTGTGCCGCTCGATGCCGACGGAGAATATGCGGGCACATTCCTCGACCTGCTGCATCCCTACGCGCTGCTTCTCGGCGTCACGACCGTGGCCCTCTTTGCCATGCATGGCGCGATCTACGCTTCCATGAAAACCGACGGGCCATTCCATGTGCGCATCCGCCGCTGGATTAATCCCTGCATCATCACCTTCATCATGCTCTACGCGGCCACGAGCCATGCCACGCTGCTCTACTGCCCGCACATGACGGTGAATATCAAACAGCACCCGGTGTTCTTGGGAATGGGATTGGTGAACATGCTGGCCATCGCCAATATTCCGCGGGCCATTCATCTGCGCCGCGACTTCGAAGCCTTCCTTAGTTCCTGCACCGCGATGATCGCGCTGATGGGCCTCTGCGGCGCCGGCCTGTGGCCGAACTTGCTCTACTCGAACGTGAACACCGAGCACTCGCTCACCGCCTACAACGCGTCGTCATCCCAAGGCACGCTCGGCACGATGCTCATCATCGCCATGACCGGTGTGCCGATTGTGGTCGCCTACACCGTGAGCATTTATTGGATCTTCCGCGGCAAGGTGCAGAAGGAGCATTTGGTTTATTGAGGCGTTCATGGCCCGATTGCTTCGGATCGTTGGATCCAAAGGACTACTTCCGAGCCATCTTCCGTAACTCGAAAATCAGAGGCCAGAGCGTTGCAAGCATAGATGCAGGGAGGCGAGCGATCAAACCACGAAGTGTGACCCAAACTTCATCCACAATCGCCGGCCAGACAGTGAGCAATTCGAGCATGATCGTGCCAAACTCGCGAGCCGAATCGTCAGCATTTCCGCGAGTTGTGCTTAGAAAATGCGTACATTCCACCAAGAGTGTTGCATCCTGCCGAGTTGCCAAGCCGTTTCCTGCAGCTTCACCCAACCGCCGCGCCAGTTTTACCAACTGCTCCCGGAGTGGGCGCAGAGCCTCTGGTGAATGGGATACTTGTTGCATCAAGAAATATAGCGCCACGCGTCGCGGTTCGGGTTCGAGCAATGCCAAGTCGTCTATGTGTTTATTCGACAGCAAAGTGAGTAGGGGTTCGCGAACCGTTTCCGGTGGCGACACAAGACCCAAAATGTGGGCAAGCATCTGCCAATGCACAGGTTCCTCGGTGAGCGAACTGTTTAGCGCTGCAATTGACTTCCTTGCGATTTCGGCGATGAGGCTCGTAGATAGAGATTCGGCGTCTTCTCCCAGCCAGGATTCCAGCAGCGATCCACGATCACCGTGCAGAAAGGAGCAGAGACCGTTACGGTGCCAATCGGCGGGGTTCATCAGGTCGGAATGAGCGACAGGCACCGCGTCCGCCGATTCGAAGCACAAACCGCGAAGTAAATCGCGAACTCGCTTACCTTGAGCATCATCGAGCAAGGCTGGATCCAATCCAATCGCAACGCCATGGAGTATTAACCCACGCAGGCGCAACCGTCCAGGATGCGAGACATCCGTGGACAATTCGGGTCTGGACCTGAGCACGTCACGCCACGTAGGTCGACTCGCATCAGAGAAAAACTGTCGAATTGTTTGAGGTGAACTAATAGCCGTGAGCAATTCGTAGAGTCGTTCGGCGTGCAGCCACGACACAGTCAAAAGCGCAGCAGCTGGCAAGGCCGCGCATTCGGTTCGTATTTCAAGACGCCCAAGAGTCCACAGCAACAGGGCCCTAAAAGCCTCGAATGTCACCTCTCCTTCTGGTCCTGCTAGGGCTTCGATCACTTCGCACGCTGAGGCTTGGTCGGCCCTTGAGATGAAGCTCATTACATGGATTCGAGCAACTGGAGACGTAAGATCGCGGATTGCTCCAGAACGCCAGACAGCTTGTTGTTCTGATGAAAGCGCTTCGTAGGCAGTTCGAACCGCGGGCGGCATGCGCACGGGAAAAGCCGCTAAACGTCGAAACGTCTCCTCGAATCCGACCTCGCGGAGTAGCGCTTCTGACGCGTTTTGAAGTGAGGTCGTGAGTTCTCCGTCGGAAGGTGGATCGTTCAAGCGAACGTGATTCAGAAGTCCTCGCACTGATGGCGGTTCAAAGTGAGAGAGATTTACGGACTCCCCACTCCCCTGCTTTTGCCACAGTGACGCATAACAGTGTGCGGCGGATCCGCTGCGCCACTGCTCAAGCTGCCGTAGCCGTTCGGGCGCGTCGCAGATAGCGGCAATACGATCAGCGTGTTGGTGAAATATTCGCTCCGCACAATCGAACCATTCTGGATGTGAACGAAGCACAGTTCGGCGAACTTCCTCACTTCGATCCAACGCACGGAAGGCCTCGTCGCTCAAAGCGTAGTCGGCGGCGGGATCGACGGTTGAAAAATGAAGCACGGGATCTGTGCCCTCTTGTACGTATCGTAAGGTAAACTGTTTCGGTTCCTTGCGGGAGGTAATGCGACTGCTCCCTGCACGCACTGCTTTTTCCGCTGCACGCCAGAAGTCTCGAACCTCAAAATTCCACCCTTCGATGTTCACCGAGTCGTATTGCTGGATGCCGAGGCGAGCGAGGCTTTCTTTGGAGAGGGGGAGTGCAAGTCTTAAATCCCGCGGAAGGTCCTCCAACAACTCACCAAACAGAATACGGAAGGCGCTCTGCTCCTGCTCGGAACGACGATTCATCATCCAATCGCTGCAGAATACCTTCGCGAGATGTCTGGCTGTTTCTTTTACCGATTCCGTGTCGTTCGCAAACCGGTTCTGAAGCCATTGGAAATAGAGGGTACGCGGTGGCTGACCGGGCTTGCCTGCGTGTTTCCATTTACCCGCGAGACTAAGACCTTGGGTATAAAGTTGGGCGAGGGCCGCTCCAAGGAGTGGAGCCACCAACTCAGAATGCCGCTCTTCCTTTTTTTGCAACCAAGGCAATGACGTCGACTCGAACCAAAGATTTCTGAGAAGCCAGTCTGCGCGAGCAGTTACCTGTGCCAGGTTATCCGCGTTCACTTTTGACCAAAGCGCGGCTAAAGAATCGCGAACAGTATTGAGGATGCTAAGGATATAACCGGCTTCGCCGTGCGGATTCGGCACACCGTCGGGAGGAGGAGGCATTTGCAACCGGCCACGTTCACTAAGGCACGCAGCAAAATACTGCCTGAGGACCATCAGTTCTGGTGTCTCGACGATTTCGGTTTCCGCGAATCGGGTCGAACTGAGCAAATGCAGGATTTCTTCCGAAGTTGTGGGGAGGTGTCGGAGATTCGCCCGCCGAAGTACGTGGAGCCTTGCAAAGAGATCACCGTTGTCCAATAAGCCACGCGCCCGCAATTCCAAAAGCATCCCATAGATTGTGATAATTGGGTTGCCACCACAGTACCCGAATGCGTTTAAAAATCGATCGTCTATCCATACAAATGTGTCCGGCAAGCGCTCTACCGCAATTAATTCGGAAAGGCAGCGCGACTCGTGACCCAAGTGTTGCTCGGGTCGTTCAGCCAAGGCGGGAAGCTGTCGCCAAGTCGCTCCGAGTCCGCGTTGTATGCGATCGAGCAGTCCTCGGAGTCGGCCCCTCAGTTGAGAACACCGCGCTTCGTAGTCGATAACCGCCTCCGATTGGCGTTGCTCGCGAGGTTCAGTGTAAACGGTAAAATACTCGCAAGCTTTACCTAGGATTCCGGCACCCGCGAGAACCTCAACAATATTGCCGTGGAGGTAGAGTGAACTGTTTAACGGTGGTTCGTGAACGGAAACGCGGCTCGCGAACGCCCCTAATTGGCGAATCGCCTTCCCATGTTCCAATGCGGTAAGTTTGCCCGTCGTGTTGAGCGCTGAAAGCACGCTTGCGCAGTCTGTGACAGATTTACTCTCAATGTCTGTGAGCTTGACGGGCGTAGCGGGAAATCCGGTACTAAGCGGCAAGTAGTCTACAACAAAGCCTTCGGCCTCCTGCGCCGCCTTAAGTAGCGCGAGCCAATCACACGTGGGTCTGCCTGTTTCAGCCTCGGAATTGGATGATGTTACCGGTGCCACCCGTAGCTTTCCTTCAGCTAGTAAGGCTACAATGAGGCGGGCTTCTTCGAGTTTGCTCGGTTGATGCGACTGCGTCTGCGCGATTTCATGATAAAGCGCCGGGATGACGCTTGGTGGTAGATAGACCGGGGCGAATGCCTTTTCGATTGCATCGAGCAAATCGAGTTGAGACGCAATTAATAGGCTCGAAATGTCGACATGGAGCGTTTTTATTCCCCTAGGAACGGGAGGGATTCGTCCTCCGTGGCGAATAAAAAGGGGTGGCGCTGGCGGCCAATGGACTCCGCTTGCAGTTGGATTGAAGCGTTGCTCGTACGCTTGCCCCAGGGTGCCGCCGATGAGTTCAAGCGCCCAATGGAGAGGGATTCTTCCTTCAGCGTAAAGCCCCTCGGTCTCCTGCTGCCTCTCAGCGCTTGCGCGCATCATTTCAATCATCCGCTCCGGACCGGCTAGCTCTATTGCACCACCCAGGGTTGCGGAATGTTGTAAAGCAGGTTGTAACTCGGCGAACTTCTCCTCGCGGTTAAGTCGAAAAATTAGATCCAACGCTCCAGCCACAAACGAGGGGGAGCGGTCTCCCGAAGCCATCGCCTTCTCAAGATGTGCAATGGCTGCGGATTGATCTTCTACCTTAAGGACATGTGCGAGCTGCAGGTGGTGCTCTGGAGCTACGTCAGCGCGTTTCAACAACGCGCGCGCTTCGATGACAGCGCCCTTCGGATCGGCTCCTTCTAATCGCACCGCGACAAGAGTGAGAACGTCCGAGGAATCGCCTGTTTCACGAGCGAGCGCCTCCGCCTCTGGAATAGCTTGCTCCAAACGTCCCTCCTTCCTCCAGCACAGCACCCGAAGCCGTCGTAGGTCGGACGGGAGGCGACTGGTTGGAAATAGATTTTCTCTGCCCTCCAACAGTTCCAGGCACAACCGGAAATCTCCGACGCGGTGGGCACTCTCAACAGCGAGTCGAAGCGCAGCCGCCGTCCCAATACCTTCTAAGACTTCTTTGGCGTGCTTCGCTATTGCAGACCAATTCTTGGCGTCGTAATACGCTTCGCAGAGATCGAACAAGTCCAGCGGGTCTTGGGTCCTTGCGAAGCGTTTTTCCAGAAATTCAATTGTGGGAGTCCGATCACTGTTCTGACCGCTTATGGCGCGCTGCACGAGCGATTCCAAAGCGTCGGCTTGCTCTCTATTCTCGATTTTTTGGACGTACGCAGCCGCTTCTTTCACCTGTCCAGTTGCGAGAAGTGCTTGGCCCTTCCAAAAGCGCCATAGATCAATCTCGCCAGCCGCTGTCATTTGCGGCTCAGCACGTGAAACGGCATCAGACAGCCTCGCTCCATCACCTTGAGATAGAAGGAGCGAGAATAGTTGTGTGATGTGTGCGCTCATGATGCCGGCAAGAGTTCTGCGAATAGTGCGTCCACGCTGGCGTGCAAATCTGACACGTACCCGCGCGCGGTTGCCCACGGGAGCGCCACCCGATGTTTCGGTTCGCGTTCTAAGAGAGACGCGCAGTAAGCTTGAGCCTCATTGCGCCGCTCCGTGTCATTTGCCAAACACGCGAGACGCCAGCCTTCCAGTTCTACCCGCATTTCAATGTTCAACCCTTCGCCCTCCAAGAGTTTGGTGAAAGTTTCGACTGCGCGTCGCAGTGCTGAAACTGCTGCGGGGTCCCGGCGAACGAGGCTTGGGTCTGTTGGAGCCGGCCAGATCTTACTGGTTCGGGCGAGGAGCGCTGGCGAGAGGCTCTCGAAGTAGTCAATTACTGCGGCGGCGAATCTGAGATTGAACCATTGCGGATGCTCCGCGAGTGCCTTCACAATTTCAACACGCGCTTCGGCTACTTTGTTGCAAAAAAGCAGCGCTAGCGCATGGAGTCTCCGGCTTTCAGCGTCTGGTTGATAAGATGTCGGAGGCTTGGTAAATTCCCCTAGAACAGTTTGCCAATTGCCACCTTCGACGAGGAGTGAAAGCCTGACATTCCAACCGTCTAATGTCGCAGGACTGGCGGCAACCAAGAGTGCATCTGCTATACCGTCTTCATGATAGGCAATCAACATGTGCAGGGCCTCAGGGTTGGTATCTGTATCCAAAGCCGCCGCTTCCGCAGCTAGTTCCTTCGCTAGTGCAACATTCTTTTCGATAGCGAGAAGAAGGCTCGCCTCGAATCTCAAAAATTTTGCCCTCACTTGGGCGTCAACGAGTGGCCATTCATGCCGCCCCTTCATCTCGCGAACGTGATCGAGAACCCGTTGTTCACGCCCGATTCGCCAAGCCTCCCGCATATCTTCAAAGTCGCGCAGTCGATCCGCGGTCGCAGAACGGGCTAGGTTTTCGATTTGACTGTTGATGAAGTCGGCCGCGCGCGTCGTGAGCAACCCTTGGGGGGCGCTCGGCACCTGATCGGTCGTGGGCGCTAAGTTACGATTCTGGCCCACATTTTCTCGCAGGCTTTCTTCTTCAACAAGATTGAAGAGATCGAACCCATCCTCCAAGAAGCGGAGCAACCAAGCCGCAGCGGCGGCGGCAGCAAGGCGATGGAATTGGTCATCCTTGAGCTCGTCGCCGAAATCTGAGATTCCGCGAACAACGAGCCAGTGTCTGGGATTGCGGTGGCTTTCACATGCCTTGATAAATCCTCCGGCCTCCATTTCGGCAGCTCTGATGCCCTCATGCGTTTTGAGCATCTCCGCAAACGCGCCAACCGATTTCAATAAGTTGTCCGAGGAGCCTATCGGACTATCAGCCACACGCGGTGTGAATGTTACGTGAGTAGCGTATTCTGCTTCCTTATCCGGTGGGGGGATGATTGGAGGCCCGAATATCTCTCGGCACCTTTCGTGAAACAAAGCTTCTTGAATATCGAATCCGTGCATCATTTGCTTCACGGCGAACGGCCAAGGCTTCGATTGCGGGCGTGGATGCCGACCATCGTCTTTTAGCACACCGGCCGTCAGATCGACCACTTCGCGCGGGACGACTACGTCTCCAATCCGAACCTTGTGCCGCATCCCCGCTGCGATCCCGATGAGGACTATCAGTGCTGGGTCGAATTCAGCAATCATTCTCGTGGCCATAGCGCTGGCATTCGCCTGCGAGGCGTCGTCCGCACACCCCAGAATTATTCTGATGTTTTGTTGAAGGAGTTGCGAGTAAACGTTCCCCTCGAAATAGATTGCACCGTCGATTCGGATACGCTTTCGAAGGTCGATGTTTAACGCCTTTTGGAGCGCTTTGAACTCTGGTGGAATTACGCTCAGTACCGCGACATCGAAGCGCAAACCGGAAGACGGCTTGGGGGTCACGCTTTCTCCGATCGACGAAGGTTCAGCGGGATAGCCGTCACTGGTTCGAAGAAGAATACGCCTCGATCTCTATTTTGCACGGGTGAGTTTACCGCTATACTTGGATGCCGGTTTACGTTCAGCCGGGCTGAAACCCGCCGGCCGTAACCTCGCCTGTTACAGCGTTGGGAGCGGTCGCGCCCAATCCCAACTGCGCGCCGATCTTCTTCCGCAGCTCGCGCTGGATGGTGTCGACGCGCAGGTTGGCGTTGATGATCTCGAAGCCGAACTCCTTCTGCATCCGCTGAAATTCCGTCTGCAACATCTTCTGGAATTTCATGAAGCTGGAGAACATGTCGTGCGACAGGCCCAGGTCCATCCCGCTCTCCCAGTAGTCGAGCGTGGTGTTCTTTTGGAAATTGCGATCGACGAGCTGCCGCGCGCCCACGCGGAAATAGAACACCGCATCGGGCACGATGGCCGGGCTGTAGAGATTGCGGGTCCAGGTGCGATCGGCGCCGCGGGCGAGATCGCGCGCCATGAGCGTATAGATATAGCGATCGGCCAGGACGATGAACCCCGCACGCAGGGCCGGAACGATTTCGTGGACGAGCTGGTCGAAGAAATCCGTCGCGTAGAAAAGCGACATCGTCGTGTGGGTCAGCACGTTGCCCTGCTTGGCTTCCTCGAGTTCTTCGCTCACCAGGTTGGACCGGCGCAGGCCCATGTGCTTCACCGCATAGCCGTTGCCTTCCAGCCACTGGCTGAGCAGGCCGATCTGTGTGGAGCGTCCGGAGCCGTCCGCGCCCTCGATGGCGAAGAGCTTGCCTGAGAATTTCGGGTCGCGCACCTCCGGCAGACGCCGACCGAAGAATGGCTTGTCCTTTATTGGCATGGCCGGCGGCGATAGGCGGGCAGGTCGACTTTTTCGCGGATCATGTCACGGACCTTTGCCTGCTGGATGTGGATCTCCTCGGTGGCGTCCACCGCGGTAAACCCAAACTTTTCCCGCATCCCTTCATATTCGGCGAAGACCTTCCCCTGGAAGATGCGGAAGCTTTCATACGGGTCGGTGCTCCACCCCATGTCGAGCCCGGCCTCGTGGAACTTCAGCGCCGGCCGCCCATCGAGGATGCGGCTGAGCGAGATTTCGAGCGGCACCCGGAAATAGAACGTAATGTCGGGATGCACCGCGAAGCTGTAGAGCTGTTCCACCCAATCCCGGTCCACCCCGCGCACGGCGTCGCGGGCGAGGGCGGTGAAGATGTAACGGTCGGCGAGCACGAGGTAGCCGGCGCGCAGGAGCGGGAGAATCTGCCGCTCGTAACGATCCGCGAAGTCCGTGGCGTGGATGAGCGAAAAGGTGGTCGGCGTGAGCAACTGGCGTTTCTTGCCTTTCGTCGTGGACTTCTTGACGAGGATGGACGAATTCCACTCGGTAAAGAAAACGCGATAGCCCTCCAATTCGAGCCAGCGCTTCACCAGATAGATCTGAGTCGACTTGCCCGAGCCATCCAGGCCCTCGACAGCGATCAGTTTTCCGGCGTAGTTGCGTTTTGGGGAAACCACGCAGGGCATATCCGGGAAATGGAGTGGAATTGCAACCCGAAATTCCCGCCCTCGCTTTCTAGATACTGCGTAAATATAACGATAACAGAGATTTATGAATATGGACTTCCTGCTCGCCGAAGCCCGCCAGGCGCGGGAAGCGGCCTACGCGCCCTACTCACACTTTGCCGTGGGTGCCGCGCTGCGCACCAGGAGCGGCCGGGTCTTCCGGGGCTGCAACGTGGAGAATATTTCGTTTGGCCTGACGAGTTGCGCGGAACGCAACGCGGTCTTCGCTGCCGTGGCGGCTGGGGAAATGGAATTCGAGGCCGTCGCGATCGTGGCGGATTCCAAGGAACCTGTCACCCCCTGCGGCGCCTGCCGGCAGGTCATGGCGGAGTTCGGTCTTGATCTCGAAGTCTGCTCCTCGAACCTCCAGGGCGAGACCTATACCGCTACCCTCCGCGAGCTGCTCCCGCGGGCCAAGGAGGGGATTCTGGGGACATGAACGATTGTTCCACGTAGAACATTTGCGATGTTTACCTATCCCAAAACTTATGATGTGGTTGTGATTGGGGCTGGCCACGCCGGGATCGAGGCTGCCAGTGCCGCCGCCCGGCTGGGTTGCCAGACCCTTATGCTCACGCAGAATCTCGACTCCGTGGGCCAGATGTCCTGCAACCCCGCGATCGGCGGACAAGCCAAGGGCCAGATGGTCCGGGAGATCGACGCCCTTGGTGGAGTGATGGGGCTCAACACCGACGCGACGAGCATTCAGTTCCGGATGCTCAATGCCCGCAAGGGTCCGAGCGTCCGCTCGCCCCGCGCCCAGTGCGACAAGAAGGCGTATCAATTCCGGGCCAAGGCGGTGCTGGAACGCACGCCCAATCTCGACCTCAAGCAAGGCAATGCCGTCCGTATTCTCGTCAACGAGGAAGGAGCTTGCGGCGTCGAGACAAACCTCGGCCTCAGGATTGAGGCGAAATCGGTCGTGATCACGACGGGGACCTTCATGCGCGGGCTGCTGCACGTAGGCCTTCAGAACCAGGCGGGCGGCCGCATGGGAGATAGCTTCTCGACCCTGAGCGACTCGCTGCGGGATCTGGGCTTCGAGGTCGGCCGCTTCAAGACCGGCACCCCGTGCCGCCTGCACGGCAAGACCATCGACTTCGGCCCTTGCGAGCGGCAGGACGGCGATCAGCCGCCCCTCCCCTTTTCCTTCATGCCGGAGGAAGTGCGCCACGAGCGGCACGACATCTTCTCCCTCAATCATTGGCAGGATGGCGTGTTCCACATGGAACAATTACCCTGTTGGATCACATCCACTTCTGCCAAGACCCACGACCTGATCCGCGCCAATCTCGACAAATCACCCCTTTATGCGGGAATTATCGAAGGTGTTGGCCCGCGCTATTGCCCGTCCATCGAGGACAAAGTGGTCCGTTTTGCCGAGAAGGCCGCGCACCAGATCTTTCTGGAACCCGAGGGCCGGCATACCGAGGAGTACTATGTGAACGGCGTCTCGACGAGCCTGCCCATGGAAATCCAGTACGCCTTCATTCGCACCATCCCCGGCTTGGAGAATGCCGAGATCATGCGTCCCGGATATGCCGTCGAGTACGATTACTGCCCGCCCGTCCAGCTCTTCCACACCCTTGAGACCAAGCGGGTGCCTCACCTCTATTTCGCCGGGCAAATCAACGGGACCTCCGGCTACGAGGAAGCCGGCGCCCAAGGCCTGATGGCCGGCGCCAATGCCGCCCTCAAGGTCCTCGGCCAGCCGGAATTCACCCTCTCGCGCTCCGACGCCTATATAGGAGTACTGATCGACGATCTCGTGACCAAAGGCACTCCGGAACCGTATCGGATGTTCACCAGCCGCGCCGAACATCGTCTGCTCCTCCGGCAGGATAACGCCGACCTGCGCCTCACCCCCCTCGCCCGCGAGCACAGCCTCGTCTCCGAACCTCGCTGGCAGAAACTCCAGGCAAAGCTCGGGGATCTCGATCGGCTCCGTCTCCACACCTCCGGCACCAATTTCGAAGGCGTGAAGATCGCCCAGTGGCTGCGCCGCCCCCATAATACCTTCACGATGCTGCCCCAGGAATTGGTCGTTGGGTTTGCTCCCGACCTTTGGGAATCGGTCGAGATCGATCTCAAGTACGAGGGCTACATCACCCGCCAGGAAGCCTCCATCGAACGCCTCAAAGCCAATGACGAAAAGCGGATTCCGGTGCACGTGGACTACCAGGCGATCTCGGGCCTGCGCGCTGAGACCCGCCAAAAGCTGGAAAAAGTGCGTCCGGAGACCTTGGGGCAAGCCTCGCGGATCAGCGGAGTAACCCCAGCCGATCTGGCCCTGCTGGCAGTGCATCTGGCGAGATAGCAGTTCGGACGGCTTCAGGGAGAGGTCCCCCGGCGCGAGATAGCAGCCCCATAGGTCCCATGGGACCAATGCGACTCATGGGACGAATGGGACCTATGAACCCTGCAAAAACCCACCCGTTTGCAGGATTTTCACATGGCGGTCATCCCTCTGCCATATATGCGAGCGATGTTGTCCGGCTTCCAAGCACTGCCATTCAACCTCGCGCCAACCCTTCCGCGTATGAAGACGCTCGCTGCCTCTCCGCAACTGCACGCTCCCCGCGTTGCCTCCTACACCATCCGCCTCGCCCGCGACTCCGCGGATATCGAGGCGGCCCAGCGCCTCCGTTTCGAGGTCTTCAACCTCGAACTCAATGAAGGCCTCGATGCCGCCTATCTCAACGGACTCGACGCCGATCGCTTCGATGCGTGTTGCGACCATCTCCTCGTTGAAGAAGCACGGACCGGCGCCGTCGTGGGCACCTACCGCCTCCAGACCGGCCAGCTCGCGGCCGCCCATCACGGCTATTACAGCGCCCAGGAATTCGACTTCACGCCATTCGAAGCGATCCGCTGCGAGACCGTCGAGCTGGGTCGCGCCTGTGTCCATAAGGACCATCGCAAACTCAATGTCCTGAACCTCCTCTGGCGCGGCATCGCCCGGTATGCCACCGACCGTCGCGCCCGCTATCTCATCGGCTGCAGCTCGCTTACCTCCCAGGATGCGGCGACGGGGCTGGCCGCGTATGAGGCCTTGCAGGCCGAACATTTGGTGGAGGAACGCTTCCGCACACAGGCGCTCGGAGACTACCGGATCGACGGTATCTCTCCCGCCTCTGACCGCCCCCAAGTCCCCAAGCTCCTCCGTGCCTACCTGTCGCTCGGCGCGAAGATTTGCGGCCCGCCCGCCCTTGATCGCGAGTTCAAGACCATCGATTTCCTGACGCTCCTCGATCTCCGCGCGCTCCCCGACGCGGTGCGCAATCACTTCCTCGATTGACCCCGCCATGAAAATCTCCTCGCCTCTCCGGGTCGTCTCGCGCAGCACCCGCTTCCTCATCTTCATCGCCGGGGCCATCGCGCGCCGCAGCCTGGCTCTCACTATTTCGAAAAAGGCCCGGACCCTCCGCGCGGCCGCCGAATGGCTTCAGGAAACCGCCGAGGGTTGCCGCCGCATCCTCGGGCTCGAACCGCGCACATTTGGCCCGTTGCCAATTCGCGGCCTTCTGGTCGCCAATCACCTCGGCTATCTCGATATCATCCTGCTCGCGGCCTTGCGCCCCTGCGTCTTCGTCTCCAAAAGCGACGTCCGATCCTGGCCCATCTTCGGCCAATGTGCGTCCTTGGGCAGCACCATTTTCGTCGACCGGGACCGCCGTACCGGGGTGAGCAGCGTTGTCGGACGGATGCGGGCCGCGCTCGAGGAAGGACTGCTCATCGTCCTCTTTCCGGAAGGCACCAGCTCCGGCGGCAACCGGGTCCTGCCCTTCCGCAGCGCGCTCCTCGAACCCGCCCTCGACCTCGGTTGTCCCGTCACCGCCGCGGCCATCGGATACTCGCTCAAGGAAGGCTCGGTCTCCGACGAAATCTGCTACTGGCGCGACATGACGCTGCTTCCACACCTGCTCAATGTTTGGAGCAAGCCTGCCATCCAGGCCTCGCTCCGGTGCGGCGTGCCACGCCCGCGCGGAGGCGACCGCAAGTCCCTCGCGATCGAACTCCGCGACGAAGTGGCCGCTCTGCATGCGGCCTCAGCGCGCGAGCTCGGTGTAGGCCCGCTCGATCCCGTCCAGGAGCCGCTCCCAGTCGCCGGCAACCGTCTCCCAGCCGCTGCTGAAGCGCAGCGCCCGTGAGGCATCTTCAATCGTAAAATCCATCGCATCAAGGACATGCGATATTTGCTCCTTGCCGCTGGCGCAGGCGGAGCCAGTCGAAACGGCGAAGCCGAGCTTGTCGAGTTTCACCACCCAGCGTTGCCGGCAATCGGCCACCTCCGGCATGATGGCGGAGATGGTGTTCCACAGGCGGGATGGGCTCGACCGATCGGAGTGGGCGGTCGAATCGACGAACCCCTCCGGCGGTAAATTTCCCGATGCGTCCCCCGCGCCGACGATCCGTACATTCGGCAGTCGCCGGATCAACCTCGCTTCGAAACGCGCACGCATACCCGTGAGCTCCTCCACGGCGCCCGCCCTCAATCGACCTTCACATTCCTCGAGTGCGGCAATCATCGCCAGCACCCCTGCCACATTCTCCGTCCCGGCGCGCCGGCCTTCTTCCTGCGGCCCACCGACGAGCAACGGCTGAAATTTCGCGGGCACCTTCAGAAATCCCACACCCTGCGGCCCGCCAAATTTGTGGGCGCACCCGCTCACCAAATCCGCTGCGCCCAGCCCTGCCGCGGGCAATTTTCCGATCCATTGCGCCGCGTCGCAAAAGTACGGCACCCCATGCTCGCGGCACAGTGCCAGCACCTCGCCCCATGGCTGGAGCACGCCGGTCTCATTGTTCGCGGCCATGACCCCCACCAGCCCCGGACGCCGGCGTTTCAGCCGTTCCGCAAACGCTTCAAGATTTAGAACTCCCAGCGGGGTCACCGGGATCCGCCACTGCCGTCCCTCGAAATGACGTTCCGCCGCCGCGAGCACACATGGGTGCTCGATCGCCGAAATCCAGGCCTCGCCGTCACCCGCGCGCGACGCGTGAAAGAGCGCGGCATTGTTGGCTTCCGTCGCTCCCGAGGTCCACACGATCTCCGTCGCCCCGCATCCGAGCCAGCCCGCGAGTTTCTCGCGCGCCTCGCTGAGAGCCGCGTCCGCCCTGGCGCCCAGCCGGTGCGGGCTCGATGGGTTGCCGATAAAATCGCGCGTGGCCCGCAACCATGCCTCCCGCGCGACGGCCGAGAGCGGATGCGTGGCATTGTGGTCGAAATACAGCATGGGACGGTGCTTTGGTCTCTGTCTCTATTTCGCAGGCGTCGCCGGCCAGGCGTTCTCTTTCGGCGGAGCTGCGGGCGACTCATCCGGAAACAGCACCTTCACCTTGTAGTCGTGGCCGTCGCCGAATTTGTCCCCCAGCCATTGTTCCACAAACTCGGCGATCTTTTGCCGGCCGACTTCGCGCACCAGCCGCTCATCCTCGCGGGCGCGCCTGCTGAGTGTCGCCGTCAGGCTTCCGCGCAATCGTTCCCGCACCGCCTTGTCATCGCGCCAGATGCTTCCTTCCAAGGTGTAGAACGTGAGCGCCGAGACATCGATCGCCGGGGTGTTCGGGAGAATCGGCGGTGCCAGGACCACCACCTCCTTGCCCTCCTGCCGAAATTCCCACGGCCCCTTGAGGTCCACATAGTAGGTGTATTCCACCGGCGCCTGGGCCTGCACCACCACCTTGGGCAACTGGATCATGCCCCACGCCAGGTTGTCCTGCTCGCTCCGCTGAAACGTCTCGCCCTGGTGGAGAGTCGCCACCTGCAACCGGTTCGTTCCCGTGATTTCGGCCGACCGGCTCAGGAATTCCTCGCGGATCGTGCCCTCGCGGAACGCCCGGGCCACATTCGCCGCCTGTTCGCCCACCTCCTTCACGATCGCCTTGCCGTGACCAAGGGCTTCTCCCGTCAAGCTCGTGACTCGGTGCACCATCCACGCCCCCGCGCCCAGGAGGAGCGTCAGCACCCCCAGGATCGTCACCACGCGTGGCCACGGATTCTTGCCGGGCGCGGCAGGAGGTGGAGGTGGCGTTTCAGGCATGACGTAATCGCGGCGCTCTGGTATCACACGGACACGGTGCCGGGTCAACGCGCCGACTTGGCATTTGCCGCTTGCGCTTCTGCCGTGCACAGTGCGCGCGGTAATCCCCCTCATGAATCCGCTCGAACAGCGCATCAAATACAAATTCCGCAATTCGCTCCTCCTGGCGGAAGCGCTCACCCATCCCAGCCTAGGTCACGAGACCCAGCGCCATCATTTCGATAATCAGCGCCTGGAGTTTCTCGGTGACGCTGTCCTGCAGCTCATCTTCACCGAGTACCTTTTCGATCAATACCAGAGCCTCGGCGAAGGCCAGCTCACCAAGATCCGCGCCCGCATCGTCTCCCGCGAAGGCTTGCGCGTGCTCGCTGAGCGTATCGGCGTCGGCAAATACCTCATGATGGGACGCGGCGAGGAAGCCAATGGGGGGCGCGAGCGCGCATCCACATTGTCCGACGCCTTCGAAGCCCTTATCGGCGCCATGTATCTCGACAGCGACTTCGTCACCGTGCGCCGCATCGTCCTCACGGAGGCCCGCGAACTCCTCGAAGAAATGGAAATCGACCCGCCCGACACGAATCCCAAGGGGCGGCTCCAGGAGCTGTTGCAATCCATTTCACCCGTCAGCCCCACCTACCCCATCATCGACCAGTCCGGCCCCGAGCATCTCAAGCGCTTCGTCGCCAAGATCGTCTGGGAAGGCCGCGAACTGGGCATCGGCGAAGGCCGCAGCAAGAAGGAAGCGGAGACAGCCGCGGCGCGGGATGCGCTGGCCAAAGGCCTGTGGACCAGCCCCGTTCCGAGCCCCGGCGCCGCCAACGGAAAAGTCTCTGAATAACTATCCAATAACTGTGAACTTCGCCCAATAACCCGGCCTGAATTCCAGTTTCCGGATTCTGTTCATCTCCGCCACCCCGCTTATTCGCAGGTTCACATTGCAGTGGAACCTTGATGCATGCAGCGAAGAACACCCGCCAGCCCGGTTGTTCACATGCAGATTATGATGAAGAAGAGTTCCTTGTACATTTCTTTCTCCAATCAGCATGTGAACAAATCCGAAACCAGCCCGCTTTTTCGAGACGCTATGGAACTTTGAACGCCCCCCGTTCTCACCACGGATTCGACGGCTTCTCAAACACCGGCAGCTCCTCTCCAAAAAGGGAGCGAATCGCCGCTGCTTCTTTCAGGAGGGTCATGCTCTCCGGCCTGCCAATGTACGAGGCGTAGACACCCAGGTGCCATTTGCGGAAGGCCATGATCTGGTCGGGCAGATCCGGCGTGATGTAGGACTGCCCCATGGCAAAAATACTGTCCGTCGTCAGATCGGTCCATGCGATCGGCAGCGGCCCTTTGGCGGTGTTCATCATGACGTTCTGGGCGTCCGCTGAAACGATTGTTCCCGAGATCGGCCCGCTTTTCTTCGTCATGACGCCCACGTTGTAGTGCTTTTTGGTCAGGTCCTCGATGAGTTGATCCTTGAAGTTCGACAGCCACTGCGACTTCTTGGCCAGGAGCTGCTGTTCGTCCCGGGCCTTTTCGGTTTTCAGATTGGGATCGAGCATCGCCTGGCGCGCCTCGCTGAACATGAACTTCGATTGAAGATCGGTCCGCTTTTGCTTGGCCTCAGGCAACAGCTTGTCGTCCGACGCCTGCTCCTCGGCAGCCATCCGCGCTTTTTCCTCCACCACGGCCGCGACTTTCGGCCCGATATCCGCGATCTTGGCATCGATCTCCTTGCTGATCTTGGTCGTCAGCTTCATTTTCGCCCGGGCCGCCTTGGCCTTCTCGAGCGCCTCCTGCTGCTGCTCGGTGGATTTCGCCGCCGTCAGCGCCTGCAATGCTGGCCGGCCCTCCAGGTAATCGTCCACGCAGCCTTGGGCGATGTCTTTGAGCATCTTCAGATCCTCCGGTCCATCCGCCCAAGCCACCATCTTCTCCGGTTGCACGTCGGCAAATTGCCGGAAGAGCGGCACCCCCTCGTCGAAATTTTCCAAGCTCCAGTCCTTGCTGGCAAAAAGGAGGAAAGCGAGACCTTCGAAGGTCCACTTGTCGAAGTCCTTGGCGGCCGTGGCCGGAATCGCCTCTTCGCTGCTCATGGCTCGGCCTATATCCGCGAAGAACTTGACCATCGGCGCGTCGTCCTCCTTCTCGGAAAACGGCTTGCGGGCCGCCAGTGCCGCAAAAACCGGCCGCGCCTCCTTCTCGCGCCCATCCAGGAGGAGCGACATTCCTTCGAGCGTCGTGATCCAGTTGAACAGCGGCTGACGAATCTTCGGCTCTGCATCCAGTTCATGGAACCCCGCGGCCGCCTCCGCGAATTTGCCCTCCATGAGCAATTTGCGGGCGGCGTCGTACCGGGCGTCCACGGAAAGCGTCGGCTTCTTCTTTTCCGGGGCCGCGGGTTTGGAAACCGATTTCGGTTTGTCATCACACGAAGAGAGCGCCAAGGCCAGCGCCAGGGGAGCAATGAAGGCGAAACAGAACTTGCGGATCATAGGGCGGGGAAAAAGGGGGAAAAAGCGGCTAAATCATCGGCTGAACCAGCCTGCATCGTCAATAGGCCGAACGATCCGCCCATGCGAAGCGCGCCACGAACGTGAATCTGAACCCTTCAGAAACTGCTTGCAAGCTCGGGGAGACCCCGGCATCTTCCCCGGCTCTTTTCCAAAAAAAGACCCTATCGTCCAGTGGCCTAGGACACTCCCCTTTCACGGGAGTAACACGGGTTCGAATCCCGTTAGGGTCGCTTTAGTAAGCGACTTCCAATCAATAACTTACGAACCAAGTTTTCTCCAAAACTTGATTTTTCGGGCAGTTTTCGGACAGTATCTGCGCACTTTCGCGCATGAAAAAGAAATCCGAGAACTTCCCAATTACGATCCGGTCCGGATCTTCCGCGGTGAAGATCTACCAGGATAAAACCAAGGCCAGCGGCACCTACTACCGCGTGAGCTTCTACAAGGGCGGAAAACGAAGCGGCTTAAATTTCGCCGACCTCGCCGAAGCAAAGTCGGAAGCTCGTGCCAAGGCGGCGCAGCTTTCGCGCGGCGACCTCGACGCTCTGCAAATCACCGGCAAAGACCGCCTCATTTATGGACGCGCACTGGAAGCCGTCCGTCCGGTCGGGGTGACGCTCGACGCGGCGGCGCTGGAATATGCGGATGCCAAGATAATTCTTGCCGGCCATTCGCTAACCGAAGCCGCCAATTTCTATATGCGCCACCACGGGCGCAACATTCACCCAAAGCTCGTCGCCGAGGCGGTGGCGGAGATGATCGCCGCAAAGACGGAGAAGGGAGTGAGTGCCTCCTACCTCGCCGACCTCCGCTACCGGTTGGGGGCGTTGGCCGACGCCTTTCATTGCCACGTCAATGCCATCGTCCCTGATGATCTTCGCGCATTTCTCGAGGGCCTCTCGCTCGCGCCCCGGGGATTCAACAACACACTCAGTAGTATCGGCACTTTCCTTGCGTTCGCTCAGGAACGAGGGTGGCTCTCTCGTGAGGTCGATCTTCTTGCAGGAATTGAGAAACGAAGGGAAAGGGCCGTGCCGGTGGAAATCTTCACCCCGAGCGAAATGGGGGAACTTCTCGCGCACTGCTCAGCCGAGTTGCGGCCGTGCCTCGCACTTGCAGCGTTCGCTGGCTTGCGGTCGGAGGAAATCCTTCGCCTTGATTGGTCCGATGTGGAACGTCGCCCCGGCTTCGTAGAGATCGCTGCGGACAAGGCCAAGACTGCCGCCCGCCGCCTCGTCCCCATCACGCCGAACCTTGCGCAATGGCTTGCGCTTTCTCCGCGCAATGCCGAGCGCGTCTGGCGCCACAGTAAGGCATGGTTCTTTGAAGCGACACGCGACACCGTGAAGCGTATCAATGAGCAGCGACAGCGGAGGAAATCGACCTTCAAATGGAAGGCGAACGCTTTGCGTCACAGCTTCATTTCCTATCGGCTCGCGGACATCCAAGATACGAATCGCGTGGCGCTGGAGGCTGGAAATTCGCCGCGTATGATCTTTCAGCATTACCGTGAGCTTTGCACTCCAGCCGAGGCTCGCACCTGGTTCTCCCTCGCACCTAATCAGGCAGAAAACGTCATCGCTATGGAGGCTGTCAAATGAGCACACCGGAGTGGCCCACAACTTATGAGCTTTGCCGCATAGCTGCTGCGCTCAAAGCCGCTGACGTGAAACTCAGTCCCCCGAACGCTGTCAAGGCAGCCATGGCACTTTGGTCTGCTGCATTTGACGAACTCAACGCCGAGAAAGCTGCCATTGAGGCCAGGGAGAGCGTTCAAGGGCAGACAGAGTGGAACGAGAAACGAGAAAGGGAGCGCCATGACAGTCTCGGACAGATGCTCCGCAGCGCTACCTCCAATCACGAGCTCAGTGCCATGAAATGGCTGCAGGAGCATGCCAAGGATCCGCTAGACAAATTCAAGGCCGTTGTTCCCTTTCGAAAAGCTTGGGCCAAATTTCGTTCGGCAGACGGAATGGACGCTGACGTGCCAGATGCCCCGGAGCTGTGGCACCAGTTTGAGGAGTATCGAGTCGCCAAACGCAAGGCCAAAGACGCGGATCGACAAAGGGGTGTGAGAGCTGCGAAAAATCGGTCCAGAAAAATCGCTGGCGGACGCGGCGGTAACGCACGTAGGAAAAAGATCGAGAAGGCACGCTGATTGTCGGACGGACAGCGGGAATCTGTCGGACTTCCAATGTCGCCCGCTCGATGGTTGTCGGACAGGAACACGAACGGAGTGGACGCTGGGATAACTTCAAAAAAGGCGGTGGTAATTTCGCGGCTTCATGAAGAATCAGTCACCTAACCCGTCGGGTCTGCTCGTCACCGCGAGCGCAGACGAATTGCTAGAAAAGCCTCAGACCGCCGAGCGTCTCAAAATCAGCACACGGACCCTGGATGAATGGATGCGCACTGGGCGCGTGCCGTTTCTCAAAATCGGAAAGACGGTCCGCTTTCGGTGGAACGACGTCCTCGCGCACCTGCAAAGCACCTGCCGCGTAAATTGAGGCCTGCCGCTACAAGGATTACGATGCCCACGTTGTCGCTAACACCCGGCGGACTTCCTCGAGGAGACGAGCAATGCGCTATGCCCCCGGCATCCTCACGTCCCCTGTCAGGCGGCAATAATCCGGTGAAGATCGGTGCCGGCGCCACGTGCGGCGCTATCGTGCCCGACGCAACTGAGCCGATGGACGCCAGCGAGAATAATCGCCTTCCCAAACCTTGTCCGATCGAAAGCATTCCGGACCCAGACCCCGCTGATCGCGCTTGGCTCAACGACTTGGATGGTGACGATGACGGTGATCTCGATGACGATTCGACGGAGCTCCGTGGCGTCGATCTGATCCGTGATCTTTTGCCCGACGCGGTGCTCTTGAAAATCGCCCCAGGTGAAAAACGTCCGTTAGGAAATGCTTGGCAAAAGCTGTCGTTGGCGGACATGACTCCCGCCTACCTTGCCGGCCTCGACGGCCACAATGTCGGTGTGCTCCTGGGACCGGCGTCCAACCACCTCAACTCGATCGACATCGACGACGACGCCTTCGTTGAGCCGTTCCTCGAATTGAATCCCCGACTCCGAGACACGCTGACAACCAGGCGGTGCCGAGGGTGCAACGTCTGGGTGACGATCGTCGGCGATTATCCCAAGCTCGCCAAGATTAAGACGGCCGACGGGAAGGATTGGGGTGAATGGCGTTCGACTGGTGGCCAGACTATGATCCATGGCGAGGTCATCGACCCTTCCAAGGGAGAGACGGTGCCGACAGGCTACAAGATCCTCAACGCGGTCAAGCCCCTCCAAGTCAGGTTCGAGGATCTTGCCTGGCCGGCAGGATTGAAGCTGCCGTGGCGGGAGACCACAACATCAGCATCGACCACCACCTCGACGCCGATCTCGACGGGAAACCCGGTCGGTGAGGCTGTGATGGACGACATCATCCTCCTCCCGGGCGGCCAGGTTTCGATTACTGATTGCGCGGAGAATCTCTTCAAAAAAATCGCACCCACCCAGACGCTCTTTTTCCGTGGGGGCGCCGTCGTGGAGGCGGTGGATAGAGGCGACGGACTACTTGGACTGGAACTGGTCAAGCCAGCCGGTTTCCGAAGCCGGATCGAGATGTTCGGCCAACTGATGGCATGGCGGAGTGGCGCAAACGGCGAGGCCGTGCTCAAGCCGGTCAACTGTCCCGAAGAAGCTGCAAAGGCTCTCCTCGAGACCCGGGCTGTTAGAGAATACCTTCCGAGCATCGCGACGGTGATCAACAGCCCGATCATGGTGGAGGGCGAAAATGAATTGCGAATTCTTCCGCGCGGATACCATTCTGAAAACGGTGGCATCTTGGTGTCGAACGGGATGGCGCCGCCCGAGATCCCTGTCGAGGAAGCCGTTCACGCGCTCAAGGAAATCCTGGCCGATTTTGATTTCCAGACCGATGGAGATCGTTCCCGAGCGCTGGCAAATTTGATCACGCCGGCGCTCAAACTCGGTGGCTTCATCCGTGGCTTTGTGCCTGCCGATGTCGCGGAGGCCGATCAGTCCCAAAGCGGCAAAACCTTCCGGCAGCGTCTGACGTGTGCCATTTACGGCGAGCGACCACGGGTGGTTGCTCGGCGTGATGGCGGGGTTGGCTCAATGGACGAAAGCTTTTCCCAAGCGCTGATCACGGGATGCCCCTTCATCCAGTTCGACAACCTCCGCGGCAAGTTTGACTCGCAATTCGTTGAATCCTTCATGACGGCAACGGGCGGCTTCGCCGCAAGGGTCCCTCATCGCGGCGAGATTCTCGTGGATCCCAGCCGCGTCTTCCTGCTGCTGACGTCCAATGGTGTCGAGACGACCCGAGATATGGCCAATCGCAGTTGCGTGGTGCGCATCCGCAAGCGCACGGGTTACACGTTTCAGACTTTTCCGGAGGGTAACGTCTTCGACCACGTCACAGCTCGCCAACCCTACTTCCTGGGCTGTGTCTTCTCGATAATCCGGGACTGGGTCGAGCGGGGAAAGCTTCGCACGGCGGAAACTGGACATGACTTTCGGGAATGGGTGCAAATCCTCGACTGGATCGTCCAGAATATTCTTGGTGCGGCTCCCTTGCTGGAGGGGCATCAGCGGGCGCAGCAACGGATTAGTGACCCCGCCCTGACCTTCCTGCGATTGGTGGCCATGGGGGTCCGTGCGGGCCAAAGAATGGAGCAGAACCTTACCGCGGGCGACATCGTTGATGTTTGTGAAGAGGAGGGGATCGAGATCCCTGGGCTTCGGTCTGGTGCTCCCGGTGACGCCAGCAGGAAGATCGGTGTCCTGATGAGAAGGGCCTTTTCTCAGGGCGACACCGTCGCCGTGGACGAGTTCACCGTGACCAGAACCGTGGGGCAGCAAGCCCGCCCTGACGGCGGCTCCTACGCCACAAAGGCTTACCAGTTTCGCCAATGAATCCCGCACAAGTGCAGAAGCCGCAGAAGACCTTAAGGGCTCAGGAAAATGCCAGTATTTTTCAGAGTTTAATATGTCTTGTGCGGCTTCTGTGGGCACCGACGGCAATACCGAAGCAACTCTTATGAATCCCCCCCTGGAAAGAGCGCGTGCCTACATATCCAAATTGCCTCTTGCGGTCTCCGGCCAACGCGGCCACGACGCCACCTTCCGGGTGGCTTGTTGCCTTGTTCACGGCTTTGCCCTGTCGGACACGGACGCCCTCGAGCTCATGCGCGAATACAACGCCAAACTTTCTGAGCAATGGAACGAACGCGAGCTTAGGCACAAGATCGAGGATGCTGGCAGAGTTGCTCACCATAAACCAAGGGGCCACCTGCTTGGCGGATGTCCTCGACCAAAATGCTCTCGGACGGTCCCTTTGAGTCCGGTGGTGGTCTGG
>Ga0105237_10002265_pt1 | contig 23950 bp, 25 predicted proteins | sample KBSC24metaG_FD_81520 | JGI IMG/M metagenome (GOLD analysis project Ga0105237, IMG submission 81520) | Corn rhizosphere microbial communities from Kellogg Biological Station, Michigan, USA - KBS C2-4 metaG | ecosystem: Host-associated > Plants > Roots > Rhizosphere > Soil | place: Michigan, USA...
ATGATAGTCGGTCGGCCAGTGCGGTAGCAGCGATTTGGAGATCAAGTATCCGCCGGTCACACACAACACGGCACCGGCAATCACGGCGATGATGATCCCGAGTCCTTGGAGAAGGAGTTTGATGATACCGTAGATATCTGACGTTTCGATAGAGCGTGGTTCCATATGACACGACCGTACGTTTGAACCTACGCAGCTCGATGGGAAGAATCCTTTCGAGGACGTCCCCCACGCTGACCGTTGGCACGCGCCGCCGCAGTTTTCGCCGGACTTTTCGCTTTCCCTCCTTTTTGTCCAAGCTCAGCCATCCAGTCGCGCGTTCCAAAAATGCCAGCGAGGAGCGCCGGAACGTAGTGATCCACATCGAGAGTAGGCCAATGCAGTCCAGTCCCCGGCCCCTCGATCTGAATGGCTTCGAGCGCCTTGCGTGTTGCCCCCTGAAGCCCTTGAATCAAAGGCCTCGGGATTGCCACTTGGACTCCAGTCGACAAGCTCAGTACAATGACATCGTCGGTTGCTCGATACTGGGCCCGAGTTAGATACGGACGATGAGCCTCACGTACTTTGGCGCGTGCAATCGCCGCATCGATTTCCGCATCAGTCGTTATGACACGGCTTGTAGCTTTGGAATGCATCGATTTCTTCAGAGGTTTAGTCATTGTGCATTGCCTCCCATGCGTCTACAAGAGCATCAAAGTGTTCGGCAGCCATCTGGAGCACTCTCCGTACGTCACTGCGCTTGGCGTTCCCCGGTTGAATCGCATCGACTCGGTCAGCGAGTCGAACTGTCCCATCGGCCGCCAGATCGACGATAACCTCAGTCCCCGCGTATAATCCATGAGCATGGCGTGGCAGATGGTCTTCTGGGTACAGCTTGAACCTGACACCGCCAGCACAGACCGTAGTCATTTAGCAAAATAACCCAAAGCCGCTTGGGTTTCAACACTTCCTATCCAAGCTCCCGACGAGTTCTTACGAATTATACGGAAAAACAAATGAAACAGGCGCCCGTCGTGCTCCGACAGGCGCCTGTTTCTACATCACAAATGAAATACTTTTATGACCCGGGCGGGTCTCGAACCCGCGACCTACGGATTAAAAGTCCGTTGCTCTACCAACTGAGCTACCGGGTCAACACCTAGCCGCCGCTACGCGTACGCAACGTTGGCATAGCCTCCAAACATAGTGAGTATGCGGCCATAAATCATGTGGCGACCTCAACCGCCCATCATTTTCGCCGACACCATGCCAACGGCTCGCCGACTTTCATCGCCCCCTCTCTCCCGAACACTCCATGGACCGCCGCGAGTTCTGCCTCACCCCGCTCCGCCTCGCCCCACTCACGCTCCTCCCGCTCGCTACCATCCTCGACGCCTGCGCCCATGCGCAGTCCACCGCCCAGGCCGCCACGCAATCGGTCACACCGGCCAATGGCGAAAGCATCGTCACCGTGGACAAAACCGCCTTCGCCAACGGCACGACTACCATTATGGTCGACGGCCCCGCCAGCGTCGGCGCCCCCATCGCGGTCCGCCACAACGGCGATTCATTCGTCGCGCTCTCCATGCGATGCCCGCACCGCGGCTGTAAGGTCGGCGACGCGGGCGATCACTTTGCCTGCCGCTGCCACGGCGCCCAATTTTCCGCCACCGGCGAGCTCCTGCGCGGCCCCGCGAAAACCGGTCTCACTCGCTTCGAGATCACGAGCGACGCCGACCATCTCTATGTCCACGTTCCCCAAGCACAGGACGCGACGCCACAACCCACCTCGCAATCCGCGTCATAATCCGCATCGCGATCAACGCACGACGACGTCAAAAAAGAGTGGAGTCCGAGAACGATCCCGGATCCACTCTTTTTTTCTCTGGCGATGTGCCATGCGTCACGCCGCACAGCGCACCGCTCACGACATCTTCGCACTCGTCGGCAACAACCCCATCCCTTTCCGCTCGAGCTTCCCCCACCCCACGACGTGCCCGCGAACCGCCGCGCCAATCGCGCGCAACACCACCCAATACATCACCTGCCGATACGCGAACCGCTGCAAGAGGATCAACCACGTCAACCGCCGATCCTCTCCAGGCTCCATCCAGAACGCAATCACTGCCGCCAACCAGTCGACGACCAAGAAAATCGAGTATAGGAACAACACCTGCTGCAGATTGGTCAGCGCATACGTCGGCCCATGCTGCGCCAACACCAACCACACCGAGAACAGACTCCACAAGAACAACAGATCCGCGAGCGGCGAAATAGCCGTGTAGAACAGCTGGAAAATCCACGTATTGGGCATCGCCACCATCCCTAACGCCCCGTACTGCGGCCGCAAGAAAATCCGCCGATGCTTCCACGCACACTGCAACGTGCCGAACGACCACCGGAACCGCTGCCGAGCGAGTGTCCTGAACCGATCTGGCGCCTCCGTATACGCGATCGCATCGTCCGCGTACGCCACTCGGCACCCTTCCTCACCCAACGCCAACGTCAGATCCTGATCTTCCGCCAACGTATCGTCGCTGAATCCGCCAACCGCCTGCACGTACGACTTCCGCCACGCACCCACCGCGCCCGGCACCACGGTGATTGCGTTCAACACCGCGAACGCCCGCCGCTCCAGGTTCTGGCTCGTGACATACTCCAACGCCTGCCAGCGCGTGATCAGGTTGTGCCGGTTCCCAACCTTGGCATTCCCCGCTACCGCCGCGACACGCGTGTCGTGCATCGGCGCCACGAGCCGAGCGACCGTATCTGGCGTGAACACCGTATCGGCGTCGAGACAAACCACGATCTCACCCTTGGCACGCGCGATCCCATAATTCAACGCACTCGCCTTCCCGCCGTTCTCTTTGCGATACGCCATGACCCGCGCATCACCCGCAAAATCGCGCCGCACCGTCTCGTACGTCTCGTCCGACGATCCATCATCGACCACGAGAATCTCCAGTGTCCCCTCGTACCGCTGCGCGAGCAGACTCTGCACCGTGGTGTCAATCACCTTGGCCTCGTTGTACGCCGGCACCACGATCGTCACCGGTGGCGTATACGGCGGCATCGGCTTACGCGGCCGGAACCGGTGCACCGCCGCGATCAGGATGATGAGCCCCAGCCGAATCGCGCCGACCACTACGGCGATGAAGAAACACCAATACAAAATCCACTCGATCACACCAATCGCGCCAAACGTCGTGAGCTGCACCGCCCGCATCATCGCGCTCCTCGGCGGCAATGGCGGCATCGCCTGATCCCGGGTCAATCCGGCCAGATCGCTCAACAGCACCAACGTATCGCCGCGCGCACGAATGGAATCGATGAGCGGTCCTAGCGCCCGCACCGTCTCGTACCGGTCACCACCACTGTCGTGCAGGAGGATGACGCTGCCGCTGTCTTTGGGATTCAATCCTTTCAGGACGTTTTCAATGATCTCGTCCTTCCCAATGGGCTGCCAATCTTCGCCGTCAATCTTCAAACCCGCCGTGATGTAATTCTTGGCGCTCGCGACCGCGACCGGCCCCAATTCGTCCACCGTGGTCGGATCGGCGTCGCCCAGATATGGCGAACGGAAAAAGAGCGATCGCCGGTCGAGTACGGCTTCGAGCAACCGCTGATTGGCGTCGATCTCGAGCCGCGTGATGAATGGTGACGTCCGCGCCAGATTGGGATGCGTGTACGTGTGATTGCCGAATAGATGCCCTTCGCGATAGATACGCCGCATGAGCGGAATGTGCGCATCCACGTTCACGCCGATCACGAAGAATGTCGCCTTCACATTGCGCGACGCCAACGTGTCGAGAATCATTGGCGTCCAACGCCCATCCGGCCCATCGTCAAAGGTGAGCGCGACTCGATGGGGGCTGTATCCGTACTTCCGCACCACATACGGCGTGGGATACGCCACGATGGTCTGCCCCACGATCAACTGCGTCGTGGAATCCACCGTCAACATCCGCCGCCCCGCGTACGGAAGCGACAGAATTTGAATCAACTCCCCCTTCCCTTTGAGCTCCGGATCGTACCCCGGACTCATCGTCTCCAACGTCTTGGCCGCGTCCGCCGCATTGTCGGACGAAACGGCCTCCCAGAAGTTGGGATCCTCCGCCCCTAATCGCCACATCGCCCATCCGGCCGCACCAAACTGACGGGCGGCGCGAGCCTGATTGTACGCCGTCACCGCATCCAAATACCACACCAGATGATCAGTGGAATCCGGATCGGTCCACATCATGTACGGATTGAGCGAGTTCCGATCAAACCCCATTTTGGCGGTGGTCGCGTGCTCGCGCCCCTGCGCCATCACTTCCTGAAAGGTGAACTGCTGCCCCGACGCATCGGGGCCGGCATCATTCCAATCATAACCATACGAGCCGATCGCGAAGATCGTCTTTTTTGGCGACAACACCTTGAGCAGCTCGCGCGCACGATCCACGTACCACGCCTGACTCGCGATTGGTCCGGGATCACCCTTGCCGTAGTGCTCGTCGTACAACATCAGGAACAAATAGTCGTTCACCGCGCCGTACTGCCGCAACACTCTTGTCGGCGTGAACACCGCCGCGGTTTGCGTTACCAACAGCCCCAACGGCGCCATGCGCGCGTGCAACTCGCTCATGAATGTCACGATCTCGCGCTCGGTCCCGGGGACGACGTTCTCGAAGTCCACGGTTACGCCGGCCAGTTTGTGCGCGCTGACGTACGACACCAGATGCGCCTCCATCGTCGCCCGCTTGGCCGAATCGCTCAAAATGCGATGGATGGTCTCGCCCACGAACTTTTTTGACGTGCTGTCGTAGTTGCTCACCATGAGCAAGATCTTGGGCTTGTTGGGGATCGAGTCGTATACGTCGTAAAACTTGGGATCCGCCACGAACTGCACGGTATCCTGGCTTTGCCGAAGGAACGCCCACTCGCACACCACCCAATCCAGCGAGCTCGCATTCCGCGCGAACGATACGAGTGACGGATCGGACCACGTCACGTAAAAGCCCACGCGCAGCTGCTTGCCAGATCCCTGCGGCACTCCCGCCAGCTCACGCTCCAGTCGCCGAGCCGCGCCCTTGATGGCTTGCGCGGTGCGCCGTGCGGTGACGGCCGCGTAGAGCTGCTCACGCTTGGAGAGTCGAGCGCGCAACGCCTGCGTTCCGGTAAAGCGCGGGACGACTGATTCCTCGGCCTGTCGATATTCCGGGAGCAGCGGCGGAAAGAGGAAACTGACCAGAAAGCCGAGCGTAAGGATAGTGGTGAACACCCCCAACACCACCAGCCCGCCACGAATGCGCCGCCAGCGGCGCCCCGAGCGGTCGAGAAAGACCGGAACACTCAGATCGTCGTCCAGTACCTCGTCGGTTTCGACGTCACGGAGAAACTCTTCGGGGTCGCTACTCATGCCAGGATCGGTCGCTCGACCGCGACGCGCACAAGACGAAAGGTAAGAGGAAGTAAATGACTACGCGAACGTCGCCGACACCGCTGCCTCGCCCACCGGCACTGCCGACGCGATCAAACGCCGCAACTCGGCTACGCGGTCCTGCACCCTCTCCGCCGATGCGGCGCGCACCGTCACATGCCCCACCTTGCGCCGCGGAGCTTCGCGCTTGCCGTACAAATGCACGTGCGCGTCGGCGACGTTCAATAGCGCCGGCAACGGAGGGATCGTTCCGATCAAATTCAACATGGCGGCATGGCCCACCATCGACGTCGCCCCCAACGGTAGTCCGCACACCGCGCGCACATGATTTTCGAATTGGCTCGTCTCCGCCCCTTCGATGGTCCAATGCCCGGAATTGTGCACGCGTGGTGCCATCTCGTTGGCGACCAAGGTCCCGTTGGCGGCGAACAGCTCGATCGCCAGCACGCCCACGTAATCCAACTCACGCAACACGCGCGTCGCGTACGACTCGGCCGTCGCCTGCACCGCAGCATCGACCGCGGGGGCCGGCGCCGTGGAGAGCCGTAGGATCCCCTCGTGATGCACGTTGGCAACGAGCGGATAGTGAACGATCTCGCCCGTCTGCGCGCGCACCGACAAAATGGAGAGCTCGCGCTCGAAGGCGACAAACCCTTCGTAAATGAGCGGCACGCCGTCGAACGCACCGGCTAGTTCGTCCCACGCGGAGTCGACGTCGTCGAGCGAGGCGAGGCGGACTTGGCCTTTGCCATCGTAGCCCAAGACGCGCGTTTTCACGATGCCCGGCGCACCAATCTCCGTCACGGCTGCGCGCAAGGACTCTTTGGAATCGACCGCCGCGAACGGCGCCGTGGGAATTCCCAGTGCGTTGAAGAACTGCTTTTCGCGCAACCGATCCTGCGCGATATGCAGCGTTCCCACCGGTGGCCACACCGGGCGGCGCGACGCCACATATTCTGCCGCGGCCGTGGGAACGTTCTCAAACTCGTACGTCACCACGTCCACCGCCTCGACGAATCGGTCGAGCGCGCTCCGATCGTCATACTTCCCGACAATCAGTTCACCCACATGCCCAGCCGATGCATCGGCGATGGGATCGAAAAAAACAAAGCACACACCCAGTGGCACCCCAGCGAGCGCCAGCATGCGGCCCAATTGACCGCCACCCAATACTCCGATGCGTAGCACGGGCGCCCCTCAGGCCGAGGGATCGGGCGACGCGAGCACTTTTGCCGTCTGCGCCTCGCGGAATGCGGTAATCGCCTCGCGATACTCCGCATGCCGGTTGGCCACGATGGCCGCTGCCAGCAGCGCTGCGTTGATTGCCCCCGCTTTGCCGATAGCGAGTGTCCCCACCGGAATCCCTGCTGGCATCTGCACGATGGAGAGCAACGAATCCATCCCACTCAACGCCTTGGACTCTACCGGCACGCCGAGCACCGGGATCGCCGTTTTGGCGGCGCACATACCAGGGAGATGTGCGGCGCCGCCCGCCCCTGCGATGATCACTTCCAAACCGCGCGACGCGGCCGACGATGCATACTCGAACAGCAAATCAGGCGTCCGATGCGCGCTTACCACGCGCGACTCGAACGGAATACCGAGCTGCGTGAGCGTCGTCGCGGCGTGGGACATGGTGTCCCAATCCGACTGCGACCCCATGATGACACCAATTAACGGAGCAGACATTGGACAGGGGCGAAGCTTTTTCGATGATGCGCGGTAATCCCCGCCGACGTCAGTGCATCGAGATGCGCCTGCGTGGAATACCCCGCGTTGCGTTCCCACAAATACGCCGGATAGCGACGCGCCAACGACGTCATCAACCGGTCGCGCGTCACCTTGGCGACGATGGACGCGCAGGCAATGCTGTAGCACAATGCGTCGCCGTCGACCATCGCGGTGTGTGGCACGCCCAAGGTTTTAATAGGTTTGCCATCGATGACCACATGATCGGGTGGGACGCGCAGCCGCTGAATGGCTCGCCGCATGGCGAGCGCCGACGCGTGATAGATGTTGATGCGGTCGATTTCGCGCACCGACGCCGCGCCGATTCCGATGGCCACGGCCTGCGCCATGATGAGCTCGGTCAACCGCTCGCGCTCGCTCCGCTTGACGACTTTGGAGTCGGCGACACCGTCAACCGGCTCGCACTCCGGCGCCATGATCACGGCACAAGCGACAACGGGGCCCGCTAAGGGGCCCCGTCCAACTTCGTCGACTCCGGCAACCAGGAGTCCCCCCGCGGAGCGTAATTCACGCTCCACCGGGCTCCACACCATGCCGGCTTACGCCTCGGCGGTTTGCGTCGCGCTGCGGGTCTTCCGCTCTTTGATGCGCGTCGCCTTACCGGTGAGGTTCCGCAGGTAGAACAGTTTAGCACGGCGCACCTGCCCGCGACGCACGACCGTGACGTCGGCGACCATGGGCGAATGCACCGGGAAGATGCGCTCCACGCCAACGCCGTTGGAAATTTTCCGAACGGTGAATGTGGCCGAGACACCAGATCCACGACGGGCGATGCAGACCCCTTCGAAGGCCTGGAGGCGCTCCTTGTCACCTTCCTTCACGCGCACATTGACGCGGACGGTGTCACCCGCGCGGAACGGCGGGATGCTCTGACGGAGCCACTCTTTTTCGGTTTCGGTGAAGGTGTGCATATATCACTCAGCGTTTTCTAGGACAGACCTAAGAAAATAAGGGCGAACGGGATGTTATGGTACCCCGCGCGCACGCGTAATCAAAAGAATCCCAGCGAGTTGGCTCGTTTCGAACGATCGTTCACCGAACACATCCGGAAGCGGCCTTCGCACGACTGCTACCGCTACCGCTCCTGCTCCTTCTTCCATCGCGCGATCTTGGCATGATCGCCCGAGAGCAGGATCTCCGGTACCATAAACCCCCGAAAGTCGGGCGGACGCGTATAGCTCGGCGCCGACCGCCCTCGACCCTCGTAAAACGAGTCAGTCTGGGCACTTTCGATATCACTCATTGCTCCAGGCAACAGACGCACCGTCGCGTCCACAATTGCCAGAGCCGCCGGCTCCCCTCCGCTCAGGACGAAGTCGCCGAGCGAGAGCTCTTCGGTCGCCAGATGATCGGCCACCCGCTGGTCGACGTCTTTGTAGTGCCCGCAGAGCAGTGTAAGCTCGCTCCCCGCGGCAAAACGCATCGCGTCGGCCTGCTCGAACCGCCGCCCGCGCGGCGACAGCAAGACAATAGGCGAGGTGGCGCCAAGCGATTCCACCGCCTCGAAAAACGGCCCGGGTTTCATCACCATCCCCGGTCCGCCACCATACGGATAATCGTCCACCGTACGATGTTTGTCGTGCGTGAAGTCGCGCAAATCGACGACGCGATAGTACACGCCGCCCGCCGCCGCGGCCCGCGAGGGAATGCTGATCCCGAGTGGCGCGGTGAAGAACTCGGGAAAGATGGTGACGATGTTGATGGTCAGCATACGACGTGACGTACGCTCGACATCGGCATGACGCGCGCGCTCAATCGAACAGCCCCGAATCAGCATCGACGGTGAGCATGCGCGCACGCACATCCACTTCGTCGATCACCGACGGACGATACGGGACGAGCACATCGCCATGCGACGTACGCACTTCGAGTGTCAACCCTTGCGGCAACTCGTACGTCCCAGTCACGACGCCCAACGCCGTTCCCTGTCGTGACTGCACCTGCATCCCCACAAGCTCGTGCACGAACACTTCGTCGTCGCCCGGCGGTGTGAGCTCACCCATCGGGACGAGCAAATATCGCAACCGCCACCGCTCCGCCATCGTACGGTCATCGATGACGTCGAACTTGACGATCAGTCCATCTTTGAAAGGCTGCACCGACTCCACGTGCAACGCTGGCGGCTCGTGACTCCCTGGCGCCGGTTTGGCCGGATCGCCGTCCGGGGTCCCTGCGAAAACACGACGGCCGGGCGCGAAGATCGCGTCCGGCTCGTCTGTCAACAATTCGACTGTGACCTGCCCGCGGATGCCTTGCGGCTTCCGGATACGGCCGACGATCGCGTATGACGTGGTGCTGTCCACGGTGGCGGCCTCCAGGAGGATCCGGGCGGAGTACCACGGCACGCGCTCGGGGAGCGCATGCCTGGGTAATTACGCCTCGCCCTCGGGGCGATCTTCGGACACCGGGATGACGTTGGTCAGATCCGGCGTCTCTTCCGGCTTGGGCTGGTTGGGCTGGCGACCGATGCGCGTCTCGTGGCGGCGCTTGAGGACGCCAGCACGACGCAGCAGCGAGCGCACGGTGTCGCTAGGCTGCGCGCCGACGTTCAACCAATAGTTGGCGCGGTCTTCGTTGACGTTGAGCCCGCCCTCAGACTGCCGAGGCGCATACTGCCCAATGATCTCAATGAACCGCCCATCGCGCGGCATGGACGACTCGGTGACAACAATACGATACACCGGCGCTTTTTTGCGCCCGACGCGACGGAGACGAATACGAACCATACGAAAGTGCCTCGACTACTGAGGTGAAAAGGCCGCTCCGGCGTGGATAAGAACACCCCAAGCGGCGACCCGGACTCCTCGCGACCACGACGGTTTCGTGGCGCGTCCGGTGTGCGGCGGAATGACCCATCGGGACCAACTCCGCCACAGCCTGAAAATTTAGCGCGTCCCGAACATTCCCGGGAGTGCCGGCATCCGTCCGCCACCCCCGGCCATCTTTTTCATCATCTTTTGCATGTCCCGGAACTGGTCCAGCAGCTTGTTGACCTCGCTGACCGGCCGGCCGGCCCCCCTGGCGATCCGGGCGCGGCGGGTCCCGTTGATGATCGAAGGGGTTTTGCGCTCACCGGGGGTCATGGAGAGGATGATGGCCTCTACGTGCTTCATCCGCTTGGGGTCGGCGGCTTTGAGCTGCTTGAGCATCTTGCCGTTCACCCCGGGGAGGAGCTTGAGCAGCCCTTCCAGCGGTCCCATTCGCTCGATCTGTTTCATGGCGGTCAGGAAGTCGGAGAGATCCATCCCCTCTTTCTTGACCTTCTTTTCCAGCTTTTTGGCTTCGGCGGCGTCGAACGCTTCCTGCGCTTTTTCGACCAGGGCGAGGACGTCGCCCTGTTGCAGGATGCGGCCGGCCATTCGCTCGGGATAAAACTCCTCGAGCGCCTCCGGCTTTTCACCCACGCCGATGTACTTGATCGGCTTTTTGGTGGTGCCGTAAATGGAGAGCGCCGCACCACCGCGCGCATCACCGTCCATTTTGGTGAGCACGATCCCGGTCACGTTGAGCGCTTTATCAAATCCTTCGGCGATGCGCACGGCATCTTGCCCCGTCATTCCGTCGGCGACGAGTAGAATTTCGGTGGGTTTGATTTCAGCTTTGAGCCGCTGCAATTCCTGCATCATCGCGTCGTCGATTTGCAACCGCCCCGCCGTGTCGACGATGACCACGCGTTCCCGCTCGCGTTCGGCGAGCGTGATGGCCTGCTTGGCGATCTTCACCACGTCCTGTGTGGAGCGGTCGGCAAAGACCGGGACGTCGAGCTGTTTGCCCAACGTTTCGAGCTGATCGATGGCGGCCGGACGATAGACGTCGGCGGCGACGAGCCGAGTGGGACGCCCCTCTTTTTTGAGCTTGAGCGCCAGCTTGGCCGCGGTGGTCGTTTTTCCCGATCCCTGCAATCCGACCATCATGACGACGGTAGGGGGGACGGAGGAGAGCTTGAGCCCTTCACGCCGCTCGCCCAGCATGGCGGTGAGCTCTTCGTGCACCACTTTGACCAGCTGCTGCGCGGGCGAAACCGTTTTGAGCTGAGTGATGCCAATGGCCTTGGCTTCGACACGCTCGAGGAATTCACGCGTGAGACTGAAGCTGACGTCGGCCTCGAGTAACACGCGCCGGACTTCGCGCAGGCCGTCTTTGATATCGGATTCGGTGAGGACGCCGCGCCCGCGTAACCGGGCAAAGGTCGCCTCGAGCTTTTCGCTCAGTTCTTCGAACATTCCTGAAACGTAATCGACCGACGCGATTGGACCCACCAGTCGAACAGTCGTTTTACTCCCCTTGCCGCGACTCACAAAATGGCGCAGCATTGAGGGGGAGGTAGCTTCATTCAGTTATGGCAAAACCGCAACGCAAAGAAGAGATCCTTCGGTCCGAGCTTCCACCGACATTGCCACTCATGGCACTACGGTCGACGATCGTGTACCCCTTGGGGACCATTGCCGTCCAGATGGGCGCCCCCGAAAACCTGGCGCTCCTGCGCGCCCACGACGAACCGGGCCTGATCGTGGCGCTGGTGGTGGCCACCGGCGATCACGAGGCTGACGCCGACCTGCACCGTTTTGTCGGCCGCGTGGGGGTCGCCGCCCGCATCCACGAGCGGATCAACCTGCCGGGCGAAACGGTGCAGATCACGCTCCAGGGGCTACGCCGTATCGTCATCGACGACATCGCGCAGAACACGCCGTATCCGGTGGCGACGGTCAAGGCGGCCAAAGAGATTGCCCCCGATGCGTCGGAAGTCGATGACCTGGTCGCGCGCGTGGTATCGGCATCCGAAACACTCGCCGAGTTGATCGAGCGCATCCCGGACGAAGTGCCGGCGATTCTCAAAATGAATATCTCCGATCCGGGGCGCTTTGCCGATCTGGCGGCGACCAACATGAACTTCCGGATCGCCGACAAAGACGAAGTGCTGCAGCGACTGGACATCGGACAGCGCCTTCGCTTTTTGCTCACACGGCTGGAGCGTGAAGTCGCGCGCGCCCGCGTGGTCGAAGACGTCAAACGGCAAACCGAAATCAAAATCGAGCAGCACCAGCGCGAGTTCTATTTGCGCCAGCAGCTGCGCGCCATTCAAGCCGAGTTGGGCGAGACGGATCCGAGCGAAAAAGAGTCGGTGCAATTGCTGCGACGGCTCGAAGAAGCCAATCTCCCTGAAAAGGCGCTCGCCGAGGCACGCCGCGAAAATGAGCGGCTGCGCATGTTGTCACCGGCGTCGAGTGAATATCAGGTCATCCGCACCTACCTCGATTGGATTCTCTCGCTTCCGTGGAATACCACGACGGGCGAAGAAAAAATCGAGCTCAAAGCGGTCGAAGAGGCGCTCGACTCTCGGCACTACGGACTGACCGACGCCAAAGAGCGCATCATCGAATATCTCGCAGTACGCAAGCTCAAAGGGGGCGAGCAGCACGGCCCCATTCTCTGCTTCGTCGGTCCGCCAGGCACTGGAAAAACGTCGCTCGGCGAAGCGATCGCCACCTCCATCGGACGCGAATTTTATCGCATTTCCGTTGGCGGCGTGCGCGACGAAGCCGAGATTCGCGGCCATCGTCGCACATACGTAGGAGCGATGCCGGGGCTCATCATTCAGGCGTTGCGCCGCGTGCAGCTGCGCGATCCGGTACTCATGATCGATGAGATCGACAAGATGACGAGCGGTGGACCGTCGGGCGATCCCACGGCGGCCATGCTCGAAGTGCTCGACCCGTCGCAGAACAAGACGTTCGTCGATCATTATCTCAATTTGCCGTTCGACCTGTCGTCCATTCTCTTCATCTGCACAGCCAACAACTTGTTCGATATTCCACCGGCGCTGCGCGACCGGATGGAAATCATCAAGGTGTCGGGATACACGGTCGAAGAAAAAGTCGAGATCGCGTGGCGCTATCTCCTGCCGCGCCTCCTCGACGATCACGGCATTGGCGACAAGGACATCCAGTTCACCGACGAATCGCTGGCGTTCATCGCCAACCGCTACTCGCGTGAAGCGGGGCTCCGCAACTTCGAACGCAACCTCTCCGCGCTCATGCGCAAACGTGCTCGGCAAAAAGCCGAGGGGGTCGAAGGGGCGTGGATCGTCGATCTCGCGCGCGTCACCGACGTGCTCGGTGTGCCACGGTACCAGGTTGAAGAAGCGGAAAAAGAGCCGGAGATCGGCGCGGTCACAGGGCTCGCGTGGACCGCGACCGGCGGCGATCTCATGCAGATCGAGGCGTTGCGTATGCCTGGCAGTGGGCGGTTGATGGTGACCGGTCAGTTGGGCGAAGTGATGCGTGAATCGGTGGACGCCGCGCACTCGTACGTGCGTGCGCGGGCGCAGGCGCTGCAGATCGCCACCGAGGAGTTCAAAGAGACCGACGTGCATATTCACTTCCCCGCCGGTGCCGTCCCCAAAGACGGACCGAGCGCGGGAGCGGCGGTCACGTTGGCCATCGCGAGTGTGTTGAGTCGCCGTCCCGTGCGTCGCGACCTCGCGCTCACCGGCGAAGTGACGTTGCGCGGCAAGGTGCTCGAGATCGGCGGCGTGAAGGAAAAAGTGCTCGCCGCGTATCGCGCGGGGCTTCGTCAGGTCATGATGCCCAAAGCCAACGAAAAAGATCTGCGCGAGATTCCGGAGGAAGTGCGTCAGGCCATGACCTTCACCTTCGTCTCGACCATGGACGAGGTGTTGCACCTGGCGCTCCTGCCCAAACCGGAATCGTGGCTGGCCGATGTCGCGACCGAGCCGGACGCATTGGCGACGCCGGAGTCGGTGGGCGAGTCGTTACCCGAAATCACGCCTGAATCGACGCTGCTGTAGCTTTTGGGTATGGTCGATCCCGGCAATGTGTGGGTCAAGCTGGTTTTGCACGTCTTCATCGGCACCGTCGCAGGCGGGTTGTCCGATGTCGTTGCCGTGCGCTTGCTGTTTCGGCCAAGGGTCAAACGGTTTGGCATTCAGGGGGCGATCCCCAAGAATCACGATCGGTTGGCGCGCAGTATTGGGCGGATGGTCGGTGAGCGGCTCCTCACCGTCACCGACATCCACGCCGAGCTGAACCGTCCCGAGCTGCGCGAAGCGTTCACGCGGGCCGTGCACGACTACCTGCCGGCCGCCATGGGGAATCTCGGGACATATTTGTCGCAGCCCGGGACGCGCGACAAGATTCGCACCTTGCTCCGGTCGCTCTTTGACCGATATACCAGCGACATGCGCTTCCACGAACGGCTCGTGGCGCGCGTGGTGATGAGTGAGTCGCGCTTCGAGCGGGTGTTGGACACCATCGAGAACGATGGCGTGGACCAGCTGGCCGTACTGCTCGACGACCCGGGGGTGCGCGAAGACATCGCCCGCGCGGTGACGCCGGTGGTCTGGAACAAGCTGCAGGATGAGCTCCCCGAGCTGTTGCACAAGCTGGACGTGCAGCACCTCGTGGAGCGGAAGGTGATGGCCTTTTCGTCCGAGCGGGTGGAGGAGCTCATGCGGAGCGTAATGCAGAGCGAGCTCAATATGATCATCACCTCGGGTTATATCCTGGGCGGAATCATCGGGGTGGGAACCTTTGCGCTGTCGCGGCTGATCGGACTCTGACGGGACCCAAAAGACGACGCAACCGCCGCCCGGCCGCCCAGATCCCCAACCGCGGTGGGATGCCGGCCGTGCCACCGTTTAGTCCATACAACCCGATCCTACCAACGGCCCCGTCACCCCGCCAACGGCCGCCGTGGACAATGGCCACAATCCGACGGGTCGGCGTTCGATGCACGAACGTGCATTTCCTGGCACCGTGTGGTCGACCCAGCGTTCACGCAAAGAACAGCGGCCGTCGAATGGCAAACCGTTTGCATTTAACGGCCCCCGTTACGAGGTCCTTTTCACCTGTTCACCGTATTTTTTGACGGAATGGACGTCTAGTATGTCCGAAGTTCTCGTCCAATTTGACGAACCCCAACGCGCGGCTGATGGCCGCGCGTACGTTGCGCAGGTCTGCGGGCAACGGATGGCCGAGGGCTTATGGGAAGCGTGGATCCAATTCTCTCCCACGGACGGCGGCGATCCCGTGTCCACAGGGCGCGAAACCGAGCAGCTGAGCCGCGGCGATCTGCGGTTCTGGGCAGCCGGTTTGACGCGTACATACCTGGATACGGCATTGGCGAAAGCCCTGTCGCCACAGCGTTTTATGCCATTTGCCTATATGCCGGCGGCGGCGGTCCGGCACGAACACGACACCGTGGTTGACGACGGCGAGTTCATGGTCCTGGAGACCAACGCACTCCTGCGCCCGCATCCGGTGCTCGACCCCTTTTTGTTGTACGCGCACGGCGAGTTCGCGCTTCGTCAAGAGCTCCGGTTGCTCGACGCACCGAAGCTACGTGACATCATCCTCGCGTACGATTTGCCGGCCACGTCGGCGGCCGATATGGCCCGAACGTTCGAGGATGCGTTGACCGAGCAAATTGTTGCGGGCGTGCAACAAAGTGTTGACCAAACTCCGCCGTCCGCGCGGATTGAGGGGGAGCGCGTCGCTCAAAGCTAGTTCACAATTTGAACATCGTGTCCAAAAAGAAGACTCCTGCCAAACGGCGGGAGTCTTTGTTTTTTCGGACGGAATGTCTCAGTGAGTGGCTTGGCGACAGCGTCGGATTGGTTTACGGCGTCGGTGTCGCGGCGGCGGTTGTCGTGGCCGTTGGTGCGCCACCGGAAAGACGCACAGAGGCAAAAGGGACAAGCTTTGGATTGATCCCACGCGGGACGTCGACGTACAGCAGTACGGGACGTCCTTGGACCTCACCGGCGGTGAGGCTCCGCTGCCGACCGGCGGGCGGGACGCGTACCAGCCGCTCGCGCAACGTCGCGTCCATCTGCTTGGCCGCGGCCGGAGAGTCCCAGACGCTGGCCCAAACCAAGGCATTTCCCTTGGCTGTCGCGACCACCAGATAACGGTCGCCGTCCCATCCAGTGGCCAGCCGGCGTGGCGCATCGCCTGAGGGGACGCCAAAGGCGAGAATACTCGTCTCGAACGCCCCAAGATCATCAGTGTACGTCACCGTGGCTCCCAACTCAGCGGGGAGCGGCGCAAAGGACACCGTGGTGGGTGTGTCACGCGCGGTGAAGTACGCATTGGGATCGAGAATTTGCTCCGTGGACTGCGGCATGTCGGCAAACGGCACCGCGGCGCCGCGACGCGTTTTGTACTCCTTCATGAACGCCGCGCCATCTAGATACGGGAAGAGCAACGTTTCGCGAATGAGCGGTGGCGCCGAAGCAAAGATGGGCATGCTCGACTGATTTTTTCGCACCATCTCACGCACCTGGCTCCATCCGCCCGGAATGTCGAGCGAGATCCCATTGGCCGCGAATTGCTCGTACAACGCTTCTCCCTCGAACACCGCCTGCGCCGCCATTTTGCGATCGTTGTCGTGCAGCGATTGAATGGAGTCGAGGTCGATGTACTGATCTTGTAGCGCGTGCACCAACTCGTGCGTGACCGTCATGGTCACCATGTCGCGCTGCGCCCCCTCAACGACGTACAGCACCTTGGTTTTGGGGTCGTAAAATCCCACCACCTGCTCGGTGAGCAGGTTGATCAGGAGCTTTTGAAAGTCGAGTGTATCGGGGAGTAACCCAAGCAACGTGTAGGCGGTCTGCGAGCCACGCAGTTCACGTTGCGACGCGGTGTCGGAAATGGTGGCGATCAAAAACTGCCGCACCTGCTCCTTACTTCGCGTTTGGAGCGTGGGAGGACGCTTGAAGGGGAGTCCCACGCTCCGCTCGATGTTGGGGACGGTGTGCGCAACCAAATCCGCGTATGGCCCCTGGCCGGTATCGGCGTCAGGATTTTTTCGGCACGCGGAGATCGCGAGTACCGTCGCAGCGAGCATCATTGCGGTACGCGCTGTCGGGAAACGCGCGATCACGCCGGCAGACCGTCGTGTGACACGCGTCATCCGAGAAACCGCTCGATGTACCAGTGAATCATCGGATCGCCAGCGAGCAGCGCGATTGCCGCCGCCGGCGCGAGAAAGACACCAAATGGAACGAGCGGTAGCTCACCTTCAGTCCCTCGGCGCGCCGCGCGCCATTTGACAATGGGATAGACACCGAGGACAAACGTGATCATTCCGATCGCGGCGGCGAGAAAGATGGTGAGCAAGGTCCGATTGGGGCCAAGCGCACCGCCGGCCACCGCCATGAGCGTGACGTCACCGAAGCCCATGGCTTCGCGTCCCAGCGCCACTTCGCCCAACCACCCCGCGATCGCGATCGCCCCCGCGCCGACGCAGGCACCGATCAATGCGTCGTATGGTCCCGCGAACGGGGAGACCGCCATGGGTGCGACCGCCGATGACGTGGGAATGAAGAGCGCGACGAAGACCGTCACGATCACCCACCCCAATCCAAAGAGCGTAAATCCGTCGGGGATGAGATAGTGCTTGGCGTCGGTGATCGCGATGCCGGCAAGGACGGTGATGAACATCGCGACACGAAGCGCGGTGAACGTGAAGCCGTAATGCCATGCCGATATGCCCCAGACCAGCGCGATCGCGAGCTCGACGAGCGGATATTGGATGGAGATGCGCGCATGACAACCGGCGCACCGGCCGCGCAACGCGAGCCATCCCACAACGGGGACATTTTCGTACGCGCGAATGGGGCGCTCGCAGTGGGGACACCGCGACGGCGGCGAGACCACCGACATCCCGGCGGGCCACCGGCCGATGCACACGTTGAGGAACGAACCGATGCACGCGCCGACAAGCAGCGCGAAGGTGATGCCGAGGGCGGGATAGGTGATGAAGACGGACATAGTGATGGGCTAAGGACGCCTCGCAAAATCCGCTGGCCGGAGCGCGTACAACATGATGCCAGTGGCCACCGCGACGTTGAGCGACTCGACGTCGCGAATGGGCAAGGCGACCGTGCGTTCCGCGGCGGCCGCGAGCGCCGGCGTGATCCCGGCCCCTTCGTTTCCCACCGCTATCGCCAGACGATCCGGTGGCGGTGATGTTTCGAGCCACGCGTCCACCGATTCGCCATTGGCGCCCGTCGCCCACAACGCGATGCGCTGCTGGTCGAGATAATCGCGCAATGCCTCGATTGGTGCGTGAAAGGCGTGGTGGCGAAAGTGGGCTCCCATGGAGCCACGCACCACCTTGGCATTCCAGAGATCGACCGTGCCGGGGAGCGCGACCGTGGCATCGACACCGAGCGCGGCGGCGGTACGCAGAATGGTCCCCACATTTCCGGGATCCTGCACGCCGTCCAGCACGAGAATCCGCGCGGCCGACCCAATGTGTATCGATTCGAACGACCGATCAGGAACATCCGCGATCGCCAGCACGCCTTGGGGCGACTCGGTTTCGGCGGCGCTCCGAAAGTCGTGCTCGTCGACCGCCAGCACGCCAAAATCTCGAGGGCCGGCCGCCTGGGCCAGGGCGTCGCGCAACGCGGTCCCTCGCGGGGCGCCGTCCAGCTGCGGCGCAACGAGCGCACCCCGGATGCGAAGTGGCGAGGCCAGCAGCTCCTCGACGGCGCGGACCCCTTCGACCACAAAGGCGTGCTCCCGCTCGCGGGCTCGGCGGCGCTTCAAATCGCGCGCAAAAGTAAGCAACTTCACGGGCGGCCGGGTATGAATGGAACGGGCCGCTCCCGGACCCTGGAATAGCTCTTGCCTTTTTGCATGGAATCGAAATCTACTGCCGGAGTTGCTATGTCACGAACGGTGACGAAACGCGCGGAACAGAGCCGTCTCACCCGGCGTCGCGCAGGATTGGGCATATGGCCTCGCCTTGGACGTCCTACTTGGCGCCGAGGTGTGATGGGGGCCGTGGGCGCCGCGACGTTGAGCGTGGGGGTGGCGTGCGCCATCAACCAGCAACAAGAAGTGCAAATGGGCCAGCAGTACGCGGCGCAGATCGCGCAGCAACTGCCGCTCATCAACGACCCCGAAGTGGTGCGCTACATCAACGTGATTGGCGACTCGATCGCCAAGCTCACGCCGCGCGCCGACCTGGAATGGCACTTTTACGTCGTGGACAGCAAGGAGGTCAACGCCTTCGCGGTCCCGGGCGGCTATGTGTACGTGAACCGCGGCCTCATCGACCGCGCCAACAAAATGGATGAATTGGCGGGCGTCTTAGGACACGAGATCGGCCACGCCGTACGCCGTCACACTGTCAAACAGATGGAACAGCAGAACGCCACGGGCGTCGGCGTCGTCCTCGGTTGCGTGCTCACTGGCGTGTGTGACGCGCCGGGTGCGGGCGACGTGATCAACCTGGCTGGCGGCGCGCTCTTCGCCAAGTTCAGCCGGTCGGATGAGCAGGAAGCGGACGAGCAAGGGGTGAAAAACGTGGTCGCTGCGGGGATCTCGCCCAAAGGGATGATCACGATGTTCCAGACGCTGTTGGCGGAACGGCGCACCAAGCCGGCCGGGGTGGAGGCATGGTTCCAAACACACCCGTTAGAAGAAGACCGGATCGCCGACGTACAGCGGCTCATCAACGCAATTCCGCCGCAAAAGCTGGCCAGTCTGACGGAAGATTCGCAAAACTACCACCGGTTCAAAAACCGACTGGCCTCACTCCCCCCGTCACCCACACCGCGGCCGTCGCGGTAACGTCGTTCGTTCCGGCACGACGTGCCGGCCGAGTGAAATATGAAGCCCCCGCCAACGTGGCGGGGGCTTCATATTTCATGTATGCACATCGCACTCACGATTGCCGGCTCGGACTCGGGCGGTGGTGCCGGCATCCAGGCGGATCTCAAGACGTTCTCGCGATTCCAGGTGTTCGGCACGTCGGTGATCACGGCAGTCACGGCGCAGAACACGCACGGCGTGATGGCGTGGGAAGCGATGTCGCCGCACATGATTCGCGCGCAGCTCGATGCGGTCACCGAAGATCTTCCTCCCGAAGGAGTCAAAACCGGGATGCTCGGTGACGCCGCCGCCGTCAACGCGGTGGTCGATGGACTGATCGCGCGACGATTGACCGCGCGCCTGGTGGTCGATCCGGTCATGGTAGCCACGTCGGGCGACCCGCTGCTCACCGAATCGGCGGTGGTCACGGTGCGCGATCGGCTCGTGCCGATTGCTCGTCTGGTGACACCCAATCTGCCTGAGGCGGAAGTGCTGGTGGGATGGCCGATTCGCACGCACGACGACATGATGCGCGCGGCCGAGACGTTGGTGCACACGTTGGGGGCGTCGGCGGCGCTGGTGAAAGGCGGACATTTGGATGGACCCGTGGTGACCGATATTTTGTACGACGGCCGCGAAGCGGTGACATTCGACCGGCCGCGCGTGCCATCGGTGCATACGCATGGGACGGGATGCACGCTCTCCGCGGCGATCGCCGCGCAACTGGCGCATGGCGAAACGCTGACCGCAGCGGTGAAGACGGCGATTGAGTATGTACATCGCGCCATCGAAACAGCGCCGCAGTTGGGCGGCGGGCACGGGCCACTCAATCATTTCGCATAGCGGAGCACGCGCCTGGTGCGTTCGCTCACGGCGACTGAACAAGGGTTGAGCCCAGCGATCGCGTTGGCGATCGCGTTGGCGATCACACCATCGTTCGTACGAACTCGCGGACGAGTGATTGAAATTGCGTCGAGACGTGCGCGGTCATGCGGAGCACGTCGGCGTGATCGAGCGGGGTGGATTGCACGCCACTCGCCATATTGGAGATGCAGCTAATTCCGGCGACCCGCATGGCGAGGGCACGCGCGACGATCACTTCGGGGATCGTCGACATCCCGACCGCGTCACCACCCAGGAGCTGCAGCATCTTGATCTCGGCGCGCGTCTCGTACGACGGGCCTTGCACGCCGGCGTACACCCCTTCTCTGACGATGATCCCGAGCGCGAGCGCCGCCGCACGGAGTTGGTCACGAAGCGACGCATCGTAGGGATCGGACATATCGGGAAAGCGGATATCGCCATCGTCCTGCGGACCCGTGAGTGGCGAGACGCCCGACAAATTGAGATGATCGGTGATGATCATGAAATCGCCCGGAACGAAACTCCGGTTGATCCCGCCGGCGGCGTTGGTGACGAGCAGCGTGCGCGCACCCATGGCGTGCGCGATGCGCACCGGAAATCCGGCGAGCTTGGGCGAATGCCCTTCGTACACGTGAAACCGTCCGGCCAGAATGACCACCGGCACGTCGTCGAGCGCGCCCACCACGAGCTCCCCTGCCTGGCCGGCGACGTGGATGTCGGTCAATCCCGGGATCTCGGCGTATGGCACGATCACCCGATCACGTATCACGTCCACCAATCCGCCAAGCCCCGACCCGAGCACGATCGCCAGCCTGGGAGTTTCGATGATGCTCCGCGCCCGGATCTCTCGCGCGATCATCTGCGCGGCGGCATTGGAATAGGGCGGCGGCGGGGTCACGCCTGCGCGCTCTCGGCGTGATGCGTGTCCAGCTCCGCCTCGAGCCGCCGGCGCAGCATCACGCGCTCGTCCAAGGGCAAGAAGGCCGCGTCGCACGCATTGAGCGTACATTGTGCAAGATCGGAGATCGTGAACCGCATGGTGGTGGCGGCATGGACAAATTCGTCGGTGAGCGTGACGCCGCTCATGAGACGGTTGTCCGTGTTGATCGTGACCGCGAGCCCTTGCTCGAAATACGCGCGGATGGGATGCTCCATGTACGAGCGTGCCACGCGTGTTTGGATGTTGCTCGTGGGACAGAGCTCCAGTGGAATCCGCCGGTCCCGTAAATGGTGCACGAGCGACGGATCTTCGTACGCACGCACGCCGTGGCCGATGCGATATGCGCCGCAGACGACGAGTGCGTCACGAATGGAGTCGGCCCCGGCCCCCTCACCCGCATGACAGGTGACGTTGAGATCGTGCGCGCGTGCGTACAAAAACGCCTCCGCGTGCGCGCTCGCCGGATGGCCGGCCTCGCCACCGGCGAGATCGAACGCCACGACGCCTTGATCGCGATAGCGCACGGCGAGTTGCGCCATCTCGAGCGACACGTCGGGTGTCCAATGACGCAACGAGCAGACAATAAAGCGTGCGATCGTACCACTGTCGCGCTCGCCACGAGCCAGACCACGTAGCGTCGCGTCCATGACCTGATCGAGCGTGAGCCCGCCATGCACGTTGAGACGCGGCGCATTGCGCACTTCGATATAGCGCGCGCCATCACGACTGGCATCTTGCACCAACTCGTACGCGGCGCGTTCCAGCGCGTCGGCGGTTTGCAACACCGACACGGTGATGTCGAAGCGCGCGAGATAATCGCCGAGATGACGCGCGTCGTCGACACGCATGAACGCACGCAGCTCGTCGGGGGTGGTCCGTGGGAGCACGACGTTGGCGTCGCGCGCGAGCTCCAACATGGTCTCGGGGCGCAATGAGCCGTCGAGATGACAATGCAATTCCACCTTGGGCATCACCTGCAGCCGGTGGTGCAACCAAGCGGCAGGGAGCGTGGCGGGGTCGGCGTGGTGACGGTGTGCCGCGGCCGCGTCGTCAGCGCGCGCGAGACGGGACGTGCCGGCGGTCCACGGCGTGGCGGCCACTAGGCGTCCGCGAACGGGTCGTCGTTGGCCTGCAGTTGGCGGGCGCTCACCACGCGAAAGATGGCGCCGCCGTGCACGGGGGTATCGAGTGGTGCGACAATGCCGCGGCTGTCCGCCAGTGCACGTGCCCCGGTACGGAGCGAATCGGCCATCCCGGCATCCCAGCGGGTGATGGCGTCGATGACCGTGTCCTGAGGTTGGGCATCGACGGGCTTTGCATTCACGAAAATACGGATAACTCCAACCATAGCAACAATTTACATCCTTACCGGACGGACGCACAGAGGATACATTCCGATACGCCCCCGTGACAAAGAGAGACCGGGTCGTGACAGACGACGTCTCCCTGCTGGGCGTGTGTCACGATCACATTACAGTATCATTATGATACCACCCGATTCCGCCAAAGGCGCCACACCGACCGAACGGGTGCTCGTGGTCGACGACGAGCCGGATATTGTCGCGCTGGTTGCTTATCATCTCGCCAAAGCAGGCTATCGCGTCTCTACCGCCACCAACGGCCCCGACGCCATCGAACAAGCCAAAGCCGAAACACCGTCGCTGGTGGTCCTCGACCTCATGCTCCCCGGTATGTCGGGCTTTGACGTGCTGGAGCGGCTCCGCGTCGAAGACAACACGGCCACCGTGGCGGTCCTCATGCTCACCGCGCGCCGCGAAGAGGCCGACCGCATTCGCGGACTCTCGCTCGGCGCCGACGATTATCTCACCAAGCCGTTCTCGCCACAAGAGCTGGTGCTGCGTGTTGGCGCCATTCTGCGCCGCGTGAGCGCGAGCGGACAGTCCAGCCACGACGTCATTAAAATCGGCGCGATTCGCATCGACCGCTCTGGACACCGTGTCTCGGTCGCGGGCGACGACGTAGATCTCACACCCACGGAATTCAAGCTGCTGCTCACGCTCGCCGAGCGCAAAGGGCGCGTGCAGGCGCGGTCGCATCTCCTCGAAACCGTGTGGGAAGCGGCGCCCGATATTCAAACACGCACGGTGGACATGCACGTGCAGCGCCTCCGCACCAAACTGGGCGCGGCGGGCGACATGATCGAGACAGTACGCGGCTTTGGATATCGCATCAACTCCGGTGCTGCCCGCGGCGCCTGAGCGCACGGCATGTCATACAAGATGTCGCATGGCCACGGATACCACGTTCGGATGATGGCTGCATGAAACTCGCCCACCGCATGCTGTTGCAGTATGTGGTCGTGGTGCTCGTACTCGACCTCCTGATCATCGCCATCGTCGGCGGCAT
>Ga0105237_10002266_pt1 | contig 23934 bp, 27 predicted proteins | sample KBSC24metaG_FD_81520 | JGI IMG/M metagenome (GOLD analysis project Ga0105237, IMG submission 81520) | Corn rhizosphere microbial communities from Kellogg Biological Station, Michigan, USA - KBS C2-4 metaG | ecosystem: Host-associated > Plants > Roots > Rhizosphere > Soil | place: Michigan, USA...
GATCAATTTTCCGGGATCGGAGGATCGAAACCCCCCCCCCCCAGGGGGGGGGGGCCCGGGGGGCGGGACGGGGGGGGGGGGGCGGACGGCGGCGCGTTCAAGAGAGGACACTGCCGTCCTCCCCCTCCGTCGGCTTCGCCGCCACCTCCCCCTGGCGGGGGAGGATTTCGATCCTGCGATCCCTGAATATTGATCCGCCCTTAGGTGGTGGGTTCAGGCGTCCGTGACGCAGGCCTCGATCGCCTCGGCTACCGTATCGCGACCCAAGGCCCACCCCCCGAGCCCCTCCCTTGCGGGGAGAGGAGCCGTTATCGCACCGCGCCCTTCGCCAGCAGCCTCGGCAGCAGGGCGATCGCCCCCAGGATCGGCCAGCGGCGCTGCCACGGCTGGATCGCGATCCGCGTGCCGGCGTGGCGGTTGATCTTCCAGGCGAGATAGTCGATCCCGCCCGCGAAGGTGGCGCTGGCCTTGGCGAGGCGCAGCAAGGTCAATCGCTTGCCGCGCCGCTGCGTCCGCTTCCAGCCCTGCAGGGCGTGGGCCCGGTCCTGCGGCGGGATCAGCCCCCTCGCCGCGTCGAGCGCCGCCGGCGCCCAGCGCCGGTAGCGATCCGGATCGCCGTCGACGATGCTGCCCGATCGCGTCTTGCGCTCGGCCCGCAATTCGGCCGCATAAGTGAGCGCGAAAGCCCCGCGCCAGACGTCGAGCGGATCGGCTGGCGCACCGGCCAGGGTCGGCAGGGTGCGGGCCAGGAGAGTCGGCGCGGCCCGGGCGATCGCATCGATCGCGGCGCCCCGCGCGGCCGCGTCCGCGGCCCACGCCAGCCGCGCCGGCTGCGCGAAACGCGCCCAGACCGAGGGATTGTCCGTCTCCGGCCCACATAATCGCGCGAAATCGCCTTCGCTCAGCACGGCATATTTGCAGGCCAGCCCGTCCGCCTCGAAGGGGAAGACATTGGGCGGGATCAGCCGGTTCGCCGTCGCCAGCCAGCCGCCGCCATAGGCCGCGCGATAGTCCGACACGATCAGGTAGAAATCGAGCATCAGCCCGTCGAGCCGCTTCTCCCGCAGGCAGGAGCCGTAGAACAGCACCGCCCGCGCCGCTTGCGGATAGCGCCCCGCCACCGCCGCCGCGAGCCGCGTGGCACGCGGGTCCACCGGCTCGGCCAGCTCGGCCGCGACCAGATCGCGCAGGGTCCCGGGCATCGTCCCCGCCCTCAGGCGGCGAGGCTCAGGAAGGGCACGGGCGCGGTCGGCGTCAGCACGATCGGGAAGCCGGCCTTCGCCTCGAACAGCTCGCCGTCGAGGATCACGCTGGAGCGCTCGCCCTCGATGCGGATCTCGTCGCCCCGCTCGATATGGACGCCCGCCATGGTCTGCCGGCCCAGCCGCCCGAAGATGCTGGCGATGGTCGCGCCGACCAGCGAGCCCGGCTTCTGCTCCACCATCATCAGCTGCAACGCGCCGACGCGCGGCGCACCGGGCGCCTGCTTCCAGCCGAGCAGCAGCCGGTGCAGCGTCGTGACGATCAGCAGGGCGAAGGTGCCGGTCAGCACCCCCTGCCGCACCACCGACACCGAGACCGGCTTCGGCTTGGGCGGCAGGAAACGCGCCGTCACGCCGAACAGCATGGTGAAGAGCAGGGCCACCGCCGTCAGGAAATGGCTGATCGAGTTGGGCAGGCCGAGCGGATAGATCTTGTCCCGGCAATAGAGCATCGAATCGGCCAGCCCCGCCCCGCCCAGGAACATGCCGAGCACCGGCCGGTCGTTCGCCTCGCCATGGCTGAGCGCGATCAGCTCGCGCGCCACGATGTGCGGGGCCATGTCGTCGCGGGCGATGTCGATGATGCGCTGGAGCGCGGCGAGCGGATCGCCCACCGCGCCGAGATCGAGCGCGATCAGGTTGGTCTTGCCGTTGGGCAGCACCGCGACGGGCGGCGGCGTCACGCCGAAATGCTCGCCATGATAGAGCTCGGTCAGCGTCGCCTGGACGGTGCCGTCGCCGCCGTTGATGACGAGGATCTTCGGCCGCACGCGCGCGATGGTGCGCAGCGCGTCGCCGATCTGGTCGACGCTCTCCACCTCATAGTGGAAGACGTCGCGATGCTCGGCGCAGAAGGCGCGGATGCGGGGCAGCAGCGACCGATTGCCCGTCGAGCGCGGATTCGACAGGAGCGCGACGCGTGCCATCAGCCCGCCGACACCGGGGCGAAGGAGCCCCCCTGGAGATAGTTGAGGACCACCGGCACCACGCGCACGCCGCGCGCCACCTCCACCGCCACCTGGTCGGGCGACGGCTTGCGCTTGAACATCAGGTCGATGAGCGAGAGGTGCGGGTTGCCGGACATGCCGCCGCCGTCGGACCGGTCGGTCCGGCCCGATCCGTTGACGTCGTGCCGCACGGAGATCGCATAGCGGCCGGGCCCCGGCACCGGCACGCATACGTCCGCGGCGCCGGCGGCCGGCACCGGCACGTCGATCCGCTTCAGATAGCTGCCCTTGTCGAAATAATGATCGGGATCGCCGCCATAGGATTGCACCCTGAGCACGCCGGTGCGCGCCTTGAAGCCGGTGACGTGCACCAGCAGCGCCGGGCTGCCCGCCTCGCAGGCATTGGCGAAGGGGCCGATCACGGACGCATGCCCCGCGGCCGGCAGCGCCACCAGCGCGCCGAGCGCGAGAGTCGCCAGCGGAAACCGCTTTTTGGACATGACCTTCCAACCTCCGGAAGCTATAGGCTCGTGGGTCAGGATGCGCGGAATCGTCGATCCCGCCATCCGTCCACCATTGCTAGATCGGTCGCAATTGCGGCCGAAAAAGGGTCATGAGGCGTCCAAACCTTGCCATTTCTGACGCGGATTGACCGATACATCGCACGGCTGATGGCCACCCCGCTCGCCTCGACCCTGGTCCTGGCGGCGATGCTGCTGCTGCTCGACAAGATGCACCGCCTGTTCGATTTCGTGATCCGCCAGGGCGGGCCGGTCGACGTGGTGTGGCGGATGCTCGCCAACACGATCCCCGAATATATGTCGCTGGGCGTGCCGATCGGGCTGATGCTGGGCACCCTGTTCGCCTTCCGCCGCCTCGCTCTGTCCTCCGAGCTGGACGTGCTGCGCGCGCTCGGCTGGAGCTACGGGCGGCTGCTGCGCGTGCCCTATATGTACGCGGCCGGCCTCGCCTTCGTGAACCTGCTGATCGTCGGCTTCGTCCAGCCTTATTCGCATTATGCCTATGAAGGGCTGCGCTACGAGCTGAGGTCCGGCGCGCTCGGCGCCTCGATCAAGGTCGGCGAGTTCACCAAGCTCGGCAAGAAGGACACGATGCGGATCGAGAAGAGCGCCAATGGCGGCCGCGATCTCTCCGGCATCTTCGTCCATGCGCAGGGCGACGACGGCAAGACCTATGCCGTCACCGCCGAGACGGGCAGCTTCTTCGCGACGGACGATCCCGACACGATCATCTTCCGCCTGCACAATGGCGTGCTTGTCAACAACGCGCCCAATTTCAAGACGCCGCGCGTGCTCTCCTTCACCAGCCACGATCTGCCGATCGCGCTGCCCAAGGTCGAGGATTTCCGCCGGCGCGGCGGGACCGCGAACGAGGAACTGACCGTGCCGGAGCTGGTCCGCGTCGGCCACGCGCAGAACACGCCGCTCAAGGAGCGGCTGCAGAGCCGCGCCGAATTCCACTTCCGCATGGTGGAGGTGGCGATCATGTTCCTGATGCCGCTGCTCTCGGTGGCGCTGGCGGTGCCGCCCAAGCGCTCGTCCTCGGCGCTCGGCATCTTTCTCTCGATCGTGATGATCGTGACCTATCACAAGATCAACGAATATGCCTCCGCCGTGGCGGCGCTGGGCAAGATCAACCCGATCGTCGCGCTGTGGGGGCCGTTCCTGCTCTTCTCCGCGCTGATCTGGTGGATGTACCACACGCTCGCGCACAAGCCCGGCGGCCAGCCGATCGGCGCGCTGGAGCGCGGCTTCGGGAAGCTGGCCGACGCCTTCGGGCGCTGGTTCCGGCCCAGCCGGCAACAGGGAGCCCGCGCCTGATGCGGCCCGAACTGCAATTCTTCCCGTCGCGCACCCTGTTCACCTACATGGCGCGCACCTTCCTGACGCGCACCGCCGCCGTGCTGGTGGCGCTGGTCGCGATCATGCAGACGCTCGACCTGCTCGGCGAATCCGGCGACATCCTCGCGGTCGCCGGCAATGGCGAGGCGCAGCTGTGGCATTATGTCGCGCTCCGGCTGCCGCAGATCGCGGCCTTCTTCCTGCCTTTCTCGGTGCTGCTCGGCACGCTGATCACGCTCGCCGCGATGAACCAGAACAGCGAGGTCATCGCGATGAAGGCGGGCGGCGTCTCCGCCCACCAGATCCTCGCGCCGCTGGTGCTGGCCAGCATCGGCATCGCGGCGCTGGCCTTCACCTTCAACGAGCGGATCGTGACCCGGGCCACGGCGACGCTCGATGCGTGGCAGGACGTGAATTACGGCCCCATCCCGAAGGGCAACAACAGCAGCAGCAACGTCTGGGTGCGCGACGGCGACGACATCGTCCATGCCGCGCAGGTGACGGGCAAGGGCACGAACGTGCGGCTGACCGGCGTCACCGTCTATGATCGCGACGGCGGCGAGCTGCACCGCATCTTCAACGCGCCCTCCGCCCAGCCCAAGCCCGGCCCGATGGGCACGATCACGGGCTGGACGGCGCCGGACGTCACCATGTTCGACGTCGTCTCGGGCAACGAGCTCAAGATGGCGCATTACGATTTCGGCCAGCATATCTCGCCCGACCAGTTCACCCTGGCCGACGTGAATGCCGACGAGCGCTCGCTGATGGACCTCGGCGCGGCGGTCAACGATCTCAAGGTCGCCGGCCGGCCGACCGGGCCGCTGGAGACCGGCTGGTGGCACAAGATATCGGGGCCGCTCTCCTCGATCCTGATGCCCTTGCTGGCCGGCGTGTCCGCCTTCGGCCTGGCGCGATCGGGCGCCTTGTTCGTGCGCATCGTGATCGGCATGGGGCTGGGCTTCGCCTATTTCATGTCGGATAACTTCTCGGTCGCGATGGGCAATCTCGGCGCCTATCCGCCCTTCCTCGCCGCCTGGGCGCCCTTCCTGCTGTTCCTGCTGATCGGCGAGACGGTGCTGATCCGGACCGAGGAGTGACGTGTTTCGCCCCATTCGCGCCGCATTGCGGCGGCATGGGGCGACATGGGAGTTGGGGCCGTTTGACGCCACACGAGGACGCGTAGCTCAGTGAACACCACCGCCATCCGCCGCAAGGGCTTCTGGTCGCAATCGCATCATCTCGACCGGATGACCTTCAAGGAACTGGTCGTCGCCTATCTGCAATATCCGGCGATCATCCTGTATCTCGGCCTGGCTTCAGCCGGGATCGGCACCTGGTTCTACAGGCCCGCCTCGATCGGCGCCTCGCTGCTGGCGATCGCGGTCGCGATCCTGCTCTTCCCGATCGTGTGGTACGCGCTCCACCGCTGGGTGCTGCACTCGCGCTGGATGTGGAAGGTGAGCTGGCTCGCCGCCACCTGGAAACGCATCCATTTCGATCACCACCAGGATCCGAACCATCTCGAAGTGCTGTTCGGCTCGCCGGGCAACGTCATCCCCACGGTGGCGATCGCGACGATCCCCGTGGGCTACGCGATCGGCGGCATCGGCGGCGCCGCGGCGGCCTTCGCCACCGGCATGATCCAGACCTGCGTGAACGAGTTCTTCCACTGCATCCAGCACCTCTCCTACCAGCCGAAGAATCGCTGGCTGGCGATGATCAAGCGCCGCCACATGGAGCATCACTTCCACGACGAGACCGGCAATTTCGGCATCACCAATTTCTGGTGGGACCATCTCGGCGGCACCCATTATGCCGGTGCGTCGGCCCGCCCGAAGAGCGCCACCGTCTTCAACCTCGGCTATGACGACGCCGCCGCCGACCTGCATCCCAAGGTTCGCGAGCTGTCGGGCGGCGTGATCGCCACCGCCGAGTTCCGCGCGCGCAACAAAGGGAAGTGACGAAGAAATAACTTAGCGGCGCGCCGGCTTTGTCCTAAGTGCCCTGACACTCAAGCAAGGGACAGGGCATGGTGGGCGCGATCGAGATTTTCCACGTCAAGACGGTCGCCGACAAGAAGCGCTTCGTCGAGGTCCAGTTCGCGCTCAACAAGGCGGATCCGGCCTGGGTCCCGCCGCTCAAGATGGACGCGCTGGAGCTGCTGACGCCCGGCAAGAACCCCTGGTACGAGCATGGCCACAACGACCTGTTCATCGCGGTGCGCGACGGCAAGGATGTCGGCCGCATCTCCGCCCATATCGACCATCTCTGGCTCGACATGCCGGCCGAGCAGGGCGGCGGCCGCGACATCGGCAATTGGGGCCTGTTCGAGGCCGTCGACCAGGCGGTCGCCAACGCGCTGATCGCGCGCGCCGAGGAATGGCTGCGCGCCGAGGGCATGAAGAAGGCGGTCGGCCCGATCTCCATCTCGATCTGGGACGAGCCCGGCCTGCTGATCCAGGGCCATGACCATGCGCCCACCGTGATGATGGGCCACCACAATCCGAAATACGAGGCGTGGATCGAGGCCGCCGGCTACGGCAAGGTCAAGGACCTCAACACCTACGAGCTCGACATCACCAAGCCCTTCCCGCCGCTGATCCAGCGGATCGTGAGCTCGGGCGAGCGCAACCCGCGCATCACCATCCGCAAAGTCGACAAGTCGAAGTTCAAGCAGGAGGCGGAGCTGATCCTCTCCATCCTGAACGACGCATGGTCCGACAATTGGGGCTTCCTCCCGATCACCGACGCCGAGATCACCTATGTCGGCAAGAAGCTGAAGCCGATCGTCTTCAACGAGCTGATCCGCATCGCCGAGGTGGAGGGCGAGCCGGTCGCCTTCATGATGACCTGGCCCGATCTCAACGAGATGCAGAAGGACCTGAACGGCAATCTCTTCCCGTTCGGCGTGGTGAAGCTGCTGTGGCGCCTCAATGGCGGCTTCTCGGGCAAGCCCAAGGTGCGCACCATGCGCGTGCCGCTGATGGGCGTGAAGAAGAAGCTGCAGGCGACCCGCCTGGCCTCCCAGCTCGCCTTCATGATGATCGAATATATCCGCCGCGATTCGGTGGCGCTGTTCGGCGCCTCGCGCGGCGAGATCGGCTGGATCCTGGAGGACAATCAGGGGATGGTCTCGATCGCCGACGCCATCGATAGCCACGTCAACAAGGTCTATCGGATCTACGGCAAGGCGATCTGACGCGCCGGAAGCTCGGGCTTACATGTCCCGTTCGGGCTGAGCCTGTCGAAGCCCTGTCCTTTCCTTCCCCGGAAAAGGGGGAAGGCAGTCCTTCGACAAGCTCAGGACGAACGGGACAAGATAGTTACTTGTCGAGGCTGTAGGCGGGAATCGTCTCGGCGATCGGATCGGTGCGGACCTGCACCGCGATCGCCAGCGCCGCCGCCAGCAGCGCCGCCACGCCATAGACCACCCGGCGGCCCGGTCGCCCGATCCGGCCGAGCGGCCAGATGGCGGCGGCGACCAGCAGCAGGAAGGCCAGCATGGTCTCCGGCATCGGCGCGCCGATGCCGAGGAAGGCGAGGTGGGCGAGCGGCACCAGCGGCGCCGCCACGATCACCATGGCGACGCCCGCGACCGCCCAGCTCCATGGCTTGAGGAAGCCGGCGTCGGCCCAGGCGACAGGGACGGCGGCGAGCGCCAGCACCATGGCGGGCCAGGCGAAGATCCAGGCCGCCATCGGCGCCTTCACCTGCAGCACGGTCGCCACCAGGACCAGCAGGCCGATCGCGGCAAGCCAGCCATTCCAGCGCGCGACCCCGTCCCGGGGCGCGAACCAGCCTGCCGCCATCCCGGCAAGCGCCGTCACCAGGATCAGCCCGAACGCTCCCCCGAGCGCCAGGCCCAGCGCACCCAGCACCGCCCCCGGCACGAGGCCGAGGACGCGCCGGGGCAGGCGCCGCCAGGCGAGCCAGCCGACCAGGGCGGCGAGGCAGGCGAGCAGGGTCTGCGCTTCGAGGCGCGGCAGGGCGGCGAGCCGATCGTAATAATTGGCGTGCCGGCTGCCCGAGACGAGATTGAGCACCATGATCGACAGAAGGCCATGCGCCGCCAGCCACGCCAGGCCGAGCGCGCCCTTGCCGATGCCGCGACAGCTGGCGAGCCGGTGGCGGCCGGCCCCCACCGTGGCGGCGCCCAGCCCGGCCATGGCGATCAGCAGCACCAGCCAGCCGCTGCCGGCCGGGTAATCGATCAGGCCATGGCCCGCGACATCGAAGAACACCGCATCCGTCGCCTCCTGGGGCAGCGCCCTGGCGGTGGCGAGCGCGGAGACGAGATCGAGCACCTGATCGCCCATGTCCTGCAGCGAGCGCGGATCCAGCCGATCCGCCGTCGCCCGCGGCGAATGATAATATTCCGCGCGCCCCATGATCGCGAAGTTGAAGCCGGGCAGGCCCTTGTCGCGGGCCACGGTGAAATCGGTGCTGTTGGGCATCAGCCGATAGGCCATGACCGACATCGAGTTCGCCACGGAATGCCGCACGTTCGCCGCCATCAGGCGGATCATGTCGCCATTGAAGTCGCCGGTCTCGAACATGGTGGCGCGACCGCCGGCCCCGCGCGCCTCGATATTCACCACCACGCCGACATGATCGGCGAGACCGTCGCTCGGCCAGAAGGCCTGCGCACCGGACAGGCCGATCTCCTCGCCATCGGTCAGCAGCACGACGATGTCGCGCTCGGGCGTGCCGCGCGCCTTGATCGCGCGCAGGGTCTCGAGGATCGTGGCCACGCCGACGCTGTCGTCCCCGCCGCCGGGCGAGCCCCAGACGGTATCCATATGCGCCATCAGCGTGACGGCGGGCTTGAGCCGGTCCCGGCCCGGCAGGATGGCGATCAGATTGACGATCTCGCTCGCCGGGTTCGCCCTGGGGTCCCAGCGCTTGAGCGTCGCGAAACCGGCGCGATCGATCAGGTAGCGGCGCTCCTCGGTCTGCAGCCCGAGCGCGCGCAGGCGATCCGCGAGCAGGGTCCGGACGCGCAGGATATCGGCGCTCGCCGCCGGATGGGGACGAAGCGCCACGGCCCGGACATCGGCCATCGCGCGCTCGGCCGAGAACACCGTCGGCGCCGCGCCCGCCGGCACGACCGTTGGGGGCGATGCCGCGAGGATTCCGATCCAGAGGGTCAGGAGGATCGCGGCGGCCAGCGCGGCGACGCGTGCGATCCCGGCCCAGTCCCGCGATGCGGCGCCTTCAGGGGCGGTGCCGTCGACGGCGGTCAGCGCAGGTCCACCCAGGCCGGAGCGTGATCGGAGGCCTTCTCCCGCCCGCGAATGGCCTTGTCGACATTGGCGTCCACCAGCCGGTCGGCCGCCTGCGGGCTGAGCAGCAGATGGTCGATGCGGAAGCCCGCGTCGCGCTGCCAGGCGCCGGCCTGATAGTCCCAGAAGCTGAAGATCTGCTCGGGCTCCGGATGGCGCGCGCGGATCGCGTCGGTCCAGCCCTGGAAGAGCAGGGCGCGGAAGGCCGCGCGGCTTTCCGGCTGCATCAGCGCATCGTCCTGCATCGCGCGGACGGAGAAGGTGTCGCGATCGGTGGGGATGACGTTATAGTCGCCGGCCAGCACCACCGGGACCTCCTCGGCCAGCAGCGCCTCGGCATGCGCGGCCAGCCGCGCCATCCAGGCGAGCTTGTAGTCGAACTTCGGGCCGGGCTGCGGATTGCCGTTGGGCAGATAGATCGAGGCGACGACCACGCCGTCCACCTCGGCCTCGACATACCGGCTCTGCACATCCTCGGGATCGCCGGGCAGGCCGACCTTGCGCTCGACCGGCTGCCGGCCGCGCGCCAGGATGGCGACGCCGTTGAAGCCCTTCTGGCCGTGCCACAGGGCGCCATAGCCCGCCGCCTCGATCTCCCTGGCCGGGATCCGGTCGCCCTCCCCCTTCAACTCCTGCAGGCAGAGGACGTCGGGCTGCGCCTCGTCGAGATATTCGAGCAGCCGGGGAAGCCGGGCGTTGATGCCGTTGACGTTATAGGTCGCGATCCGCATCCCGCAGTCTTAACGAGAGCGGACCCGCTCCGAAAGAGTCCGTGTTTCGTCCGCCGCTCGCGCCGCGCCACCATCGTCATCCCGGAGGCCGGGATCCATCGCGCAGCATGGCCGGATGGCCGCCGCATGGCCTCGACACGGTGCCAAGCCATCATCGCAGCGTCCAATGGATCCTGACCTCCGTCAGGATGACGGCGGCGTTCAACCCCAACGGATCAGAGAAGGGTCAGATCGAGAAGCTGGACCCGCAGCCGCAGCCCGAGGCCGCCTGCGGATTCTCCACCTTGAAGGCGGCGCCGCCGAGCGATTCGACGTAATCGACCATCGCGCCGCGCACGAGATCGAGGCTCACCGAATCCACCACCAATGTCACGCCGTCACGCACGGCGGTGACATCGTCCTCCGCCACGGCATCGGCGAGACCGAAGACATATTGGAAGCCGGCGCAGCCGCCGCCGTCCACCGACAGGCGCAGCATCGCGGGCTTGCCCTGCTTGGCCGCGATCGCCGCGACGCGCTGGGCTGCGGCGGGCGAGAGATCGATATCGGGGGCGTCGCTCATGACGCTGAAATAGGTGCGGGAGGCCGCAGGATCAATCCGCCCGATCAATCGGCGGCGTCGGGATCCTCGGGGCCGCCCATCGCCACCGGGGTGGCACCGCGAACCGGCACAGTGCGGTTCTGCAGGGCGGTCATGTAGTCGGCGGTCTGGAGGAAGGGCATCGGGTTCACGGCGCGGCCGTCGATGCGGACTTCGTAATGAAGGTGGCTGCCGGTCGAGCGGCCGGTGGAGCCCACCAGCGCGATCAGGTCGCCGCGATGCACGCGCTGGCCGTCATGCACGAGGATCTGCGACAGATGGCCGTAGCGGGTCTCGAGGCCCTTGCCATGCTCCAGCTGGACGAGATTGCCGTAGCCGCCATAGGTGCGCTCGGCGCGGCTGACGATGCCGTCCGCGGTCGCGTAGACCGGGGTGCCTGTGGGCGCCGCCATGTCCATGCCGGGATGCATTTCGCCACCATGGCCGCCGAACGGGTTGCCGCGCACGCCGAAGCCGGAGGTGTAGCGGAATTCCTTGACCGGCTTCTGCGACGGCACCGAGAGGATGCCGCCGGTCGGCACCGCGTCCATCTTCTTCCAGCCGTCGAACAGCGAGCGGAACATCGGGTCCGCCTTGGAGGCCAGGCCGGAGGTGGAGACGGCATCGAACGCCCCGGCGGTCGCGACGGTGGCCGTGGCGGTCGCCGCATCGGCGGCGGCGGCCGGGCTGGCGGCCAGCATGCCCAGGCCCAGCAGGGCGGCGGCGGATATCTTCAAAGCGGGAAACCGAACGATCTCGGCAGCGTTGACTCGACGACGGATAGGAAAGCTCACGATATCGTCCACCTTGCACGCGCCCACAGGCCGAAAGCAGAGCTTCGGTCGCAGATCGTTGGGTCAGCCGCTCGTGGAATTTTGCCCCTCCCGCTCACGGCGGGATGATGTCTGACCGGAAGATGTTAACGCCGCAAGAGTCCCATAATAGTCGAGCGTCAAACCGGCCTGAGCGCGCGCCGAATCGTTAAAAGGCGGCTTCACCACCCCCCGGAAGTGGCGGGAAATCAAGGATTGCCACAGCTCGGCCGGCCGTTGCCGGCGATCCGCGCAGCAGGATTCGAACCATTTCGTCCCCACCGAGACGTGGCGGATCTCGTCCGTGTAGATGCGCGAGAGGATGCGGGCGGAGCGTTCGTCGCCGGCCGCCCGGAGGCGCTCGACCGTGGCGGGCGTGACGTCCAGCCCCCGCGCCTCCAGCGCCATCGGCACCACGGCGAGGCGCGCGACGAGGTCGTCGCGGGTCTTCTCCGCCGCTTCCCACAAGCCGGCATGGGCGGGCAGCGCGCCATAAGCGGAGCCCAGCCCCCGCAGCCGCCGATCGAGCAGGACGAAGTGCATCGCCTCGTCCGCCCCGACGCCGAGCCAGTCGTCGACGAACGCGCGGGGCATCCCTTCGCCGAACCGGCCGGCGCAATCGAAGGCGAGGTCGATCGCGACATATTCGATGTGGGCGAGCGCATGCAGCATGGCGAGGCGCGAGCGGTCGGACCCGGCGCGACCGCGCTTCGGCATGCGGTTGGGCGGCAGCAGCTCGGGCCGGTCGGGGCGCGGCGGGTCGTCCGGCATCGCGATATCGAAGCGATGGGCGAGCCGGCCCGCGCGCCAGCCCCGGGCCGCCGCGCGCGCGGCGAAGGCCTTCTCCAGCGGATCGACGGTCAGCAGGACAGCCCGGCAGGCCCCGGCGATCGAGCCCGCCGCCGCGACCCCTGCCCGGCCCGCCGGAATCACGCCCGCACCAGCTCCTCGGCCGCCGCCAGCACCGCCTCGGCATGGCCCGGCACCTTCACCTTGCGCCAGATCCGCGCGATGCGCCCGTCCTTGCCGATCAGGAAGGTCGCCCGGTCGATGCCCATATATTTGCGGCCGTAGAGGCTCTTCTCGATCCAGGTCCCGAAGGCCTCGCACACCGACCCGTCCTCGTCCGAGGCGAGGCTGACGGTGAGGCCGTGCTTGGCCGCGAACTTCACGTGCTTGGCGGGCGGATCCTTGGAGACGCCGAGGATGTCCACGCCGGCACTGTCGAACGCCGCCTTGAGATGCGAGAAATCCTGCGCCTCGCGGGTGCAGCCCGACGTGTCGTCCTTGGGATAGAAATAGAGGACCAGGGGCCGCCCCTGCAGCTGCGACAGCGTCAGCGCGCCGCCCTCGGGCGTCGTCAGCGTGACGTCGGGCGCCGGATCGCCGGGATTGAGCTCTGCCATCATGCCTCTCCTGTTGGGGCGATATCCGCCTGGGCGACGATCGCGCCCCAGGCCGTCCGCACGCTCTGCCGTGCCTCGTCGAGCGCCGCAAGCAGCGCGGGCCAGTCGGGCAGGCCGCAGGCCCGGACGAGCGCGTCGCGCGCGGCCGGGCTGGGCTCCTGCGCATCCGGGCTGATCAGGCGGAGCGTGACGAGGATGCGCGCCATCAGCTCATAGGCCGGGCGCAGCGCCCCCGGCAGCAGCCCCGCCTCGACCAGCAGCGCCAGCGCCGGGCGCAACCTCGGATCGAAGCCGGTGCGGTTGGCCAGCTGGGTGACGTGGATCACGAACTCCAGATCGACGAGGCCGCCGTCCATCAGCTTCACGTCGAGCGGCCCGGTGGGCGGCTTGTGGCGCGCCATGTCGCCGCGCATCTTCACCGCATCGGCGATCAGCTTCGCGCCATCGCGTTCGCGGCCGAGCGTCTCGTCGACGATCGCCTGCAACGCCGCCCGCCCCGCCGCCGATCCGTGGACCGGGCGGGCGCGGGCGAGCGCCATATGCTCCCAGGTCCAGGCGCCCTCGCGCTGGTAGCGCGCGAAGCTGTCGAGGCTAACGGCGAGCAGGCCCTGCGCGCCGGAGGGGCGCAGCCGCGTATCCACCTCGTAGAGCGGCCCGGCGGCGGTCGGCACCGAGAGCGCGGCGGTGACCCGCTGGGCCAGGCGGTTGAAATATTGGGTGGCGCCGAGCGGCTTCGCCCCGTCCGATTCCGCCAGGTGGTCGCCGGTGAACAGATAGACGAGATCGAGATCGGAAGCGTGGGTGAGCGCCGCCCCGCCGAAGCGGCCCAGCGCCAGGATCAGCAGCTCGCCGCCCGGCACGCGGCCGTGCACGCGCTCGAACTCGGCGACGGTGGCATCGGTGAGCGCCGCCAGCGCGCCCTCGGCGATGCGCGAATAGCCGCCCGCAACCTCCAGCGGATCGGAGGCGGCCGAGACGATCTGCACGCCTTCGGCGAAGCGCAGCTCGTTGACCTCGCGCCGCACGCGATCGAGCAGCGCCTGATAGTCTTCTCCGTCCGGCCCGGCGAATCGCGCCGCCAGCGCGGGAACGCCGGGCGGCGGCTGGAGCGCGCTGGCATCGATCAGGCCGTCGATCAGCTCGGGGCGGCGGCCGAGCATCTCGGCGAGCGTCGGCGCGAGGCTGAGCACGTCGCCGACGAGGCGAGCGAGCTGCGGCCGGGCCTCCAGCAGGCGGAACAGGTTGATCGCGCTCGGCAGGCGCGAGAGCATCGCATCGAAGCGGTTGAGCGCCATCGCCGGATCGGGCGCGCGGCCGAGCGCGGCGACCAAAGCCGGCAGCACCGCCTCCAGCGCCTGCTGCGCGGCCGGGGATCGCAGCGCGCGGATCCCGCCGCCACGCCATTGCGCGACGCGCTGCGCCGCCGCTTTGGCATCCGCGAAGCCGGCCGCGCCCAGCGCCTGCTCCAGCGCCTCCTCGTCGCGCGGCAGGCCCTGGTCCTCGGGCGGGTCGAGGCTGTCGTACAGCAGGCCGACGCGCTCGACATGCGGACGCAGGGCATCCAGCAGAGCGGCGCCGTCCGCGCGGCCGTCCAGCCGCGCGACATTGTCGAGCGCGGCCGGGTCGCGCGGCAGGCTGTGGGTCTGCTGATCCTCCACCATCTGCAGCCGGTGCTCGACATCGCGGTACAGGCGATAGGCCTCGGACAGGTCGGCCACGTCCCGCCCCTCGATCAGGCCCGCCTCGCCCAACGCCCTCAGCGCATCGAGCGTGGCCGGCACCCGCAGCGCCGGATCGCGGCCGCCATGGATCAGCTGGTGGATCTGGGCGAAGAACTCGATCTCGCGAATGCCGCCCCGCCCGCGCTTGAGATCGAAACCGGGGCCGAAGCGCTGGCCGGCCTCATAATGGCTGCGGATGCGGCGGGTCAGCGCGCGGATCTCGCCCAGCGCGCCGAAATCGAGCGAGCGGCGCCACACGAAGGGCCGGATCGCCGAGAGGAAATCCTGCCCCAGCGCGATATCGCCGGCCGCCGCGCGGGCGCGGATGAAGGCCGCGCGCTCCCATGGCAGGGCGCTCGATTCGTAATAGGTGATCGCCGCCGAGACCGGCAGCGCCGGCGGCGTCGCCTCGGGCGACGGGCGAAGCCGCAGGTCGACGCGGAAGACATAGCCGTCGCCGTCCACCGCCTGCAGCAGCTCGACCACCCGCTTGGCGATCCGCGCCGCCGCCTCGACCGGCTCGTCCTTGGCGCGGCGCGGCAGGGTTTCGGGATCGAACAGCAGGATCGGATCGATATCGGACGAATAATTGAGCTCGCCGCTGCCATGCTTGCCGAGCGCCAGCGCGACGAAGCCGCGCGGCTCGGCATCGGGCGTCCGCTCGCGGATCGCCGCGTCGATGGCACGATCCAGCGCCTGGTCGGCGAAACGGGAAAGCTGGGCCGTGACCTCCTCGAGCGACAGCGCCCCGGCCAGGTCGCCAACCGCCAGCGTCAGGGCCAAGCACCTCTTTTTCCTACGCAATTGTGACGCGACCGAATCGCTGCCGTCGCCCCAATCCTCGCAGGATTCAAGCGCTCCCGGCAGATTCCCGGCCTCCAGCAAGGCCTTGATTCCGGGCTCGCGAACCGACAGGCGCCGCAAATAGGGGGCATGGGCCAGCGCCCTCTCCAGCGCCGCCTGGACCTGTGTGGCATTTTCGCCGCTCATGGCGGCGCGTTGCCGGTGAACTTGATCCAACGCAACCCCCGCATGGTTCCGGCGTTGTTCGAAGCATGGTCACGCCAGGTTGGAAATCGCTGACGGAGGCGGAGCCCCGCTCGAACGGCCGGACTCTTACGGTATCCGAGCCTATCGAGCATCAGGGCGTGCGCAACGCGCTGCGCGTGACGTTCGACTGCGGCAAGGCTCTGCCGGCCGAGTTCCAGGCATTGCTGAACCGGATCCGGTAGGGCGGGCGTCGCTCCGCTGGCCGCCCGTTCAACGCTCCGGGGCCGATATCCTCGATCCGTTCGCCCCCAAAATCCGTTCGCCCTGAGCTTGTCGAAGGGCTGCCCTTACCCCTTTGGGAAGACAGGACAGGGCTTCGACAAGCTCAGCCCGAACGGTGCGAGGTTGATGCTGAAGCCCAGCCGGAACGGGGAAAGATCGAACGGGAGGGCGGGGCCAGCCGCCCGCCTTTCTATTTCTGCTCCAGCGCGTCCCGGCTGAGATCGTCGACCTGGTCCATGATCGTCTGCAGGGCCGTCGTGTTCGGATCGGTCTCGTGGGTGCGGCGCGACGGCAGCTTGCCCTCGCTCAGCAGCGCCTCCAGCGCGACGCGGCCGCGCGCCACGCGGCTCTTGATCGTGCCGACCGCGCAGCCGCAGATCTCGGCGGCCTCCTCATAGGCGAAGCCGCCTGCGCCGACGAGGATCAAGGCCTCGCGCTGCGGCTGCGGCAGATGCAGCAGCGCGCGCTGCATGTCGCCGAGCTCGACATGGCGATCCTGGCTCGCCGGCGCCGCCAGCAGCTTGTTCGCCGTGATCTCGTCCCACTCGCCCTTGAAGCGCGCGCGGCGCATCTGGCTGAGGAACAGGTTGCGCAGGATGATGAAGGTCCAGGCGCGCATGTTGGTGCCCGCCTGGAAGCGCTGCCGCGCCGCCCACGCCTTGAGCAACGTCTCCTGCACCAGATCGTCGGCCAGGTCGCGATTGCCGGACAGCGAGCGGCCGAAGGCGCGCAGATGCGGGATCACCTGCGCCAGCTGCTGCTTGAACTCGTCGTCGGGAAGCGGCGTGTGGACGGGGGTCTCCACCGCCTCGTCGCCATCCTCGTCCTCCGCGCGGGGCGGACCGTCATTCGTCATCGCTGCCCCATGCTCCGTGCCACTGCCACCAGTGTCGTCCTCCGCCAAGAGATAGGACGCCTGGCTCGCAGGTGCCACCCTCGTATTGTAATATTCCATGTTATCGATTGATAATCAGCAGGATAGCAAAAATCACCACGATCGCGACAAGCGAGATGGCGAGCACGTAGCGCATCGCGCCGGTCTTCTTGCCGGCACTGGCTTCCGTTTCCGAAAGATGCGGTTCGTCCTGAGCCACCGGCCCTCTCCAGATCGTTACGTGTTGCCAACGTCGGGCGAGGGCCAGCGGTTCCGTCAGGCTGGAACGGTCGAGCTGTCGAAGAACAAGGCCTGCGCGATCGCCGCCTTCACGGTCGACCGCTGGAAGGGCTTGGTGATCAGGAAGGTCGGCTCCGGCCGCTCGCCGGTCAGCAGCCGCTCGGGGAAGGCGGTGATGAAGATCACCGGCACCTCGAACTGGGCGAGGATGTCCTTCACCGCGTCGATGCCCGAGCTGTCGTCGGCCAGCTGGATGTCGGCCAGCACCAGGCCCGGCCGGCGCGCCATCGCCTGCGCCACCGCCTCGTCGCGGGTCACCGCCACGCCCGTCACGCCATGGCCGAGATCGCGCACGATCGTCTCCAGGTCCATCGCGATGATCGGCTCGTCCTCGATGATCAGCACCTCGGCATGGGTCTGCCGCTCGATCTCCGCCAGCGCCTCGGCGACGAGCGCCTCGACCTCGGGCGTATCGACGCCGATCAGATAGGCGGCATCCTCGCTGGTGAAGCCTTCCATCGCGGTCAGCAGCAGCGCCTGGCGCGAGCGCGGGGTGATGCGGGCGAGCCGCGCCTGGGCGATCGCCTCGGGCTGGGCGGCATCCTGCCCGCCATCCACGCCGGTCTCGACATTGGCCGAGCCCCAGATCGCCTGGAAGGTCTTGTAGAGGCCGAGCCGGGGATCGACGTCGCGCGGAAAATCCTCGGGCGCCGCGACGATCGCCTCCAGCGTCGCGCGGACATAAGCGTCGCCATGTTTCTGGGTGCCGGTGAGCGCGCGTGCGTAACGCCGTACGAACGGCAGATGGGGGGCCAGTTCCTGTCCAAGCGACATGATCGTTCAAAACTCCTGTGTGCAGCCCTTAGTGGCCCAGGGCAGGAGCGGCTGTCGAGTGCGCCCTCCCCCGGACGATCGCCCCCTGGAACGAAACGATCATCCAATGTGGAACCATCCTGCGACTTTTTTGTTTCCACGGCCACGCGAGGATTTTATCGCAGGTCATGAGAATGCCGAAACGATTGGCCTCGCGGGCGGTTTTACGGCTAGGGTTTCGCGTTCGGTGATCGCAAGGCGATATCGACAGGGGACGGGGCAGGTTGGCGTTGAGCGACGGTAACAAGAACAAACGCGGCGCCAGGGGTTCACAGGAATCCGGCGGGGACGGCAAGGCGTCCGACCGGGACGTGGGCCATGCGTTGCGTTCCGTCTACGCCAAGACGGTGAGCGAGGACATTCCGTCCGAGCTGCTCGATCTGCTGGGCAAGCTCCGCTAGGGGCGTGCCGCCAGAGCGCCCTTTGCACCCTCTCCCGCCGCCCTCTCCGGCCGTCAGGCTGTTCGCGCGTCTTTCGACCAGCCTGAAGATCCTGATCGTGCTCAGCCTGGCGCTGCTGCCGCTGGGCATGATCGCGTCGCTGGCATCGCTCGAGACGGCCAAGGCCAACCGCACCAACCGCGAGGCGGCGGCCAGGCTGCTGGCCACGGACAGCGCCGAACGCTTCAACCTGATGATCGACCGGACCGCCGGCATCCTGCACGGCGCCCAGCGCGAAGGCGCGGCCGGGTGCCCGCGCGCGGCCGCGGCGATCGGCCCGGGCGCCGCCGTCGCGCTGTTCGACGGGGCCGGGAAATTGCGGTGCGCCAGCACGCGCTTCACCGCGACCCTGCCGCTGCGGGCGGCACCCTCGACGCCGATCGTGGCCCTCGACCAGGATGGGCAGGCGATGCGCCTGATCGCCAGCGCACCGGACCTGCCCGGCTGGAGCCTGGCCGTGCTGCCGCGCCCCCTCCTCGCCACCGCCGCCCATCCGCATGCGCTGGACGGCAGCTACGCGCTGAAGGTGAGCGATGCGCAGGGCCACGCTCTGTCCCTCGCCACGCTCGAATCGATGCCGGTCGGGCGCGAGCTGCTCGCCGATCAGCAGGTGGCGGCGGGGCAGTTGCGGCTGTCCATGTCGGTGGCGAGCCCGCCGCTCAGCGCCAACGAGATCCTGCTGACGCTGCTGCCCATCCTGATGTGGGTGGCCGGCGCGGCGATCGGCTGGCTGGTCGTGGACCGGCTGATCCTGCGCCCGCTCGAATCGATGCAGGAGGCGATCGACGCCTATCGCCTGACGGGCCGCTTCGCACCGCCGCCGCTCACCACCCCCGCCTTCGAGATCCGCACGCTCGGCCGCGCCTTCCAGCTCGCCGCGCAGACCATCACCCGCCACGAGGCGGATCTGGAGGAGGGCCTCGCCCGCCAGACCCGGCTGACGCGCGAGGTGCATCACCGGGTGAAGAACAACCTGCAGGTGGTCGCCAGCCTGCTCAACATCCACGCCCGCGGCGCGCCGACCGCGGAGGCGGCCGATGCCTATGCGACCATCCAGCGCCGGGTGGACGCGCTCGCGCTGGTCCATCGCAGCCATTATGCCGAGCTGGAGGTCAATCACGGCATCGCGCTCCGCCCGCTGATCGGCGAGATCGCCGCGAACCTGCGCGGATCGCTGCAACCGGGCGTCAAGCCGCCGGTGATCACGCTGCACCTCGGGCTCTTCCACGCCAATCAGGACGTGGCCGTGTCCGTCGCCTTCCTGCTCGTGGAAGTGATCGAGACGGCGATGCTGCGGCTGCCGGGCACGGCGATCGGGATCATGCTGGAGGCGGTGCCGGACAGACCGGATCGCGCCCGGCTGGCGGTGCGCTCTCCCGCGCTCGATCGCGACGCGGCCCCCATCGACCAGCAGTTCGAGCTGTTCGAGCGCGTCGTCGGCGGCCTCTCCCGCCAGCTCCGCTCTCCGCTGGAACGCGACGACGCCGAAGGCCTGCTGGCGATCGAGATCGCGGTGATGACCGAGCCGACCAACCCTTGACACCGATTTCGACGAACGGCCCGAAAATTTTTCGTGCGGGCCGGGAACCAGCTTCATTCCGGCCCGTTTTACACCCCGGATAGCGACCTTTTGCCCCCCCGCTCTCGCTATCCAGAACAAAACTGGGCTCGGCCGCGCCATCACCCCCCCCGATGGCGCGACCGGGCCCAAAATTTTTCCGCCCGGTCGATCGGCGCCATCGCCCTGAAAAGCACAGGGACTTCACGAAACGGCAGCGCGCGGAACCATTGTTTCGGGGGCGCATTTTTCCGGACACGGCGGCTGTGCGCCGTCTGGAAAGGGAGAGTCTCCATGCTTCGCAAGATCGTCACCGCCGGGCTGCTCGCCGGCATGTTCACCCTGGCCGCCTGCAACACCGTCGCGGGCGCGGGCAAGGACGTCTCGTCGGTCGGCAATGCCACCACCAAGGCGGCCGACAAGTCGAAATAAGCGGCGGACCTGTCGCAGAGCGGAAGGGCGTCGCCGGGAAGCCGGCGGCGCCCTTTTGGCGTGCCCTCGATGGCTCATCCTCCCTGGCGCGGAGGATGGACGCCGGTGGATTGGGATCAGGCGGGGGCTGTGGCGCCCCGCTCCCGGGGCGCCTGCAGGAATGCGACGAACCGACCGCTGAGCCGGCCGACGACGGCCGCCTCGACCATCAATTCGGAGTGCACCTCAATGCGGGCGACCCTCCGGCGGGTCAAGGTCCTGACGAAGCCAGGCCATGCGGCCGGGTCGGCCAGCGAGGAGGAGGCGGTGAACGGACCCGTGATCGGTCGGTCATAGTCCATCTGGTTGGACTGGATGACGACCTCGCAGGTCAGTCCCTCATCCAGCAGCCGCAGATGCACGAGCGACCATGCGGCGAGGATGCCCAATGCCGAGATGCTTCCGCCGAAGGCCGTGCTCTTGTGATTGACGTTCGGTTCGAGCGGAGCGGAGAGAATGACCGAGCCTGACGTGGCCGCATCCACCGCCACCCGCATCGCTGCCGACAACGGGATCTGGCGATGCAGATATTGCTCTAGCGTGGTGGTTTCCATGATCTCGCGACGGCTAGGCGCGTGGACCCGATAGATCAACGACCCCTGTGAAGCGACGGAGGCGGTGGCCGGCATGCCCTGCATGAGGCGCCAGCAAGCATTGACAAATTAGAACAAATAGAGTACACAATGATGGAGGCATTTTGAATGCCGCCGGAGCTCTTTCTCGCCGTCCATCCCCCTTGTCGCTGGCACGCGCGCCCTCGGAGAGGGTCGATGGGTACCCGACCTGGCGTCCATGTTGTCCATGTTGAACCGCGGCCGCCCGCTGCGAATCGCGAATGACGGCACTGAAGGGACGGCTGCCTACGCCGCCTCGGCCTCCGCCGCTTCCTTGGCCCGCCGACGCTCGGTGAACCAGATCATGACCAGCCCGAATTCGTAGAGCAGGCACAGCGGCACCGCGAGCAGCACCATCGACAGCAGGTCCGGCGGCGCCAGCACCGCCGCCACCGCGAACATCGCGACCACCGCGTAGCGCCGCCCCTTCATCAGCTGGGTGCGCGTCACGATGCCGGCCCGCTCCAGCAGCATCAGCAGCACCGGCTGCAGGAAGGCGACGCCGAAGCCGAACAGGAACTTGGTGACGAAGCTGAGATAGTTGCCGATCGCCGGCAGGGCCTCCTGCTGCACGCCGCCGATGTTGCGCTGGAAGGAGGCGCCCAGCAGGAAATGCAGGGCCAGCGGCATCGCCATGTAATAGGCCATCGCCGCGCCGGACAGGAACAGCACCGGCGTCAGCACCAGGAAGGGCCGCAGCGCCTTCTTCTCCTTGGCGTAGAGCCCTGGCGCGACGAAGCGCCAGATCTGGTTCGCGACGATCGGGAAGCTCAGCATGATCGACGAGAAGAAGGCCACCTTCACGTTGGCGAAGAAGGCCTCGAAGATATCGGTGTAGATGAGCTTGCCCTGCCCCGCCTTGAGCAGAGGCTGGACGAGGAAGGCGAAGATGTTCTCGGCGAAATAGAGGCACACCAGGAAGCAGACGCCCAGCGCCACGAAGCTCCAGATCAGCCGGCGGCGCAATTCGATCAGGTGATCGAGCAGCGGCGCGCGCGAATCGTCGAGCTCATTCTCCCCCTCGGCCATCGGTTCAGGCCTCGGGCGGCTGGCGAACGGGCGCGGCCGGCTCCAGCGGGAGCAGCGGCTCCTGCTCGGACGCGGCGGGCGTGGGCGTCGCTGTCTCGGGCGGCGTCATGGTCTCGGACGGTGCCACGCTCTCCGGCGGCGGCGTCGCCGCATCCGGCGTCCCGGCGGCGGGAGCGGGCGCCGGCAGCGTGGCGGCGGGCGCGGTGACGCTCGCCATCAGATCGGCATGCTCGCGCATGATCCGCTCATTCTCGGCTTTCCACTTCGCTTCCATCTCGGCCATCTCGGCCTCGCGGACCATCTCGTCCATCGCCGAGCGGAAATGGCGCGCCATCGTCCGCCCCTTGCCGACCCATTGGCCGACGAAGCGCATCGCGCGCGGCAAATCCTTCGGGCCGATGAAGACGATCGCGACGAGCGCGACGAGCATCAGCTCGGACGGGGCGATATCGAACATGCGTCAGCGACGGCTGCGAGACGGCGGTGCGATCACTGATGCGGCCGGTCGTCCTGCATCGGCTGGGCGGTACGCTCCTGGTTCGGCTCGAGCGGCTGCTGCGCCTGCAGGCGCGGCGAAGGGCGCGGCGGCTCGGGGCGATCGCTCGAATCGTCCTCGGCCATGCCCTTCTTGAACTGCTTCACGCCCTTGGCGACATCGCCCATCAGCGCCGAGAAACGCCCGCCGCCGAGCACCAGCACCGCGACCAGCGCGAGCAGGATGATGTGAATCGGGGACAGACCCATGCGCTTTCTCCAAGTAAGAGCGCCCTATCTAGTCTTCCTCGCCGCCGGTTTCCACCTCCGCGTGCATCAGCATGTCTTCGACGGGATCGAGCAGGCCCGCGGCGCGCAAATCCTCGATGCCCGGCAGGTCCCGCCGGCTCTCCAGCCCGAAATGGGTGAGGAAGCCCGCCGTGGTGGCGTAGGTGAGCGGCCTGCCCGGCACCTCGCGCCGGCCGGCGGGGCGCACCCAGCCCGCCTCCATCAGCACGTCGAGCGTGCCCTTGCTGATCTGGACGCCGCGGATCGCCTCGATCTCGGCGCGGCTGACCGGCTCGTGATAGGCGATGATGGCCAGCGTCTCGATCGCGGCGCGGCTGAGCTTGCGCGGCTCCTCGCGGGTGCGGCGCAGGATGTGGGCGAGGTCCGGCGCGGTCTGGAAATGCCAGCGCCCGCCGCGCTCGACCGGGTGGATGCCGCGCGCCGCATAGCTCGTCGCCAGCGCGGCGAGGCCGGCGGCGACGTCGACGCCCTCGCCCGCCGCCGCCTCGATCTCGGATCTGGTCAGCGGAGTCTCGGCGGCGAACAGCACCGCCTCCACCGCGCGCTCGTCATGGGAAATCATGCGGCCCGCACCCAGAGCGTATCGAACGCCCCTTCCTGCCGGAGCTCCAGCCGCCCCTGCTTGGCGAGCTCCAGCATCGCGAGGAAGGAGGACGCGCGGGAGGAGCGCGCCAGCTGCGGATCGAGCGTGGCGGGCAGGAAACGCTCCAGCGCCGTCCAGTCGACCGCATGGCCCAGCATCGCCTCGACCCGCTGCAACGCCGCCTCCAGCGTCATCACCGGGCGGCGCGAGACGACGTGCATCACCGGCTTGTTGCGTGCGGTGACGGCGCCATAGGCCGCGATCAGATCGAACAATTCGGCCTGCCAGGCGGCCTTGCGGATCACCTTGAGGCCTTCCGGCGCGCCGCGGGCGAACACGTCGCGACCGATCCGGTCGCGCCCCATCAGCCGCCCGCCGGCCTCGCGCATCGCGTCGAGGCGCTGCAGGCGCAATTGCAGCCGCAGCGCCAGCTCCTCGGGGCTGGGCTCGACCTCGGGATCGCGCGGCAGGAGCAGGCCGGACTTGAGATAGGCCAGCCACGCCGCCATCACGAGATAATCGGCGGCGATCTCCAGCTTGAGCTGCTTGGCGCTCTCGATGAAGACGAGATATTGCTCGACCAGCGCGAGGATC
>Ga0105237_10002269_pt1 | contig 23923 bp, 17 predicted proteins | sample KBSC24metaG_FD_81520 | JGI IMG/M metagenome (GOLD analysis project Ga0105237, IMG submission 81520) | Corn rhizosphere microbial communities from Kellogg Biological Station, Michigan, USA - KBS C2-4 metaG | ecosystem: Host-associated > Plants > Roots > Rhizosphere > Soil | place: Michigan, USA...
CTGAGCTCTTGAGGTAAAGACGAGCCGAGCAATGATAAACCGAAGTTAATTTCGTCGTAAACAGTCGTCTCAAGCTTTGCGTCAAAAGTCGAAAGTCATTGTTGGATACGGTCAGTACCGTAATGCGGTAGCGTCGGGTCGTACGTGAGCCTCTCAAATTTGCCAGGAATATCGTGTTCGAGAACTGACCCGACGCTACCGCGTTACGGTACTGACCTCATCCAAGCCTGAATCCTGACTTTTGAAAGCAAAGCCGTCCTCTTAAACCTGGCGGTACATTTTCCCGTTCCAGCGCAGGATCTTTCGTGAGAGCGTGCGACCGTTGTCGTCGATCTTTCCTTTCAGATCGTCGACGTAGATCGTGAAGCTCGGGGCCAGTGACTTTCCACGCACGATGTTGAGAGGCGTTGCGTTTGTGTTCATTAAAAGCGCTGATGAGATTTCGTTGGTGGGGCCGTGCGGTCCCTTGAAGAGGTTCTTTGGAACAGCCTCGCTGGTCCGCGGATCGATCACGAAGTAGTAATTGGTCACGCTTGGATTCAGGCCCCCACTCCACGTCGCGATTTCGATGATCTCCTCCACATTGAATTTGGCGAAGGCGACGTTGACTGAATTATCTGCGCGAGAGAAGTAACCGTCCAACACTTGGGTGACAGTGACGTGGCCGTCGTGGCGGTAGAGTAAGAATGCATTCGCGCCGCCGTACTCAGTTTGGTAACACGGATCGGGTATTAGCATGAGCCGAATGCGATCGTTCCCAAACAACCAGAACAAGTACTCTCCTTGCAAAAAGTTCCGGCGTTGCTCAGGTGTCAGAGGACCCGGCTTCTGAGTGAAATCACAAACGCTTAAATCGACTGCGTCCGTCGCCCACCACGCGGGGTCGGAGAACGACGAGAGCTGCGAAGTCAGACTCTTGATCGCTGCGACTCTCTCCGGGAGTTTGAGATTCTTTTCATCCCACTCGTTTGGTAGACCGTCACATGGATAGCTGAGTTCCGGCATCGGCTTCAACGCGGCGAGCGCCGTCTGTTTGCAAACAAGCGCCGGCTTGCGTCGTTGCGCGAATGTGTGTGTTGAAAACGATAGAATGCAAATCAGGGCAGCAGCGGTCAGGGGGTTGCGCATGGGCCGATTCTAGTCCCGTAAATGTCTAGACTCAATCGATGAATTCAAACAATAATGTACACAAGATGCACAGACCAGGCACAAAACTGCTGTTATCAATCCTTGTGGTTCTGTCGTGCTGTGTCGCACACGCACAGGATCGCTCTCCCGCAACGCTGGCGCGCACGGTTACGATCTACCGCGACACGTACGGCGTTCCGCACGTCTTTGGGCGCACAGACGCGAGCACCGTCTTCGGATTCGCATACGCGCAGGCCGAAGACAACTTCTGGCGCGTCGAAGAAAACTTCATCAACGCGCTCGGCCGTGCGTCTGAGTTGTACGGCGAGAAGGCGTTCGACGAAGATCGGCTGAACCACGCGCTCGAGATCCCACGACTCGCGCAGGCGGAGTACGCACGACTCGATCCGCACATGCGTTTGCTGTGCGACGCTTTCGCAGCGGGTTTCAACTACTACATCGCTCAACATCCCGAAGCGCGCCCGCGACTGCTCACGAAGATCGAACCGTGGTACACGCTCGCTTTCATTCGTTATAACTATTTCCAGAACGGCTTCGCGCGAGACAGGGCACTCCGAGGGGCACAGTCTCAAACCGCCGCGAACGAAATCGATTTAAAACCACATACAGGCTCGAACGGCTGGGTTGTGAATCCATCAAGAAGCGCGAGCGGCCACGCGCTCCTCTTCATCAATCCGCACCTGCCGTTCTTCGGCCCGGGCCAGGTTTATGAAGGTCATGTTCACAGCGACGAAGGTTGGAACTTCACCGGCTACACGCGCTTCGGATTTCCGCTGCCTTACGTCGGGCACAATGAGAACGGCGGTTGGGTCAGTACCGACAATGCCGCCGACCTGACAGACGTCTACGTCGAAACGTTTGACGATCCTGCTCGTCCGCTCGCGTACAAGTACGGTAACGGCTATCGCATGGCGACGGAGCACGTCGAAGAGATTCGCGTCAAAACGGCAACGGGTCTGGAGACGCGACGCTTCACGATGCGCAAGACGCATCACGGTCCGATTCTCGGTTCACGTGACGGCAAGCTGATCGCGATTCGCATGGCGAAGTTTGAATCGGATGGTTGGCTGCGCGAGTGGTACGACATGACGCGCGCGAATTCACTCGCAGCGCTCAAGCGCGCGATAGCGCCGCTGAACATGCTCTTTGGCAACGTGATGTATGGAGACCGGCAGGGAAACACGTGGTATCTCTACAATGGCGCTGTGCCCAAGCGCGATCCTCGTTTCGATTGGACCAAGCCCGTCGACGGCAGCGACCCGGCAACTGAGTGGCAGGGTTATCACACGATGTCAGAGCTGCCTCAAATGACAAACCCGAAAACCGGATGGATGCAAAACTGCAATACGACGCCTTTTCTGCTCACCAGTGAAGGCAATCCCGATCCGAAACAGTTTCCGAAATACATGGTCCAGGAGGGTGACAATCCTCGCGGCGCGATCTCACGTGAGATCCTTGCGAGCAAGACGAGTTTCACTTTTGATGAATGGCGGCGGGTCGCGTTTGACACTCGCGTCATGAGTGCGGGTACGCGTTTGCCGGAACTACTCGCTGCGCTGAAAGAAAACGACAATCCGCGGCTGAAAGAAGTTCACGACGAATTGGCTCGCTGGGATCGTCGAAGCACGAACGACTCCGTTGCGATGACGCTGTTCAGTCTTTGGCACGAGCGCGTCTCGAGAGATCGTTCGTTAAGTAAGTTGAAAGCGTTAACCGACGTCGTCGAACAGCTCGAGCGCGACTTCGGCACGTGGCGAGTTGCGTGGGGTGAGCTCAGCCGTTTGCAACGTCCCGACGAAAGCAAAGACGAACCGTTCCAGGATTCGAGCGCGAGCATCCCCGTGAGTGGCGTAAACGGCAACGATGGGGCTGTGTTCACGGTTTATGCTGCACCAATGCCCGGACAAAAGCGACGCTACGGCGTTGCGGGTGGAACTTATATCAGCGTCGTCGAATTTGGACCACGTGTTCGCGCACTATCGATCCACACCTTTGGCGCCAGCGGAGATCCGCGTAGCAAGCATTACATGGACCAGGCAGCGCTTTATGCGCGCCGAGAGTTCAAGCCCGCATGGTTCACGCTCGACGAAATACGCGCCAACCTGGAAAGTGCATACCATCCCGGCGAAGAAAAACGGTAGGCTGTGAACTTGCGGCCATACTTGGATGAGGTCAGCCGTCCTGGGGATGAGATCAGCGATACTTGGATGAGGTCAGCCGTCCTGGGGATGAGGTGAGCGATACTTGGATGAGGTCAGCCGTCCTGGGATGAGATCAGCGATACTTGGATGAGGTCAGCCGTCCTGGGGATGAGATCAGCGATACTTGGATGAGGTCAGCCGTCCTGGGATGAGATCAGCGATACTTGGATGAGGTCAGCCGTCCTCGGGATGAGGTGAGCGATACTTGGATGAGGTCAGCCGTCCTGGGATGAGATCAACGATACTTGGATGAGGTCAGCCGTCCCGGGATGAGATCAACGATACTTGGATGAGGTCAGCCGTCCCGGGATGAGATCAGCGATACTTGGATGAGGTCAGCCGTCCCGGGATGAGATCAACGATACTTGGATGAGGTCAGCCGTCCCGGGATGAGATCAACGATACTTGGATGAGGTCAGTACCGTAACGCGGTAGCGTCGGGGTCGACGTCGCCCAACACTATCTGATGTATTCATGCGAGAGGCCGACCCGACGCTACCGCGTTACGGTACTGACCTCATCCAAGTATCGCTGATACCATCCAAGGACGGCTCACCTCATCCAAGTATCGCTCACCTCATCCAAGCATGGCTCACCTCATCCAAGCATGGCTCACCTCATCCAAGCATGGCTCACCTCACACACGTATCGCTCACCTCATCCAAGCATGGCTCACCTCATCCAAGTATCGCTCGTGACGCAAGATCAATTCACTTCTTTGCAGATTAATTCAAAAGTTTGCGCTGCAACAACTCGTGAGACTTTAGTTATTTGGATCTAGTCAAACCTTTGGATCGCACCATCTCCATTTAAATGGGCAACGTACGATCAGGTACAAAGTGCGATCTCAACACCCATCGCGTTTCTCAAATTCACCTCGATCAGCACCAACCATTCTTTCGTAGAACTTCAAACTGGCACCTTCATTGCTTCCTCATCTACACGTGAAGTTCGTCACTTCATACGTCCCCTTGTCACCCTCATTTGTTTGCAAAGCGGTTGCTGCGCAACAGCACCGTGAAGTTCTAAGGAGGAAGAATTATGGCAAAAGTCTGGTCATCATTATTAGCTGTCTGCCTGTGCCTTGCAGCAGCGAGCGTCTTCGGCCAGGACGTTCAAACAAAAGGCATGATCGGCGGTAGCGTAACCGACGTTAACGGCGCCGCAGTCCCCGGAGCAAAGATAGTTGTAACTGGTCAAACAGGTGAACGAACCGGAACAACAAACGAAGCTGGAAACTTCAGAATTGAAAATCTGGAGCCCGGTGTCTACACGGTTCGCGTCGAACAGGCCGGCTTCAGAGCCGCGGTCGCGAACAACGTAACAGTTAACGTCGGTCGTGAATCAACCCTGAACCTGAAACTCGAGCCTGGTGAAGTAACGGCGACTGTCGACGTTACCGCATCAGCCGGTGGCGGGATCGATCAACAAAGCACGTCAACAGGTCAGAACCTCAACGACCAACTCTTTCAGAACGTTCCCGTTCAACGACAGGTGTCGAGCCTCTTCTACCTCTCGCCGGGAGCAACAGACAGCATCAATGGCGGACGTGACAATCCATCTGTCGCCGGTGGTTCTGCACTCGACAATCTTTACGTCGCTGACGGTGTAAACATCACTAACTCCGCGTTCGGTGGTATCGGAACCTTCTCGCGTTCGTATGGCGCGTTGGGTACCGGCATCAACACGTCGTTCATCAAGGAAGTTCAGGTGAAGACGGGCGGATTCGAACCACAGTACGGTCAGTCAATCGGCGGCATCGTCAACATCATCACGCAATCGGGCGGCAACGAGTATCACGGCGCATTCTATGGTTTCGCGCGGCCCTCAGCTTTTGAAGCCACGCGGCGCCAGCCCGACGACACCCGCGTCAACAAGCAAGGTGATCTGCTCCACGAAGAAAATTACGACGTCGGTGCAGACCTCGGCGGTTATCTTGTGCGCGACAAGCTGTTCTTCTTCGGCTCGTTCAATCCGACTGTGCGACGCGAAGTCGTAACGGGCGTTCGTGCAAATGACGCTGACATCGCGGCCGGAAACGAATCAATCGTCAACTCCGGTTTGTTCATTCAGCGCGGCGAGTTCGCACGGCGTTACCGCACTTACAACTATGCTGGAAAACTTGACTGGGTGTTGAACCCGAGTCATCAGCTTACCTTCTCTATCTTCGGCGACCCGACGAAAACCAATCTTTCGTCGTTCGCATTTCTGAACATCGACAACAATACCGCTGACAGCGTTCTCGACTACGGCACTCGCAACTGGGCCGTACGCTACAACGGCTCTTTGTCGTCGACGTGGTCGTTAAACTCAAACTTCAGCCAGGGTCGCAGCAATTTCAACGAAACTGGTTTTGCAGATATCAATCAGATCGCGATTCGACTTCCAATCGATCCGATTCGCGGCAACTACACGGCTGTCGGTCGCGGATTCTTTGAACCCACAGAGAGCTCAAACTGGAAGTGGGACATCAACACCGCGAAGGTCTGGAACAAGTGGGGACAGCACACAGTCGGTTTGGGTTACACCTACCAGCGTTCGCTCTACTCTGGCAGCAGAGAACGCAGCGGGCCTCGCTTCCCGATTCCAGGGACCAACCTGAGCGGAACTCCTGCCGACGAACTCGGCATACCGGCATTCGCGATCGGGCAACCGTTCAACGTGCAATTTCGCTTGCGTTCGCAGGACCCGACTACCTGCACGGAGTGCCCGCTTTACAACGTGCGCGGTAACCTGGTGCCGGTGTCGTTACAAGTGTTCCGCGGTGAGTTTGGTCCACCCGACTTCGATACAAAAGGAAACTACAACGCGGGCTACATCCAGGATATATGGCGTGTGAATCGATTCGTGACTGCGCTCCTGGGCTTACGCGTCGAGCAGGAACGAGTCATTGGAAGTCCTAACTCAGTCACCGGAGACAGGTATGCTTACTCCTTCACGGGTCAGTACGCACCTCGACTCGGCGTCGCAGTTGATCCAACAGGAAAAGGGAACATCAAGGTTTATTACAACTTTGGACGCTTCTTCGAATTCCTGCCACTCGACGCAGCCGAACGTTCGCTTTCACAGGAGCTCGACTTTACGGGCGCACGCTTTGCTCCGGCATTCACCACAAACGGCGCCGGTCAAAGAATCGTGACGCTCGATCAGTTTGGATCGCCGATTCCCGTTATCGACGCGGCTCACTTGCTGAGTGGCGCTGCTGGTGGGGTGAGGAACGACATTGCTCTTTCCGCTTCCGATCTCAGCGCGATCACAGCAGGCACAAAGCTGGGCTTCCAGGATGAACACATCATTGGCGCTGACATTCAGTTGCCTCGCAATTTCGTTTTGTCGGTTCGTTATCAGTATCGGAACCTCAAGCGAGTTGTAGAAGACATGGCGATTCTTTCGCCTGAAGCAGCAAATGCCAACATCGGTCAAACGTTCTTCATTGGTAACCCGAGTTCGCACCTCGATGCGGCCACTAACCTGGTTCAGTTTGCATTTCCGATCGGAGGCACGGCTCCGGCTGGATGCACTTCCGGTTTCGAAACGGAAGTTGACGATCCGGTCACCGGCGCTCCGATCTCTAACGTGTGCTTCGGAAGCACTGGCATCGATCCCGTTACGGGAGCATCGGTGAACATCCCTGATGGCGTTCCTGACGGGTTCGCGAATCCGGTAAGAAAATACAAGGCGTTTGAGCTCGAGCTAAACAAACGCTTTGCGGATCGTTGGCAACTTTTGTCGAACTTCCGTATTGCTTCATTGCGCGGCAATTACGAAGGTCACCTGCGTAACGACAATGGTCAAACTGATCCCGGCATCAGTTCGCTGTTTGACTTTACACAGGGAGATTTCAACCTGCTCGGCGATCAATTCCAGGTTGGATATCTGAATACGGACCGGCGCTTTGTCTCGAACATCTATGGAAGCTACTCGTTCGGCGAGAATCGTACTGGCTTCAATTGGAGGTTCTGGACTGGCCTGAATCTCGGAGTCGGTTTCCACATGGAATCGGGCATACCGATTAGCGAATACCTGCCGCATCCTGTTTACCTGAATGCCGGTGAGATCCCGGTGGGTGGACGCGGTAAGCTCGGACGGACGCCGTTCTACTCGCAGCTCGATCTGCACGCGGATGTTCCGTTCACGATCAACGATCGTTCGCGAGTCAGCTTTATCGCGGACTTCTTCAACGTGACAAACAACCGCCGTTTACGTTTACCGGATCAATTCCGCCAGTTGGATCTTCAGGCAAATAATCCGGATTTCCTGCAACCTTCGACGATTAATTTGACGTCTGGTTTCCATTTGCCTTTCTCCTTCCGGCTAGGCGCTCGGTTTGAGTTCTAGCACTCGATCCGGAGGAGTGTTTTACGGGAGGGAAATCTATTCCCTCCCATTTTTATTTTCAGTAAAATCTCGGCGCACTTTCCGCATTCCTGCTTCGGAGACAAAAGCTATGAGCAACACGAGAATCCGGTTGCTGATGTCGAGCATCCTGGCGGTCGGGCTTTGTCATTTTGTGAGTCTTGCGCAGGTGCAAAACTCGCCGACGGCGACGACGGTAGAGATCAATGGCCAGGTGCGCTACGCAGAAGGCGGCGCGCCCGCTGATAACGTTGTCGTGAGATTGGAGAGTTACGACAGCGGTGGTTCGATCAGCGAGGCATTCACCGATCGTTTGGGAAAGTTTCGCTTCACGGCGATCCCCGCCGCTCAGTATTCGGTTCGAATTCACCACAGCGGTTATCGTGACGCACAGCAGAATATCGACATGACGACGCAATCGCGTGGATTAGTGTTTCTTCAGCTTGTGCGCGACATTCCACTCAGTCCGAAACCTACACACGGAAGTATTGACGCAAATGTGCCGGCGGAGGCGCAAAAAGAGTTTGACAAAGGAGTTTCGGCGTTAGCCGCGGGTGGAAAAGAGAGGACGGCGAGTGCCGCGCGTTCTTTCGAGAAAGCGATCGCGATCTATCCGAAGTTTGTTGAAGCGCGATTGAAGCTCGGAACGGCGTACATGGACCTCGAGCAGTGGGACAAAGCCGAGCAAGCGTTGTTAGCGACAGTCGAAGTCGACGCACGGGCGGCAAATGCGCTGTTTGCGTTGAGCGAAATTTACTTGCGACAGAACAAGCTGCCCGAAGCAGAGAAAGTCCTGGTCCAGGGACTCGCGATTCAGGATCAGTCGTACTTAGGACACCTGAACCTTGCACGCGTCTACTGGGAAAAGGCGCGTCCGGTAAAAGATCTCGCCCAGGCGAAACCCTCGCTCGAGAAGGCGTATGAGGAAGTTAAGCGAGCGCTCAGTTTGAATCCGGATCTCGCGGGTGCGCACTTGTTGAAAGGAAATCTTCTGCTCCGCGTGACGCGCACGGCAGACGCGCTGGTAGAGTTTGATGAATACTTGCGCCTGGAGCCCAACGGGCCACTGGCGAATGAAACGCGTTCGCTGATCGAGAAGATCAAAAAAGCAACTTCTCGCGGATGAGAGGTTGTTAGTGTGTTATCGGACCTTACGGGTAGCCGCGTAGAGTGCGAGAGCGGAGCCGCCGACGAATAACAACGCGCCGCCAATGACGCGCGCCTGGTTTGGAATCTGACGCACGTCGCCGCTTTCGGTAATGAGTGCTGATTTTGGTTCGACGTAAAGCGCTCGGTAAGTAATCACGCCACCAGCCGTAGCCACCAGGATCCCCACGATTAGCAGTAGCGTTTTCATATCTGCGTTCGTCTGCGAAAATCTGCGGCTATTTCCCTTTGAACGCGGGCTTGCGCTTCTCGAGGAATGCGCTGACGCCTTCATCCTTATCTTCCGTCGAGAAGCAGAGCGCAAACAGATCTACTTCACGCCGCAGACCCTCATCGAGATTCGATTTGGACGCCAGCTTCACCGCTTCCTTCGCGAACTGCAACGCAATGGGACTCTTGTCTGCGATGCGCGACGCAATCTCCATCGTCTTCGCCTGGAGATGGTCGGCGGGTACAACGTGATTTACTAGCCCAATATTAAACGCGGTGCGCGCGTCGATGATCTCTCCAGTGAGAATCATTTCCATCGCTTTGCCTTCACCAACCAGACGCGTCAGCCGCTGCGTACCACCACCACCCGGAATAATTCCGAGATTGATTTCCGGCTGTCCGAACGATGCCGTCTCGCTCGCGATACGGATATCGCACGCCAGCGCGAGCTCACAACCACCACCAAGACAGAAACCATTGATCATCGCAATCACAGGTTTCGGAAAACTGTCGATTGCGGTAAACAACGAACGCGCCGTCATCACGTCGCGCTGCATAGTCGCGGTGCGACCTGCAAACTCCGCGATATCCGCTCCGGCTATGAAGGCTTTGTCACCTGCGCCAGTAAAAACAACGACTCCAACCGAATTATCAGCGCGCAGCTCTTCAAGCAACGCGGCGCCTTCTTCGCGCGTTTTGATGTTGAGTGCATTTCTCTTCTCGGGACGATTGATCGTAATGATCGCGACGCGCTCGCGTTTTTCGAGCAGCAAGGTCTCGTAAGTTTCCGGCATTAATGACTCCCGTTTAAGAATTGACCAAAGTCAGTTTCACACGATTTACAAGATTAGACATGATTTACATGTTAATCCTGCTAAATCATGTAAATCCTGTGAAACTGTTTTAGACAGAAATCTATTCGGAGGGGGGTGCTTCGGGATCAGTGGTTATCGGTTGCTCATCGGCCACCCACGACACAAACAGTCGCAGCCAATTCTCGCTGGGTTCGGCTATCTGCACTCCAACTCGCGCGGTGCCATAAATCGCCGGCGCAACTCGAACCACGAGTGCGGTCGCTTCGATCGGCGTGCCGTCCGGACGATGCGCACGAATGTACAAGCGCTCGCCGCGGTTTACCTTCTGGTTCAAATGAAAGAGTGCGCCTGAAGTGGAGATGTCGTCTGTCTCCGTGGGCTCGCTCCAGGCAGAACCATCTTCCGCACGACCGGAGATCACAATCGGCAGCCTTAACGTCATCCGTAAGGCAAACCGTCTCTCTTCGTTGTTGTAGGTCGAACTCATCTTAAGCAACTGTAGCTTTAAGACGACTGCGCGCGTCGCGCGTCCTCTTTGCTCCAATCGTAAAAACCCTGACCGGTTTTCTTTCCCAACTTCCCTTCACTCACCAACCGACGCAAAACTTCTGGTGGTCTGAACGCTTCCGAGCCAAGCTCGCGATGCAGATACTCCGCAATGTTCAAACGCACGTCGAGCCCGACCAGATCGGTCAACTTCAGCGGGCCCATGGGGTGGTTATAACCAAGTTCCATCGCGGTGTCGATGTCCTGCGCGCTGGCCACGCCCTGTTCAAACATCCGCATCGCTTCCAAACCGAGTGCGACTCCCAAACGACTCGAGGCGAAACCCGGAACGTCCTTCACCACGATCGGCTCTTTCCGCATCTTTTCGCCGATGCCTTTGACTATGTTGACCGTCTCGGCGCTCGTCTTCTCTCCGACTACGATTTCAACAAGTCGCATGATGTGGACCGGGTTGAAAAAGTGCATACCAATAACCGCACCAGGGCGTTTGGAAGCACTGCCGATCTCTGTAATGGACAGCGACGAAGTATTGCTAGCAAAAATGAAGGGGCGGTCAGACGCGCTTTCGAGTTGCCGAAGAACCTCTTTCTTCAAATCCAGTTTCTCGGGAGCCGCCTCGATAATCAAATCGGCTTGGGCACACTCGTCCAGGTTCGTTGTTCCATGAATGTGCTGCAACGTGCGGTCGCGATCGTCTTCGGTTAACTTGGCGAGCTGAATTCCCTTGGCAAGATTACGTTCAATTGCCGAAACTCCTCGCGCCAGCGATTCTCGATCTACGTCGTTGAGTAGGACCTTGAAACCTGCCAACGCCGCAACGTGGGCGATGCCGTGGCCCATGGTGCCGGCGCCAATCACAGCAATGGTTTCAATCCTTTCCAAACCGCTCCCTGGGCTGCTCATGCTTCCCGTTCGACTACCCCAATATCCGTAGTTATACTATACGCTCAACCGAAAAGGCTATACTCTCGTGCTTCTACCTGAGAAAACGTAAATGTCTAACGAAACGATTAAACGAGACGTTGTCATCCTTGGATCGGGACCGGCCGGACTCACAGCGGCAATTTACACCGCGCGCGCCAGTTTGAACCCACTGCTCGTGGACGCGCCCGCGGACGCCGAAAAACAGACCACTCCCGGCGGCCAACTGATGATTACAACGGATGTGGAAAACTATCCCGGCTTCGCGAAAGGCATCGACGGTCCAGCACTGATGGACGAATTTCGCAAGCAGGCTGAACGCTTTGGAACAGAGTTCATGGAGGCCTGGATTACTGAGGTCGACCTGTCGGAACGTCCTTTTCAGCTCTACACATCGAACGGCGTGACGATCTCGACGGAGACGTTGATCATCGCCACGGGCGCGTCCGCGAAGTGGCTCGGCATTCCGGGTGAAGCGAAGGTTCCACACGGGTTTGGAGGCAACGGCGTTTCCGCGTGCGCGACGTGCGATGGTCCGTTGCCGGCGTTTCGAAACAAGGTGATCGTCGTGGTAGGTGGCGGCGATACGGCGATGGAAGAAGCGACGTTTCTGACGCGCTACGCGTCGAAGGTTTATGTAGTTCACCGGCGCGAGAAGCTGCGAGCGTCGAAGATCATGCAGGAGAAGGCGTTCAAAAACGAGAAGATTGAGTTTATCTGGAACGCGACGGTTGAAGAGATTGTAGGCACGGCGGAAGAGGGTGTCACGGGGGTGCGCCTCGGGAATGTTCAAACGGGCGAGGAGCGCGTCTTTCCGTGTTCGGGAGTGTTTGTAGCCATTGGCCACAAGCCGAATACCGACTTGTTCAAAGGGCAGTTGGACATGGATGAGATTGGTTACCTGAAGACGTCCGGACACTCGACGGCGACGAATATTCCAGGAGTCTTTGCATGTGGCGACGTGCAGGATTCTGTTTACCGCCAGGCGGTGACGGCGGCGGGGACGGGGTGTATGTCTGCGATCGACGCCGAGCGCTTTCTCGATCACTTACCGGTGGCGATGCCGACGGGTGAAGAAGTCACCATCGAAGGCGAGCACATCACTTCGGATCACAAAGCCATCATCACCCCTGACGGGCACATGATCTCGAACAGTTAGAGCCACAAAAAGGCACAAAAGGAACACAAGGGATAATTCCAGCCACAACTCTGAATATAGCTACAACTCTGAACATCCAGCTACGACTCTGAATATGCTTTTCTTTGTGTGCCTTTTGTGCCTTTTTGTGGCTACAACAATATTATCGAGTCGTCTTTGTGGCGGCGGGCTGGCGTGACGGGGATTTCGAGAGGGTTGTCGTTGTACGGACAGGGCTCGCAATAGGCCCCGAGGCGCCTACGACGATCGTCACATTCGTTACACTTCAAAGCTAAACCGAGCTGGCGGAGAGACTCGAGTAGCGGCACCAGGAGCATCCCGCGTTCCGTCAACGAATACTCGATGTGCGGTGGATTGCCGCCGAAGTCCGTCCTCTCCACGAGTCGATCCTTCTCCATGTCGCGCAGGCGCCCGACGAGTGTGCGACTGCTGATCGGAAACAGACTATTCAACAACTCCATCGTTCGCTTTGGACCACCCAGCAACTCCCTGACGACCAGCATCGTCCATTTATCACCGAGCATCTGCAATGCTCCGGTGATCGGACAGCCATCGAGTTCGCGTCGTTTCATGGTCTTAAGTTGATGTTGTAGGTCTTGATCTTCGAGTTGAGCGTAGTCGCGTTCATTCCCAAAAGACGCGCGGCGCGAGACTGGTGACCGCCCGTTTGTTCCAGCGCGCGCCTGATCAGGTCGATTTCAAAGCGCCGCACTTCTTCGTAGAAATTGATTCCGCGTCCAATATCTCCAACCACCGCGTTACTCGCGCCGTCGTGGTGACCGGAAACCACCGACTTCGGATCGCTGATCTCGGTACGCAAACACTCTTTTGTGATCTCGTCGCCGGGTGCAATCACAACCGCGCGCTCGATCGTATTTTCCAGCTCGCGAACGTTGCCGGGCCACGAGTACGCCTCGAGCATCGCGAGGACTTCCGGCGCCAGTTGCTCCGAAACGTTGCGTCCGTTCTCTTCGTTGTACTTCTGAATGAAGTGCTGGGCCAACGGCAGAATGTCTTGAACTCGATCGCGCAAAGGCGGAAGCTCGATCGGCACCACGGCGAGGCGATAGTAAAGATCCTCGCGAAACGTTCCCTGCCGCACCGCTTCTTTCAGGTCGATGTTTGTGGCCGCGATAATGCGAACGTCGACTCGACGCGGCGTCGTGTCGCCTAGCGGCGTGAACTCACGCTCCTGGATCACGCGCAACAAACGCACTTGTGTTTCAGGCGGGATGTCGCCAATCTCGTCGAGAAAGATCGACCCGCCATCCGCAACCTCGAACAGACCTTTCTTCGCGGCGACCGCGCCGGTGAACGCGCCACGCGTGTGGCCAAACAATTCTGATTCGAGCAGCTCGGAAGGGATGTTTGAACTGTTGACCGTGACAAACGGCCGGCCCGCGCGTGTGCTGGCTTCGTGAATTGCCTTCGCGATTAACTCTTTACCCGTTCCACTCTCGCCGGTGATCAAGACTGTCGACCGCGCCGGCGCGACCTGTTCGACCAGGCGAAAAACCTCCTGCATCAGATCCGAGCGACCGACGATCTCGCCGCGATCGACGGCCTTACTCATCGCGCGGCGCAGCGTGCGACGCTCTTCTTCTTTCCGGCGGCGCTTGATTCCCGCCGCGATCGTCGACGTGATCTGTTCGTTTTGGAAAGGCTTTCGAATGCAGTGGACCGCACCGCGTTCCCACGCGGCAATCGCGGTATCGAACGTGGCGTATGCGGTGATCATCACGATCACGGCATCCGGATCCATCTTCAAAAACTCTTCCAACGCCCGCAGTCCGCCGATGCCCGGCATCGACACGTCGAGCAACACGACGTCAAACGCGCGCCGGCCGTAGGCCTCGAGCCCTTCCTCGCCAGTCTTCGCGAGATCGACGCGATAGCCTTCGGCGGTGAGGAGCGTCTCGAGGACCTCTCGCATGATCTCTTCGTCGTCGACGACGAGGACTGATCCCTTTCTCGAGTTACGTTTTTCGGTTTTCATCGGCAAGACGGGCTAGTTTAGCAAGTTTTGCTCGCAAAGGCGCAAAGACGCAAAGAAAGAACTTAGTTTTCTTCCTTTGCGTCTTGGCGTCTTTGCGAGGAGGAAAGACTTTCAGCCCTAGTCACCGACGGCCTGGAGGCGCGCACGGACGCGCGCACTTGGCAAGGTGATGCGGAAGGTTGTGCCTCGGCCGGGTTCGCTGTCGACACTGATTCGTCCGGCGTGTTCCTGGATGATTCCGTAAGAGACTGCTAAACCGAGTCCGGTGCCCTGGCCGACGCCTTTGGTGGTGTAAAAAGGATCGTAAATCTTGGCCACGTTTTCAGGAGCGATACCGATTCCGGTGTCGGCGATCTCGGCGATGAGCGAACCGTCTTCGGCGGTGCCTGTAGTGACGGTGATTTTTCCGCCGTCGGGAATCGCGTCACGCGCGTTCAGAATCAGGTTGGTAAACACCTGCTGCAATTTGCCGGCGTTCGCATAAGCATCAGGCGCATCCGTGTCGTAATCGCGAATGATCTCGATTTGACTGCGGCGCAGTTGCGGTTCGAGCAGTTGCAGCGTGTCGTCAAGCACCCGCGCGACGTCCACTTCGGCAAACTCGGTCGCGCTGCCGGTGCGGGAGAAGTTCAGGAGGTTGTTGACGATGTTTGTCGCGCGTTCGGCTTGTGAGCGTACCTTTTGCAGCAACGCGTGCTTGGGATCCGTTTCGTTCAGCATCCCGAGCAACATCTGCGTGTAAGACGAGACGCCCGTCAGAGGCGTGTTTACTTCGTGAGCGACGCCTGCGGCGAGCAGACCAATCGACGAGAGCTTCTCGCGTTGTTGCAGTTGTTCTTCGAGACTGATTCGCGCGGTGACGTCCTCGAGCACGACGAGCGCGCCGGTCTGGCCTTGTGCATCCTGCAATGGAGCCAGCGCGATATTGAGCACGAGCGCACGATTACCGCGCGTCGCCGTGTGGAGTTTGTAGATGTTGCGGATCTCTTTGAGGCGCCAGCCGTCCTTGCCCAGCACCTGTTTCAGCGTGTCTGCAAAATCTTCCGAGAACAGGTCTTCAACCCGTTTGCTAACGGCCGCATCGCGACGCAGATCTAGAATGTGTTCGAGCGCCGAATTCAACCGCGTGACTCGCCCGTCGAGGTCCACCGCAAGCAGGCCGACGTTGATCGATTCGATAATCGACTCGTTGAACTCCTTCAGGAGCTTCAACTCGCTGGCACGCTCCTGCTGATCTTTGTAGAGCAAGCTGTTTTCGATGGCGACAGCCACGTAACCCGAAACCGTGCGCAGAATCTCGACGTCTTCGGATGAAAGCAGCGCGCCATCGACGGATCGCCCGAGACCGATCACTGCGACCATGCGCCCACGCACGACGCATGGAACGAAGTAATGAAGAGAGCGTCTGACGGAAACAGCGTCGGGGTTCAGATCGAGATCGTCCGTGCGAACGATGCCGCTTTCTGCCGATCGCACGCGCATCATCTCGCGAAAGTCAGGAGGCACCATCATCGGCGCCGCTAAACCCGCCGAACGAGCAACCACATAGCCCGACGGCGAACTCTTCGATTCGACGAAGATCGCTACGCGCTCGACGTTCATCACTTCCTGAAGCCGGCTGACTAACGAATCGAGCAGCGGATCGAGCGCGGTCGTGGCCGAAAGCGTGCGACCAAAGTCGAGCAGGCTGTGCCGCAGATCGTAGCGTTCGCCGTAGAAGAGTCGATCGACCTGCTCCTGGAGGAAATTCTTTACGGGAGCAGCAGCCATCACCACAGCAGCCATCGCCAGCACGGCGACGACTACGCGCAACGTAATCTCGCCCGACGTGGTTTCATCTGTACCGAAGGCATATAGACCACCGGTATAGACCACGGCTCCGATCACCAACGCGATCGCCAGCGTAGTCAACGCGTAAACAAAAACACGTCGCACAACCAGCTCGACGTCCATCAAACGATAACGGAGAACCGAATAGCCAAACGCAAACGGAATTATCGCCAGCGGCAGGATCGCGACGTCAGTAAGCCAGCGATCGGTCGGCGCACCAAACAGGTAGACCAGTCCATACAGAAGCGTGAAAGGAGCGACGGCGAGCAGCGTGCCCCACACGACCCACTTCACTTGCTGGCGCACGACGGTGCTGCTTGCTTTGACAAAAGTCCGCACCAGCAACACGGCGCTTGCAATCAGTGCAATGGTGAAATGCGCGAAGCATAGCCAGTAAAACGTCCCGACAAGCTGTTCCGTGACCGGGATCCTGGGCAATGCCGAAAGCGCCTTCGCAAGCTCGTCGCGCAGAAACACGGCTACGGCGAAAACGAGCAGCAGCAAAGCAGGAACGTACAACGCGACTGCGCGCCAGCGCCCGGTCGAAAACAGTTGTTGCTTCGTCGGGTAGAGCGCACAAAAGTGAAGAAACAGCGGCGCGAACAGAATGAAAGCAGCGTTGTCGAGAAAAGCGATCGCGAGATCGAGATCCTCATACCTGCCGACCGGCGTGTAGAAGAGAAAGACGAAAGCCGTCAGGCTGAAGGTCGCAAACTGGAGCGCGTACGGCGCTTGTCCACCCTGCTTGAACAGCACGAAGAACCCGACAAACAGGAAGACCAGACCGAGCAGGTTGATGTAGATGACTCTCGGCGTCCACTTATGAATGGATCCGAGATTATCGAGGTCGGCCCAATATGCCCCAACTTCGGGCGAGTAGGACGGCCGCTTCATGAGGTAATGCAGTTGGCCTCCGACGCGTGCCTCTTCGAGATAAATCTGAACGTCCTTGGCGCTCGTGACCTGCTCGGCTTTGTTGCCGTTGAGACTCACGCCGATTAGTTGGTCGCCGGGAAGCATCCACGCTCGCTCTGCGGCGGAGCCTCGCTCGATGCTTTTCGCGATGATGCCCGAGGTAGTGTCGGCCCATTCAACACCATCCCACGGCGGTGTTTGATGGCTGACGCGCTGGCGGAAGTTGAGCAGACCGGCACTGATCAGTAGCGCTGCACCGATTAGCAGAAACCAGGTCCTGGTTGTGAGTATCGATCCCTTCACTTCAACCTCAACAACGCTGCCAACTTCTTCGAGTTGGCAGATCCGATTGTTTTAAGCAAGGAATGTTCCGGGTGCACTGCCTCCGTGTTGCGAGAGAATATTGATTTGATCTATCCAACTTTTCGGAGTTTTCCGAGAATTTGAAGACCGGCTCACAGGGTAATCCTGTCAACTAGAACCTGACCGAGATTCCGCCGCGAACAGACCGTCTACTCGTGCCGACGAAGGTCAGGATTTCGCCGTTATCGGAACTCGTCTGTGCATCCAGTAAATTTCGCGCGTCAAGAATCGCTTCGGCTCGCACCGGCAAACCAAAACTCGGCAATTCCTGCGTGACCTGAATACTCAACGACGGATCGTAAACACCTAATCGACCGGCAAAGGGATCGATCGCGAATACGGTCGCCTCAGGAGAGAAACGCAGGACCGTTCGCACTTGCGTACCGGTATGGAAGCCTGCTCCCAACTGCAACGCCGCAGTCTGGAAAAGTCCACTGTCAAAGAGTTCCCCTGGATTCGAAAAGCTACGGGCGGCCAGTCGTTGACCGCGCCCGAAAGCGTAGCCCGCCGAGGCGGTCCAAACACGATTCAAACGCTTCGTGTAGAGGACGCGGACACCGCGTGAAGATCCCTGCTGATTTGCGACATCCAGAAATGTTTCGCCACTCCTGCCTGAAAATGCGCTGCCTGGTGCACTCAACAACCCGACGCCACGCCCGCTCGTCGTGTCGAAGAAAGCCGTGCCTTCGACGCTCGAGGTGTTATCGAGAATTCTCTCAACACCGAACTCGAGACGATGACTGCGTTCGAGCACTGCCTGGCCGTCGATGAAGGCAACCGGCCGCACAGCTTCGCGTCGGAAAACCACCTGTTCGTCTTCGAACGCCGCGACGCTTTGAATCCCGTCTTCATCACCGCCCGAAGCGAATGCTGCCTTGACGCGTGTGCGCGCATTCGCGTCGTATTGAACTCCGAACCGCGGCGAGAAAGCGTGCGCACCACCAGCGCCGATGAAACGTGAATAGTCGAGCCCGAGAACGATCACGATTCCATCGCGCACGATCCATTCATCGACGGCGCGCAACGAAACCTGACCGTTGAGATTGTCTTGATCGTTAGGCCTGCTCGTCCAAACCGGCGCGCCGAAACGCACTCCCGCAGCAGTCACACCGACGCGATGATGATCGCCAACGCGGAAAAGCGTGGTTGCTTCGACTCGCTCTGGAGCGTCGGCAGTCCCGGTCTGACCTGAAAAGATTAGTTCGACCTGATCTGAAATCGGCGTTGCGACTGCGAAGTTAACTCCGACATACCCGGAACCGAAGCCACTGTTTGCGAAGTAACTTTCCAACACGCCGCGAGTTTTAGATCTTGAATCTGAGGGTGCTTCGACTGGTGGCGCCTCAGGAGCAGTTTCCATGGGCTGGTTTTCTGTCGCCTCAGTCACTGCTGCTACGGTGGAATCCTGGCCTTCCTGGTTTTGGAAGATTGAGCGTTTTGGTTGCGAAGATCGCAGCGCCCATTTCACCTCATCGCGATCGCGACGTCGTTCGGGCAACGTGTTGCCATGACCAACTGGTTCGAGATTGAAGCGGTAGACCAGCTCCTGCGAAGCCTTTACATCAACTTCATTGAACGCGACTTCGCTGAATCCGAGCGCGATCGCTTTGATTCCATATCGTCCGGGTGAGATCTTGGCGATGAAGTTTCCCTGTTTATCAGTCCTCGCTTCTTTAACCGTCTTGACACCGTCACGCAGCAGCGACACGAGAGCGCCGGCGAGGGGGTTACCTCTGTTGTCACGAACGGATCCGGTGATAGTTGCGAGTGACTTGTTGGAGCTTGCGGCAAGTGCGTCGCCCGATACGAACGACACCAGCGCGATCAGAGACAAACTAAAGCCAAATGCTCTTCTCATGCGAAAAGACCTCCGCGACCAAAGTCCCGTAGGAAGGAAAGCCCAAACTGGTTCAGGCGAGGAGACTTACCGGAACCCCCAAACAGGCCGTTATTGTCTGCCACGCGACAAATCGCTGTCAAGTAAGAACCCCCTAAAATCGGCCAAAAATCTGACAATTTGCCGCCGGTTTTGGGCCGTGCTAGGATTCAGCACCCCCTATTCAGCCGCGGCGCAGATTCTGCTCCATTTTGGGTCTCCAACGGAATGATAGACGAGATTAAATCTACAAAACTCCCGAACGGGATCGCTGTCCTGACGGAACATATGCCGGGTCTCCGTTCGGTGACGGCGGGGATTTGGGTCCGCCGGGGATCGCGCCACGAATCGGCCGAATTAAACGGAATTTGCCATTTTATTGAGCACGCCGTCTTCAAAGGCACCCGGCACCGCACTGCCCGGGATATCGCCGTTGAGACTGACCGCCTTGGGGGAAACCTGGATGCCTATACGACCCATGAGATGACAGGCTTCACCACAAAGGTTGCGGACACCGCACTCTCGCAAGCGATAGATTTGCTCGCCGACCTGATTTCGCATCCCCGTTTCGACCAGGAAGACCTGGAACGCGAGCAGAAGGTGATCCTCGAAGAAATGAAGATGGTCGAGGACACGCCCGATGAACTCCTCGGCGAGCTCTTCAACGCCGCGTACTTTCCGAATCAACCTCTCGGGCGTCCGATCGAGGGCACGAGAAAAACTGTACCGACGTTCGATCACAAAACAACGGTTGGTTTTCACGCACGAGAGTTTTCTTACAGTAATCTCGTCGTGGCAGCCGCAGGTAACGTCGATCACGCACGTTTAGTTGAACTCGTCGGCGTGGCGTTTGACGGTTGTGAAAGCGGTACAGCCGCACGACCACACGGACTCGATCACGGCCGGCCGCGACCCGCGGCTCCGATTCTGATCGAGCAGAAGAGTGAACTCGAACAAGCTCACCTCGTGCTCGCAACGCCGTGGCCACACGCGCTCAGCAACGATCGCTACGCAGCAAGTCTGTTGGGTTCGGTCATCGGCGGAGGAACTTCAAGCCGTCTCTGGCAGAAGATTCGCGAGGAACGCGGGTTAGCGTATTCGGTCGGCGCGGCGGGCAGCGCGTTTTCGGACGTCGGCGTTTTCAACATCTACGCGGGAACGTCTCCGGAATATATCGAAGACGTTTTAGAACTCTCGCTCAGCGAGCTGAGAGAAGTGGTGCGAAACAGCGTTACAGAAGAAGAGCTATTCATCGCGAAGGACCAGGCCATCTCGTCGATCTTGTTGAGCCTCGAGTCGTCAAGCGCGCGCGCCGGTACACTGGCGCGACAAGAGATCATTCACGGCCGCCGCATCTCACCTGACGAGGTCATCGAAAAGATCCGCGACACAACTGTCGACCAGCTTCAGGAAGTCGCACGCACCTACTTCAAATCAGAAACACTCGCGCTCGGCGTGTTGGGAAATCTCAACGGCTTCCACGTCGATCGCTCCCGCCTTTTCATCTAGCCACAAAAAGGCACAAAAGAAACAAAGGCTCTGTTATAGTTAGGGTCAACTTTTCGTTCGTTTCTCTTTTTGTTTCTTTTGTGCCTTTTTGTAGCTATGAAACTTACCGTTTTAGGTAGTGGCTCAACTGGCAATGCAGTCTTGATCGTTGCCGGCAATACGCGTGTGCTTGTCGACGCGGGAATGAGCGCGAAAGAGATTGCACGCCGGCTCGCGATGGTCGGCGAAGATGCGCAACGTCTCGACGGGGTTCTTGTCACTCACGAACACGGCGATCACGCCGGTGGTTTGCGCGTGTTGCTGGGTTCGGTTGATTGTCCCGTTTACATTTCCGGAAAAACGCTGGACGCGTATGTAAGTGAAAGGTTCAACGTCAACGCCGAAGAACCGCGCCGGCGCGCTAAAGCACTGCGCGATCGAGTCGAGGAGATCGAGTCGAGCAAAGATTTTCGGATCGGCGAGATCGATTTTCACCCTTTCACGATTCCTCACGATGCCGTCGACAATTTCGGTTTCACCGCCACACACCAGGGTGTCAAGATTGCCACGGTGATGGACTTCGGACACATCACGACACTCGTCACCGAACGTCTGCGTGGTTGTGCTGCAATCGTGATCGAGTCGAATCACAGCCGCGACATGCTCAAGGCGTGCGACGACTATCCCTGGGATCTCAAACAACGGATTCTCTCGCGCCTGGGCCACCTCTCGAATGAAGATCTGGCCGATTGGATAAGGCAGGGCTTTGACGGGTGCGCCAAATACATCGTGCTGGCCCACCTCTCACAGCGCGCAAACAACCCGTACCTCGCCAAGATCAACGCTGAAGTCGCGTTGCAGGAGCGGGCGCCGCTCTTTTATGGTTTCACCGAAGTCAGTTTGTCCTATCCGAAGGAGCCAACGCCCTGGATAGAGGTATGAGCAGTTCCCACGAATCTCTTCAGGCGCAAAAATTTTGTAAATTGGTCGCGTGTTTGCTGTTGTTGACACTAGCCGCATGTGATGAAGGCGTGTACCGCGGACGCGTGCCTGGTGAGGTGCAGGACGTGGTAACAAACGTCACCGAGCTGATCGCGCAGGAACGTTACGACCAGATCTACCTCGAGTCGTCGGAGCGTTGGAAACAAGACACGACTCTCGAGAAGTCAAACGAGACATTCAGGACCCTGCGGACAAAACTTGGCCGGGTGGAATCGCGAACGCTTAATGGCGCGACCGAGCAGGAAAACTCCGGCGGCGTGTTGAAGGGTCATGTTTTCATACTGTCGTACGAGACGCATTTTGAACGTGGCGATGGGATGGAGAACTTTACGCTGATCGAGGAGAATGGGCAGTGGCGGTTGGCGCGTTATTTTGTGAACTCGACTTTGTTGAAAGATTAGGATGATCGAACGTTACACATTGCCCGAGATGGGCGCGCTCTGGTCGGAGCAAAACAAGTTTCAGAAATGGCTGGACGTGGAGATCGCGGTCTGCGAGGTCCATGCAGAGATGGGCACGATCCCGCGCGATGCGCTGGAGCAGATCAAAGCGCGCGCGAAGTTTTCAGTGCAGCGGATCAATGAGATCGAGAAGACTACGAACCACGACGTCATTGCGTTTACGACAAACCTCGCGGAGTCGATCGGTGAAGCGAGCCGGTTCGTTCACTACGGTCTGACGTCGTCTGACGTCGTCGACACAGCGAACGCGCTGTTGCTGCGCGACTCGGTCGACATCCTGTTGAAAAAAGTCGATGCGTTGATAGACGTTTTAAAGCGACGTGCGTTCGAGTTCAAAGACACGCCGCAGGTTGGACGAACGCACGGCATTCACGCGGAACCGACTTCGTTTGGGTTGACTTTCGCGCTATGGTACGACGAAATGCGCCGCAATCGCGAGCGGTTGCTGCGTGCACGAGATGCAGTCGCCGTGGGAAAGATCAGTGGCGCTGTCGGCGCGTTTGCGCATCTCGATCCTTCGGTGGAGGAAAGTGTTTGCGCCCGGCTCGGTTTGAAGGCAGCGCCCGTTTCGACGCAGGTGATCCAGCGTGATATCTACGCCGAGTACTTGACGACACTCGCGATTATCGCCTCGTCGCTCGAGAAGTTTGCGCTGAACGTTCGTCATTGGCAGCGCACGGAAGTTCGTGAAGCGCAGGAGCGGTTTGCGAAGGGTCAGAAGGGCTCGAGTGCGATGCCACACAAGCGCAATCCGATCATCTCCGAACGCATCTGCGGCATCGCGCGAGTGATCCGCGCGAACAGCATCGTCGGCCTGGAAAACGTGGCGCTGTGGCACGAACGCGATATCTCACATTCGTCGGCGGAACGCGTGGTCCTGCCCGATTCGAGCACCGCGCTTGATTACATCCTGCAAAAAGCGATCGGGTTGATCGAAGGCCTCGTGGTCTATCCCGAGCGCATGCTCGAGAATCTCAACGCGACGAAGGGTTTGATCTTCAGCGGTCAACTGCTGCTCGCGTTAACAAACAAAGGCCTTTCGCGCGAGACCGCTTACGACTACGTGCAGCGCAATGCGATGAGAGTTTGGGACGAGAACCGCGACTTTCAGGAGCTGGTGAAGTCTGACGCAGACATCCGATCGCAGTTATCGGAGACAGATATAGACCGCGTCTTCTCGCTGAACCACTATCTGCGCAACGTCGACGCGATCTACCGGCGGGTCTTTGACAGCGCCTAGGTCATAAGTCGACTTTGCCTTAAAGTCAGGAGCCACAGTTGGACGAGGTCAGTACCGTAACGCGGTAGCGTCGGGTCAACCGTGGCAACCTCAATTATGAAGAATATCGTAAGTGCGAGACTGACCCGACGCTACCGCGTTACGGGGCTTTGCACAAAAAGTGGCAAATCTGATTTGTTTTCTCTGCGGCCTCTGCGTATCTCTGCGGCTCTCTGCGTTGAAAGGCCCATTAACGCAGAGAACGCAGAGATACGCAGAGGGCCGCAG
>Ga0105237_10002271_pt1 | contig 23900 bp, 20 predicted proteins | sample KBSC24metaG_FD_81520 | JGI IMG/M metagenome (GOLD analysis project Ga0105237, IMG submission 81520) | Corn rhizosphere microbial communities from Kellogg Biological Station, Michigan, USA - KBS C2-4 metaG | ecosystem: Host-associated > Plants > Roots > Rhizosphere > Soil | place: Michigan, USA...
GTGCTGGTGCGATGGAATAGCGCCAAGGTAGTTCAGTCGGCGTTGGCGAAGCAGGATAAGGAATCGGGGACGGCTGCAGCGGCTCCGGCCGAACCGGCTGCGGCCAATTCAGCTCCTGCGGCAGCGCCGGCCGAGAATCGCTACGTGATTTCCGTTTTCGGTTTGCAGCCCCCGCATCGACGGAGCCAGGACGACGATCAGGATTCGACTTCCATTTCGTCGAGACAGGCGGACGCTGAGCGAACGAAGGAACAAGACCGCTTCCGCGAGCAATTGTTGGGCTCGGCCAAGCTGGTGCTCAAACGCGGAGCGATTATCGCGGTGGATGTGAAATTCGCCGACGGAGTTGGCTCACACGAAATCCAATTCTTCTTCCCGCGGTCGAACGATCCGATTTCGCTCGACGATAAGGATGTGACTTTTGAAGCGAAGATCGGCCGGGCGAAACTGGAACACAAGTTTCACCTGAAAGACATGACCGTGAGGGGACGGTTGGATCTGTAGGTTATTTGAACTCGGTAACGACGGCCTCGAACGGTTTATCGCTCAGATTTTCTTCCTTGTGTTTGGCGGGCACGCCCCAACTTACGTCCCCGGCTTTGTGCACGGGCATGTCGACTTTGCCGTCGGTGGATGTGACGCGGAACTGTTGATCAGTGATGTACGTAAGCACACGATTTAGTACGTGTTCGTGGACCGGCGTGGATTCGTGGGGGCCGATTTTGACGCGAAACACGCGTACCTGGTCATTTTCAAACTCGAGTTTGTATTGCTTTGGATCGACCTTCAAGGGATCGAGCGCGGTGGACGCGGATTTGCCGGAACCGGGATTCTTTAATTCGATCTCAACGATGCCAATGGGATGGGCGCTGGTGACCTCGGCGATGTGCATGCCGCCCGCCGGACTCCACTTCACCTCTCCGGCTTTCACATTCAGCACGCTCTCTCCGCCGGGCTGATAATCGAAATCCTGCCGCCCGGAATTCAGGTAAATCATTACGCGATTGACTTTGTGCTGGTGCAGCTTGGTCTTTTCCTGAGGCTGCACGACTACCTGCACGACTTTCACCTGATCGTTATCGATTCCGACCTTGACGGTCTCAACGGCGTAGGCAGAGGCGGCGAGTAAGCTGAAGAGTATGGTGGTTTTCGTCACCAAATCATAATATGCGATTACTCGACTGGAATGGTGTCCCTGCCGAATCGGCGCGTGCTCATGAAGAACCGGCCACGGCAGCTACGGCAGCGGAAGGGAGTCAAACCGAAGAAACCGATCAGCCCATCGAAGGAGCGGCCGCCGGCAGAACGGCGAACGTCGCGTGATCCGCATTTCGGGCACATCAATACGCGGCGCATGTGGGGCAAGCGGGAAGCGACAGCATCGGCTACGCTCTCCTGCCGCCGCGCGGACCGTGGAGGCGCTGTAGAGGGCGGAGTGGCATCCGGGACATCTGGATTGGGTGACTCTTCCGGCATCGCCAAGCGAACTCTTCTTGAGTATAACGCCCCGCCGGCTGGGGCCTATTCAAATATAGAACAGGTTTCTGGTGTACTAGTAATAATGCGAATTCTCGTGGCTTTTCTGCCCTTGATACTTATGGCTCACACTCCCGATTTGAATGAACTGAAGCGCATGAGCGCGCGTTTTGCCAAGACTCCGTTGGAAGTGGATGTGTCGAAACTCTCGACTGGCGACCGGAAGGCGTTAGTGAAACTGGTGGAAGCGGCGCACCTGATCGACGATATTTTTCTTACGCAATATTGGAGCGGAAACCAGGAACTGTGGCGGAAACTGCAGATGGACAAGACCCCGCTTGGCCAGGCTCGCGTGCATTATTTCTGGCTGAGCAAGGGGCCATGGTCGGCACTCGACGGTGGGCGTGCGTTTCTTCCAGACGTGCCAGCGGAGAAAGTTCCGGGCGCTAATTTTTATCCAGAAGGTATGAAGAAGGAAGAATTCGAGGCTTGGGTGAAAGGGCTTCCGAAGGATCAGCACGAATTGGCCGAGGGCTTCTTCTCAGTGATTCACAGAGAGAATGGACATCTGGTGGCTGTTCCGTTCAGCAAGGAATATGGCCCGCGTCTGGAACGGCTGGCGAAGCTGTTGCGGGAGGCCGCCGCGGATACTGAAAATGCATCACTGAAAAAGTTTTTGACCCTGCGCGCGGACGCTTTCCTTTCGAACGATTATTACGCCAGCGACGTGGCGTGGATGGATCTGGACGCGCCTCTCGACATCACGATTGGTCCGTACGAAACATACAACGATGAAATTTTCGGGTACAAGGCATCGTTTGAGGCTTACATCAACGTTCGCGATGAGAAGGAGACGCAGAAGATCGGGTTTTTCTCAGACCACATGCAGGATATCGAGAATGCGCTGCCGATTGACGGGAAGTATCGCAATCCGAAGATTGGTGCGTTGTCGCCGATTCGTGTGGTAAACCAGGTGATTGCCACGGGGGATGGCGCGCATGGAGTCCGGACGGCGGCTTACAATTTGCCGAATGATGAACGGGTGACAGCCCAAAAAGGGAGCAAGCGCGTGATGTTGAAGAACGTGCAGGACGCGAAGTTCGAAGCGGCGCTGGTACCCATCGCAAAACGCGTGCTGCCCGCGGCGGACCAGGAGAGCCTGAGCTTTGAGTCGTTCTTCACGCACATTCTGGCGCACGAGATGACGCACGGAATTGGCCCGCATGAGATCGCGGTCAACGGACGGAAGACGACGCCGCGGCAGGAGATCAAAGAACTGTACAGCGCGATTGAGGAAGCGAAGGCGGATGTCACGGGGCTTTTCATGCTGCAACAGATGATGGACCGGAAGCAGGTTCCGAGCGCGGAGAAGCAGCTTTATACGACGTTTCTGGCGTCGGCGTTCCGATCGCTTCGCTTCGGACTCAACGAGGCACATGGAAAGGGGATGGCGCTGCAGTTTAATTACCTGATGGATAAAGGCGCGTTCGTGGCGCATCCGGATGGGACTTTTAGCGTGGATTTGTCGAAGATCAAAGGGGCCGTGCGGGATCTGGATCATGATTTGCTGATGATTGAAGCGACGGGCAATTATGCGGGCGCTAAGCGGATGCTGGATACGCTGGGGCACGTGCGACCCGTGGTGCAGAAGGCGATCGACGGTCTGACGGATATTCCGACGGATATCGATCCCGTGGATGTGACGGCGAATAAACTCGCGGCCAGGTGATCACGCTGCTTTTTGCGGCCTCGGCGGCTTTGTGACGGTTTACTACCGGCCGAATATGAAGCGGGCGCGGCGTGGGTCGGCGCCACCTTCGAGCACTCCGTCGTGCATGAGGATTACCGTTGGCGCTGAGGCGTTGCTCCATTCACCGCTGAGTGAAACCTTGTGACCGAATTCGGTCAGGCGCTGGGCCGTTTCACGCGGGAATCGCCCTTCGAGATTGAGGCGGCCGGGCACGAATTGGTGATCGGCGAACGATGTGTAGAAGTGCTCTGTCTGGAATCGCGGAGATTCCACTGCTTCCTGCGGGGACATGCCGAATATCAGCATATTCAACAGCACTTGCAGCATGGCCTGATCCTGATTGTCGCCGCCGGGCGTGGACATGATGAAGTACGGCTTGCCATCCTTGAGCACGATAGTGGGGCTGAGCGTGACGCGGGGGCGCTTGCCGGGTTGCAGCATGTTCGCGTGTCCGGGCGTCATGACGAACGATTGCAGCCGCGTGCTGAACGGAATGCCCGTGTCGCCGGCAATAACGGACGGCAGCCACGCGCCGCTTGGAGTCGCGGAGAAGACGTTTCCGTTGCGATCGGCGACGTTCACGCAAGTGGTGTCGTTGACGATGGCATTGCTGGCGGTGGTGACGGGCGTCGCGAGCGGCGCGGCGAAGTCGCCCGGACGGCTTTCCATGGATGCGTGGCGCGGATCGATCAGCTTGCGGCGTTCGGCGGCGTATTGTTTCGAGAGCAGGGTCTCTTCCGGGATCTTGCTGAATTTCGGATCGCCGTAATAGCGATCGCGGTCCGCGAAGGCCAGCTTCACCGCTTCCACCAGGGTGTGGAGGTAGGCCGGCGAATTGTGGCCCATGGCTTTGAGATCGTAGCCCTCCAGTAGATTCAGGGCTTCGATCATTACCGGGCCTTGGGTCCAGAAGCCGGGCTTGTAGACTTCGTATTCGTGGAAACTGGCGTGCTTCGGCTCGTCGATATCGGCGTGGAACTTCGCCAGATCGTCGTAGCGGATGAGGCCGCCGTTTTCCTCCGAGAACTTGGCCAGACGTTTGGCGAGGGCTCCCTTGTAGAAGTAGTCGCGCACCGCCTGGAGTTTCTTTGCGCGATTGCCACGGGTCCTTTTTTCGACGGTCACTAGTTCACGGTACGTTTTCGCCAATGACGGCATGCGCACAATTTCGCCGCGCTCAGGTATGGTCCCTTTGGGATAGAAAAAATCGCGTGAGGCGGGCCAATTGTCGAAGATCATTTTGTAGCCGCGTAGCATGCCGGCGAATTCCTCTGCGATGGGGAAACCTTCGGCATATTCGATGGCCGGCGCGGATACTTCGGCGAACGATTTAGTCCCGTATTTCTGGAGAGCGAGAATGAGACCGTCGAAGACGCCGGGCGTGATGGCCGCGCGAATTCCTTCCGATGGGATGGGCGCGATGTGGCCGGGATTTTCCCATCTTTCCGGTTGGCGACCTTTGTAATACTCGACGGTGGCCAGGCCCGGCGCCACCCCGATGCCGCTGATGGCGACGACAGGTTGACCGGCCATCTTGACCAGCAACGGCATTTCGCCGCCGATTCCAAAGCGCGACTGTTCCGTTACCGAGGCGGCCAGGACCGTCGCTACTCCGGCGTCCACGGCGTTACCTCCGGAGGTGACGATGCGGTATCCCGCTTCGACTTCCTGATTGTTCGCCGCGGCCACCATTTCGTGTGTCCCGCGGACGGCCGGGAACATAGTGTTGGGGCCGGCGTGCTGCGCCGCGAGCGGCAGCGCGAGAGATGCGATCAGTAAATATCGTTTCATCGGAGTGATACTGCATTTTCCAACATTCGGCGGTACTTTCGCAGGAGGTCGTATAAAACCACCCCTCCGGCAGTGGCTACGTTGAGCGAATGCTTGACGCCGAGCATGGGAATACGGACGTGCGTGTCGCAGAAATTCGAGAGCTCGGTGGTGACTCCTTCGAGCTCGTTGCCGAACACAACGCACACAGGGAAGCGCGGTACCCAATCGAAGAGATCGACCGAATGGACGCCGGTTTCGACCGCCACGAGTTCGTATTGGCGGTCGCGGAGCCGCTGTGCAATGGTTAGCGGATTCTCCTCGTGTTCCCATGGAACGGTTTCCTCCGCTCCGAGCGCGGTCTTTGAAATCTCCTTGCGCGGCGGCTTTCCGGTGATCCCGGCGAGGATGAGCTTCTCGATGGCGGTGGCGTCGGCGGTGCGAAAGAAAGCTCCGACATTGTGGAGACTGCGGAGGTTTTCCAGCACTACGGTCACAGGCAACCGCCCGACTCCCTCATAGGCGATTGCTCCGGTTGTGATCTGGTATGGAATTCGTTCTTCGGACAAAGGGGCCCGAGAGGATTATCTCCAACCACCGAGTTGAACATGTTCAACATTGTTCTTGACAGGCTTGTGAAGCTCCCTTACACTCTAATTTGAACATGTTCAACTCAAATCAATTCCGACAGGTTCCCTGGCGGGACCTCATCGGCCTCTCCAGGTTTGAGGTAGCGAAGGAACTTCTATTGCCGCTGCCGTGGCTGGCCGTTTCGCTGCTACTGGCATCGCGTGGACAATATCTGGCGGCGGTCCCGGTGTCTGTTTGGTTTTTCCTGGCGGGGTTGCGGCAGATTCACGATGCCTGCCATTACAATCTTGGTATTTCGAGAAGGGCGACCGAGTGGGTGCTGGGAGCGCTGAGCGTGATGATGCTTGGGTCTTCGCATGCGGTGCAGTTCAATCATTTGCGGCACCATGGGCATTGCATGAAGGAGGAAGACGTAGAGGCCAGGAGCGCTCGCATGGAATGGTGGCGGGCGATTCTGTGGGGGCCGATATTTCCGATCCTGACACATCGGACCGCGCTTCGTCTCGGACGGCCGCGAGAGCGCCGCTGGGTGCGGTGGGAACTGGCGGGCAACGTTTTATGGGTGGTTCTGGTGTTTGGGGTTCTTCGTTGGCCGGTTCTCGAGTATCACGCCGCAGCCATGGCGGTGGGGCACTGTTTTACTGCTTTTTTCGCAGTGTGGACTGTGCATCATGACACGGAAGACGCCCCTTATCCAGCGCGGACAATTCGCAATCGATTCAAGCGCATGATTGTTCTGAATATGTTTTTTCATGCCGAGCATCATCTGTTTCCGAAGGTTCCGACTTGTCATCTTCCGGAGTTGGCGCGGCGCTTGGATCGGACTTTGCCGGAATTGCGATTGAAGCGGGTGTATTAGAGCTTGATCGGGATTTGGTCTACTACTTCGATTCCATAGCCTTCCAGACCTACGATCTTTCGTGGGTGGTTTGTGAGGAGACGGATTTTATGAAGCCCTAGATCGGCGAGAATTTGCGCTCCGATTCCTGCTTCGTGTTGCAGACGGCGCTGGCTGTCGGGGCTTTGCGGATAGGTGGCGTCGCGGGTGTGCGGCATCAGCCTACCGGACTTGATTCTGAGGCCGGGTCCGCTTTGATGCAAATAGACGAGCACGCCGGCGCCTTCATGTGCGATCTGCGCCAGGGAACCGCGGACCATCTTCCGGCAGTCGCAATCGCAGGAACCGAAAATGTCGCCGTAGACGCAGTTGGCGTGAACTCGAACCAACGCCGGCTGCTTTTCGATATCGCCGATAGCCAGCGCCAAATGCGTTTCAGGGTTGATGGCGCTGGTGTAGGCGATGGTGCGAAATTCGCCGAACTCCGTCAGGATGGCTCCTTCGGCTTCACGCTTGATGAAGCGCTCGTGCTGGAGCCGGTAGCGAATGAGATCCGCTACGGAGATCATCTTCAGTCCGTGCAGTTCGCAAAAAAGCTTGAGCTCGGGCACTCGCGCCATGGTGCCGTCGGGGTTCATAATCTCGCAGATTACGCCTCCGGGACCGAGGCCGGCCAATCGGGCGAGGTCGACCGCGGCTTCGGTCTGTCCGGCACGGACGAGCACGCCGCCCTCTCTCGCACGCAACGGAAACACGTGACCGGGACGCGCCAGGTCGCTGGGCGCAGCATCCGGCTGCATCGCTACTTGAATGGTGCGCGCGCGATCGGCGGAAGAAATTCCGGTGGTCACACCGTCGCGGGCATCGATGGCTTCGCAGAAGGCAGTGCCGAATCGCGACGTGTTGCTCTGCGACATCAACGGTAAATCGAGCTGTTCGCATTTCTCCGGACTGAGCGCGAGGCAGATAAGCCCGCGACCGTGGGTGGCCATGAAGTTGATGGCTTCGGGCGTGACGAGATCGGCGGCGATGGTGAGATCGCCCTCGTTCTCGCGATCCTCGTCGTCGACGACGACAAGAATGCGTCCCGCGCGGAAGTCGTCTATGGCTTCCGAAATCGTTGCAAATGCCATGAAACCTTATTATCTCTTACGGAGTGCGGCGGGCAGCAGGGTAAAATGATGCCGTCGATGGAAGACGAGAAGCAAGAGCGCATACGATATTTCGGTTTTGCCGCGATCGTGGGTATTCTGTTGCTGCTCAACCTGGCGGGGATCTGGAAGACGATTCTCGGGATCGATACTGCGGCCATCCTGACGGTGCTGGCCGGCTACCGCATTTTCTACAACTCGATTTCTGCGCTGCTTGAGAAAGAGATTTCGGCGGATCTGGCGATTTGCGTGGCGGTGATCGCGGCGCTTTGTGTGGGTGAATATCTGGCCGCCGCCGAGGCCATGTTTATCATGCTGCTCGGCGAGGGACTGGAAGCTTACGCCGCGGGCAGGACTTCGGCTGCTATTGAACGCTTCGTAGAGCAGATGCCTCGAACCGCGCTGCTGCTGCGCGATGGCGAAGAGGTTGAGGTGGACGCGGCCACGCTGTTGCCGGACGATCGAATCGTTGTTCGGGCGGGTGAGCGGATTCCGGCGGATGGAGTGATCGAGCAGGGTTTCTCCGCCATTGATGAGAGCACGATCACGGGCGAATCGTTGCCCAGCGACAAGCAGGCGGGCGCGGAAGTTTACTCCGGTACTCTAAACGGTCAGAGTCTTCTTCGCGTTCGCGTTGTTCGCGCAGGTTCGGAGACGACATTATCGCGCGTGATCGCGCTGGTGGAGGAAGCCAAGGAGCAACGCGCTCCTGTGGAACGGCTGGCAGATCGTTATGCGCGTTATTTTCTTCCCGCGCTGTTAATCGCGGCCGCGCTCACGTTCTATTTCACTCGCGATTGGAGCCGCACTGTCGCGGTGCTGTTGGTGGCTTGTCCTTGTGCTTTAATTCTTGCGACGCCGACGGCGATGGTGGCGGCGATTGGTGGTCTGGCGCGGCGCGGGATTCTGGTGCGAGGCGGCACCGTGTTGCAACGGGCAGCCAAAGTGGACACGGTTGTTTTCGACAAGACCGGTACGGTTACTGAGGGCCGTTTCGAGATCGTGAGGATCGTCGCGTTGAAATCCAGCGAGGAGGATGTACTCCGACTGGCCGCGACAGCCGAGAGCGGCTCGGATCATGTGCTGGCCCGCGTGATTGTGGAAGAGGCACGGCGGCGTGGAGCGGATGGATGGTCGCCGGAGGATGCACGCGTGATTCCCGGGCGTGGCGTGGAGTGCCGCGTGGATGGCCGCATGATTCGCGCGGGAAACCAAGGCTTCCTCGCGGAGTACGGCATCGGAGAAACAGAAACGCTGGTGGCGGAGGCCGATCGACTGGGTGCAACCGCGGTGCTGGTTGCCGACGATGGAATGCTGGCCGGCGCGATCCTGCTGCGGGACCGGGTTCGACTTGGGATCAGAGAAGCCGTGGCCGAATTGCAGGAGCACGAAATCACTTACCAGGTGATGCTCACGGGCGACCGGCGCAGGGCTGCCGAGGTGATTGCCAAGGAAATCGGCATTCCGGCCGTTGAAGCGGAGTTGCTTCCCGAACAGAAACTCGATCGTGTGCGCCAACTGATATCGCAAGGGCGCTTCGTGGCGATGGTGGGCGATGGAATCAACGACGCTCCCGCGCTGGCTGCCGCGCACGTGGGGATTGCCGTCGCCGGAGCTAGCGACATCACGGCGGAAGCGGCTGATGTGGTGTACCTCGGCCATTCGCTGGAGAAACTTCCGAAACTGTTTGAAGTGAGCCGCGCGGCTGTCTCGACGGCTTGGCAGAACATACTTTTGTTCGCGGGTGTGGTGAATGTGCTGGCGGTTGGGGCGGCGGCGACGGGAGTGATCGGGCCGCTGGGCGCTGCCTTCACGCATCAGCTTTCGTCCTTTTTCGTGATGCTCAATTCGCTGCGCCTGCTACGCGTGGAGCGCACCCCGGGTAAGCCCGCGATCGGGACACGGCTGCTCGAGCGGACTCAGCTTCCGCAAGCGTGGGAGCGGCTTCGCCACGTGGCTGGCGTAATCGATTTCCGTGAGACGTTTGTCACGCTCTACTCGCGGCGCAAGGAGTACGCGCGACCGGCGCTGTACCTCGTGGCGGCTCTGATTGTGCTCAGCGGCTTCTACATCATCAGGCCCGACGAGGTCGGAATAGTGCAACGCTTCGGAAAGAAGCTTGCCGCGGATGAACCGGGATTGCACTATAAACTGCCTTGGCCCATCGATCAGTTAAATCGAGTGCAAGCGCGCCGCGTTCGGGTGATTGAGGTCGGCTTCCGGTCGAACGCAAGCGCGCCGGATATGGAGCCTGTCTCTTATGAATGGAATGCGCAACATCGCACGGGCCGGTTTCAGAGCAAACCGGAAGAGGCGCTGATGCTCGCAGGTGATCAGAACATGATGGAAGTGACGGCGACCGTTCATTACCGGCTGTCACGTCCGGACGATTTTCTGTTCCGGCAGTTGGATGGCGAGTCGACGGTGCGCACGGCGACTGAATCGGTATTGCAGAGCGTGGTGACTACAACGCCTCTCGACACGCTGCTGACCACGGGGCGTCAGGGCATGGAGCAGCGCGTGAAGGATCTGCTGCAGCAGCGGGTGGATCGTTATGCGGCCGGCGTCGAGGTTCTGCATGTGAAACTGCTCGACGTGCATCCGTCGGTGGAGGTGGTGGAAGCGTTCCGCGATGTTTCGGGTGCCTTTGAAGAGAAGAACCGGCTGATCAATGAGGCGGAGGGGTATCGGAATGAGCAGGTGGCCGTGGCGCGTGGGAATGCCGAAGCCCGATTGGAGACGGCGAAGGGATATTCCATCGGCCGGGTGAATCGGGCCGACGGCGATGCCGGAAGGTTTCGTCTTTTTGAGGACGCTTACCGGACGGGCACAGGCGTGAATGATCTTCGTCTGTATCTGGAAACCATGGAAGAGATTCTACCGGGCAAGAAGAAAATGATTATCGACTCCAGCAAGGGCCACCGGCAGTTATTGCTTCTGGATAACGGCGTAGAGCTTTCGCCTGCGAGTCCGGCGATCTTGACGCCGCGCCCGCGGTCTTTAGAGGAGCAATAAATGTACCGGCGTCATCGAAAACTTGTTCTCGCAGTGGCCGCGTTATTGTTCCTCTGGCTTACATTCTTTACGATCCGCGAAACGGATTTTGTGTTGATCACACAGTTTGGCAGGCCGCTCTACACGGTTTCGGATGCGGGACTCCACATGAAGTGGTTCTGGCAGAACTCCACGTACTTCGATCGGCGGTTGCGGATGTACAATCCACGGCCATCAGAATTCCTGACGCGGGATAAAAAGAATCTCGTGATAGAGAGCTACGTTGCGTGGCGCATTCAGGACCCGAAGCGGTTTGTAGAAACGGTGGGCGATCCCATCGCGGCCGAGATGCGGTTGCACGATATTGTATGGTCGGGCCTGGCAGCGGCGCTTGGTACGCACGACTTCGACGCGATTATCTCGCCAGCGGCCGAGACGGTGAAGGCGCAGCAGATGCTCGATAGTCTTTCCGCGGCGACGGACCGCGCGGCGCTGGCACAGTATGGCATTCAAGTGGTGGATGTGCGGATCAAACGGTTGAATCTTCCGGAACAGAACAAGCAGAGCGTCTACGCGCGTATGCGGGCCGAGCGCGAACGCATCGCGCGCCAATACAGGGCGGAGGGCGAGGAGCAGGCGCTTCGGATTCGCGCGGATGCCGACCGTCAGAAGGAAGAGATTCTCTCTGTGGCGTACAAGCAGGCGGAGAAAACGAAAGGTGAAGGGGACGCCGAGGCGACGCGCACATACAGCGCGGCCTATTCGAAGAACCCACGTTTTTATAAACTGATTCGCACGCTGGAATCCTACAAGAAGATTTTCGATGACAAGACAACGGCGATTCTCAGCTCCGATTCCGAACTATTGAAGATTTTCATGCGGGGGGAGACGGGGCAGTGAGGCAGCGCATCGCGATTGGCGCCGGAATTTTGTGGCTGCTCAGTGCGATCTATATTGTCCCGACGGATGCGCAGGCTGTGGTGACGCGGTTTGGCCGGGTTGTAGAGCCGCGCATGATGCCGGGAATTCACCTTTCGCTGCCCTGGCCTTTGGACCGGGTGAGCCGCTTGAAGGTTCAGCAGCAACAGCGCCTGGTGATCGGCGGCGATGCTTCCGATAGCGTGCTTGGCCGCACGCAACCTCTGCAGACGCAATTTCTGACAGGGGATCAAAACGTCATCAATCTTCGCGTGGTGGTGCAATACTATGTCGGCGTGCCCTCGGATTATTTGTTCCAGCAGGAGAACGTGACGCGCACGATTGCGGGGGCGGTGGAGTCGGAGTTGGCGCGGCGTGTTGCCCGGCGCGATGTGGACAGCGTGCTGACTACGGAGAAGGCGGCGATTCAGGAAGAGGTGCGCGCGGCTGCGCAGAAGGTCCTCAACGAGTATCGTGCGGGAGCGCTGTTGTCGTCGGTGAATATTGAATTGGCCGCGCCACCACCGGAAGCTGCCGATGCGTTCCGCGACGTGGCGAGTGCGCGGGCCGATTCCTCGCGAATCGTGAATGAGGCACAGGGATATTCGAACGATGTTTTGCCGAAGGCGCGCGGCGCGGCGCAGCAGTTGATTGAAGCGTCGGAGGCTTACAAGCAGCGGAAGATCAATGAAGCGCAGGGCGACGCTTCGCGGTTCACAGAAGTGGCCGCCGAGTACGCGAAGGCTTCGGATGTGAACGGCCGGCGGCTTTATGCGGAGGCGATGGAACAGATTCTTCCGAAGATCAAGAAGCTGATTGTTGAGAAGAACGGGAATCTCGACCTTACGATCATCCGCAAAGAAGACAAGTGACCAAGGAACGCAAAGCGCAGGCGATTACGGTGCTGGTGCTGGCCGGCGGCCTTGGTGCGGCTTTATATCGTAAGGGAACTTTTGACAGGATGAGTTTGCCCGCTGCGATCTCTTCGCAGCAGAGGTTCGAGCTGACGCCGCAGGACACGATCTATACCATGCTCGATGCGGCGCGCGAGGGCAACGTGGAGAAGTTTCTGGGTGCGTACAGCGGCGATTTGCAGAGTTCGCTCCGGCGGTCGGTGACTCCGCAGTATTTGAAGGATATGAATTCGCCGATCAAGGGTGTGGCGCTGAACGATCCGGCTCCGATTAGTGAGCGTGAGGTGAAGGTGCGGGTGGAGTATGTGTTTCAGGACCGGAATGAGGCTCAGATTTTTTATCTGGAGGAGGCTCGAGGGGATTGGAAGATTACGCGGGTGGAGAATTCCGAACGGGTGAAAACGCTGGTTCCTTATGGGACTCCGGTGCAGTAGATCAGTTATCGTGGGGCTTACCTAGCAGGGAGAGAAGGCAGGCTTGGGCCTGCGGCTCGTTTCGGATCGCGTGCCAACTTTGAAAAGCTTCTGTAATAGAGTCGATTTGGGAAAGGACGTCGGAGCGGTCCAGACTATTGCGTTGTCGTAATCCGGGGTGTGGCGTTGCAGCTGAGCGTCAATGAACGTCTCTGCGACCGTGTGCAAATGACGAGCCGAAGTGAGTTCGGATCCAAGTGCTGGATTCGTGTTGAAAAAAACATTGAGCTTGGTGCGTTGCTTGTCCGACGCGGATTTCATCTTGCCGTGCTCAAACAATCTAGCAAAGGTGGATCGTTGACCAGCAGTTTTCCATTGAGAGTCGCATCTGATATCAAGAGATGAAATAGCGCGTAGTAGGCGGTGGAAACGGCGCGCCGGAAGCTGGCCTGCCTAGGCCGTGTCCTTTCACGAGTTGCAAGATGCCGGGCCTGCTCAAGCAGGTGGGCAGGAAAGGACATCGACTATGCCCACTTGGGGTCTTTAAGATCGGATTGCTCGGCGAGAGTCCGGAAATTGAAATAGGCGTAAAGCCCAAGATCGTCAGGTCTGACTTCCTCGCGGATTATGGCCTTAACGCCCTGCGCGATGTCTCCTAAACGCTTTTTTCGAGGAGCGTCGCCGGAGAGTACCATCCGGAAAAAAACGGAGGGATCGCCGGTCCAGTCCTCATCCAGGCTATAGCGTATGCGCACTACATCCGGGGCCAAAGCCCGCACGGCTCTCCGGACGCCGGGCTCGATTTGAGCCTCGGTCACGAATACTCTTGGAACAACCGGCACAACTCATTATCGCTTACTGTCAGAGACGCAAAAAGCCCGGCCTTGCGACCGGGCTTTTCTTCACGCTCAACTTTAAAGGCGCACTCGATGCCACCAGCCGTCGTTAGACCGGCTGGGCGGTTTGGGCCTTGTGCAGAATCTCCATGATCTGGTCCTTCAGGTGGAGTTTCTTCTTCTTAAGGCGAACCTCTTCTAATTCGTCCTCCGGGGTGGGTGCGTGCTTCGCCTCAAGGGCCGCGACCTTTTGGTCATATGAGGCATGTTTCTCACAGAGCGCCCGGAAAGTTTCATCGGTTGCCATCAAGTGCGCCTTCAATTCTTCTAGCGCGATGTTCTCCATGCGGACTTCTCCTTTTACATGAGTACTTCGTTCATCCGAGTCGATTCAAAAACCCCTTTTTGGGGCTCGACACTTCAGACCTTAACACGTTTTAATCTTTGTGACAACCGCATAACGATCGCGGTTTCGTCAGGTTCGGTATAGTACTTTTCTCTTCGGCCAATTTCGACAAAACCGAGCTTTTGGTACAATTTTTGTGCATCGAAATTCGACTCCCGAACCTCCAGCAATACGTTTGGAGAATCGATGTTTCCAATCAAACGCGTGGCCACGCCCGACCGCCGGTGATGCGGATCGACGGCGATGTTCAACAACTCCATTTCTTCTTCATCGAGGGAGCGATGGACGGCAAATCCGACGATCGCGCTATCTTTCTCGGCTACCCAGAGGTGATATGTGAGATAGGCCTCGGGCTCCCAGTGGGACGCCTTGTCAGCGGTGGCTTGGATACGGGCTACTTCGGCCAAGTCGGATTCCCTGCCGGGCCGTAGGATAAGTCCCGATGAGTCGAGCAATTCGTTCCAGAGCTGCTTCTGTACGAGTCCAATCTGTTTCCAATTGAAGTGCTGCAGCGCATGGCGGCGTGCGGCTGTGGCGATGCGCTTGCGAAGCGTGTAATCCGTGAGCAGGGTTTCGATTCCCGCGGCAAACTCTTGCGCCGAGTCGGCGATCCAAACGGACTCGCCGTGGACGAGGCCGAGTCCGGCGCAACCGGACGTTGTGGAAACGACGGCGCGCTCCATGGCCATTGCCTCGAGTACCTTTAGATTGGTCCCGGCTGAGACTTTCGTGGGCACGACGACCAGACTGCAGTGCGCATAAAGAGGCACCACGTCACGTACGAAACCCAACAGTTCGATTCGTTCGTCCGTGTAGGGTGCGGCCGAGGTATTCCCCTTCCAATACACGTCCGGATCGGGACCGGCGACAGCAGTGAACTTCAGTTGGGGAATCCGCGATCGAAGGCACGGCCAGACTTCTTCGGTGAAGAATTTGTAGGCAACGATATTGGGAAAATGGCGGAAAGAACCGACGAACAACAGGCGCGGTTCCGGGCCCTCCGGCTGTGGCTGGAAACGATTGAGATCGACACCGTTTGGAATCACTCGCACGTGCGCAGCTCCGATCATTTTGCGATCTTTTTCCGACATCACGACGACCCGGCGCGCATCGGCAATCGCCTTATTCTCATAGCGGCGCCATCGCCACCAGTTCCACCAGGAACTTAACGTGTGCTCGCGCTGGTGGATCTGGCGATAGAGATCCTGCGTGATGTCATGTTCCACCAACACGTCTCCGCCATAGGAGGCCATTTGCGTGTATTCCACTTGCAGCAGCCGGGCCGGATGTTCCAGAAGGAGGCGCTTCATAAGAGGGACTCGAAACTCGGCGACCTCCGGGGGAACCAGACTGGACCAGCGCGGCTCCCGATACCGGGGAACGGGCAGCGTGATTACTTTGGCGCAAAGGGCGAGAACGGGTGCGAGGTCTGCGGGTTCGATTCGCTCGGCGAACGAGAAGTAGATGATGTCGAAATCGCGTGCGGCTTCGCGCAGGATGTGAAAAATACGGACCGCGCCGCCGTGGCTGAGCGGGTACGGAAAATATGGCGAGAGAATCGCGACGGACTCACGCGCCGGCGAAAGCGGCCTGCCTTCATGAACCTCATACGTGGTGGGCCAGACGGAACGGTCGCGCTTCCAGGGGACCAGCCAGCTTGGGCGGAGAAAGATTCGATCGAGAGGCACTCCGTGTAGGAATAGCCAGGAGGCAATCCAGGTGTTCAGACGGAGGTGATGTCGCTCGAGCCGTTCGTTGTAGGCGAGAATTCGATGCGGTGCGCGGCGCCATGCGGCACGGCGGAGGGGTTGGTAGCGAGGCACGCGCGAATAGAGGACCGGGGCGAGTCCGATTCGCTTGGGGCGCAGTGGTCCCGGAAGTTCGCTGAGCCGGATGGCGGTAACACCGGGGACATGGAGAGGTTCGTCGTCCAGTGTGACTGCGTAATGCTCCCGATCGGGCACCAGACGGCGGATCTCGTCCAGCATTCCAAGCGCAAGGTCGCGCGGGCCAGATAGAAACGTTACGACGACTGCCTCAGGATCTTTACCCAGCAATCGGAATACAAGATGTTTTAGGCTCACAAGCGCCGAAGAGATAGTTTTAACACGGCCACCGATAGCAACGGGAGCGCGGCGACCCCGAGGCAGACGGCAGGCCAGCCAAACACGGTACACCAGCGGCCAATGACGGGCGAGAGGAATGCCTGCATCAGACCAAAGGCTGCGGTTAATGCGGAAATGCAGAATGCAGCGTGTTCCTTGCCAAACAGATCAATGGGTATGGTGTAGTAGTTGACGCTCAACGCCGTGGTGGCGAAGAGGCTAAGGCAAATGACAGCCGTGGCCAGCGCGGGTGTGGGCATCAGGGGCGCGAGCGCCGTGGGCAACACTGCGACCGAGGCGATGAAGGCGATGCGGACGCGCGCCTGGAGCGGCTCGAGTCCGTTGCGGATGAAGTGGCGGGCGAGCCAACCGCCGGCGAGGCCTCCGAGTGTGGCGAAAATCGGCGGTAGCCACACATAGTGCAGGTTCGCCTCGGTCTGCGAGATTTTGTATACGTCGACGAGGAAGAGGGTCGACCAACTGAACCACAAGCTATAGATCGTCATAGCGAGAATGTTCGCGGCGATCAGTCCGTGAAACCGGCGGTCGCGCAGGATGATCGCGGTCAGTGGAGTGCGTTTCGAGGCCGCGGGCCGGTCTTGCGCGGGCCTTCTGGCGACTACGAGCCACATTGGAATCCACACCAGGCCTAAAGCGCCCGAGAACACAAACGGCAACTGCCAACCCCCGCGCGGCTGCAGCAATGTAACCAATAACGGCGCGATCATCGTTCCGACGGTGAGGCCGACTTGGCTGAGAGCGCTGCCAAGTGCCTGATCTTTCGGATCGAGGTAAACGGCCCCGCCCTTACCTGCCGCCGGGATGCCGCCCGCTTCCGCGAATCCGAGCGCGGCGCGGCACAGCAGGAGTCCGGCGAAGGTGGAGACAAATGCCGTGCTCATTCCTGCCAGCGACCATAGACCGACAATCACAGCGGCGCCGATGGTGAGCCCCACGCGATCGATGAACAGACCCATGAGAGGCGCGCTGAACGCATAGACGATGGAAAACGCAGAGAGTAAATAGCCGAAATCTTCTTTGGTAAGCGCGAACTGCACGAGCAGTGTAGGCGCCATCGCGGAGAGCACCATGCGGTCCAGGTAATTTAACGCGGAAGATGCATACAGGACGCACACCGCCGTCCAGCGCCGTTCAGTGGCGGCAACCATCAATGAAATTCGATGGTCTTCACTTCTCTCTTGTCGGTGTGTTCAATCACCACACGCCGGGGCGGATTCTGAGGGCCGCAATCGAGCGACAAATTTCCACTCTTGCCGATGATCAAGTTTTTGGGATCATTCACCATGAACGTTACTTTTTTGCCGTCGGCCGTGTCGATGTAGAGTTTGGCTTTCAGTCCCTGACAATCGACTCGCGTCAACATGCCGGAGGTTTTCGGGAGTTCGGGGCCTTCCTTGTAATAGTCGAGCTTTTCATTGGGATCGCGCGGCGCTTGTCCGGCATTGGCTTTCGCTTCGAACGCACGGATATCACGCAGCGCGCGGTTTTGCAGGTCCTTCAGATCGTCGGCCTGTTTACGTTTGTCGTCGTCCTTGGCCTTTTTTGTGGCATCCAGCCGGCGGTTGTCTTCAGCGATTCGCTGCTGGTGCATTTTGTCGCGCTCTTGTGGAGTCGCAGCGGCGCGCTCGGCGTCGCCCCAACTTTTGCCGGCGTCTACGTACAGATCAGCGTCCTCCTGCGCCTCGGCCAGCAAGCGCCAGACAGAAGACTCCCGAGGCGCCAGTTGCGCCGCAGTCTTCAGCAATTGCACTCGCTGAAGCGGAAATGCTTCATGTTCCGCGAGCACGATGTTCGGTTCCGCCCAACGGGGATTTAGCTCGGCTGCTTTGGCCAGTTCGGCCTTCCTGGCGAGCGCATCCCGGTCTTGACGCCCGAATTCCAACCATGCGCGGGCGCTCTCAGACCCCGCTTTAATTGCGGCTTCGTAGTCTCCTAATCCCTCGAACGCCTCGGGTTTCGGTTTTAGTTTTTCATAGGCTGCCTTGGCTCCTGGATCGCCATGCGCGGCGAGCACATCGGCCTCCGCGATGGCAACGAGATTGGCGTCGGCCGGTTTTGCAATCAACTCGCGCCGCGGATCCAGAGGTTCTCCGGAGAGGCGTGTTGTCTCGTAATTGCCGGCCAGAATGTATTGATCCAATTCCTGTTCAATTTGCGAACGGGATTTCTCGAATGCATTCCGGTAAGCTGCGTCCTCGTCTACACCCCGCTGCAGATTATAGATGAGCACCCGCAAACGGCCGCGGTAGGCGTCCTTCACAGAGAGCATGTGGACACGGGACCAGTCACGGTCCTTCTGCGCCGGTGTGGCGCCTAGTGTGACCTTGGGACCGTCCACTTCCAGTATGGAGAAAAGCTCGATGATTCCGTTTTCGATTGCGGCGGGCATGCGGCCGGCGTTCGATTCGAGGAAAATGCGTGCCAGGTCTTCGCGAGTCTGCAGACCCAGCTCGGTGATGCTGGCGACGTAGTGATCGCGCGCGAGCTTCACGGTTGGGTCGACGACGGCCTGCTTGCCAGGCTTGTACAGAACGATTCGGATGGGCCACAAAGACTGGGCATCCGGTTTACCTAATGTCTGTCCGAGTGTGAACCGGAGCTGCTCCATTTGATTGAAAGCCAGGCGTCCGGCCTTCTCCCCGGCGTTGGTCACGATGGTGATGGACCCCTTCTCTAGAGAGATCCAACGGTCGTCGGCTGCCAAGGCGGCAGCGGCGCACAAGAGAGTCAGGGCGCTATTTCGTAACAACAAAGTGATCGACTTCATTTCCGTTCTCCGCGAGCTGGCGTGCGGTTAGCTTCTTGCCGTCCACGTCGACGACGGTGAGCGAATGCGTGCTCGACGTGAATTTCATCGTGAATGTCTGCCAAGTTTCCGGCTGCTTTTCCTGATTCGTGTCGTAAAGCCCTGCGCCGCCTCCACCAGTCACAAGATAGATGACGCCGTTTGGCTTCGTTTTGTTTTTGCCGTCGTATGTTTTGTCCAGCGTCCACGTGCCGTCATGGTCATATTTGAGGGGATATGTGCGCTGGTAGTTGTGGACATGGCCGGCCAGCACCAAGTCTACTCCGTACTTTTCGAACAGGGGTGAAAGGCCGCGCATCCATTGATCCTTGAAATGCGCCTTGGATGAATTGAACCCTGGGTGATGGAAACCAACGATGCGCCAAGTGGCTCCCTGTGCACTCTTCAGGTCGTTCTCGACCCATTCGCGCAGCTTTGCGTCGTTCCAATCGACATACGCATTGGAGTCGAGCACAAGCCAATGGGCGTTGCCGTAATCGAAGGAGAAATTGGCCATGCGGGGATACTTGTCTCCAGCCGATTGGATTTCGTCGCCTTTCAGCACGGGTGTATTCGCGGCGCCCGGAGTAGTAAGCGGACCATTCAGCGGCTGGCTCCAATAGTAGAAGTAGGCGAAGCGGTCCGAATGGCCCGGGATAATGGCGGGTGGCGCCAAATCGTGATTTCCACCGGCGGCGATGAACGGAATGGATCGCAGCAGAGGCGCGCCGTCGAATGCCGATGCTTTCTCGGCGTTGTATATGGGGAAATATTTCTTGCGGTATTCCGAGATTCGGCCGGCGGAATAGACGATATCGCCGGCGATGAAAACGAAATCGGGTTTGGCCAGAGAGGTTTGATAGGCGACAGCGCGCTCATTCGGCGTATCCGCGCCGCAGTCGCCGAATGCGACAAACCGGTAGGGCTGATTGGCGGAGTGGCGCGCGCGGGCTTTGGCGTCGAAGACCTGCTTGCCGGAGTTCATGACGCGGTATTCGAATTCGCTGCCAGGAGCCAATCCGGTGAGCTTGATGGCGTATACACGATGCGGCTCGACGCCACCCACTACGATATGCCGGTATGTAGGTTCACCCATTTTCGTCCAATTGCCTTCGACGGTGGGGCGAACTTCCACTGACCACGCACTATCTTGATCCTCCGTTTGCCAGAGCAGAGAAAGCTCGTCGGCGCGCGATGCGTTGTCGCCGAGTTGCAGATATGGGTCTTCGAGGAAATATTGTGACGCGGCCCAGACTGGGAGCAGACTGAGCAAGCCGGCTAGAAGTGCGTTCTTCATCGGATGCCTCTATGATGACGCATTTTGATGTTACGATTTGGCTTGACAAGATATAGCAGATTGCTATATCGTTATAGCAGATTGTGATATGCAGTTAGGTGAAAAAATCCGGTACCTCCGCGAGGTGGAGGGCGTGCTGCGCGGCCTGGGGCGGGAGATGACGCAACTTCAGGTGATCCAAGCATTGAAAAAGGAACAGGGGCGTGCCATCAGCCAGGCGTATCTTTCGCAGATTGAGAGTGGCGCGAGACCGCATCTGACGGATGCGACCAGGATGTTGCTGGCCAGGTTCTTCAAGGTGCATCCGGGCTACCTGGTGAACGATCCGGAAGGGTATTACACGGAGCTGATGTCGGACGTGCGCGCCAAAGAGGACACGCTGGATCTCTGGCTGATTAACGGGTCGGAACGATTCCAGCGCGATCCGGCGGTGAGCAAAGCGCTGTTGAGTGTGGCGAAGCATGAGGATTCGCGGCGGTGCCTGGTTCTGCTTGATTCAATTCTGGAAGTACCCGGTTTAGCCGACCGGCTCTTACATGTGCTGCGGCCGGTGGCGGCCGGAGAGAAGGATGGTGACAGTCAATGACATGGGCTGGTTTTTTTCTGTGTTGTTTCGTGGTTGGTTCGGTCTTTAGCATCGTATCGTTCCTGGCGGGGCACATGCACGTGCATCTCCACGTCGGTCATCACGGCGCAGGACACGTTCATGGGGGGCACGGTGGGCGAGGCGGCGTATCGCCGTTCAATCCGAGTACGATTGCGGCGTTTCTAGTTTGGTTTGGAGCCGCCGGCTATCTGGCAATGGCTTACTACGGGACTTGGTTTGGTGTCGCTCTGGGAGTGGCAACGGTGAGCGGCGTGATTGGCGGCTCTATCATTTTCTGGTTCCTGGCAAAGTTTCTGCTGGGACATTCGAAGGAACTGGACCCGGCAGACTACGAAATGGTCGGCGTGCTTGGATCGGTGAGCGGCGCCATTCGAGAAAAGGGAACCGGGGAAATCCTTTACTCGCGGGATGGCGCCCGGCGAGCGGCGGTAGCGCGTAGCGAGGAAGGCCGGGCGATTCCCCGGGGAACTGAAGTGATTGTGACGCGATATGAGCACGGGATCGCGTATGTGAAGCGTTGGGATGAGATGGCGTAGGTGACGATGCGGCACTCGCCGCATGGAGACAGGAGAGGAAAGGTTTATGTCGAATTCAATAGTGGGTATTGCGGTGTTCGCGGGCATTGCAATCCTCGTAATCATGATGATTATGGCGGGCCTGGCAAATTTGTACCGGAAAGCAGGTCCGCACGAAGCGTTAGTAGTTTACGGCATGGGCGGCACGCGAATTATCAAGGGTCATGGCGCGATGATCATGCCGGTGATCCAGACCTGCCGGCTGCTGTCGCTGGAACTGATGTCGTTCGATGTCGCGCCGGATAAAGATCTCTATACGCGGCAGGGCGTAGCGGTCAACGTGGAAGCGGTTGCGCAGATCAAAGTGAAGTCCGACCCGGAATCGATCCAGACCGCCGCCGAGCAATTTCTCACAAAAACTCCGGCGGAGCGCGAAGGTTTGATTCGCCTGGTGATGGAAGGACATTTGCGCGGCATTATCGGCCAACTCACGGTGGAAGAGATTGTGAAGGAACCGGAGATGGTGGCCGACCGTATGCGTTCTACCAGCACGAACGATATGGCGAAGATGGGGCTCGAAGTGATCTCGTTCACTATCAAAGAAGTTCGCGACAAGAACGAGTACATCGCCAATATGGGACGTCCGGATATCGCAAAAGTGAAGCGTGACGCGGACGTAGCTGCCGCGGAAGCCGAGCGCGATACAGCCATCAAACGCGCAGAAGCGATGCGTGCGTCCGCAGTTGCCAGGGCTCAAGCAGATCAGGAGCGCGTATTCGCCGAGACCGCTTCGCTCTCGGCTCAAGCGGAGTCGCAACGCGATCTGGAAGTGAAGAAAGCGCTGTACCTCGAAACAGTCAAGAAGCAGCAGGCCCAGGCGGACAAGATTTACGAAATCCAAACAAACGTGATGCAGCAGCAAGTGATCGCCGAGGCGGTGAAGATCCGGCAGATCGAGAAGGAAGCGGAAGTGAAAGTCCAGGATGCGGAAATCCAACGCCGCGAGCGGGAATTGATCGCCACGATCTTGAGGCCGGCGGAAGTCGAACGCAAACGCATCGAGACGCTGGCCGAAGCCGAGAAACAACGCATCACGGTGGAAGCCGAGGGCCGTTCGGCAGCGATTAGAACGCAGGGCGAAGCGGAAGCCGAGATCATCTTCAAGAAAGGTGAAGCGGAAGCCAAGGCGATGAACGTGAAAGCCGAGGCTTACCAGGAGTGGAATCAATCGGCGGTGATCGACAAGCTGATCACGAACATGCCGGAGGTGGTGAAAGCGCTGGCGATGCCGCTGTCGCAGATCGACAAAATTACCATCGTTTCCACTGGCAACGGCACGGACGCGGGCATTAACAAACTGACTGGAGACATTGCCGCGATGGCAGCACAGGTACCGGCTTTGTTCGAAACGCTTTCCGGCATGAAGATGTCGGAACTGCTCGGGAAGGTGCGGGGGATTGGTGATAAGACGCCGAGATTGGATGATAAGTGAGGTAATGACATGGCACTTCTAGAAAGAGTATCGACGCTGGTTCGGGCGAATCTCAATGATTTGATCGATAAGGCGGAGAATCCGGAAAAGATGATCAAACAGGTGATTCTCGATATGCAGAATCAACTGATGCAAGTGAAAACGCAAGTCGCGATCGCGATCGCCGACGAGCACATGTTGGCCAAGAAACAGAAGGAAAACGAAGCCGCGTCGGCCGAGTGGCATCGCAAGGCGGAGCTGGCGGTCGAAAAGAATCAGGAGGACCTGGCGCGGCCGGCGCTCGAGCGGTCGCTCAGCTATAAGCAGATGTCGGACGCATTCGTACAGCAATTGGAGGATCAGCGCCAGCAGGTGGAAAATCTGAAGTCGGCGCTCAACAAACTGGAGACGAAGCTTCATGAGGCGCAGACGAAAAGCGACGTACTCATCGCTCAGCACCGGCGCGCGAGGGCGCTGGGGACGGCGACCGATGCCCGGGTGAAGATGGGCGGGCCGTCTCATGCAGCAACGTTCGACCGAATGAGGGACAAAGTGCATCGCGCCGAAGCAATCAGCGGAGCCAAGGCTCAACTGGCCGAGGACAACGTACATGAGCGGCTGGCGGCGCTCGATCGCGACGGGCAGATCGATGAACTGCTGGCGGAGATCAAGGCTAAAAAGGGGAAGTAGAGGCTACGAGTGAGCCCGAGTTCACTCCATGGCTCGAAGTCCCAGGAGTGTGCAGTCGTCCGATTGCTCACCTTGCTCGAACGCTTGCGCGGCCCGCATGGCGTTGTCGATCATTACTTCTAAGGGCAGATGGCGGGTGGCGAGCGCGACCGAGAGCAGCCTCTCTTCACCGAAATCGTCACCGGCGCCGATTCCCGCTTCGGTGATGCCGTCCGAATAGGCCAGAAGTGTGTCTCCGGGCGCGATGGCGATTTCGGCGGCCGAACCTTTCCACTTGGGAAACAGGCCGAGTACCGTTGCTGTTGCGCTGAGACGCTCGACGGCGCCGTCCGCTCGAACTAACAGCGGCGGA
>Ga0105237_10002272_pt1 | contig 23899 bp, 15 predicted proteins | sample KBSC24metaG_FD_81520 | JGI IMG/M metagenome (GOLD analysis project Ga0105237, IMG submission 81520) | Corn rhizosphere microbial communities from Kellogg Biological Station, Michigan, USA - KBS C2-4 metaG | ecosystem: Host-associated > Plants > Roots > Rhizosphere > Soil | place: Michigan, USA...
CAGCCGAACGATCTCGATCTGAACGACATCGTCACCAACATCACCAGCATGCTCCAGCGCATCCTCGGCGAGGACGTCCAGATACAATTCAAGCTGGCTTCATCACCTCTGGCCGTCCACGCCGACGCGGGCATGATGGATCAAATTCTTCTCAATCTGACCGTCAACGCCCGGGACGCCATGCCCACCGGCGGGCAGCTCCTCATTGAAACCTCCACGGTGGAATTTGATAAAGTCACCGCCGCCCAATCTCCGCAGGCGCGGCCCGGATCATTCGTCTGCCTGAGCGTCGCTGATACCGGGTGCGGCATTCCGTCGGAAATTCTTCCGCGAATCTTTGAACCCTTCTTCACCACGAAAGACATCGGCAAAGGCACCGGTCTCGGCCTCGCCACCATCTTCGGCATCGCCCAGCAACACCAGGGATGGGTCAACGTTTATAGCAAGGTGGGCCAGGGAACGACTTTTCGAATCTACCTGCCTCGACTGCCTGGGCTCTCCGCCGTAAAACCCGCTTCCTCTCCTCTAGCCTCTGTTCACGGCGGCAATGAAACAATCCTGCTGGTCGAAGACGACCCCTTCGTCCGCTCCTCGGTGCGAAACGCCTTGGACAGCCTCGGCTATCATGTGCTGGAAGCAACCTCCGGCGATGAAGCCCTGACTCTCTGGAAACAGCATCGTCATGACATCCGCCTCTTGCTGACCGATCTGGTCCTTCCCGGCGGAATGACCGGGCGAAACGTGGCCGAACAACTTTTGCAACATGCCCCCAGATTAAAAGTCATCTACTCCAGCGGCTACAGCGCGGAGATTACCAGCAGGCATATTCACCTGGAAGAAGGCGTCAATTTCCTGCCCAAGCCTTTCGAAGCCAGCAAGCTTGCTCAAATCATCCGAAATTCCCTGGATAAGAAATGATCCCGGTTAAGCTCAAGCTTATATTATTGTAATTGCGACTAATATTCCCATCATCCCTCCCACAAGAGATATGGTGATTATTAAACCAAGCATCGGAAGCGCGCGGACAACTGGATGGTTATTGCTGCTCGCGCTTGCGCTTTTCCCACTGGCGCAGGCCGAGGCCAAGACGGTGACCATTGGAACGGGCAGCGGAACGCTCTCGGTGACGTCGATGAGCAGCCTCAGCCTCGTGCCGGGAGATACGATTGCCATCACCTCGGGCACCTATAACGGCGCCACCTTCATCCATCTCAACAATGTCACGATCGTCCCGAAAACCGGAGGAGTCACCTTTCACGGTCCCGTCGGCATCGGCGATGATGTTTCCGTCGTCTTCGACGGCACCGTTCTCCCAGGCGTGATGTACGGATACACCTTTTCCGGCGCCGTCAGCGCCGCTTTCGCCTCCGTGGTTTTCGGCAACACGGTGAATTGCACCATCAAGGGAGTGCAGGCGATCAATACAGGCGGTTGCGTGCTCGATGGCTCCGGCGAACAGATCACCTACACCGGCACGCCCGCTTCCTGCATCTACTACAATATGACGCTGGACACCATCAAGGAGACCGGCACCGCCAGCATCTATTCGGGAACGTGGGCCGCCAATTCGATCTACCACAACGTTAACATCGGCATGACGTTGAAGAACATCGTCTGCCTCAACGACGGCTCGGGTCCCACCGCCAAGGTCGTCAGCTATTCCCTCTACAACATGGTGGCGGACAACTGGATCATCACCGGGCCGACAATCGGCAATACCGGCGACGGAGGCATCTTCAACGTCATCGGGAACTGCACCCTGAAAAACATCTACCGCAACGGCGCCTGGGGCTGGCTGCTGCGCGTCTTCAATTGCAGCCTGAATATGCCTTCCACTACTTACGTCTATAACTGCGTCGACATCGGCAACACCGCTTATGGATCGATCGACACCCGGGTCAACAGCACCGACATCCTCGCCGCCACGACCATCCCCATCGTGGGCAACGACATCAAGGTCTACAACGTCACCGCCGGTAATCACCTGAACGGGACCGGCTACCGTTCCAACCTGCTCATCGACTACGACAACTCGGACCACGTCACCCCCACTCCCCACGTCTACGAGACCGACATCATCAACTGCTTCACCTTCAACAACGCGAATCCCGCAGGCGTCAACAACGGCCTCTACGCCGACGTGGCGGATGCACCCAAGGTCGTCGTCATGTCCAACAACATCGACGTCCTCGGCGTCCTGCCCGCCGGGTACCTCACCGATGCCAATAAATTTTATCCTGCGCCCGGAGGCCCCCTCATTGGCACCGGCCTGACAGAATCGATCAACCCGACCGATGTTTACTCCATCTTCCGGGGAGCGGTCTTCGACATCGGCGCCGTGCAGCACGACACGCTCGCGCCCACGGTAGCGATCACCTCACCCACCCTCGTCGGGACTTACACCACGCCCGCTGCCACTGTGAATCTCGGCGGCACGGCTGGTGACAACGATTTCGTCTCCTCCGTCACCTGGAGCAACAGCCTGGGCGGAAGCGGCACCGCGAGCAGTTCGACCACTTGGACCACAACGGGCCTCCCAGTGGCCAGCTCTACGTGGACCATTTCCAACCTGCCACTGACCGTGGGCACCAACGTGATCACGGTGACGGGAACCGACGCTTCCGGAAACACTGGAACGACCCTTCTGACCGTAGCGAGAACCAGTAGCCCAACAGCACCCGCGATCACCAGCCCGGTTCCCCCAGGTGGCAATGCCGGTACTCCTTACACGTTCACCTACACCGCCACCGGCTCCCCCTCCCCGACATTCAGTGTCAGCTCCGGGAACTTGCCCTCGGGCCTTTCCCTTTCCCCCGGAGGAATCCTCACGGGCACGCCATCGGTCGGCACCTATTCCGGCGCGGTCACTGCGGATAATGGCGTCGTCCCCGCCGCGGTGCAGCCTTTCACGATTGCCGTGCAGGCCTCGACGCCGACGCAACCGGCGATCACGAATGCCCCCCTCTCCGCCACGGCGATAACCGGCATCGCCTACAGCTTCACCTATACAGCGACGGGTTATCCCATCCCCACTTTCAACGTAACCCCGGGCAGCTTACCCTCGGGTTTTCTGCTTTCTCCAACCGGAATGCTGACGGGCACTCCGACGACAGCGGGTACTTATTCCGGCACCATCACCGCTGCCAATGGAGTGGGTACAGCCGCCTCGCAAGCCTTCACCCTCATCGTACAGCTGTCGACGACCGCTCAACCGGCAATCCTCAACGGCCCCGCCACGACGACCGCCCTGGTCGGCAGTGCTTACAGCTTCACCTATGCCGCCTCGGGGTACCCGCTGCCGACCTTCACCGTGAGCTCCGGCCAACTCCCCGCCGGGTTAAGCCTCTCCACCTCGGGAGCCATTTCGGGCACACCAACGGCCACCGGCAACTATTCGGGTATGGTAACCGCCGCGAACGGAATCGGATCCGTTGCGACCCAGAGCTTCACCATCAACGTGCAGCCTCAGCCTCCCCCCACGGTCTACTTCAACTTCGCCTACAACGCCTCCTCCCTCGGCAACTGGAATTCCCTTAGCGGCAACAATGCCTGGGTCGTCGGCCAGCCCAACTCGGTCATCGCCAATGCGAAGGATTTCAATACCGGCAATCCCACGACAATCGGATTGGCGGTCACGGGTACCTTCACCTACGGCCAAAACTACGGCGTGGCGAGCACGGCCCTCTATCCATCGCCGATCCAGACCTACGCCTTTGCGACGACGGGGTCAGCGTCACTCACCGTGAACGGGCTCAACCCGGCGTTGCTCTATAATGTGACGGCTTTCGGCTCCGGTGCTTCCAGCCTGACGGGGCAGGGCAATTTCATCATCGGCACCACCACGCTGAAGCTGGCCATCGGTGGCAACACCGGCAATACCGTCACGTTCAACAACGTCGTCCCGGACAACACCGGCCACATCGTGCTGACCGTGAGTCAGGGAACGATGTCCAATTATAACGACATCAGCGTGCTCATCCTCAGTCAGTCCAGCGCAGCCCCGGTCATCACCAATTCACCGCCATCAACCGCCACGTTTGGCACAGCCTACAGCTTCACCTACTCGGCCACGGGAACTCCCACACCCACCTTCAGCATAACCTCGGGAAGTTTGCCGCCGGGACTTTCCCTTTCCTCCACGGGAACGATCTCCGGCACGCCGACCAGAACCGGTAATTATGCAAGCGTCATCAGCGCCAACAACGGCATCAACCCGGCTGCCTCCCAGAATTTCAACCTGACGGTGATGGGAACCTACAGCCAGTGGTTCGCGCCCTATTTCAGTGCTCTACCGCAGAATATTCCCAATCCTAGCGACCCGACAACCATCCTGCAGGGCGATGGCCTCAGCAACTTGATGAAGTATTTGCTCGATATCAACCCATCGACACCTCTAAGCGCCGCCGATCGCCTCGCCTTGCCCGTCACGAGCTTGACCAATGGATCGCCCCCCTACTTAACCCTCACCTACCGCAGGAACACCGCGGCAACAGGTATCACCGTCAAAGTGCAGATCTCGTCCGACCTGCAAACATGGCAGACCGTCACCCCCGACACCGTTCAGAACGTGGGAACCGACTCCGCGACCGGCGATTCGATCATCCGGGTCGGCGTCAACGCAACGGGCATGAACAAGGAATTCATCCGCCTTCAGGTGACTCAGCCGTAAAAGGTCCGGGCTTCTCTCAAAGGCCGGACGGCGCATTCGCCTGCTGCAAAGTAAAGTGAAAGGCCGTCCCCTCCCCTAATTTGCTCTCGACGGAAATGGAACCGCCATTGGCCTGGACGAAATCCGAACAGATCTGCAATCCCAGCCGAGACCTCGTTCCTTGGCCGTGCCCGGAGTACAGACCCGGGCTCTTTTAAAGAAATTATCCACGTTAAGACAGGGGAGTCCTCAACCGGCAAAACCGTTTATCTGATGCGTTCCATTCTTTTGGCGGGAACGCGGGATGTTAATTCCAGCCCGCTTGGCTCAAACGAAATACCCCAGCTCTACCGCCACGTGCAGGTCTACTTCCTGAAAATCAGGTCGAACAATCAGCCAGCGTATCGAAGAGTGGTATCGCCGCATAGGTTCCCGTCCCCGGTTCATTCGCCACACTGGCTGCAAAGAGACGAATCGCGGGATTCTCCGGCAAGACGAACTTCCGCACTCCCGCAGTAAGATCGAACCTATAAAGAAAAAGATACGTGTACTGATAGAACTCGTCCCTCTTTTGCGCATCGTGCCGATGAGAGCCATACCACGCCACCCGTCCCGGCTTGATATAGCCGGGCGTGAGTCCGTCGAAGACGTTGGTCCAGTTCTTCTCCACCAGTTCGGGCACCTCTCCCTTCCACCGCCGCGAATCCCACTGCCCGATAAACTCCGACCAATCCTGCACCGTGCAAGCCATCGGGACCTCGCCGATCTTGAACGAAGCCACCTGATCTCCCTCCACCGAAGAAGCCAGCACGTAGACGCGATTAAAATCACCCTCCGGCAACTCAAGCGTCTGTCCCTCGCACCGCAGCGCATTTGCCTTGCCCTTCCCACCAAGTTTAAACCTTACCCCCTCGCATACCAGCTCGCGCGGAAACTCCTCGGCGGAGTAGGCGCACCCAACAGAATCGAAAGCTCCCTCCACCGGCCCAACCGGCGAACTCGTCGCGCTAAACTGATATGGCAAATCAAGAGCTCGGCTCGACGGCGCGGCCAGCCTCGCCTCCGGCGTACCTATTTTGACGGCGAAGGCGCGCACCTGATAAGGCTCGAGATCGAAAACCAGTGCGCCGTCATTGAGCGGAACCACTCCAATCTCCCGCTCCTGCCCATCGATCTCCCGCGCTGCAACCAGCGAAAATACCGATGTCATCCGCACATCCCGAAGCGAATGACCAAACAACTCCCTCATCCGCACGATCAGCTCGTCGCCCTCTTCTGCTTTCTTGATCGCCGTGATCTGCGCCTGCGTCCCATTGACCTGAAAAAGTGAGAAGCTCCGTCCCAGCACCCCGGCATGAGACCGCGCGGTGAAAGCCAAGAGCGGCTGATTCAGCCGCGCCGCCTCCCACACCGTTCCCGCCTCCGCCCAACTGCCGGAATGCCCCATGACCGCATACCGCATCGCATGCCGTCCGAAATCCTGCGTCCCCTGATCGTGATAACCGCCGCGTGTGCCAGGCGTGTAAAGCAACGTCAACCGCAGCGTCTCGTCATCCGGCTTGTCCGATCCATATTTGCAATCGTTAAGAATCGAAATGCCATAAGCTCCATCCCGCGCCGTCAAATCCATCCACTGATGCTGGGGAACCTCGAATTTCTTCGGCTCGTTGTTACCGCGTTGAATCGTCCCGAGCTGGGCATCGTAAGTCGCCAACGGATTGGCAACGGCAAGCGGAAACACCGCACGCAGACTCGACTCGGCCGTATGCCAGTCGATCTCGCAGTCGAATTCCATACGATTTCCACCCGCCTGCAGCCGGATCTGCTGGACGAACTTCGAGCCATAAGCCGCCCGCTCCACCCGCAGGCTCACGCGTGCCGGCCCCGATTCAACAATCGTCACTCGCGCCGGACCTGCCACGAATCCCATCGGCGGTTTCCCTCGGTCCTCCCAATCCATGTTCCACGCCGGAAACTCCTTCGGATTCTCATATTGAAAAACCAGCTGTGCGGGAGCGCGCAAAATCTCTTTCCCGTTCAGCTTGTCGAAAATGGATGAGACATCACCGGCGTCATCGAGCCGCACAAGATAGCGCTCATTCTCCAGGCTGCTCGATGTAACTCGAAGCACGGGATCCGTCACACCTGCCTCGCCCGCCCTCACTTCATAAACCGCAAAGCCCAGCGCCGACACCCGCGCGAGAAAGAGAATTGTGATCCGTCCCTCTTCCCGCGCCTTGATTTGCGTCGGCATGGCGCGACCTTCGGAATCATAAACTGTAACCCCACTGGAAAAAGCATCATCCCCGGTGGAAATCGTCGCCTCCACCACATCCTCCCGCTCGATGGAAAGCGGATTGTAAACCACCAGCGGCACCGCCCTCTCCGCCACACGCGTCTCCATCCCCGAGATTACCGCCGCCGCAGAACTCTCCAACACCGCCGCGAATTGATTCGCCGCCAGCACCTCGTCATTCCAGCAAAATGCATAAGCCCGCGGCAGGCTCGTCCCCGGCAGCATATCGTGCATCTGCGAACCCAGCACCAGGTTCCACGCCTCGCGCAGTTTATCGCCCGGATAAGGCAGCGCGCCCAAAATGCAAGCCGCCGCCGCCGCGCTTTCCGCCGCGTTGGCCAAAAGCTCGTTCTTCCGATTCCACCGCTTCATGCAGCTCTGGGAAGTCAACACACCCGCGGAATGATTCGTCAGCAACAACTCGCCCCGGTAGCGGGGCAGTCGCGCCTTTTGTTCCGGCGTGATATCCCGCACCATCTGATCCGCCGTCGCTGAAACAACCCGGATCGGTCCCGTACCCACGAGGCTCTCCTCCAGCAGCCGGACCGATTTCTCATCCGGCGCGCCCCCAATGTCGCCCGTCCCGTAATAGCGGTAATCGGCAAAAACACCCGACGCCTTCCCCGACATCTCCATGCGGATGTTCCACGCGATGCTCCGGCTCAGGTCCTCCGTCACGAAACCGATGTAATCCCCCGGATCAAGCGCCGCGATCACCTCCCCGCCGCCGATCCCCTCCCACACCCCCACCTTGAAGGGAATGCCGATCGCCGAGCCCCACGTCAGCTTCTGCGTTGAAAAACCCCGGATGCCGCAATGGGCCAGCATCGCCGGCAGGCACGCGGGAAATCCGAAGCAATCCGGCAGCATGAACTCCTCGCTCACCACCCCGAATTCCCGCCGGAAAAATTGATTCCCATAGAGAACGTTCCGCACGCACGACTCGAGCCCCGGCATCAGCACATCCGTCTCCTCCACCGACGACCCGCACGGAAACCAGCGTCCGCTCGCGACGTATTCTTTCACCCGGGCGTAGTCCTCCGGGTAATACTCCTTCATGAACGCGTAACGCCGCGCCCCGGAAAAATTGAAGACGTAGTTCGGATACTTCTCCAGGAACTCGAAATTCTTCCGCATCGTGTTCGGGATGTACTCGCGAATCACCTGCGGATAAGCCCAGCGCCACTGCGTGTCGAGATGCGCGTAGCCGACCACGTAGAGCGTTTTCTCACGGTCCAGATCGACGGGACGATCCGGCAGCTTGGCAAAAGATTTTTTCTCCCCGGAAGACATAAGCTCCTCTATCGCGATTCCCTCATCAACCTCACCGGCCCCAGCAATCCCGACGGCGACAGCGGCGAATCTTTCGTGAAATAATTCCAGGTCGTGAATGTGAACCGCCCCTCCGAGGGCCGCGTTCCGCCCTTCATCAGCCAGTCGGGATATTTTTTCAGCGGACCGCCATAACCCTGGTCACCCTTGCCCCACTCGCAATCGGGCGGCTGCCGCTCGTCGCCAATCAACCGGTTTGCCCAGACGTTCGTCACCTCGATCTCGAGCTTATTCTGCGCGGGCTGCACCGCCCCCGTGATTTCCACCCGCCACGGCGCCGTCCAAACCACGCCGAGATTCTTCCCATTCAGCCGCACCTCCGCCAGATCGCGCACCGTGCCGAGATCCAAAAATAATTTCCCACCCGTCGACGTCGCATCCGGCAAATCGAACGTCTTGGTATAAACCGCCGTGCCGCTGTAATACTTGATTCCCTCTTCCGCGCGCCGCGTCCAGTCAACGAGCTTCGCAAACGTCGTTTCCTTCGGTCCACCCCAGGCAGGATCAAAACTCACCTGCCACGCGCCCGCGATCTCACCCACCGCCTTCAGCGGCGCAAAATCCTTTTCCACCGCTATCCCGGTCCGCGTTGAAGACGGTCTCCGGAAAACAACAAAACAACTCTCCGCCGCCGCGAATTCCAACGGCACTATTGTCCGTCCATCCTTACTCTCGCCTTCGGACAAATCACGCCTCTCACCCGTCACTGGATTCCACAACTCCGGCTGCCGCCCGCTCACGGCGAACGAACATTTCGCCCCGCCCCCGCTACGCGCCAGATTCGCGACAAAGAAAACATCCACGCCGTTTTTTTGACGATGAACCACGCTGAGTTCAACTTTTCCCGAAATCTCTCCCATGCTGAAATCGTTTTTATCCGCTCCCAACTCGCCCCACTGCAGCAGTGCCTCGCACCGCGCCAGGTAACTCACCCACGCCTTACCCGGCTTCCACCACGTCTGCGTCCGGTCGAAATGGGAACCCCACTGCCCCATCGTCACCCCGGGCCGCCAGCGATCGTCGAACGGTTGATGCACGAAACGATGCAGCACCAGCCGGTTCACCCCCGCGCAAAATGCCGCGTCGCCAATCGGCTTGAGCCATCCCGGCGTCTCCGTCCACTGGCTATCGCGTGGCTGCCCGGTGAGCGCCTCCGCCTCGATGATCCCACGCCCGGCGGCCCGCGCCGCCGCGATCGTCGGCGCCAGATCGTTCGGCGCGAAGGCCCCCTTCTCCGTCCAGAATTCCCCCGTCACGCGATCCACGCTCGGCACCGCCTCCGCGATCTCCCACGGCCCGCCGTAAGGCTCGCACATGAACGCCAGCCCCGACGCGTTCAACACCCGTTGTATCGTCGGAAAATAATTGTCGCGGTAAAGATCACGGATCGTCCGGTCGAAATCGGCCTGAAACTTCCTCGTCTCCGCCTCGCTCCCCACCACCCGCTTGGCCAGCGTCGGCAGGAACGGCGTGAGATCATATCCCCGGCGCGCGGAAAACTCCTCGCGCATCCGCGGCGTCCACCCCGGCGTCCCTGCCTCGTAACTGTCGAAAAAGCAATGACTGAACCCGTTGCCCACCAGATCGCCGAGATGCCGCTTTGCCTCGTCCACAATCTGGTTCATGTGAAACTCCACCGCCTCGCGACTCATCTTGTCACACTCCAGCCCGATCGCCTCCGGCTGGCACGGCTGGATCAGCGCCCCCATCGTCGTGCGGCCAAAACGGTAAATGATCCAGTCGCCCGCGGGCGGCGTCCACTCCAGCCGCCCCTCCGCCGACATCTTCCCCGTCAAATCGATAATCTTTTCCCGCGCCGCCACACCGTCCGCCGGAAGTGCCAGCACCGCCACATCGCGGTAAAAATCGCGTCGTGCAGGTACATCCGGCCATCCCGCCTTCCCCATCGCCGGATCGAAAACCGGAAACGGCTCCACTGGCGCCAGCTTCGGCTTCACCCTCTCCAGCGTGCCCGAAAAAGTCGTCCCACTCTTCACCCGCGTCTCCGACCAGACAATCTCCTGCATCGAAAATTCCGGCGCAATCCACGGCCCGCCGCTGCTCTCGTAGCCGGGACAATTATAAATTCCAAAATCGAGCCCCAGCCGCCGCGACTCACTCGCCGCCTGCTTCACCAGCTTCCACCACGGTTCCGTAAAAGCGACTGCCTGCGGTGCCGGTGTATTCGCGATCACGCCGCTCCACGGCGTACACGTATCCGAAAGCGTCACCATCGTCGCCCCGCCGAAGCCCTCCTCCTTCAAAGCCTCCAGGTCGCGCGTGATCCCCTCGCTGCTAACCGCGCCGCCCATCCACATCCACAAAACCTGCGGCTTCGCCGCCGGGGGCGGATTCTGAAAAATAGCCTCCAGTTCATCGGCGTGGCCCGCCGTACTGGATAGAAGTATCCAGGCCAGACCGATAAAAATAGCCTTCGTACCCAGGCAAAGATGAGAGAGAAATCGCATCACACCGCTTCGAGTTTTAAGCTTGTCGCGGTTCCCCAGCCACCGACCTGATGTCGATGGCTCTCGGCCTGCCCGCTCGGGCGCCCACTTCCAGGCAGCGCCCACCGTCCGCTAGGAATTCTCCTTCTCGCAGTTCACCATCCACGGCGTGCCGAACTGATCGATCAGCATCCCGAAGCGCTTCGCCCAGAAAGTCTCCTCCATCGGCATTGTCACCGTCGCCTTCTCCGACAGCGCCTTGAAGATCTTCTCTGCTTCCGCCGGATCCTTGACACCGATGGTCACGTGGAAACCCTGCGGCTTTTCAAAATGCTCCTTGGGTGAATCCGACCCCATCAACACCTGAGTCCCCACCACCAAACGCGTGTGCATGATCTTGCCGCGCATCTCGGCGGGAGTCTTCTCCGCCATGGGCGACTCCCCATACGTCATCTTGAAGGGAATCTCGCCGCCCAGACACTTCTGGTAAAAATTGAATGCCGCCTCGCACTGGCCATTGAACTGGAGATAAGGATTTAATTGCATCGTCAACCTCGGGTTTGAATTTTGAGCCGAGCGGTGTTCGCCTGAACCCCTGCTACTTCGGCTGAATCGTATCCTAATCACTGCAAGGCATCCGAGCCAATCTGATTCACGTTACGAATAGGCGATTCCTCTCTCGCAGCCCGGCATGGCGCACAGAAATTTTGGAATCGACAACCGACGCAACACGACCTACCTATTTACGGCCTAAATTATCTATCTGCTACGAATGAAGCTCTCCACTTATCACTCCTTCCTTCTCGCTGCTACTCTCAGCCTCTTGCTCGCAGGTAGCAGCCACGCCTCCGCCGATATCATTGTCATCACCGGCGGCGATCCCGGGGAAGGCTACGCGCCGTTTTCCTCCAATATCTTCGCTGCCGTCAATACGGGCAGCAGCAACTCCTACACACTCCAGGGCGTCACCTTCACCTCCACTGACCCCCACATCTCCATCACCTCGACCGACGCCATCAACAGTGGCAGCTCCTACCTCTATTTCGGCAACTCGACTGCTGACGACCTCGCCCTGTCCAACATCGGCGGCACCGACATCTACAATGTAGGCACCGGGGCCATCACACTCACCATCTCCGGCCTGACAGTGGGCACCACGTACCAGCTCGACTCCTTCAGCGGACTCAACACCAACTACGTCGCCCGCAACATGGTCGTCTCGGCCCTCGGCGCCACCACCGTAACCGATGCCACTCCCGGCGATTACATCGGCGATGGCCACCTCTACGATTTCCGACAGATCCTCCAGCCCAACAGCTTCGGCGTGATCACAGTCACCTATACGGCGCCGGATCTCGGTGACGCCACCCTCAACGGTTTCTCCATCGCCGCTACGCCCGAACCCTCTGCCACCGCCCTGCTCGGTCTCGGACTCCTGCTAGTCGGGTGGCTCAGCCGCATACGTCCCTTCACCCACCGCTAGAATTTCCACGGAAGCCAGGCAAAGACACAATTGAACTTTGCTTTTCTCTTTCCATTTAATAAATGAGTACTTACTCAGTTCGCAGAAATGGTAGCGATAACGATTTTATTTCTAAATCACTGCGGCCCAAAGAACATTTACACTTCTTAAGCTATAATCCCTGTACATAGCCCATTTACAAGGAGTTGGAACACAGAGGACCGCGATTATAAGAAAGCGCGGTTCCAATATTTGATATTTTTTGATATTTTCTGTTGACGTATAGGAGGAAGCAACGTTTAATTACAGTGGAATTAAGACGCACCCGATTCCAGCAGAGTCAGTCAATGGAATACACTTACCAACCAAAAACGATAACCTAAATAAGAATGAAAACTACCCTCCGCGTCGTACCCGCAGTCCTCGCACTCGTCGGTCTCCTGGCCGTCGGTGTCACAACCTCCAGCGCCCAAACCGTCATCATTTCCGATACCTTCGCCAGCTCGGGTGCCCTTAATGGCAAAGCTCCCGATACCGATACCTACAGTGCAGTCAATTGGACTGCCGGTAGCGATTTCACTGGTAATCCTGGAACTTATACGAGCTTGGGGGGCAATCAGGCCGCGACTTTGGCCTTTGTACCAACTAGCGGTAATGTTTATACCTTGACCCTTACGGTCACGCTTAACGGCGCCGGCAGCTACTTCTGGGCTGGATTCAGCACTTCTGGTCTGGCAACTCAAAATCTTGCCGTTGCCACCGACATCGCTGGAATTGGCGTGACCCCTACGGGTGGCGTTTATACCGTTCATGATGGTTCCACTTTGGGCGGTAACAACCTCTCGGGCGGTCCTTCCGCCGGTACTCAGGCTGTCTTGAAGCTCGTTCTTGATACGACCGGGGCTTCTTGGAAGGCAAGTTACTTTGTGAACAACACTCAGTTTGGTTCCATCCAAACCTTGACTGCCACTTCCTCGTCGTTCATCGCAATGGGTGGCCAGCTTAACAACGGCACGACGGCTTCGCTCTCGAGCATTACCCTCACCACTCCGACAGCGACTCCTGAGCCCTCCACTTGGGCGATGCTCATTGGCGGTCTCGGTCTCTTTGCGCTCGTCTTCGTGAAGCGCGCCAAGAAGGCCTCGTTGACCCTCTAATCAGTCTACTAGGTTAATCGTTTTAAAACCCGGGAGTGGCGAAAGCCCTCCCGGGTTTTTTGTGTCTTGATTTTTAGATCTTCTTCGCCTATCTGGAATAAAATAGGTTTTTTAATTGACATAAGAATCGAAAATAGCATTAACTACGCCCAAGTTGATAACTCCAGCTCGTTCGGCAAATCTTAACCTCCCAACCTTGTAGCTAAAAATGAACTTACGCGTTACCTTCTCACTGACGTGTGCGGCCATCCTGTCGTTGATGATCTCGACCGGACATGCCCAAACCACCCTCATTTCCGATTCATTTGGAGGCACCGCCGGCCCCCTCGCCGGCTCCTCTCCAGATATCGATACCCTCAATCCTTTCGATACCTGGGTGACTTCCGGATCCGGCTGGACTCGAGGACCAGGCTCTAATTTAGGCGGCGGATTCGCCTTACTTCCTTTCAGCCCAAGTAATGGCAACGTTTACACTCTGACTCTTACCGAAACGTGGAGTGGAACAGCCAGCGGCAGCTACATGTGGACCGGCTTTACCAATGCCACTTCGGGCAACAATGCCAACTATCTCGTTTGGTGGACCGCCGCCTTGGGACAAGGAAACAGCACTGTTTATGCCTTCAAGGACAATACCGGTGGCGGCCCGGGCCAAGTTTTCCAGGGAGCAGGAGGTCCCGCCAATGGAGGGACCGTAACGGAAAAGATCGTTCTCGACACAACGGGCGGCACGGGTAATTGGACGGTGGCTTATTTCGTTAATAACGTCCAATACGGATCCACCGTCTCCCTGCTCTCTACGGATACCATCACTCAACTTGGAATTGGCGGTCAAATGAGCGGAAGTGGTCCGGTTTCTCTTTCCAGCATCCTTCTCACCGTGGGCTCGGGGCCCGCCGCTCCGGAACCCTCCACTTGGGCGATGCTCTTCAGTGGGTTGGGGCTATTCGCTCTCGTCCTGATGAAGCGCATGAAGAAAGTCTTATTGTCGTAGCAAAGACTTAAATTTAAATCGGGAGATCGCTCCTGCTTCACTCTCTTTCTCCTCTTAAAGGGGCAAGAGGGTAATTTTTACGTTTTTCTCGTCCTTTTCTTGTTGACGGAAAGCTGAAAATAGCGTTAACTACGTTCGAAAGCTGTACGCCTAGCAATTGATACCGAACCTAAAACTTGGAATGAATATGAAAATGAACTTGCAGATTATCCCTGCTTTGGTCTGTGCTGCCCTTCTGACATTGGCCGCCTCTCCCTTGAAGGCCCAAACCATTATTTCCGATACGTTTGTCCAGAGCGGTGCGCTGAATGGCAAAGCCCCTGATACCGATACCTACAACCCCTTCGACGTCTGGGCCGCCAATACCGATTTCACTGGCAATCCTGGAACCTATACGAGCTTGGGGGGTAATCAGGCCGCGGCTATCGCCTTTTCACCAACCAGCGGTAATGTTTATACCTTGACTCTTACTGTCACGATCAACGGTGCGGGCAGTTACTTCTGGACTGGATTCAGCACTGTTGGAACAATAACTCAAAATCTTGCTGTTGCCAGTGACATCGCTGGTCTGGGTGTGGGCCCTACGGGAAGTGTTTATACCGTTCATGATGGTTCCACTTTGGGCGGTAACAATCTCCCGGGTGGCCCTGTCGCCGGTACCCAGGCTGTCTTGAAGCTCGTTCTGGATACGACCGGGGCTTCTTGGAAGGCAAGTTACTTTGTGAACAACACTCAGTTTGGTTCCATTCAAACTTTGGTTGGCAATTCCACGGCGTTTATCGTAATGGGTGGCCAGCTCAACAACGGCACGACAGCCTCCCTTTCCAGCATTGTTCTTTCCTCGGGCCCCTCGGTTCCCGAGCCTTCCACTTGGGCGATGCTCTTCGGTGGACTCGGACTCTTCGCCTTTGTCTTCGTCAAGCGGATGAAGAAGGCTTCCCTGTAAGACTGAAATTCCAAGTTTTAAAAAAACCGGGAGTGCGAAAGCCCTCCCGGTTTTTTTATGCCCGGAAGCTTAGGTCACGTACTGGAAATTCCAGTGGCATTGAGAGAGAGATGAACGATGGTTAGGTATGAAACCGAATCCTTCCGACGTCGCCCGACTGGCCTACCAACTCTACGTTGAAGATGGAAAGCCCGAAGGCCAGGCCGAGGAACATTGGCAGCGCGCCATGGACCTGCTCTGCCATCCGGAAAACCATTCGGATCATAATCTCCTCACCGTACCCTCTGAGCCGGAACTAACCCCGCAGCTCCAGGAAAAAGGCCAAGTCCTCGACCGGAATCTCCCCTCGGATCCTCACACCGGCGCGGAATCCCTGCAACAGCGCATAGAAATCGCTGTAAGCGGCCCACAGGCCCGGGAGGAGGTTCGAGCCATCCGACAGGCTCTCAAGCGCCTGAAGGGCATCCTGCGCGTTTCTTCGGCTCTCCGCTCGGGATTGGTCCACATCCATTTCGACGCGAGCCAAACCAACCCGGCGGCCATCCACGAAGCCATCGAAACAGCCTTCCCCTCGGTTCAAAATTCCCGCTAGGGAGTCGTGGCCGCGCCGCCCGTCACGGGCTTCGGGGCCGGAGCGGCGGTTTCCTCGTCATCGCCGGATGTTTTCCGGGGAGTCGGCGTAGCCGCCACTGAGGCGGTAGATGCATGGTCGGGAGCCACCGCAGCATCAGGAGCCGGCGCATCCGTGTTTCCATGCTTGGACGAGGAGGAAGCCTGCGCAGGTTTCTTTCCACCATACATGGCGTCGAAAATACCCTTGGCGATGGCACCGGCGTCGACACCCCCGAGGAGACCGCCGGTAAGCGTATCATCGCGGTTATCAGAGAACTGGCCTTCCACCATCACGGCAAAGGAATACTGGGGATTGTCCGCGGGCAGGAAGCCGCAAAGCCACGCGATCTGGCGCCGGTGCTCCTTCGAGCCAACCTGGGCCGTGCCGGTCTTGGCCGCAATCTTCATGTCGTCGCGATGGACCACCTTGGCGGTCCCTTCGTCGACCACGTTGATCATCGCCTTCTTCAAATCAGGCATGTACTTCTCGTCGAAGGTCACCGTCCGGAGCGGCTCGACCGGAAATTCCTTGATCACCTTACCGCTGCGGTCCTCGATCTGCCGGACGAGCCGGGGGCGATAGACCGTGCCGTTGTTGGCGATGGCCGCCATGAGAGAAGCCATCTGCACCGGCGTCACCAGGACGTCGCCCTGGCCGATGGAAGTATTGGCAATGTCGCCCCCACCGAATTCACGGCCGTGGACCTTCTTCACAAACTCGTTGTCGGGAATGAGCCCGGGAAGTTCCCCAGGCAGGCTGATGTTGGTCAGGCTGCCGAGGTTCAGGCTTCGCGCCGTATCGAGGAGCATGTCACGCCCCACCTTGAGACCGAGCGACATGAAGTAGGTGTTGTAGGAATAGGTCAGCGCTTGAAGATAAGTCACGTCGCCGTGCTCTTCGGGCAGAACCATGTGAACGTTACCGATGTCGAAGTATCCCGTGCAATGGACCACCCAGTTCGGATCGAAAACGCCCGCATCCATCGCCGCAATCGAGGTCACCGTCTTGAAGCTCGACCCGGGCGGATACTGGGCGTGAATGGCGCGGTCAAGCAGCGGATTGAGCTCGTCGCCGTTAAGCGCCTGCCATTCGTCCGCGGCGATTCCGGGAACGAACATGTTGGGATCGAAAGTGGGGTGCGAGGCCAGGGCCACCACGTCGCCCGTGTGAATGTCGAGCATGACCACGGCATCGATCTTTTTCTGGTTCATCGACTGCTCAACCGCCGCCTGGATTTTGGAGTCGATGCTCAGCCGCACGTTGTGGCCGTAGGTGGCGGGCTGGGAAACAACCGCCGAGCGCGCGTAGCCCTCGGGCGTGGTGGAGATTAGGAAGCTGCCTTCCTTGCCGGTCAGTTCCTTGCCGAAGAGATCTTCAATCCCGGCAGCGCCCTTGTAGCGGTCGTAAATCACGTCGCCGCTCAGGTACTTGCCCTTGTTGCGCCGCTGGTCGCGCGACAGGTAGCCCAGGACGTGGGCCAGTTCGGACCCACGCGGATAGTTACGCAGCGGCACCGTCTGGAATCCGAAGCCCTTCGCCTCCAGTCCCGCGGCCTGGACCTTCGAAATCTGGTCCGGGGTAATGTTCTCGAGCAGGGTCAGCGGCTGGTAACGCTGGGTCTTGTACTGGGCAATCAGGTCCGCATCGGTCATGTCGATCTTCACGCCGATGGCATCCTGCACCTCGCCGAACCGGGTGCGCATCCACTTCACAATCTGGCTGTCCTCCGCCACATCCGTCGCGGCGGGCCAGCCGAGGACAAGGTTCTTCTCCACGCCCATGGTCGCGTAGACGGCGCCATCGGAGGAAAGGATGTCGCCGCGCAGGCCGGGCATCTTGTACTCGGCCAGGGCGGGAATTTCAGCGCGCTTGTCGTCGGCGGTCAGCTCATCCTGCGTCAGGCCGGTCTCATCGGCCTCGTTGAACATCGTCGTCAGCCAGTCGGACCATTCGCGGGGCGCCCGGACCTGCTGCGCAGCCGACCCGGTCTTGCTGCCCGCCGCGTCGACCTGCTCTTTCTTGAGGTAAACAAAAATATCGCCGGGAGCCGGGGCCAGTCCCGCCATGCCGCGCAATGCGCCTGTACTCCGATCGATCTCCATCTTATTGAAGCCGGGAGGAACCGGGAAAGCCCCGCCGGTCGACGCGCGGGATTCGACCTGTCGCATGACCTCGCCCCAGAGCGGCACGGCGGAGCGGACGGCGACGTCCCTGCCCCCCATGGGCCGTGAATCGTCGTAACCGACCCACACCCCGGCTAAAATCTTCGGCGTGTACCCGACGAACCAAGCATCGCGATAACCCTCCGAATACCCCGGCATGCCCGCCAGTGCTGACTTGAAGCCGTAGTCGCGTGTGAGAGTGCGGGCGAAGCCAGAGCGAAGCGCATTCTGGAGGGTGAGAGTCATTTGCGCATCGTTTTGGCTATCGAGCAGACGGGATTGGGCGGCGTCCCGGTCGGGCTGGGTATCCTCGTAGAGCGTCTCCCCGGTATGCGATTGGATTGAGCGGATGATCTTCAGCTTGCGGTGAACACCGTCGTTGCCGAGCACCTGGTAGAGCGAGGCGATGTCGCCGAGGGTCATCGGATCGGGATTGAAAACGTTCGGCTTGTCGGCGGGTACCCGCGCCTGCTCGAGCCCGGCCTTGTGGAACCAGTCGGCCACCGAGGCCGCGCCGAGCTGCAGGCCGACGCGCGTGGCCGCAGGCCGGTTTCCCAGCGCGAGCGCGTCCTGCACGGAAAGGAAACGCCGGTTGAGATCGACCATGGGATCGCCTAACCCGAGATCGGCGGAGGATGCGGAAACCGTCGGATCGATGTAGGAGGCGTTGATCATTGAGGCGGGATGGAGCTTCAACCGGTCGAAGGCGAGCGCGTAGATGAGTGGCTGAAGCAATGCTCCGTTCTCACGACGGCCCATGGAAATGTGATCGAACTGGCTCCGGCTGAAATCGCGTCCCCCCACCCAGGCCAGGACGCGGCCCGAGGCGACATCGGCCACGAGGGCCGCTCCCTGCAATGGCGGACGAACTGGAGTACCCGTTGCGGGGGGAGTCGCACTCTTTTCGAGATCGGTCAGCTTCAGATTGACCTGATCCTCGACCGCTTTTTGCAGGCGAAGATTGATGTTGGTATGGACGACGAGTCCCTGCGGCATTTCCTCCGTGCCCTCAATGGAGAGGATCTGCTCCATCTCCTTCACGGCGGCAGCCATGACGAACGTTTGCAGGCCGGAGGGCTTGGCCGCCTGGATGTTGACCGGCGAATTGATCGCGTGGGTGTAATCGGCCTTGGTGATGAATTTCTCATCCAGCATTTGCTTGAGAGTGGCGTCGCGCCGCCACTTGGCCTTGCCCGGGTCAACGCGGGGGGAGGAACTGGTGGGAGCGCGGATGATGCCCGCGAGCAGCGCGCACTCGGCCACGGTAAGGTCCTTGGCCTCCTTGCCGAAGTAGCCGCGCGCCGCTGCCCCAACTCCGAAGTACCCCTTCCCAAAGTAAATCCGGTTCATGTAGTAGTTCAGGATCTGGTCCTTGGTGAAGTGCTGCTCCAGCCGCACGGCAACGAAAGCCTCGAGGAATTTCCGGTCGAGCGTGCGGGAAAAATCGCCAATCAGGTGCTTGGCCAGCTGCTGCTCGATGGTGCTGCCGCCCTGGACGCGCGCCTTCTTGCCGAGGTTCTCGCGCAGGGCGCGCAGGATGCCCCAGTAATCGATCGCCCCGTGCTCGTAGAAGCGCCGGTCCTCGGCCGCCATGACGGCCTGGCGCATGGTTTGGGGAATCTCCTCCGGCTTCAGAACGATGCGGTCCTCAACAAAGATGCGGCCCAGCTCCTCGTTGTTGACGTCGTAAAAGGTCGAGGTGACGTTGAGGTCGTCGAGCTTCTTCAGGTCGATGGCCTCGGCCTTGGAGCGGTAAATCAGCGCCTTTTCGTAGAGGAAATAACCCAGGACACCCCCACCGATGATGGCGAGGGCCATGGCCACCTGAAAGCCGAGCAGAACCTTTCTCCAGAAGGAGCGTTTCTTTCTAGGCTCCGGCTGCGGCTTGGGCTTCCGGAACTTGCGTAGTGGAGACATCGTGGCCAGCGAGAGAACTGAAGAGGATGCATCGGATCCCTTGGCGGGAGACGAGGGGGGATCGATGCGTTGGGCCACAAATGTTTATAGCATATTCTGGCCTTGGCGTGGCCGAAAAAATGACTTTCCGGCCTATTCCCGGACTCCATCGACGCGGAAGCCCAGCTCTTCGAGCAGCTTACACACATCGGCGCAACGGTCGCCTTGGAGGACGATTTCCTGCCGGTCGAACGAGCCACCACAACCCAGCTTGCCTTTCAGCTCTCGTGCCAGATCGGCGATCATGACGGCGCTAGCCCCCGGCAGTTCAGTAAAGCCGTAGACGACGACCACGACCTTGCCGCCGCGATCCTTCGTTTCCCGACGGAGAATGAGGCGACCCCGTGATTTCTTTGGCACGGCGACGGGCACGGCCTTGGGTTGGGCAACCGGCCCCGGTTTGGGCGTGGGAGCGGGGACCAGGTTTTTCAGCGCATCAACCTCACCCAGCAGGGCAAAGGGATTCGACTGCAGCGGCGCGGCAGGTCGGGCCACGTCGACTTTTTTACGGGTGTCTTTCGGACGGCTCATTTCTATGTAAAAGCTTTCTCTACATTGGAGGGACGACCTCCCGGTCGTCCGCGGACGCGCAGGAGCGCGTCCCTCCATGAAAACCTAACCTTTATACAATATAACCGCCGAAAATCTTGCGCCGCTCCGCAATCTCCTCCGCGCGCAGCTTCTCAAGCCGCCGCAGACTGAATTCCTCCACGCAGAACGAGGCGACCAGCGTACCCTGGATGATGGCTTCCTTGAGATTGGGAAACGAAATGTCGTCGGTACGCGCCAGGTGGCCGATCACGCCGCCCGCGAAGCAATCGCCCGCGCCGGTCGGGTCGTGGATCATTTCCAGAGGAAATGCGCCGGTGCTGAAGAACTCCCCTTCGCGTCCGAAGAGAAGACAGCCGTGCTCGCCCTTCTTCACGGCCACATAACGCGGCCCCAACTGGGCGATCTTGCGCCCGGCGCGAATGACGTTGTCTTCCTCGGTGAGCTGGCGCGCCTCGCTGTCGTTGAGGATGAGCATGTCAACCTCCTTGAGCAATTCGAGCAGGTCGGCCCGCGCCATGCCGATCCAGAGGTCCATCGTGTCAGCCACGACGAACTTCGGCTTACGGACCTGTTCGCAGACACTCCGCTGCAGGGAGGGGGCGATATTGCCGAGCAGGACGTAGGGAAGGGCGCGGTAGCTCTCGGGCAGCCGGGGCTGGAATTTCTCGAAGACGTTGAGTGCAACCGAGAGCGTGCGGCGGTTGTTCATGTTCTGCTCGTACTCGCCCGACTAGCAGAAGGTGAGGCCATCCGCAATCTCGAGACCGGTGAGGTCGATCTTCCTATCGGCGAAGAGCTGCCTGTGCTGCGGCGGGAAGTCGTTGCCAATGACCCCCACGAGGTGGACCGGGCCGAAAAAGCTGGCCGCGACCGCCGCGTAGGAGGCCGAGCCGCCCAAAAGCTGGTGATGCTCCGCCGTGGGAGTCTTGATGTGATCGAGCGCGATGGAACCGACAACGAGAACAGGCATCCGGCTAAGCTAGAAGGAAGTATCTGGAGGTAGAAGGAAGAAATGAGGGCGGCAGCTTAGGACAATTTCAGGTCATCGATGAGCTGCTTCGCCTCGGCCAGACTGCAATCGAGCCTTTCGCGCACGAGCTTGATCGCCTCGATCGTTTGTCCCGCGGCAACCAGTCGGCGGATGTCGTCGTCGGGCGTCCATGCGGGCGCGTCTTCTGGCTGGCAGCCGAGAAAATCGTTGATGGCATCCCTACCGCGCGCCCATTTCGCTGCCGAATTGCTGTCAAAGGCATTACTGAAAGGCAGCAAATCATTCTTCAATGCCAGCGTCAGTCGCGTATAGGATCCGCTTCCCTGCGTCGGCGCGCCAAATTGCTCCGGATCGTTTTGCACAAATGCCCAGCGTATTTCCGAGAGAGGCACGGTCCCGCTTTTCGAGCCCAGAATGCCGGTTCTCGTCCACAATAACTGCTGCTGGCCCTGATCGAAAGTGAAGCGAACGCGGCGGGCAAAGAGCAATCCCGCCAGGCTTAGGAGGCTTCCAAAAATGATGAATGCGATGGCATTCAGATTCGCCCACCCATGGTAAGGCATTTTTGACGCGACGGCATAAGCAAGGCCGCCGCCGAAGAGAATGAAAAGCAAGGAAAACAGAAGATTCGTATCGACGAGCTCCAGCCGCAGGTTTCCGTTTCGGATGATTTTCATGGTTGGAACGGTTGTGCCTCCAACTCCCTCTTGACTCGCCGACAATAGGACGGGATGTCCGCGCTTTGCAACAAGGCAGAAACGATAACAACCCGTAGCGCCCCGGCAGCCACAACCTGCGGCAAAGTCTCCTCGTTGATGCCGCCGATGCAGAACTGGGGCACGCAGACCTGTCCCCTCACCTGCGCGATCAGCTCCGGGCCAACCGGGATGTAATCGGGCTTGGTCGGCGTAGCGAAGATGGGGCCGACGCCGATGTAATCAGCGCCCTCGAGCTCGGCGGCGACGGCCTGGTCGAGACTGTGGGTCGATTTGCCCACAATTACTTCTGCCCCGGCCTGTGTGCGCGCCTCGGCCACAGAAAGATCGTCCTGACCGACGTGGATGCCGTCCACACCAATTTCCGCCACGAGCCCGGGATGATCGTTGAGGATGAAAAGCGGGCCAGCGGCGGGAATGAGGTCCCGCATGGCTTTGCCCAGCACCGCGATGGCGGGCAAGGGCAGCTTCTTCGCCCGAAGCTGGATGAGGTCGACGCCGCCGAGGACAAGCTGTTCCGTCACATACGCCAGCCGTTCCGGCTCAACGTAGCCCGTGTCGACGATGGCGTAGAGGCGGGCGCCCTGCAGGCGTTGGCGGCGTTGTTCAAGAAAGCTCATGCTTCTCCATTAAAAACTGTCATCCTGAGCTTGTCGAAGGACCTCTTACCATTCGCTCGAAAGGTACGTCTTGAGCAAAGTAGTTAGAGGTCCTTCGACAAGCTCAGGATAACAGGCCTTTATAAGTAGCTGATCATTCCTCCCGCGGAGGCAAAATCGACTGGCGCTGCTTGATAAAGCCTTCAACGAAGTGGGTGCTGTACTTGCCCCGGCGGAAATCAGGATCCTTGAGGATGAGCTGACCGAACGGCACCGTGGTCTTGATGCCGCGGATGACAAATTCGTCGAGCGCGCGTGACATTCGGTTCATGGCCGTCGTCCGGTCGCTGCCGAAGGCGATCAGCTTGCCGATCATCGAGTCGTAATGGGGCGGCACAGTGTACCCGGCGTAAACATGCGAATCCCACCGGATACCGTGACCGCCCGGTGCGTAGAAGAGTTCGATTTTGCCCGGGCTGGGCCGGAAATCGTTGAAGGGATCCTCGGCATTGATCCGCATCTCGATGGCATGCTTCTGGGGCTGGAGATCATCGAAATCCTTGTTGAGCTTGTCGCCGAAGGCGATGCGGATCTGCTCCTTCACCAAGTCGATGCCGTAGACCTCTTCCGTCACGGGATGCTCCACCTGGATGCGGGTGTTCATCTCCATGAAGTAGAAGTTCATCTTGTTATCGACCAGGAACTCGATCGTGCCCGCGTTCTCGTAATTGACCGCATGAGCCAGCTTGATCGCCGCCTTGCCCATGGCCTTGCGCAGGGCGGGGGTAATCAACGGTGAGGGCGATTCCTCGAGTAGCTTCTGGTTGCGGCGCTGGATGGAGCAGTCGCGCTCGCCGATATGAACGATCTTGCCGTACTTGTCGGCGAGGATCTGGAATTCGATGTGGTGGGGATGCTCGATCAGCTTTTCGAGGTAGAGAGCGCCGTTGCCGAAGGCCTTTTCGGCCTCCATGCGGGCCGAGTTGAAGCCTTGGACGAGGCTGACGTCGTTATGGGCCTGCCGCATACCG
>Ga0105237_10002274_pt1 | contig 23895 bp, 20 predicted proteins | sample KBSC24metaG_FD_81520 | JGI IMG/M metagenome (GOLD analysis project Ga0105237, IMG submission 81520) | Corn rhizosphere microbial communities from Kellogg Biological Station, Michigan, USA - KBS C2-4 metaG | ecosystem: Host-associated > Plants > Roots > Rhizosphere > Soil | place: Michigan, USA...
CGATGGCGCGCGCATTGATGATCCAGGGGGCCGGCTCGGACGTGGGCAAGTCGCTCATCGTCGCCGGCCTCGCGCGCGCCTTCACGCGGCGGGCCTTGCGCGTGCTCCCTTTCAAGCCACAGAACATGTCGAACAACGCGGCCGTCACCGTCGACGGTGGCGAAATCGGGCGCGCCCAGGCTCTGCAGGCGCTCGCTGCCGGCGTCGAGCCGCACACCGACATGAACCCGGTGCTGCTCAAGCCCGAGACCGATGTCGGCGCGCAGGTGATCGTGCAGGGAAAGCGCATCGCGACTGCGCGGGCGCGTGAATATGCGGCGATGAAGCCGTCGCTGATGGGTGCGGTGCTCGAGAGTTTTGAACGGCTGAAGGCCCGCGCGGATCTGGTGCTGGTCGAAGGCGCTGGCAGTCCAGCGGAGGTAAATCTGCGCAAGGCCGACATCGCCAATATGGGTTTTGCGCGCAAGGCCGATGTTCCCGTCGTGCTGGTCGGCGACATCGACCGTGGCGGCGTCATCGCCCAGCTCGTCGGCATCAAGACCGTGATCGATCCTGACGATGCCGCGATGATCCAGGGTTTTGTCATCAACAAGTTCCGCGGCGATCCTACGCTGTTCGACGACGGCTATAAGCTGATCGCGGAAAAGACCGCATGGCGTGGCCTCGGCGTGCTGCCCTGGTTCGCGCGCGCTGGCGAGCTGCCGGCCGAGGATGCGCTCGGCCTCAGTGATGCACGCAAGCCCGGCCAATTCAAAGTCGCCTGCCTCGCGCTGTCGCGGATTGCCAATTTCGACGATCTCGATCCGCTCAAGCTCGAGCCTTCAGTCGACCTCGTGATGGTGCGGCCGGGTGAAGCGATTCCTGGCGACGTCAGGCTCGTCATCATTCCCGGCTCAAAGTCCACCCGCGGCGACCTCGCCTTCCTGCGCGCGCAAGGCTGGGACATCGATCTGCTCGCGCATCACCGCAGGGGCGGCCATGTGCTCGGTCTTTGCGGCGGCTATCAGATGCTCGGGCGCAGCGTCTCCGATCCAGAGGGAATCGAAGGACCCGCGGGCGATACGCCGGGCCTCGGCCTGCTGGATGTGGAAACCGTGATGAGCCCGCAGAAGACGCTGACGCGTGTTGCGGCCGTGCACGCGGCGACGGATCAACCGATCCAGGCTTACGAGATCCACATCGGCCAAACCGATGGAGCGGACCGCGCACGGCCGTTCGCGAAGCTGAACGGCGAGCCGGAGGGCGCAATCTCCCGCGATGGGCGCGTGCAAGGCAGCTATCTGCACGGCCTGTTCACGTCGGACGTGTTTCGCAAGGCATTCCTCGCAAAGCTGGATATTCCCGCAGGCGAAGAGCCATATCATGCGAGAGTTGAGAGCGCGCTCGATGCGCTGGCCGATCACATCGAACAGCATCTCGACGTCGAAGGCCTGCTCGCACTAGCGCGCTAGGGCATCGGCGAGGCGCGACCACTCGGCCTCTGCGCCCGGAAGCCCAAGCCGCAGCCACCTCGGATTCTGCGCGAACACGCGCGACCATATCTGCGCGCGCGCCAGCTTCTCCTGCACAGCCAGCGCGTCGGGGATCTCGTAGAGACGAAACAGTGATGCGCCACCGACGAGGCGCCAGCCTTGCGACTGCACCATGCCGTCGAGACGTACGCAGTCCTGCGCAAGCCGCGCCGATGTGGCCTTGGCCCAGACATCATCGCGCAAGGCGCGGCAGCCGATCGCGATCGCCGCGCCCGACACTGGCCATGGACCTGATGCGGCCGCGAGTTTCGTGATGTCGGCCTCGTTGCCGATTGCGAAGCCGAGCCGCAGGCCGGCAAGACCATAAAACTTTCCGAACGAACGCAGGATCAGCAGCCCCGGCTGGCCCGCCTCCGATGCCAGCGAGAGCTCGGGAACGGCATCCACGAAACTCTCGTCGATGACGAGGTGGCCGACGCGCGGCAGCAGTGCGAGCAGATCCTTCGGCGCGTGACGGCGGCCGTCGGGATTGTTGGGATTGACGACGATGGCGAGGTTCGCCCCCGCAAGCGCATCGAGCTGCCTCACCTCCTCGACCTCCGATCCCGCAGCCGAGAGAACGGGCGCGTACTCGTTGTAGGTCGGGGCGAGGATGCGAACCCGGCCACCCGGCGCGAGCTGCGGCAGCAATTGAATGGCGGCTTGCGCGCCGCCTATCGCAACGATTGGCGCATCTGCGCGATAGGCGTGCCGCGCCGCCTGATGCAGGGATTCGATCTCGAAGCGTGACGGCAACGCCTGCCAATGATGCGCTGATATCTCGCCCACGGGATAAGGTAGCCGGTTGATCCCCGTCGACAGATCGATCCAGTCTTCCGCGCGTCCGCCAAAACGCTGCTGGGCCAGATCGAGATTTCCACCGTGCTCGCGCATGCCCCGTTCTTTCACGCGAAAGCCAGGATCGCAAGCACGCCGGCCAGCAATAGCATGGCGCGGCGGTAGACATTCAGTCCTTCGACGATATCGGCGGCGAGCGGATCACGCGCGCCTTCGTTGAGCCAGGGCTCGTCGGTCGCGCTACCGTGATAGATGCGGGGACCACTCAGTCGCACGCCAAGCGCGCCGGCCATTGCCGCCTCAGGCGAGCCCGCATTGGGCGAACGGTGACGGCGCGCATCGCGCGTCATGCAGGACAGCGCCTCCGATCGCCGCGGCGCGAGCAGCACGAACAAAAATCCGGTCAGGCGCGCCGGAATGAAATTGGCGACATCGTCGATGCGGGCGGCCGCCCAGCCGAAGGCTTCGTGCCGTTCGCTGAGATGGCCGATCATGGAATCCAGCGTGTTGATCGCCTTGTAGCCGAGGATGCCAGGTAAGCCGAACAGCGCGCCCCAGAAGATCGGCGCCACGATGCCGTCGGACGCATTCTCCGCGAGGCTTTCGATCGCGGCGCGTGCAATGCCGGGATCGTCGAGCGCGGCCGGATCGCGGCCGACGATGCGCGAGACTGCCTCGCGCGCGCCGGCAATATCGCCGCTCAGCAAGGGATTTGCGACGGCCGCAACATGATCATGCAATGAACGCAGCGCGACCAGCGGCCAGGCAAGGACGCCGACCAGCACGACCTGAATCCAGCCCGGGGGAAGCAAGCACTGAAGCGCCCAGCCAAGCACCGCCGCGAGCGCAATCACCAGAAGCGCGCTGGCGGTGCCCGCAGCGCGGCGGAACGCCGGCGGATCGGATTCGCGATTCCAGCCGGCGTCGATCGCGCTGATGAGCCGGCCCAACCAGGTCACGGGGTGGCCGATCCGGGCGAACAGAGGTGACGGCCAGCCCGTGAGGGCATCCACCACCATCGCCACCACCATCGCGCCCGCAAATCCCACGCCCTGCCTCCTGTCCCGCCCCTGTTGCGCAAAGCCAGCGGCGAGCGCAAGCCCCCGGCCGCCCGATTTCGGCTTTGTCTTTGGCCGCGTTTGGTGATTAGTCAGGCCCACAGGAGACCTTCATGGCCGTCATCTTGATCACGGGCGGAGCGCGATCGGGCAAGAGCAAGCGTGCGGAAACGCGCACGCGTGCTTTCCCGGGGCAGCCCGTCTATGTCGCGACGGCCGAGGCGCTTGACGCGGAGATGGCGGCGCGCATCGCAAAACATCGCGCGCGTCGCGGAACCGACTGGACCGAGCGCGAGGTGCCGCTCGATCTCGTGCCCGCGCTGGTCGCAACCGATCGCGGCGGCGCACGGCTCGTCGATTGCCTGACCCTGTGGCTCTCCAATTTGATGCATGCCGGGCGCGACTGGGAACGCGAGGTGAGCGCGCTCGCTGCCGGCCTGCCTCGCCTCGAGAGCCCCGTCGTCTTCGTCACCAACGAAGTCGGGCTTGGCATCGTGCCCGACAACGCACTGGCGCGCAGCTTTCGCGACGCCGCGGGGATCATGAATCAGACCATCGCGGCCGCCGCCGACGAAGTCGAGTTCGTCGTCGCCGGCCTGCCGATGAAATTGAAATGATGCCGCGCGCCGACATTCTGAAGGACGTCGTCGCCGATTTCAGGATCGCAGCGTCCTTCATCACGATCGTGCCGGTGGCCTCGCCGAAACCGGCGGCCGACGGCGCCATCGCGCGCGCGACCTGGGCGCTGCCGGTTGCGGGGCTGCTGGTCGGACTCGCAGGCGCTTTCGTCTACAAGGTCGCCAGCCGGTTGGGATTGCCACCGAACCTGGCCGCCCTGCTCGCGCTCGCCACGACCGCCCTCGTCACAGGCGCGCTGCACGAGGATGGGCTTGCCGATACCGCCGATGGCCTCGGCGGCGGGCGCACACGCGAGCGCAAGCTCGAGATCATGCGCGACAGCCGCATTGGCAGCTATGGCGTCTGCGCGCTGATCCTGTCGTTCGGGTTGCGCTGGAGCGCACTCGCTGCGATCGCAAATCCCTGGGCCGTGATGCTGGCGCTCTGCGCGGCTCATGCAGCAGCCCGCGCCGGCGTGCCTGCATTCATGTCGCTGGTGCCCCCGGCTCGTCCCGACGGGCTCTCCGCCGGCACAGGGTCGCCACCGGGCCGCAGCGTTGCCGTCGCCTTCGCTGTTGGAACGCTGGCGCTTGCGTTTGCGCTGGGGCCGGCCAAGGCGCTGGTCGGCCTGGTGTTGCTGTCGCTCGCAGGACTAACTCTCGCACGGCTCTCCATCCGCCAGATCGGGGGACAGACCGGCGACATCCTCGGCGCATTCGAGCAGGTCGGCGAGATCCTGATCCTGCTGGTCGCCGCCGCCTTCCTGCACGGGGGAGGATGAGTGATGGTCGAGTTCGACGACGCCTTCCGCCGGCAATTGCGCGAACTGTTCGTATGGCGCCGCGACGTACGCCGCTTTCGCACCGACGTGCTGCCTGACGGCGCCGTGGCGCGGCTGATCGAAACGGCTTGTCTGTCGCCGTCGGTCGGCCTGAGCCAGCCGTGGCGCTTCGTCACCGTCGACGATGTCGCGCGACGCCGCGCCGTGATCGACGACTTCAAGTCGTGCAATGCCGACGCGCTGAACTGCTATTCCGGCGAGCGCGCCAACCGCTATGCCGCGCTCAAGCTCTCGGGCCTCGAACAGGCGCCAGCTCATCTCGCAATCTTTGCCGACAAGGCGAGCGACATCGGCCACGGCCTCGGCCGCGCGACCATGCCGGAGACGACGGAATATTCGGTGGTCGCCGCGATCACCGCGATGTGGCTCGCCGCGCGCGCCGAGGGCATCGGGATCGGCTGGGTCTCCATCCTCAACCCGGAGCGCATCCACGGCGTGCTCGACGTGCCCGCCTCCTGGAAATTCATCGCCTATCTCTGCATCGGCTATCCCGAGGCGGAGTGCGACCAGCCCGAGCTCGAGCGGGCAAAGTGGGAGCATCGGCGCAACCCCGACGAGTTCACGTTGCGGCGGTAATTAGGTCGCGCCGCTGGATCGGGCTGCCCCGCGGCTGCGAATGAACATTCACAGGTGCATTTTTTCATCAATTGTGGTCGCCGGCCTTTCGCGTTATGCACATCGCAGGGACAACTTTTGCGAAATATTTCATGACGATACGGCCTGCTCCTGCCCGCGTTGTGCCTGCGTTGGTCCGCCGCGATTTCATTCGGCTCGCGGGCGCAACTGCCGCGGGCCTTTTTGCGCTTGGCGCAACGTCAGATCGCCTGAAGATCGTCGCCTCGATCACCAGCCTGCCGCTCGATGACGATCTGACCAAACGAAGCATGACCGAATTTGCAACCACTCGGCTGGGTGGGCTCATTGCTGGCCTGAGGCAACGAGGCTGGGTCGAAGGCGTCAACTACCATTTCGAGCTCCGCTCCAGCTTCGGCGGACCTGACAGGACGAAAGCTGCCGTCGCAGAGATCATCGATCTCAACCCGGACGTCATCATGACCGGCTCGACGGTCGAAACCGCGGCCGTCATCGCCGCCACCAAAACGATCCCGATCGTTTTCGCGACATCCAATGACCCCGTCGGCAATGGCTTCGTCCAAAGCCTCGCTCATCCCGGCGGCAATGTTACGGGCTTCACCAGCAGCACCGCCGAGATGGGCGGCAAATGGCTTCAGCTGATCAAGGAAGCCGTGCCGGATCTCCAGCGCGTCGGCGTCCTGTTCAATCCGGCGAGCGCCCCGGGCGCCGGGCGCTTCTACCTGGACTCCCTCGAGCAGGAGGCGGCGGCCACGGGCGTGACTGTGGTTCTCATGCCGATCAGTACGCCATCGGAGATCGATGGCGCGATCGCCCGCTTTTCCGAGCCACCGAAAGCGGCGATGGTCTCGCTCGTCGACAGCTTTCTGGTGGTGAACCGGGCGGCGATCATCGCGGCAACGGCGAAATATCGCGTGCCCATGATCTATCCGTTTCACTACTTCATGGATGCGGGCGGCCTGATGAGCTACGGGCCGACGCTGGAAGTGCGCGCGGCTGATTACGTCGATCTGATCCTGCGCGGCACCAAGGCCGGCGATCTGCCGGTGCAATCGCCGCGGAAATACGAGCTGTTGATCAACCGTACCGTCGCCAACGCGCTCGGACTGAAGATCCCGTTCACGCTGCTCGCGCGCGCCGACGAGATTCGCGAGTGAACGAAGAGATCGACCAGGGACATTTGCGGACGCCTCCCGGACGGCTGTTCCGCAAATATCTCTACGCGATCGTCGCCCTCACCTTTGCCGCGCTCGCCATCAACACCGGCTTCGACGTCTGGTTCTCCTATCGCGAGCAGAAGCAGCTGCTCGCAGCGACCCAACGCGAACAGGCTGCAAGCGCCGCTATCCAGATCGGCCAGTTCGTCAGCCAGATCGAGAACCAGGTCAGATGGCTGTCGCGCCTGCCGCCGGAGCTTTCGACCAACGAAGACGTGCGCCTGAACGCCATCCGCCTGCTGCGCCTCTCGCCCGCCATCGCCGAAATCACCCAGCTCGATTCACGCGGCCGCGAGCAGGTGCGCGTGTCCCGCCGCGTCGCGGACAGGATCGGCAGCCAGGTCGACCAGTCCTCCTTTGCCGCCTTCCGCGGTGCCAACGAAAGCCGGGCCTATTACGGGCCGGTCTACTTTTTCGGCGACACCGAGCCGTTCATGACGATCGCCACGCGCGGGACCGGCAGCACGCCCAACGTCGTCATCGCCGAGGTCAATCTGCGTTTCATCTGGGACCTCGTTGCCGGGATCAGGGTCGGCAACAGCGGCAAGGCCTATGTGGTCGATCGCCTCGGTGTGTTGATTGCGCATCCCGATCTGTGGCCGGCGCTCCGCCGCAGCGATCTCTCCTCGCATGCCGATGTGCGCGCCGCGCTCGACGGCGTCGGCCCGCCGTCAGGCGGCCTGGTCAAGAAGGATTTTTCCGGACAACCCGTGCTGTCGACCTATGCCACGGTTCCCTCGCTCGGCTGGCTGGTGTTCGTGGAGCTTCCGCTCACCGAAGCCTATGCGCCGATCTACGCCTCGATCGGGCGCTCGACGTTCCTGCTGATCGTCCTTCTGGCCTTCGCGACGCTAGTGTCGCTGTGGCTCAGCCGGCGCATGACCGTGCCGATCCAGATGCTGAGCCAGGGCGCGCGGCGGATCGGCAGCGGCGACCTCGAATTGCGCCTCGCCATCAAGACCGGCGACGAGCTCGAGGCCCTCGGCGACCAATTCAACCGGATGGCCGCGCATTTGCGCGACTCCTACGCGACCCTCGAGCGCAAGGTGATCGAGCGCACCTCCGAGCTGGAGAAGGCACGCGATCACGCCCTTGCCGAGCACGATGCGGCCGAGCGCGCGCGCAGCGTCGCGGTTGCCGCCAACGAGACCAAATCGCGCTTCCTCGCCGTGGTCAGCCACGAGCTGCGCACGCCGCTCAACGGCGTCATGGGTGTGCTGCAGCTGCTCGACGACGGCAGGCTCGGCGAGGCGCAGCGCCGCCACCTCGCGACCGCCGCCGCCTCCGGAGAAACGCTGATCGCACTGGTCGACGCCATCCTCGAATATGCCCGCCTCGAGGCCAGTGCCGAGACGCTGGAGACGCGCGACTTCCGGCTCGACCAGCTGATCGAGACGGCCGCCGACCTGATGCGTCCGCAGGCCTCCCGCAAGGGGCTGACATTCGACCTCGCCTGCGACGCGGCGGTCAATACCTCCGTGCACGGCGATCCCGTCAGGCTCAATCGCATCCTGCTGAACCTGATCGGCAATGCGATCAAGTTCACCCCGAGCGGTGGAATTAGGGTGAGTGCGACGATCGCGCCGCATGACGATCGTGTCCGTCTCCGCGTCATCGTTCGTGATACCGGCATCGGCATCGCGCCCGACATGCACGAGCGCATCTTCGAAGACTTCGTGCAGGCCGACGACAGCATCGCACGACGGTTCGGCGGCACCGGCCTTGGACTTGCGATCGCGCGCCGGCTGACGCGGCTGATGGAGGGCCAACTGACGGTGGAGAGCACGCCTGGCACCGGCAGCGCATTTACGCTTCTCGTCCCGCTCGGTCGGGCAGCAAGCGGCATTGCGCAAGGCGCGCCTCCGCGGCCCTCGCGGCAGCTGCGCGTGCTGCTGGTCGATGACGATCCCGTCAATTGCGAGGTCGGTGAGGCCATCTTGCTCAGGCTCGGCCACCGCGCCACGATCGCACGGAATGGCGCAGCCGCCGTTGCGCTCGCCGACAGCCAGCCATTCGACATCGTCCTGATGGATCTGCACATGCCCGACATGGATGGCGTCGAAACGGCCGCGCGCATTCGACAGCTCCCGCTTCAGCCCATGCCGCGCATCGTCGTCGTGACCGCCGACGTGTCGCGCAGCACCCGCGAGCGGCTCGCAAGCGCCGGGATCACTGAGGTCGTCAGCAAGCCGATCCTGATCAACGCACTTCGCAAGGCGATCGAAGACGAGGCCGGGCATGAGGCAACCGATGCGCCCCTTGCAGCCGGAACGTTGATCGACCGGCACTTTCTCGACGACCAGAAAGAGCTGCTCGGTGCGAAGCAGATCGCGAAGCTTCATCAATTGCTGAATGAAACTGGCAAAAAGCTGATCGCCGACATGACTGTTTCAGCGGCAGCCGGCGATCACAAACAGCTTGCGCGATTCGCGCATCAGCTCGGCAGCGCGGCGAGTGCGCTCGGCCTCGTCGGACTGTTCGATCGCTGTCGCGACATCGAGCAGGCGGCGCCGTCGATGTCACCTGTGGAGTGCCAGGATGCGGCGCGCGAGCTCGCAGCCCTTCGAGAAGTCTCGATGAGCGCGCTCGACGATCTGCTCGCGCCAGCAGCGCCCTCGCCTCTGCCGAAGGGAGAGGTCGGGTCGCATTAGAAATGCGATTCCAGCGCCGAACCGGGCTGAAATGTCTCAGTTCGGCTTTTCCCCCGGCGATAACTCGCGTATTGACGCGTAGGACCGTAGTGGGAGGAATTCAAATGACGACGGAGCTGAAGGGTGCGCGCGGCGAAGGCTTTGCGACGATTGCCGCGGATGGCCGCGTGCTGGATTCGTGGTTTCTGCAGCCGACCCTGATTGCGGAGGCCGGCAAGGCGGCAACGGTCCGGCTCACCAACGACGAGATCGTCAAATCGCTGGGCGAGACGGCCGACGGATATGCGCGGCACGACGACATCCGCAATGTCGACATCGTTCCCATCAGGACAGACATCGCCTCCCTTGCATCCGCGCCGACGGATGTGCACGACGCCTATCTGCGCCTCCATCTCCTGAGCCACCGGCTCGTCCAGCCCAATTGCCTGAACCTCGACGGCATCTTTGGTCTGTTACCCAACGTGGCCTGGACGACATCAGGTCCCTGTGAACCCGCGCGCATTGCGGAGGCGCGGCTCCTGGCGCGAAAGCGCGGCCTCGCGTTTGAGGTGGCAGGCATAGACAAGTTTCCGCGCATGACCGACTACGTGACGCCTGCCGACGTGAGAATTGCAGATGCGGATCGCGTCAGGCTCGGAGCCCATTTGGCTCCAGGCACGACCGTCATGCATGAGGGCTTTTGCAATTTCAATGCGGGCACGCTCGGTCCCTGCATGGTCGAGGGCCGGATCAGCGCCGGCGTGGTCGTCGCAAGTGGCAGCGATATTGGTGGCGGCGCCTCGATCATGGGCACTCTGTCCGGCGGCGGGAAAGAGCGGATCACGGTTGGTGAGCGCTGCCTGATCGGCGCCAATGCCGGCATCGGCATTTCACTGGGTGACGATTGCATCGTCGAAGCCGGCTGTTACATCACGGCAGGCGCGCGCATCCTCCTGGAAGATGGCCGCGTGCTGAAAGCCAAGGAACTCTCGGGCGAGCGGGGCCTTCTGTTTCGTCGCAATTCGCAGAGCGGCGCACTCGAGGCAACCAGACGCAAAGGGAAGTGGGACGGCCTCAATTCGCAGCTTCACGGCTAGGTGGCAACTCCTACTGGGCCCAACAACAGAGGCAGCGTCTCATGCATTTTGTCAGGGCAACAACGTGGACCGTTCTCGCAATCCTGACGTCGGCATCAGTTTCGATGGCTGCGAATGCCGAGACTGAGAAGAAAGCTGTAAAACCCACAGGCGAGGCGTGTCGCTCGGCTTGCGAGAAAGATCTGAGAGCCAAGGGCCTCTGGGAAAAGCTGCCGTACGGGACCTGCAGGAAGCGTTGCGGCATGCCGCTCTGAGCGGCATTGGCCTCAGTGCCGCCGCGCACCCGCCTCTTCCCGCCCAAACCGCTCCACCAGAAAATCGATGAACAGTCGCACCTTCACCGATAGATGCCGCGTCGGCGGATAGACCGCATAGAGCGCCAGCGGCGGCGCAGAATAGTCATCCATCACCGTCCGCAGCTCGCCCTTCTTCAGCGCCTCCGCGGCGATGAACTCCGGCAGCAGCGCGAGCCCCCTGCCCTTGATCGCGGCATCGCGCAGCACTTCGGCATTGTTGACGCAGAGCGACCAGGCCGGCTGGATCCAGTGATCGCCGTCGCTGCCTGACAGCTTCCACTGATTGCCTGTCAACAGGAAGCCGTAGGTCAGCGAGGCATGTGCGCGCAGATCCTGCGGATGTCTGGGCGTGCCGTGACGCGCGAGATAGTCCGGCGAGGCGCAGATCATGCGCGGCACCGGCATGATCTTTCGTGCGATCAAGCTCGACGATTCCAGTTCCGCGATCCGCAGCGTCACGTCAAAGCCGTCCTGCACGGGATCGAGCAGATCGTCGCTGAGCACAATCTGGAGCTGAAGCTCCGGATACGTTTCCATGAAGTCCGCGAGCACGGGCCCGAGCCGCATCGTGCCGAACGACATCGGTGCGTTGACGCGCAGCAGGCCGCGTGGCGCCGACTGGGCCTGCGCCACCGCCTGGTCCGCCGCCTCGATCTCCGAAAGGATGACCACCGCCCGCTCGAAATAGCGCTGGCCGTTCTCGGTCGGGCTGGCGTGCCGCGTCGTCCGGTTCAGGAGCTGGACGCCGAGGCTCTCTTCGAGGTCGGCGATGTATTTGCTGATCGCCGAGCGCGACAGCCGCAGCTGCCGGCCGGCCTCGGCAAAGCTGCCGCTCTCCACCACCTTCACGAACGCCCGGAGGCTGGAGACCTTATCCAAGGACCGGCTCCAGCGATTGTTTCCAAATCGTAGACATAGACGTCATATTTGCATGGATTGTCTCCAATCCAAAGCGGAACGATATTTCCGGCCAGAGAGCACCCGCTCCCCGAATTTTTGGAGGACGACAATGTCTGGACTGCACCACGTCACCGCGATTGCCGGCGACCCCATCCGCAATTTCGGCTTCTACACCAGGGATCTCGGCCTGCGCTTCGTCAAGAAGACGGTCAATTTCGACGATCCCGGCACCTATCACTTCTACTATGGCGACGAGACCGGCCGCCCCGGCACCATCCTGACCTTCTTCCCCTGGGCCGGTGCAGCACCCGGCCGCCGCGGCGTCGGCGAGACCCATCAGACCGCCTTCCGCGTGCCGCAGCGCTCGCTCGGCTACTGGACGCAGCGCTTCATCGAGAAGGGCATCGCCTACGAAGCGCTGGAGAAGCGCTTTGGCGAGTCCGTGCTGCCGTTCACCGATCCTGACGGCATGGCGCTGGCCCTCGTCGGCATATCAGGCGCCGAGAATGAGCCCGGCTGGAGCAATGGCGACGTGCCGGTCGAACACGCGATCCGTGGCTTCCATGGCGTGACCCTGCTGCTCGACAGCGCGGCGAAGACGGCTGCCGTCCTCACCGACGTGTTCGGCTTCAAGGAGACGGGGCGCGAAGGCTCGGTGATCCGCTTCAAGGCGCCCGGCGATGCCCAGGGTAGCGTCGTCGACATCTATGAGGCCAAGGGCTTCCTGCGCGGCCATCAGGGTGGCGGCTCCGTGCATCACATCGCCTTCCGTGCGGCTGACGATGCCGCGCAGGGCAAGATGGCGCAAAAGCTGGTGAGCAATCACGGCCTGCACCCGACCGAGCAGCGCGACCGCAACTACTTCCGCTCGATCTACTTCCGCGAGCCCGGCGGCGTGCTGTTCGAGATCGCGACCGACATCCCCGGCTTCGCCGTGGACGAACCGGTGGCGACGCTCGGACGCGACCTGAAGCTGCCAAGCTTCCTCGAACAGCATCGCAAGCAGATCGAGGGCGTGCTGCCGAGCCTGGAAGCAACCGCATCATGACCGAGTTCATCCATCGCTTCGAGCCCGCGACCAGCGCGGGCTCCCCTCCGCTGCTGCTGCTGCACGGCACCGGCGGCGACGAGAACGATCTGCTCGGGCTCGGCCAGATGATCTCGCCGGGCTCGGCGCTGCTCTCGCCGCGCGGCCGCGTGCTCGAGCACGGCATGCCGCGCTTCTTCCGCCGTCTTGCGGAAGGCGTGTTCGACGAGGAGGACGTCCGCCGGCGCGCGCGCGAGCTCGGCGATTTCATCGCCGATGCCCGGAAGCAATACGGCATCGCCGCACCCGTTGCGGTCGGCTTCTCCAACGGCGCCAACATCGCAGCCGCGCTGTTGCTGCTGCAGCCGGAGGTGCTGGCAGGCGCGGTGCTGCTGCGCGCGATGGTGCCGCTGTCGGATCCGCCGAAGGCCGATCTCGCCGGCAAACCGGTTCTGCTTCTGTCCGGGCAGGCTGATCCGATCGTGCCGTCGAGCAATTCGACAAAGCTTGCAGCCCTGTTGTCGGAAGCGGGAGCGCGTGTCGACCACAAGGTGCTGCCGGCAGGACATCAACTGTCGCAAGCCGACGTGACGCTGGCCCGCAACTGGATCGGCAGCGCCGCCGTGGAGGCAGCATGATCCAACCAGGGCGCATCGTTCCCGAACGTTGCGCTGCTGCGTATCTCCAAGTCAGTTTGAGCGAATATGGGCCGCTCTCCCTCAATAAGCCGACCTCCGGCACACGAGGCGCAACTTCGCAGATCGGTCACTTCAAGACATCGCCCGGCGGGTATAGATAGGATCATCGTCCACCCGGAGAACAGCAAGTGGGCCGAATAGCAACGTTCGTATGGATCGTAGCGACCTTCACAATCATTGTGGTCGCCGCTCCACTCCGGGCTCAAGCAACACCGGAAGCGTCGGCGTGCGGATACCTCGCCGGCCTGATCGATAAGGCATCGCCATCAGGGCCGTTGTTCCTGCCCAGCTATCCGACCGTCGAATCCGGACCTCTCCATGGCGCCGCCTACCTCTATGACAATGCGGCAGCCGCCATCGCATTGGTCGGTTGCGGCGAGCGAGACAAGGCGTCTCGCATTGGCTCGGCGATCCTCTCGGCCATCGATAACGACCGCACCTGGGATGATGGGCGGCTCCGGAACGCATACGCCGCCGGTGTGGTGGTCAGTGGTTCCGCCAAACTACCGGGTTGGTGGGACATCTCGCAGAACAAGTGGTTGGAAGATCGATATCAGGTGGGCAGTGATGTCGGTAACATGGCATGGGCCATGTTGGCGTTGCTGTCGATTGATGATGTGAACACCGGCCCTCGGTTCCGCGATGGTGCGACACGGCTTGGCACCTGGGTCGCGCAATGGGCCGACGCGCGCGGCACTGGCGGTTTCACCGGCGGTACGTTTGGGCACGAGCCGACGCCCGACATACGGACATGGAAATCAACCGAACACAATACCGACCTCGCCGCCGCGTTTGGCCTTCTTGCAACCCGCACCGGCGATTCGCGCTGGCGTGATATGGCAACAGCGGCTGAGCGCTTCGTCGATACGATGTGGGATCCGGCATGCGCCTGTTTCGCCGCAGGGACCGCTGAAGACGGCGTCACGCGCAATCCGATTTTGGCGCTCGATGCCCAAGTCTGGCCGTTAACGGCGCTATCAGGAGCGGCCAAGAAATTTGCCTCGGCAATTACGACCGCCGAACAGCGAATGAGCGTCGACAAGGGCTTTTCTTACGGTGAAGACCGAGACGGTGTGTGGACCGAAGGGACGAGCCAAATGGCTCTCTTGCTGAAATTGCTCGGCAAGACCGAGAGAGCGGAATCGTTGATCGCGGTCATCGAATCCCAGAGGTCGCCGGATGGCGGGTTCTACGCCACTGATGTCCGTGCGCTACCGACTGGGTTCATGTTGGATACCGATCCGGCCAGGCCACGACTCTATTTCCGATTGCCACATCTGGGCGCAGCTTCATGGGCTGCCCTCGCGGAACGCAGGTTCAATCCCTTTACGGCGACATCTGGACTTCCGTAGTTGAGGCCGCGGCGCTTGTCGTCCCGGCCTCTCCGGTCGTTTTGATTTCGATATGTCGGTTGAGGATCACAACGCGGCATCCTGCGCGTTGGCCGCGTGTCCGCTCACTTCAGCCGAGCTTACACACCCAATGTCCGGTGCCTGCTCGTAGACAAGCTCGAACAAATCTGGAGCGCCGGTAATCCCCGTGTCAGCCTACGCCGCCACATTGGACAGGAACCTATCCACCGACGAGCGCAACTGCGTGGCCTGGCTGGACAAGTCGTGAGCCGTGGCCAGAACAACGTCGGCGGTGCGATTGGCATTATCAGTCGCCTCGGCCGTTCCGGCGATGCTGCGCGCGACCTGCGCCGTGCCGGAGGCCGCTTGTCCGATATTCCTGGAGATCTCGCCGGCCGCCGCATTTTGCTGGCTGACCGCGGCCGCGATCCGCCCGGTGAAGCCGTCGATATCGCCGATGATCAACGCGATGGCGCCGACATTGTCGACCGCCTCGCGGGTCGCCGACTGCACTTCGGTGATCTGGCTCGAAATCTCCTCGGTCGCTTTCGCCGTCTGCGTCGCCAGCGCCTTCACTTCGGAGGCAACGACCGCAAAGCCCCTGCCCGCTTCGCCGGCCCGCGCCGCTTCGATCGTGGCGTTGAGCGCGAGCAGATTGGTCTGGCCGGCGATGGTCCTGATGAAGCCGACGACTTCGTCGATCTGCTGGGCCGCACTGGCGAGCCTGCCGATGGTCTGGTTGGCCGCTTCCGCCATGCCTGAGGCACGCTGCACGATGGTGGTCGCATCCGCGAGTTGCGACGTGATCGCCTGGACGGATTGGCCGAGCTGACTTGCAGCGGTCGCCACGGTCTGGACGTTGGCGGAGGTGTCCTTTGCGGTCGACGCCGCCTCGTTCGATTGCGTGCCCGCGTTGCGCGCGGCGGAGGCAAGCCCCTGTGCCGTATCCGTCAACTCGCCGGTCATGCGCGCGGTGTTGCTCATGACCTCGCTGAAGGCGGAGCGGAAAGCATCGATCTCTGCTTCCAGGCGCTGCCGGTGACCGGACTGCTCCGCGCTGCTCTGGTCCTTGGCGGCAATCAACGCGAGATCGTCATCGGCGCGGGTCTTCAGGCTCGCCTGCATCACGGCGAGCGACTTCAGCAGACGGCCGAGCTCGTCTCTGCGACGCACTGCGATGTCATCGGTGAAATTCCCGGCAGCCACACGTTCGGCAACCCGGACCGCAGCCGAGATCGGCCGGCTCATCGAGTAGGTGAACGCAAGCGCGATCATCAACCCGATCGCGACGGTTCCCACGGCAACCGACAGCATCGTCGTGCGGGCCGCCTCGACGTCTTTCTCCGCCGCCATGCGATATTCATAGCCATACGCGGCCACGAGCTCGACGAGATCGTCGATCGAGGCCATCAGCCGATCGCCTTGCTGCGCGAGCAGGAAGCTGGTCGGGATCTCCGTCGCGCCGCCGGGCTGCGGCTTCAGGATCTTCAGCGCGGCAGTCGACCAGTCCTTGAGCTGAGTTTCAGTCTTCTCGCGTGCGGCCGCAACATTGGGGGTGGCGGCGCGCTCACGCACCACCTTCAGATCCTCGACACTGTCGCGGATCAACGACTCGAACTTTGCGACCGTTTCGCTGGAGCTACCCGCAACCAGGGCGCGCTGGAGCACCAGCCGCGCCTCGTGCAGCGCCGCGTGAGCGGAACGCGCGTGGTTGATCCCCATCAACGGGCCGTCATAGAGACGGACCACCATGTCCCCGGAACTGCCGATGGCGCGAATACCGTAGAACGCGATGCCGCAGGCCAGGAGAAGCACGACACTAAAGGCACCGAAAATCTTGTAGCGTATCAACATCATCAATCTCCGGCGCTTTGGCTAGAGCGTTTTCGAGCGAAGTGGGTACCGGTTCGCATGATGAAAACGCATCAAAACAAGAATCCTAGTCGATCACCTTGACCATCATCTTCATGCGCGGATGAATGGCGCAGATCACCTGCACATCGCCTGACTCCTTGAAGGACACATCCGTCTGCGTGCCGGGCGCCTGGGATCCCAGGTTGAACTCGTTGCCCTTGCTGGCCGACATGATGTTGTGCGGCACCGTATCGTCGTTCAGGAAGGTGAGGGCTTCACCCTTCTTCACCGTGACGCTCTCGGCGGAGAAGGCGCGGCCCTGCTGATGGATCACTTCGGTCGCGGCATAGGCACCGACCGAAAAGCCGGCGACGATGACACAGGTGAAAAGAGCTGTTGTGCGCATGTGAATATCCCTTGGGTTTTAGCGTGGGAGGACCGGAACTGCCGTAGGGTCGAGTTCGCTGGTCAACGTCTTGAGGAATGCGACGAGATCGGCCTTGTCCTGCGCGGTCAGCTCGAGCGGACGCATCAGATCCGACCGGCTTGGACGATCGACGCCGGCGTGGTCATAATGGTCGATGACCGCTTCGAGCGTGGCGAGCGAACCGTCGTGCATGTACGGGCCGCGGCGGGTGATCTCGCGCAAGCCCGGCGTCTTGAACGCGTGCTGCATCTTGATGACGGCCGGCAGATATTCACCGCGACCGATGTCCTTGCTAGGCAAACCGATGTCCTGGAAGCCCTCGTTGGTGAAATTCCAGCCTTCGTGGCAAGCCGCGCATTGCGCCTTGCCGTTGAACAGGGCGAAGCCGCGCTTGGCGTCGTCGGAGATCGCCTTCTCGCTGCCTTCGATCCAGGCGTCGAACGGTGCCCGCTCCGAGACGACCGTACGTTCATAGGTCGCGATCGCCTGCGCCAGCGTCTTCGGCTTCATGCCTTCACCTGGGAAGGCCGTCTCGAACATCGGCTTGTATTCGGGAATGCTGGCGAGCCGCGCCATCAGATCGTCGAGCTTCATGTTCATTTCGCCGGGCGACTGGATCGGGCCGAGCGCCTGCGCTTCGAGCGTCGGCAGACGGCCATCCCACATGTAGATCGCGCTCCAGGCGGCATTGACGACGGTCGGCGAGCGACGGCCGAGCTTTGCCATGCCGTGACCGACACCGACGGCAAGCCCGTCACCCCAGCCGAAGCCCGGGCTATGGCAGCTCGCGCATGATTGCGCTGATGTCACCGACAGGCGGGTATCGAAATAGAGCTTCTTGCCGAGAGCGGATTTGTCGGGCGTGAAGGGATTGTCCTTCGGGAACGGGATCGTCGAGGGCCTGCGATACAGCGCCTTGAGCGCATCGACGCCGCTCGGCGCCTTCTGCGTGATCTCGACCTTCCGGCTTTCGCCGACCACAGCGGCGCCAAAACCGATCGTCGCGAAACCGACAACGCCGAGTGCGGCCGATGCGATCGTCGCAATGAAAAATTGCGAGCGATAGGAGCCCTGCGTCGGCATGAGAATGTCCCCCGGGAGAGGTGCCATTTGCGACACCGGTAAAACGTCGAAGTAACGCGCGATGAAAAAATCGTGATGAATTTAGAGGCAATTCGTTAAATAGATCGTACCGGCCACATCGGACAGCTATCGCTTTTCGGCATTTCCGCACTCATAGAGTGCAGGACGAATCGTCAGTAGACGAAGGGTTGTGCGCTGCCGGGGTTGTGCGAAGTCGGGAACCAGCCGCTTCCGGCGCGAGCCACGCGTGCGAATGCTGATGGACGCGATCTGTGACGGCGAACCAACAATTGTTAGTCGGCCGCGTGCCGGGAAATTCCGATCCTGGCATTATGCCAGTGTTTTGCCCGACGGAGCAAGCCATTTCGGTAAGACCGAACTTTAGTCAAGCGATTCAGTCCCGTTTCTACTGTGCATGGGGTTGTTTTTCAGATTCGGTTTCGATGCGGCCAAACGAATGGCCTCTCCCCGGTGGGAAGAGGCCGTGACCGAAGCGATCGTCTCGACGTGAGGACGCGGCGCCTATTCCCAGGACCAGGCCGAGAAGTCATTCTCGAACTGCGGGACTTCCTTCCAGACGCCCTTCAGCTTCTTGTTGATGACGGTCGGCCATTGCGGCTGGAACAGGAAGCCGGCCACCGCGTCGGTCGCCAGCATCTTCTGGGCATCGCCGAGCAGCTTGGCACGGCCGGCTTCATCAGGCGTCGACACGATTTGCTTGTAGAGAGCGTTGAACGTCTCGCTGTTGTAGCCGAGGTAGAAGTCGGGCTCGGTCAGCTTGACGAGATCGAACGGCTCGACATGGGAGATGATGGTGAGGTCGTAATTGTGCGGCCCGTTGGGGGCGAACACCTGCGACAGCCACTGCGCCCATTCGACGTTCTCGATCTTGGCGACGATTCCGACCTTGGCGAGCTGGGCCGCCAGGATCTCGCCGCCCTGCCGCGCGTAAGGCGGCGGCGGCAGCTTCAGGCTGAGCTCGAGCGGCGTGGTGATGCCGGCTTCAGCCAGCAGCTTCTTCGCCTTCTCGGGATCGTAGGGGTTGACGGCGGTGGCGTCGACATAGCCGAGCGAGCCCGGCGTGTAGAAGCTGCCGATCGGCGTACCGAAGCCTTCGACCGCGCCGTCGATCATCGCCTTGCGGTCGATGGCGGCGAGGATCGCGCGGCGTACCCTGACGTCGTCGAGCGGCTTCTTCTTCTCGTTGATGGAGACGATGGTCTTGGCCTTGGAGCCGCCGACCAGCACGGTGAAGCGCGGATCGCTCTTGAACTGCGCGACGCCGCGGGTGGTGACGCGCGGGAACGCGTCGACGTCACCGGACAGCAGCGCGGCAATCTGCGCGGCGGGATCGCCGATGAAGCGGATCGTCACCTTCGACAGCTTTATCGCGGAGGCGCCGCGATAGTCGGCCCATTTGTTCAGCGTAAGCGAGGAACCCTTGACCCAGGCGCCGAGCTGGTACGGACCGGTGCCGACCGGCTGCGTCACGTTGGTCGCAGCACTCTTTGGCTCGACGATCGAGCCGCTCGCCTGTCCCAGCAGGAACGGCAAGTTCGGCTCCGGATATTTCAGCGTGAGAGCGATCGTGTCGGCGTCGGGCGCGTCGACCTTCTCGAACGCCTGGAACAGGCTCTTGTCCTTGTTGGTGCTGTTCGCGGCCGCGTTGCGCTCGAACGAGAATTTCACGGCGGCGGAATCGAAGGCCTCGCCGTTCTGGAATTTGACGCCCTTGCGCAGCTTGAACGTATAGGTCTTCAAATCGGGCGAGGCGGTCCAGCTCTCGGCGAGCAGCGGCGCGACCGAGCCATCCTCGTTGATCTTGGTCAGGGTCTCATAAATATTATAGAGCGTGACCTCGGCGATTGCAGCGGCAGCCGCGTTGGTGGGATCGAGCCCCGGTGGCTCCAGCGTCATGCCCATGACGACGCTGTCCTTCTTGCTCTGCGCCAGCACCGGCAGCGGCGCCGCAGCCAATGCTGCGGCAAAAGCGACGATCGATAGCTTCTTCAACATGCCCAAACTCCCCGGCCTTCTTCTATGTGAGGCTACACCAATTCCGTACCCGACCTTAGCCTTCCATGCCCGCCTGCGGCAATGCCATCACGGCCTCCGCCTTGTGGCAGGCGGCGAGATGTCCCTCGCCCACCCTGCGTAGCAAGGGCGGAACCTCGCGGCAATGCTGGTCGGCGAGCGGACAGCGCGCCACATAGGGACATCCGGCCGCAGCCGCCGATTGCGAGGCGATCGCCTGGGCCCCGCGCCGCCGACGGCCGCCACCGGCACGCGCCTTCGGCACGGCATCCAATAGCGCCCGCGTATAGGGATGAGCGCAGTGCTCGAACAGATCTTCGGGGCGCCCCTGCTCGACGACCCGGCCGAGATACATCACCGCGACCTCGTCGCAGAGATAATCGACCACCGCGAGGTCGTGGCTGATCAGGATGTAGCTGAGGCCGAACTGCTGCTGCAGGTCCTGCATCAGGTTCAGCACCTGCGCCTGCACGGAGACGTCGAGCGCGGAGACCGGCTCGTCCGCGACGATCAGCTTCGGCTGCGTGATCAGCGCGCGCGCAATCGCGATCCGCTGGCGCTGGCCGCCGGAGAACTCGTGCGGGTACTTCTCCATGTCCGCTTCGCGCAAGCCGACCTGCTTCAGCACCGCCGAGACGCGGGCGCGGAACGTCGTCCGGTCGGCGTCATCAAGCACGGTGAGCGGCTCGGCCACGATGCGCGCAATGGTCTGGCGCGGATCGAGCGATCCATAGGGATCCTGGAACACCATCTGGAAATCACGCCGCGCGCGCCGCAATTCATCCGGCGAGATGCGATTGAGATCGCGCCCGAGCAGCGTGACCTCGCCCGCAGTCGGCCGCTCCAGCGCCATCACAACGCGCGCGAAGGTCGACTTGCCCGAGCCGGACTCGCCGACGATGCCGAGGCTCTTGCCGGCCTGGACCTGCACGCTGACGCCGTTGAGCGCGCGCACGTGGCCGGGCGGACGGAACAGGCTTTCGCGCGGCAGTGTGTAGCGCTGCTCGAGATTTTTGACGTCGAGAAGAGGAACTGCCGTCATGCGAACAGCGCCCCGACATTCGCAGCCATCGAGACATCGGTGCGCACACAGCGCACGACATGACCGGAACCGACCTCGACCATCGGCGGCAGCGCCGCGCGGCAGATGTTCTCGACCAGCGGACAGCGATCGGCGAAAGCGCAGCCAACAGGCAGATCGGCGAGCTCCGGCACCGTGCCCGAGATCGTCGTCAGCCGCGTCCCCTTGCGCGCACCGAGCCGTGGACGCGCGCGGAACAGGCCTTGCGTATAGGGATGGCCCATGCGGCGGAAAACCTCGTCGGTCGGCCCGCTTTCGACGACGGTGCCGCCATACATCACCATCATGCGCTGCACGTTCTCGGCAATGACGCCGAGATCATGCGAGATCAGGATCATCGACATGCCCCGCTCCTCGACGAGGTCGGCGATGAGATCGAGGATCTGGCCCTGGATGGTGACGTCGAGCGCCGTGGTTGGTTCGTCCGCGATCAACAGGTCGGGCTCGCAGGCAAGCGCCATCGCAATGGTGACGCGCTGGCGCTGGCCACCGGAGAACTGATGCGGATAGGCATCGATACGTCTTGCGGGATCCGGCAGCCCGACGCGGTCGAGCAGAGCGATCGCCTCTTTGCGCGCCTGTGCAGCGGAATATTTCTTGTGACGTCGCAGCGGCTCGGCAACCTGGTGGCCGATCGTGTGCATCGGATTCAGGGCCGTCATCGGCTCCTGGAAGATCATGCTGATGCGGTTGCCGCGCAGCTTGCAGTAATCCGCATCCGGCAACCGCGCGAGCTCTTGACCCTCAAGCTTGATGCTGCCGGTGACGACCGCACTATCAGGCAGCAATCCCATCAGCGACAGCGCCGTGACCGACTTGCCGCAGCCGGATTCGCCGACGAGACCGATCGTCTCGCCGCGCTTGAGCGCGAAGCTGACACCGCGCACGGCTTGCGCCGGGCCACGGCTGGTGTTGAGGCGGACGCCGAGATTGTCGACCTCGATCAGGGTTGCGGGATCAACCATCGTCACCGCTCCCGCGCCAGTCGGGGATCAAGCAAATCGCGCAATCCGTCGCCGAGCAGATTGAGACCGAGCACCGCGATCGCGATCGCGGCACCGGGATAGACCGCAAGCATCGGCGACTGGAACAGCATGGTCTGCGCATCGTTCAGCATGCGGCCCCAGGACGGCTGCGGCGGCTGCGTGCCAAGGCCGAGATAGGACAACGCGGCTTCGGCCAGAATGGCGAGCGCGAACTGGATTGTCGCCTGCACGATCAGGATCGACAGGATGTTCGGCAGGACGTGCTCGATGGTGATGCGGAAGGCGCCCTTCCCCGAGGCGCGCGCCGCCAGCACGAATTCGCGCGCCCAAATCGCATTCGCCGAGCCGCGCGTCAGCCGGGTCAGGGTCGGAATCTGGAAGATGCCGATCGCGATGATCGAGGTCACCATGCCCGGCCCCGCGACCGCGGCGAGCATGATGGCCGAGAGCACGGCCGGAAAGGCGAAGGTGAAGTCGGAGAAGCGCATGATGATCTCTTCGGTCCAGCCGCGCTTGGCCGACGCAATCAAGCCGAGGCAGACGCCGAAGGTGAGACCGATGCTGACGGCGATGACCCCAACCAGGATGGTGGAGCGCGCGCCGGCGAGCAGCAGCGAGACGATGTCGCGGCCGAAGGAGTCAGTGCCGAACCAGTGCGCGGTCGACGGCGGCTGAAGCTTCGAGGCGATGTCGATCTCATAAGGCGACCACGGCGTCCACACCAGCGACAGCAGCGCCGCGATCACCACCAGCAGGCTAAGCGCACCGCCGAGCACGAAGCTGCGATGGCGCAGCGCTCGGCCCCAGAAGGTCTTTGCCGGCAAGGGGCGCGTTGCGACCGGCGCGTCAACCGGAGTGAAAAGCTGCGCGCTCACAGGTCGTGCACCTTGATGCGAGGATCGATGAAGGCATAGAGCACGTCGACCACGAAATTGACGATGACGACCATGGCGGCGAGCAGCATCACGCAATTGCGCACCACGATCAGGTCGCGGTTGGCAATGGACTGGAAGATCAGCCGGCCGAGACCCGGCAGATAGAACACGTTCTCGATCACGATGGTGCCGGCAAGCAGGTTGGCGAATTGCAGGCCCATCACCGTCATCACGGGGATCATGGCGTTGCGCAGCACGTGGCTCCACAGCACCTCGCGCTTGCCGAGGCCCTTCGCGCGCGCCGTGCGAACAAAATCTTCGCGCAGAACTTCAAGCACCGCCGAGCGGGTGACACGTGCTAAGATCGCCGCCTGCACCACGGCGAGCGAGATCGATGGAAGCAGCAGCGATTTGACGCCGGGCCAGATGCCGTCATCCCAACCTGCAAAGCCGCCCGCGGAAAGCCATTGCAGCCGTACGGCGAACAGCAGCACCAGAAGGATCGCGAACCAGAAGTTCGGCAGCGCGATGCCGATTTGGGTCAGCGACATCACGCCGACGTCGCCGAGCTTGTTGTGATTGGCTGCGGTGTAGATGCCGGCCGAGAGCGCCAGCACGACCGTGATCAGCATTGACATGATCGCAAGCGGAATGGTCAGCACCATCCGCTCCGCGATCAGGCTGGCGACCGGCGTGCCGTAGACATAGGAATTGCCGAGATCGCCGACGAATAGTCCCTTGATCCACAGGAGATAGCGGACAGTCAGCGGCTGATCGAGCCCGAGCTTGACGGTAAGCGCGCGCACCGCGTCAGCCGACGCATCGGCGCCCATCAGCATCTGTGCGGCGTTGCCCGGCAGCGCATCCAGCACAAGGAAAATGATCACGGAAGCGCCGACCAGCGTCGCCAGCAATGTC
>Ga0105237_10002278_pt1 | contig 23884 bp, 17 predicted proteins | sample KBSC24metaG_FD_81520 | JGI IMG/M metagenome (GOLD analysis project Ga0105237, IMG submission 81520) | Corn rhizosphere microbial communities from Kellogg Biological Station, Michigan, USA - KBS C2-4 metaG | ecosystem: Host-associated > Plants > Roots > Rhizosphere > Soil | place: Michigan, USA...
AATTCTCTTCATATAATTTAAGGTAGCGCTCAAACAAACCATTGGTCTGATCTTCATGCAATGAAGCAGATAATTGGGTAAGGCGCTGCTGTTTTACAGCATCAAGGCTTTTTGATTGTCCTATTGCTTCGTCAAGTTTGGCCAGCCAGTCACTGGTAGATGTTTGGGCTCTACCTGTGACAAACAATGTCGTAAAAAAAAGGAAACATAATACGTATCTCATAAAAGGATAACCCGTAAGGCCCGGCAATAAATAGATTAACAATCAACCGCAAAGATATTGGCGAAAAGCATCAAAAATAATATATCAGAAAAAAAACGCAGTACATCTTATAAAAAAATTGTTTTGGTATTTAAATTGAAAATGTTTTTACACGTAGTGTGGAAAATTTTAACGCTGTATTTATAAACGGTTAACGAACTTGAATATTAAATAAGAAACAGACTTGGTAGAAAATAAAGAAATATCGGCACTTTTTCATTTGATAGATGACCCCGACGAAGATGTTTACAATACGGTAAGCAGTAAGATCATTTCGTTTGGCAAGGCAATTATACCGAATCTTGAAAACCTTTGGGAAAATACTCCTAATGAAGAGATACAGGAGCGCATTGAAATGTTAATTCACCGGCTGCATTTTGATGATCTTTCAAGGGATTTAACCGAATGGCGCGATAGTGCTTACCATGACCTTCTCTTTGGCGCATTGCTTGTAGCCAAGTTTCAATATCCAGATTTGCAAACCACTCCCGTTATACAGGAGCTGGAAAAAATCCGCCGTAACGTCTGGCTTGAATTGAATAGCTTTTTAACTCCGCTGGAACATGCGAATGTTATATCCAGTATTGTATATAACTATTATAATTTAAAAGGAGTAGAAATTTCATACAATAACCCGGATGACTATTTTCTGCATAAGGTAATTCAGAGTAAAAAGGGCAACGCCATTTCAAATGGCATATTATACCTTGTGCTGGCTGAATTGCTGGACATATCGGTGAGGGCCATAAATATTCCCAAACAATTCGTACTTGCTTTTTTCAGCAGTGAATACGACCCTGCCACCTACCAGGGCAATCCGCAAAACAAGATCCAGTTTTATGTTGATGCAACCAGCGGCCAGGCATTTAGTCATAAAGATGTGGAGAATTATTTCAAACGAATTTCTGTACCTCCCACTGTATCTTACTTCAAACCGTTGAGCAACAAACGCATCATCCAGATGCTGATTGAAGAACTTGCCAAATGTTTCGACAAACCAAAGTTGGAATACAAAAGAAATGAATTGCTGCTATTAGCAGATTTGTTGGATAAGTAGGAGAAGAAAGAAGAGAGGAGCCAGAAGATAGAAGCGGTTGTAAACTAAGTACTACTTCTCAAATTATTTTATATTCTATCTCCTAATTTCTAACTTCTACCTTCTAACAGCTTTTATTCTCTCTTTATTTCATCTTTGTTCCTACTTTTGCGTTTCAATTCTCACATAAAAACTACACTTTATGAAAGGGCAAACCTCAGAAAAAAAAGCACCTGCCATCTCCATTCCTACTCCAAAAAGCACCTCTAACGGTAATGGAAAGGTTAGTCACCAGGATATAAAAACCGATATAGGTATATCAGATAAAAACAGGCAGGAAGTGGCCAACCGCTTAAACATTCTGCTTGCAGATGAACATGTGCTTTACACCAAAATACGCAACTACCACTGGAATGTAGAAGGAAGCAATTTTATGGAGATGCACAAATTTTACGAAGGCCTTTATGATGAAGTTGCTGAGCAGATTGATGAAATTGCTGAACGCATTCGCCAGCTTGGTCATTATGCGCAAGGTCGTTTGAAAGACTTTCTTAAACAGGCCAACCTTGATGAGCAGGAATACACTAATGACCAGCGTACACAATTGCAAAACCTGCTGGATGATAATGAAACCATCATTAAGTATGTACGCAAAGACATAGATGATTTCACTGATAAATACAAAGATGCCGGCAATACAGACTTTGTTACAGGTATTTTAAAGAACCATGAAAAATGGAGCTGGTTTATCAGGAGCTATTTAAGATAAACAGTTTGTAAATTATAAACGATAAGGATAACATTTTAAATGGGATGTTATCCTTTTTTATTTAAACAGCTGCCCTAATAAAAAGATGCATTTTATAGTTGGCAATGAATGCTATTTCTTTACTTCAAATGTTACCAGCCTGCTGCCGCAAATGCCATTATTATCAAGGCCCTGAATTACGACTGCATACTTGCCTGGAACGTCTGATGTATAAAAACCAATTTCTTTTGTTTCATTTCCATTAAGCGTAATATCTGGCTGCCAGTATAAAACGTTACGAAAATCAGGCAGGTGACTTGCCGCTTTTTCCTGCGTGTTATATGCGGGGCTATAAAATTCTCTTTCTAATTGCAAGCCTTCATAATCAATAACGGCCACATTGGAATCAAGTTCATAATTCGCAAGGTCACCCTTGTAGGTGCTCCAGTTAAGAATACCTTCAAATTCTGAAGAGCCCAATGTATATCTCCTGTTTACTACTTCAAGCTTTTTAATCTTGAGCGGATCAAAACTCATAAACTTATTAACGTCTTGTATGGCAACGCCATCAAGCAACACCAATGGATTATTTTCAAACGGAACGTTATTACTTAAATCAAAAACAACCAGGTGAAATTTACCTTCCCTTCTCCGCAAATTCACCAATAAAACATATTCACGCACTACTTCTTCCAGTGTTGTGAACCTTGTATAATCATCAAGCATATACCTTGCATCTGGTTTTAAATAAAATGCAGAGGTATCTGTGAATGGTATATGAAACTGGTTTAACAAATCACCTGCGTAAATATTTTGAACCTGCATGCTCATGCTGTGCTCAAGCAATGTTGCAGCACTCCGTTGAGGCAAGCTAAAAGACGGCAATGAATCACTACTGAAATCATTGCTGAATGGTGATTTGATGTCTATCCTGTATAAGCCTTTGTACTTAACAGATGGCTGTACCATTATTTGCTGAGAGCCATTGAATTTTTTCATCTCATACCTCACCTGCCCGTTCGTATCACTGGTGGCAGTGGTGAATTCAGTAAACAAACCAGGCACTGAAAGATAGGTAGCTATATCACTTTTCGGCTTGCCTGTCTGCATGTCCAAAACAGTTCCGGTAATTAAATGGCCATTATATTCAGGTGCAAAAACAAACATTGGCTTTGACTGATTAAGCACATTTTCCCATTTAAACCTTCTCCATCCTTGTGTTAACATAAGATTGTCCAATGCTTCATTGTCCTGGGTTGAAAAATAAGAAGCAGGGTCTTCAATTTTGCCTTTCAGATCTGATGTAAGCAACAAATAGTTTTCGATAAAATTGTCTTCAGTTGACTGGAGTGAATCAATTCTATATACGGCCATTGAAATGCTTGCCGTATCCTTTGCTTTCATTGATTGACCTGCTATTTCAATATTTACTTTTCGCCTTGTTGAATATACCGGCAGTTCAGTCTTTGCCGACAATCCCAAATTACTTACCGGTCTTTTAAAATAAAGCCTTTCGCAAACAGGCTGACGTTTATTATTAAATACTGTAACATGCGAAATGCCATCACCCAATACAGCCTTATTAATTGTAAATACCACGTTTCCATTCTGCATGGAAGAAACAAGACCAGATTTAATTATACCTCTTGTATGAACAAAGAGGTAAACTTCCTGCAAAGAAAGATTGTCACTCTTTACTTCTATATGCAGCTTATCACCTACATCGTCAAGATGCATTACAAAACCGGAAGAATAAACCTGCGGCAATTCTTTCACCTGCATTCCACCTTTTGCAGGCTTTATATAAGCTTTATAAGTATGATTACTTTGTGGAGTAAAATAAAAGCTTCCCATACCATTATGAAGCGGCGCAAACCTTATTATAGTATCGCCATTATCAGTTACAGCGCCTTTGAACTCAGCTTCATGGCCATCTTCATTTATTGCTTTAAATGCAAGCCTGCTCTTAATGTTATTTACCAGGTTTCCTCCTTCCGGGAAAAAATTGACGTCAATTTTTTCGGCGGCAACCGATGGTTCAATAGCAGCTATCTTTTGTGTATTTACAATGGTGATATTCTTTTCAAAGAAATAATCTGCACCATCATTCTTCATCCAGTTGGTATATGCTCTTAATTTGTAATTACCGGAATTTGCAGTTAATGGAATGTAAAGAGAACCGTGGCCCCTGCCCTGTTCAAGTTTAATTTTTGCCTGCAGTAATGCCTTATTATTTGCACCCATCAATTCTATGTAAGCCACTTTGCTAAGGCTTAAAGGCTTATGAAAAGAAGCATCAACATTATATAATTTAAACCAAATAATTTCTCCGGCAGTGTAGAATGATTTATCCGTGTGCGCATAAATTTTTTCTTTAATACCCTGTTGCTGGTATTGCCCGAAAAGTACAGGGATGGCATTAAAATTATCCTGCGCTTTTACCTGCATTGATACCAGCAGTGTTAGCAAGCTGCCTGTGACAATTTTTTTTATGATATGTGAGTGTTTTGTGGCGGGCATTCGTGGTATAATTATTTAAACGTATTGATAAAATATTACGGCCAAAACGGCGGCTTCACATTTGTGCCACTTAAAGTGCAATCAACACAGCCAGGATCTGCAGCATAAAATGTAATTATAGAGCCAAATGGGCTTGTCTTTCCTGCTATTGTAGGAATACGCCCGCTACCGTATTTTTTTATACTATCAACAATATTATCTATTTCAACTGTGGTGCATGATGGCGAGTATCCCCAATCGGGCACTTGATCTTTATGAATAAATATTCTTTTCTGTTTTTCATCAGACACCTCTACGAAGCCTATTACAATCTCTGAAGGATTGGTAACACAGTGAATATTTCCCTGCAGTTCTGATGGCTGAGGATCGAAAATTGAACCCAGTTCTTCCGTATTCTTTTTCATTTTCTCCATAAAGCGATATGCTTGTTCGCTTAAGGCGATTTGCCTCATATTAACGCTGTATAAATAACTGAGTTTTATTGCACGGCCAGGTATATAAATAAGAGGTAGATAGATTACATCTGACGTAAGTTTCTCTGAACTGCCGATATTAATATTTGAAGAATTTATTGTATTCCAGCAACGGTAAATTGTAGTGTCAGCGGTTTGATTAGGATACCTGTAAGCAACGCCTGTAATAACGTTTTGCGCATCGGTTGTATAACGAAGTGTGCTTTGGTATGCAGAATAAAATTCCCATGTTTCTTCGTAACGCCACTGGTAGTATTTAGTATTGTTATTGGGATCATGTGTATTGATATAAATCCTTACACCACCATCTTCTCTCTTCCAGCTAACACTGTCAATAGGCGGCCCGCTTTTGACAGTCGCATAATCAGATACATACTCTTTACCATTACCCGTTTTAATATGCAGGCGATATTTTGCTGTGCTGTTTAACGTGAGGGGTTGAGAGTGATACTCCCCATTTACTCCTTCTTCCAGGGGGAAATTATCATTATTATCTCCTTCTATATTTATGGCGGCATTTTTTTCATATATAATTGCATTGGTCTCATTGAGCCCAACGGTACGTGATAATGTAATGCTTGTAGGCGATGCGCCGCTGCTGATAAATCCTTCCACAACAAGATAGCCTGTCTCTGGTGAATTGTTTGGAGGATTATACACTTGCTTGCAGCTTAATACAAATGCAAGTGCAAGAATTATTTGTAGATATTTATGCTTCATTGCCTGCCTCATTAAAATCTTATATTAAAGTTGACGTAAGGAATTGCGCTTCCAAATATGGAAAGCTTATAACCATTAATAACACCTCCTTCAGAAATAAAATACACGGAGTATGGATTTTTTCTTCCTGTTAAATTGTACACACCAATCGTCCATGAATTATGTGTTTTTTGATGAACCTTATGATTACCTTCTATGTTCATTGAAAAATCTGTGCGGAAATAATCTGGTATCCTGAAAGAATTTCTGTCTGCAAAAAGCGTTCTTTCCCCACCTGAATAAAAGAATCTTCCTATTGGTAAAGTAATCGGCCTGCCTGTACTGTAAGTAGCATTAAGCGATACACTAAAGCGGTGAGAAAAGCGATAATTGCCGGTGAATGTCGCGTCATGAGGCTTGTCATAATTGGCTGGATAATACATGCCTTTATTAATGATTTCGCCCGCAGATGGATCATCCATTTTAAGTAATGTTCTCGAAAAAGTATAACTGAACCATCCATTAAGTTTGCCCGTCGTTTTCTTTATCAAAAATTCTATACCTTAAGCCTTGCCTTTCGTATTTATCACATCGGTTTCTATATGATGATTCATTACAAGTATTGCCCCGCTTTTATAATCAAGAAAATCTGTTATTCTTTTATAATACACTTCAAGAGATGTTTCAATAGTGTTTGATTTTAAATTTTTATATAACCCCAGTGAGACCTGGTCGCCATACTGCGGCCTTATATTGGGATCACTCAATTTCCAAATATCAGTTGGCGCCATTGCCGCAGTATTGGAAAGCATATGAATAAACTGTCTCTGGGTGTTATATCCTGCCTTGACAGATAAAGTAGAGGAAAGCGAATATCTTGCAGAAACCCTTGCTTCCGGTCCTTTATAAGTTTTAATGAATTTGCCTGATGGATAACTTATTGTTCCGGTTATGTTATCCGTTGTCTTGGGAATACCCGATGGATAGGTATTTACGTCATGAGGGCCTAGATAATTGTACACCGAATAACGTGCGCCCGCTTCAATAGAAAAATCGTTGGTAATACTGTATTTGTCGCTTAGATATACAGCGCTTTCCAATGCCTGCTCCTGCTGCATTTCATCAAATGCAACCAATGATTCTTTGCCAAGTGGCTTATAGGTTCCGGGATGAAGCTTATAGTAAATGCTGCTTACACCAAACTCCAGTGTATGTTTGGGACTTAAATAATAATTGAAGTGTGTTTTAAAGTAATACTGATTGATATCAAAGCCTAATGAATAAGCGTTGACAGGATTTTTTTCACTCGATATATTATATTGATAATGATCATAACCACCCGTAACAAGAAAATATAATTTATTGCCGAAAATATGTTTCCACTTAAGCGAAAGATTTTGATTACCGTACTTGTAAGCCGTATCACTGTTAAGATTAAACCTGTCTCTGCTTAAATACGCAGTAAAAAATAAAGTGTTTTTTTTATTCAATTCATGATTAATATTAAAGTTGATGTCATAAAAACCAGCTTTGCTGTCTTTGTATTTATCTGGCAAAAGATTAAGCAGCCAGTTGGCATACGTTGCCCTTGCACCAAGTATAAACGAAGACTTATCTTTTACAAGCGGCCCTTCAATATTCATACGGCTTGTAAGCACACCAATTCCTGCAGAACCACTAATATTTTTCTTGTTGCCTTCCCGGCTTGCAATCTCAACCACCGATGAAAGCCGGCCACCATATTTTGCCGGGATACTGCTTTTATACAACTCAACATCTTTCACTACTTCAGGATTAAATGAAGAAAACATGCCAAAGAAGTGTGCGGGGTTATAGATAGTGGCATCATTAAACAAAATAAGATTTTGATCTGCTGACCCACCGCGAACATTGAGACCTGTGCTTGCTTCGCCAACAGATTTAACACCAGGCATAGTAAGTACAACTTTTAAAACATCTGCTTCGCCAAATACAACAGGCACTTGTTTGATGGCTTTAATATCGATCTTTTGTACGCCCATTTGCAGGCCTCTTACATTACCGGCTTTCTCTGCGGAAACAACAACGCCTCTTAAGGTCATTACCTGGCTTTGCATATCAATATTCATTTTACCATCACCTTTTACCTGCAATTGCATTTTCATGTCTTTCATGCCAATGCTTTGTATGTTTAATACATGATGGCCTTTAGGCAGCGATATTGAATAATAACCATATTGGTCTGTTGAAGCGGAGATGCTTTTGCTTTCACTGTTAATTGATGCACCTATCACAGGTTCTCCTGTTTTGACATCGCGTATGTAACCGGTAAGAATATAGCGACCTGTATTATTAGTGATTCCCTCACCTCCTATTTCATAAAGCTTATTTTCCTGCAAAGATTTTTGTTGTGTGTGCTTATCCTGCAAGTCAGCAAGCACCCTGCCTGAAGAAGAATCTTTAGCTGCAGCTTTGCCACTAAAAAAGCCAGCAGGCAATTCGGTTTGAACCTTCAATCCTTTACTGATAAAAATATTGTTTTCTTTATCTGAAGCAAATGCCAGTGATGTTTTTTCAAGCGCCTGTTGCAACAAACTCAAGAGAGGTAATTTATCTGCGACAATGTTAACCTTTAGCGAATCAAGCATGGCCGTATCATAGTAAAAATGATAACCACTTTGTTTTTCAATCTCCAGGAAAAATTGTTCTGCGGGCAGATTAGTGAAGTTACCACTGATAAGAGGCTGCGTATTTTTTTGAGCGCACAGTTCATTATAAGTTACCGACAGGTAAGCTACGACAAACAGGCAAAGCAATTTTCTCATCGGCAGTACAAATTTTATATATCGCAATTAGTATATGGTTTCCTCAATAAATTTCAGCTACTTGATAGTACATGTTAGCTGCCCTTGCTCAACTGATCATAATAAGCAATGATTGCCGCAAAAGATTCATCTTTCTTTTTACGGGTATCAAGTTTGTTCTTCTTAATGTAAGCATTAAGCTCTTTTTTCTTGTCTTTTAAAACGAAAAGCAAATCACTTTTACTATTTACCTGGTAATAGTTATTCTCCTTAAAAACATAATAATCTATAGCCTCAACAATATATCTTCTCACTCCTTCACTTGTTACAGACTCCTGTACTCTTTTTACCTGCTTTTTGTACAACCTGGTTTGGCCATCGTAAAGCAAATCATAAAAACCTGTTTTAATCACACTATTACTGTCTTCTTCCAGCCTGATGAAAGTATGTTGTAAGACAGAAAACCTGCTGACCCTCTCGCCATTTAATTTAATGCGATAGAAATAATTTGAATCAGTAATGATTACGTCACTTGTTACGAGATCATAAAGGAGGGGGACATTTTCATAAAGAATCCCATCATAAATAATATTGCCTGTGTTGAATTTGGTTGATAAGAAAAAAGGATCCCCATCTTTTATTGTAGGAGAATAATCGTAATACTCACGTCCATTATACAATCCTGTTTCCGGCTTAAGAAACTGGTGATAATTTATCATTGCATTATTTACAGCTATTGCATAGCCTGAAGTATCACCAGCCTGGGCAATACATGAATATACCGTTATGAAAACTAAATTAGTAAGTAAAGTTTTTCTGGTTAAAGCGGTTAATTTCATTAGCCTTTTGTAAGATTGATGTGCCTTTGGTCAGCAGTCCTGGTTTATAGTTAGCAAATAAATATAATTGGAAAATATACAATTATTATTGCATGGAGAATTAAATTCCGTGAATGAGCTTGTTTATTGTAGTAACCGGGCTGGTAATACAGTTGCGTTACCTGCTATGAATAGATTTAGGCCCAGAGCAGGATTGCTATACTTCTAAAACAAAAGCTTTTACAGCCTCAGTGAAACAACACAGGGCTTTGTGAAATTGTCTAGTCCGATAGAGTGTATATAATAGCTAAGCAAACTTATCAAATGCATACGCGACAATTATTCCAAGCGCGGTACCAACTAAAATTACAAGTGCACGTATAAATTTCGTTTTAAGTTTAGATTTACGGGATGACATTACCTCCTGAGGTTGTTCTGGCAGCATGTTATTAAGTTTAAAATTTATCGGGGCGATTTTCCAGGAAAGATGTTGGAAAAGAAAATGTTCAGGAGTGATATTAATCTTACTTCAAAGATAATTGACAGAACAAAAATATGCAAGAGTATTACTGTTTTCTTTGGCCGATGAAAACATTCGTTTCACCAAAATATCGGCAATAACCACCTTTTCTTTCAAAGTCATGAACCGTTAGATTGCCTGCAAAACGCAATGTTCATTACATGTATAAAGAAACTGTTGCAAGGTTGATTTCCATTTTGAAATTCACTTATTCTCACGCTGGGAAAATAGCTGAAAGAATTTTTACGTAACAGGTTGATTATTATGTATCGTGGTTTCTGGCACTGGCTTTGGAAATTACCTATCAGGTTTTTCATAGGATATTGGATTAGAAAACGGGGCAGTATTTCCATACAGCCCCTATTTTTAAAATGATTTTTTTTAAACAAGCATATTTTTTTTCTTAAGCATAGAAGTTAAGTTTTAAGTGTTATCAGGCCGGGGTTTCTACCCTGGCTTTATTATTAATAAAAGGTGCTTAAGAAAAAGTTGGTAAAACGTGTGCTTATAATAAATCATTCCCTATGACAGCAATGCCATTCGCGCCATAAGTTCAAGTTTTTGGTTAGTATCAAATAACTTTTGATGCAGTTCTATGTTATCTTTTCTCAAACGGTACACTTCGTAGGCCTTATGTACAAAATTGCCGAGAGTATCATTATCCCAGGGCTTGGACAAATATTTATAAACCTGTCCTTTGTTAATGGCGTCAATCACAGCTTTAATATCAGAATAGCCTGTTATTAATATCCGCACGGGGTCTGGAAAGGCATTAACGATAGATTCAAAAAATTCAATCCCTGTCATACCGGGCATACGCTGGTCACTTAGAATTACATGAATATCGTTTGATTGTAAAATCTTCAAACCTTCTGCAGCAGAAGTTGCAGTGAAGACCTGGAAATCACGCCTGAATGTAGCGTGAAATGCAATGAGGTTATATTCCTCATCATCAATATAAAGCAACTTAATGAAGGGTGTTGGCATAGATTGGGGGTTTTATCCACAAAATAACAGCAGATCTGCATAAGCTGTCCCTTAATTTTAGCTTAAGCAGCAGCGATTCTAACACGGGAGAGACGACAATAAAAGCTACATCGTTTTTATAATTTAAAGTTCAATTCAAGAGTGTCACTCAATTTGCATGTTTTATCTCATCTAATTTAATTTTCGCCGCTATTATTCAAAGGGCTTCTTTTTCACAGATACTTTTATTGTGTAATTTTTTTGATATGAAGAGAAAAGACTTTATCAGGAAGGGTATCATTACTGTTTTTTCTTTTGGTTTTTTAGGAAAAGTTTTAGCAACTGACACCGGGTGCAATGCAACACCTGATGAAACAGAAGGCCCCTTTCCTACTCATCATCCTTCAACATTACTTACACAAAATATCACGAGTGACAGAAAGGGTATTCCATTAATAATTCATATAGCAATACTTAATACCAGTAAAAAATGCGAGGGGTTGCAGAATGCTATTGTGGACATCTGGCATTGTGATAGTAAAGGAGAATATTCTGAGTATGGAGGAAAAGATGAACATGGCAATGGCATGCCTGATACTATAAGGATGCCTCCACCGGGAGCCCCTGCCCATGATTCGTTAAGCGGCCATCCTATGCCAATGTTTGGTGGAAGCATGCAGGCTGCAGATCACCAAAAGGAACATTTTTTAAGAGGCAGGCAAATAACTAATAAGAGCGGAGTGGTATCTTTTCATTCCATTTACCCGGGTTGGTATTCAGGAAGGGCGCCGCATATTCATGTTCATATTTATAGTTCTGCTGGTAAATCTCTTTTAATAACCCAGGTTGCATTCCCCGAAGAAATCAGCAAGGATGTTTATACCCGGAATGTTTATGCGGCGCACGGTCAGCCAGACACAACCAACGCAACCGATATGGTTTTTAACGACAGTATTGCCAATGAACTGGCAACTGTGACAGGCAACTCTAAAGATGGCTATGTATTAAAGCATTCAATTTATGTAAAGGCATAATCATGCAAGGTCAATGGCTATTGTACAATGGGCCAATCACTAACTCTTATCATCTTTAAAAGAATTACTATCCACGTTTTTCAAAAACTTTACAAGCTGATTAAAATAATTAAGCTGATCATCATACATACTTAAATGGCTGCCATTGGGACACAGATAAGTGCGGCTGTGCGGAATTAGCTGCCCTTCCTTCTTTATATCATCAGGATTCATTTCATCGTTCCTTCCACCAATGACGAGAACGGGCACGGTAATGTTATGCAGCCTGTCCCACATTTCCCAGTTTTTTAAATTGCCCGTTACATGAAATTCATCCACGCCCTGCATTTGTATATAAATAGAATGATTTGCTTTTTTAAATATCCTAAATAAGGGCTCGGGCCAGTTTTCTACAGGAAAACGGCAAACAACATTGGTATATAATTTATCCATCAGTAAGTTTTGGTATTCCGGAGATTCGTACAGTTTAAGCTTGTCGAGTGAGTCATACTTCGCAATGTCTTTCGCATCTAAAAATTTGGCCTTAAGCTTTTCAGCATAAGTCACATAACTTTTAATACCTGCGGTCATGTTTGAGAAAACAGCGCCCTTTACATGACCCTGGTATTTTTGCAGGTACTCCATTGCAAGCATGCCACCCCACGAGTGGCCGAGCAGATAAAAGTTATCAAGCCCAAGACCTTTGCGCACTTGCTCCACTTCTTCTACATAGCGGTCAATGTTCCAAAGGGAGGTATCTGAAGGCATATCAGAATTACCACAACCCAATTGATCATAGTAATAAAATTCAATTCCTTCTTTGGGCAAAAAATCTTCAAAACACTCAAAGTAATCATGGGAAAAACCAGGCCCACCATGAAGTAAGAGCACTTTTATTTTTCCGTCGCCAACTTTTTTTGTCCATACATTATACCTGCCATCAACCAGGATCATTTTAGCACCGCCAGTCTTAACCACGTAAGATGTATCAGTTGTTTTTATTGAAGCATTTGATGGCTGTGTGGATTGTTTACATGCATCAACGCAGGCAATTATCGGTATAAGCAGTATTAATTTTCTCATTTTATTTTTCTTTAGAGGATGATATACGAATTATCTGAATAGTTAGTTGTTCAATAATTTCTTCCTTTAAAATAAGCATAATCATTTAATACCAAAATACTCAGGAAGGCAAAAAATATTTTTGAATTAGATAAGCAGTATAACTGATGAGGTCAGCGTGAATTTTCTGTGACAACGATAGATGGCCATCTCATAAGATCCGGGGAAGCGGTTTCTAAAACGGGCAATAATATTCGTCCAAAGAGATGTTGGGGTTATTTTATCAATTCAGATTTTTGTTGATAATAACATTTTTGTAAGAGGAGGATGCAATTAATTACTTCTGATTTTTAGAAATCCCGCCGTGAGATCAGGGCGGGCAACTCTTATTTAACACTTTAAACAATCTATGAAAAATATCGAACTGAATTAATCCTCTACAAAGTTACCCTACATGCAGCTACTGATGCTGAAAGCAGCATTAAAGAATAATTGATATTCGGTTAAAGTATATCAACTTTAATTAAAGATTTTTAAGAAGCTAAAACAACTAGTTGTTCACTCTTACGTGAAAGGCAAAAAAATCAGCAGCTAAAAAATAAAATGGTTTAATATTTGTACAATTAGTTACTCAAAGAATCAATCATTAATTGGCATGGGTAGTTCAGAAATGAACTGTCCTTTAATGTAATGATTATTCTGTCTTCCCGGTAGCAATTTTTGTATGGCTATGTTATACGACCAGGCTATGTATCGCAAGTTCATTTACTGTTATTCTTTTATTACATTAATATAAACTTATCATTAATTAAGCCCCTTCAAAACTTCTCCATTACCTGCAAAAATAATTTTGCAACCTCATTTAAAGAGACTGTTTATGAAAGCGCTAATCATGTCGAAAAACTTTTTTTGTTTTTTACTGCTTACACTCCTTACGGCACAAGGCTTTGGCCAGTCAGCCGGTTCAAGTATCAGCGGGTTTATTTATGCTGATGAGAAGCAGCCTGTTGAAGGTGCCGCTGTTTATGTAAAAAATACCGGCACTGGTTTTAGTGCATCAGCCATCTCTGATAAAAAGGGATATTTTGTTCTGCGTGAGTTGCCGGTAGGCCTTTATACAATCGAAATTACATCACTTAATTTTCAGCCACAGATTTTAAAGGATAACCAGTTAAACCTGGGGGACCGTTTAGTGCTGCAAAAAATTATACTCAGCAAAACAAGCACAGAACTTAAAGAAGTAAAGGTTACCAGCAACAGTTTTACAAACAGTATAGACAGGCTTGGAACATCTACTGCAGTAAGCGGCCGGGCTATTCAAAAAATACCTCTTGTATCACGTAACTATGCTGACCTGATGGTTTTATCGCCATTGGCTAATGGCGCTTCACTTGCAGGTGCTAAAGCAGGCGGTACAGGCTACATGCTGGACGGCGTAAGCAACAGGCGTGCAACTTTTGGAGGCTTGTCTGATGCTGCATTTTCCATCTCTTCTGAAACAATCAGGGAGTTTGAAGTATCAACCAATGCATACGATGTTACCAACGGCCGCGGTTCGGGAGGTGTTGTAAAAGCCATTACCAAATCAGGTACGAATACGTTATCAGGTGCAGCATGGGGCTATTATGGCGCCAATGCGCTTGCTGCCAAGAAAGATGTAAACGGCAACCAGCTTACCAGTAAATATAAAATAGTACAGGGTGGCGCATACCTTAGTGGCCCGATTATTAAGGACAAAGTTCACTTCCTGATTTCGTATGATCAATACCAGAATACTATTCCTTTCAGGGCTTATGACTTTAATTTTGCCGGCCCAACACAAGCGCAGGCTGAAAAGAATCTTGGCATAACAAAAGCCAACCTCGATAAGATTGTAGACATCATGGAAAAACAATTTGGTTTTCCTGCAAGTCAGCAATATGGCACCATCAACATTGTGCAGGAAACAAAAAATGCTTTTGCGAAATTCGATTGGAACATCAACAAGAAAAACCTGCTTACGCTAAAATATAATTACCTGCATTTTGTTGATCCTAATAAACTAAAAGGTGCCGGGTTACTTACAACGCAATATACCGGAACAGAAATAGACAATGCTGTTTTGCTTGGTTTACGTACTGAGTTCAATAGCTCTTTAACCAATGATTTAAAGCTAAGCTTTAGTACATACAGAAAATTTTTAAGCTTCTTAAACAACCACGTTCCCGAAGGTTTTGTAAACGTTACTTCCACTTTTGCTGATGGAAGTACAGGCACCACGACTGTTGCATTTGGCAACCAGAACTGGGTACCTGAAAGAGATGCATCAGATGTGATACAGATTGTAGACAACCTGCGCTATAAAGTAGGTAACCTCAATTTTGTATTTGGCACAGATAATAATATCAACCATATTACAGACAGGCTATCGCACGATCAGCAAGGACAATTTTATTATGACTCTATACCTTCCATGGCTGCTAACAAACCTTATCGCTTCAATAGAAAAATCCCTTTAAATGGCACCAACCCAGCTATCAGCGTGCCTTTGATTGAACTCGGTTTATTTGCACAGATGGAAACCAACTTAAGGCCCAACTTAAACTTAACTGTAGGATTAAGATGGGATGCAACCATTATCGGCAATAAACCAACACGCAACGAACTGCTTGAACATGACCTTGGCGTAAGAACAGATGTGGTGCCTTTTGATGCCAAGAATATTCAGCCACGTGTTAACCTGATATGGGATGTAAACAATGATGGCAGAGATGTGGTTAAATATGGTGCAGGTCTTTTTGCTTCCGAGTTTACCACACAGCCTATTACTTTTGCGCACATAGACAACGGTGTTGATTTCAGGCAGGTTGATATCCGCCAGAATGTTCCTATTCCAGACTGGCAGGCGTATCAAAAAGACTTTAGCAAAGTACCGGGTGTAGACTATTATAATTCACTTACTACAAAGCAACCGGCAACGGTTCTTGTACTTGATAAACATTTAAAGAATCCACTTACATTCAAGACAAGCGTTAGCTATTACCACTACTTTACAAAGTGGTTTAGAATGGGTGCCAATTTATATTACAACAACACGTGGGATAACTTTTACTTGTACGATCTTAACCTGAAACGTACACCAGAGTTTGTAACCAACGAAGGACGTGAAGTGTATGTGCCGGCATCAACAATACCTACCAATATTAATTCAGCTTTGCCTATTGTAAATTCAAGAATCTCTGCAAACTTTAACCAGGTAAGATATTTTACCAATACATCATGGTCATCTAAATACTTTGGTGCAATGATTGAAGCATCAGCGCAGATAGGCAAGGATGGATACTTTAGCCTTTCTTATGCAAAAGGCAAAGCGCAAGGCACACCTCCGTATGACAATGGAGATCCGCGTAATGCAAACTTCAGCGTTGCTTCTTCTTATCATGATTACAGCTCTTACGGCAGAAATTATTACAGCGATGGTGATCAGCCTAACAAAATAGTAGCATTACTTTTAAGCCCCACCTTTTATGGCGTCAGCATTAGCTCATCGTTCCAGGCTTACCAGAATGCACGTTTTTCTGCATACGTAAACAGAGATATTATTGGTGAAGGAAACGATGGCACCAACCTGGCTTACATCTATGATCCGGGTAAGGGTACTACTCCGCCATCCATCGCTGCAGATATGCAAACGCTCTTATCTAAAACAAGCCCTGAGTACAGAAAGTTCCTGGAGAAAAACATGGGCAAATTTGCACCTTACAACGGAGGTCTTATGCCATGGCGCACACAGTGGAACGTAAGTATATCTTACGATTTGAAAATAGTAAAAACACATAAGGTTACTTTCCGATGTGATATCTTTAATTTACTAAACCTGCTTAATTATAAATGGGGCGGCTATAGCCAAATCATCAATACAAACCTGTATACTTTAAATGGATTTGATCCTGCAACTACATCTTACATTTATAAAGTAAATACCAATGCAGGCACAAAAGTGAATACGGCCAGTTATTACCAGGTTCAGTTTGGAATGAGATATTCTTTCTAATAATTTTAAACATCATGAGCGGAATGACGAACTCATTCCGCTTTCTTTTTTATGAAACAATTACTGCTTGTACTTTTCATATGGGCATGCATCGCTGCTAACGCGCAACAGGTTGCAGAGATAGGAAAGCCGTTACCTTCATGGAAAGAAGGCTATCTCGATTTACACCACATCAACACAGGCAGAGGCAATGCAGCATTTTATATTTTGCCTGATGGAACAACCGTTTTATTTGATGCCGGTGAGCTTGATCCTACAAACCCCAGAACCACGTCCAAACGCAATGCAGTCATACGTCCCAATGATTCAAAGCATCCTTATGAATGGATTGCATATTATATTAAACAGGTATCGCCTTTAAAAGAAAAAGCAGTGATTGATTATGCCGTGATTTCCCATTTTCATGATGATCATTTTGGAAGCTGGTATGCAGGCGCTCCATTATCTGCCAATAAGCAATACTACCTGTCAGGCATTACAGGCGTAGGAGAACTTATCCCGATTCATCATTTATTTCATCGTGATTATAACTATCCTGTATCCATAGAAAAAATAATCGCAAAGCTTGATAACAAAGAAAGTGGCTATGCAAAAACATGGGCGAACTTCATAACTTTTATCAAAAGTCAGCAACAAAAAGGATTTTTAGCTGAGCCACTAAAGGCCGGCACAAAAACACAGCTTACACTGCTTCATCAACCGGCGCAATTTCCTCAATTTTTTATACAGAATATAAAATCAAACGGCCTGATATGGACAGGCAAAGACAGCGCTGTTAAAGAGCACTTCCCTCCTGTTGATACTGAAAACAGTAAAACCTGGCCAGATGAAAACACATTAAGCAATGTATTGACGATACATTATGGACCCTTTACTTATTATACCGGTGGCGATTGCCCGGGTAATGTATTTTTAGGCGATGCGCCATGGCGCGATGTAGAGACCGATGTTGCCAAAGCTGTTGGTGAGGTAGATATCGGCACAATGGATCATCATGGCAACCGGGACGCAGTAAATGAGTTCCAGGTGAAGACCTTTAAACCAACAGTATGGATAGAGCAAACATGGACAGCGGATCATCCAGGTCATGAAGTTTTAATACGCGCAACTTCCCCTTACCTGTACACAGAAAAAAGGGACCTCTTTGCAACAAACATGCTGGAAGCAAATAAGCTTGTCATCGGGCCGCTGGTTGATCAGTCTTATAAAAGTCAGCAAGGCCACATTGTGGTGCGGGTATTACCTGGCGGCAAAAATTATTATGTAATTATTTTAGATGACAGCCGTGAAGACATGCCTGTAAAAAGCATCTTTGGGCCTTATACTTCCAAACAACATTAAGTTTATTGGAACTAGTTCAATAGCAATAGCTATCTGCCTGGTTGGGGATAATCTGAGTAAGTGTAAGCATTTCTTCCGTCAGTCTTTACAACGGTCTCAATACGGCTGAAAATGTCTCTTAAAAGCGTTTCGTCAGGAATACTGCCCGACTTTAGCTTCCACATCATCTTCCGTTTTTTATTGGTATTGATAAGTAACGGGTAATCTGTTTCTACTTCAATAGAATTGTTTCCATGTACTGTAAAACGCAATACCTGGCTACTTTCATAAGTAAGCTGAACTTTTAATTTAACCTGTTTATTTTTCCAATACGGGTATATGTTGAATTCTTTTCTTTCCATAATTCGAATGCAAAATACTAAATTACTTAGCATATAATCTAATGATTCCTGGAAAAATCTTATCACCCGCTTTTTAGCTAAAACTGCTCACAACAGCAACAATCAGTTTTAATGTTCGCAGGGGGTAGTAATGCATTTCAACTTTATAACATTTGTTTTTAATATCAATTTAAATGCTGAAGTATTTTTTAAGTATAGTTCTTCTATACTTTTGCTGCTGAATTGGTTCACCCAAATCAGCACATTCGGGGGAATGTAGCGTTGATAGGATTAAGGCGGCGTAAGGAGTTGCGCCGTTTTTTTATGCCCATACGTTAATAAGATAGCCCTGCTCCACCGCCAAGGCTTATACCTGCAAACAATAAAAATGAAAAGACTTTTTGGGCGAAACGAAGATTTTAATCGGTAAGCAAATACCTTGTGGTAGTTGTTATTTTTATTTGAGTGATTATCTTTGACCTGAAGACGCTACCCTTTAAATCTGCTTATTCCAACATCCTTCTCATTATCGCTAACCTAATTACTGAGTAATGTTACCAGATCAATCGCATGACATCTTACCGGGTGAAAATACTGACATTCGCAAATTGAGGTTTGTCCGAATTGGCCTTGGCATTTTATTTGGCACAATTGTTACACTGGTATTCGTGTACCTTGTATAAAATGACTGTCCATCTCTACGCCATGAGTATCATATTGCATGTTTGTGTTCATGCTTTTCTGGCAACTAGCTAAAGCAACTCACTTAATTCCCTGGTCATTTTTTCCACCAACTCCGGACGTCCATGAAACTGGGCAGGCGTATTTTGAAAGAGTGAAATTTCCCAGTTATTATTTTGCTTTACAGCAACTAAAGTTTGTATAGCATTTGTTGAGGGATTTATCTCTTTTTTGCCTGGCGGCGTCATACCGGCAATTGCCCTTAACAATGCGGTTTCTGCATTTAGAAAACGTACTTCATTAACCTTCCAGACATAAGCCGCTGTTTTATGATTAGCGAAAACCTGTTGTAGTTCCTTTTCAATTTCTTTTTTTCCATTCATTTGACTCCCATCAAAGCCTATTACATTTCCGTTGTCTGAAAACAAGGAAGCCATTCCCCGGGCATCCTGTTTATTCCAGTAAGTAAGAAGCTCGCTGTGTATTTTCTCAATTGCTGCGTTTTCCATCATTCTTTATTTGGTTATAGAATAGGTTTCGCATCCTCCGGCGTCATACACTATGGGTAGATTTTTCTGCTTACTGCTACTTAGCTAATCCCTTTTCCTTCATTGATGAATATTGCCAAGTTATTTATGTGACCATCCCACCCTTTTTCACAAACATCATAACATTCAATTTCCGGCACCAGGCCAATATGTGTAAAATCAATTTTAGTTTTGCCATTTTCTTTTGAAAGTTGAAAAACAACTTCAGTATTATTCCATTCTTTTTTATCCTGGAACCAGGGCAAATAACAATCAGTAACTTTCCAAACAACTTTTTTGCCTGGGACAAATTCGCTGACAACAAAATCAACAAAAGAAGGTTCTCCAAACGGAACGGTGAATTTATCATTCAGTTTTTCAGCGCTGCCCGAGTAATCTTTTTTCCACCAAAGATTTACCTGGCTTATTTTCTTTATGGCCTCTTCTGCAGAAGCATTAACCATAATTGTTTTGTTATAGTTTTTGTCTTCCATTTTAGTTTTATTTTCAAGATATTGGTTTCTAATTTCTACTGCTTTAGTCATTTCTTCTGACGGTGTACCAACTGTAATAAGGTGGAACAGCCAACTCTTAATAATAAGTCCCCAGCCTTTCTCACACATTGCATAACATTCTTTTTCAGGAGTAAGCCCTTCGTGTGTAAAATGAAGAATAGTATTATCGCCTTTGGCGTTTATCTCAAAAATCATTTTTGTGTTTGTCCATTCTTCCTTGTTCTTAAGCCAATCCAGTTTACTTTCTGTAACAAGCCATACAATTTTTTTGCCGGGAATAACTTCGATCAGTTTTTGTTTTGAATAATGCTGATTAGGATGGTTAATAATAAACTCGTCATTCAGTTTTGCGCTGTTGCCTTCAAAATCTTTACTCCACCAATTGGTAACATCATTGATACAATTAAAAACATCGTTCGGGGATTTTGCAACTTCTATCGTTGCGGTAAAACTTTCTATTAAGTTGTATAGCTTTTCTTTAATTACAAAATCACATATTTGAGCTAAGCGGTCGGATTCATTCTCAAGAACAACACCATCATAAGTAAATTTGAGCGAGGTGTTACCTCCATTAGGAGTTAAATCAAAAATCATTTTTGTTCCTGTCCAATCAAAATTGTCTGTTTTACGTATGCTTTCAATTGTAAGCCATACAATTTTTTTATTTGGCACAAATTCAACCACTTTATTTTTTGAATAATGCCCCTCTCCTGTTTTAAATACAAACTCAGTATTAAGATTGATGCCTTCTCCTTCGAATTCTTCAGGCCACCATTTTGAAAGATGAATGATATGATTAAAAACATCATTCTGAGGCTTTGCCACTTCAATAGCTACTGAATAATTTGCTTTTGTATAATTTTTATTTTTCATCTTGTTTTATCTTTTAATTGTAATGCAAAAAAAGATAAATCAATCAACGTGGTATTGTAAAAATCGGAAGTGCTATTCTCTGTAATAACTTTCACCGAAGCTGTTTGCCTGCTTTTCAAACTTTATTGGCGGCAACCCGGTAAAGCGTTTGAAATCTTTGATAAAATGAGATTTGTCGTAATACGATTCGTAAAAATCATTCCTGAAAAATGACTTCTCGCTACCGTTGATTAGTACTAAAGTTATTAAAGTGGCGCCTATCCTGAAAGGATATATGTTTTTTCTTCCAAAAATTACCCTTATCAAAAAACTTGGCGAAAAAGGAAAAATCCTTTTCGGAGATCGTATGTTAATATAGCCAGATTATTTATTCATGTAATTTTTTATCAAGGCAGTAAAGATGCATGCTGGGTAATAATAAAATGCATTCTTGTTTGTACGCCGGTATTCGTTTTTTCAGAAGACAAAGTATTTTCTTTCGGCAAATATTTTTCATATACAGGCAAAGCCGTTCCATTTGCTGAGGTATTAAATTTTACCAACTCTGCGGTTAACATGGTAGCTGGAATACTGGCACCATACCAATGCTCATCATTTTGCTGTTTCCATGTTATAAGCGCAAGCTCTGCTGCTGCGGGATATGTTGAATCAATGTGAGTACGTGCATAAGTAACTGCGATATCATTACCATACAAAGTGGCCATGCTGCTGTCATTCCTGTTGATAAAAGAAGTAATCACCTTCCACTTCAAAATTTGTTGTATTGTTGAATCATCAGGTGACGCTTTTGTATTATATCCTGTTTTTATTTTATGATCGCTTTCGAAACAACCAGTGGCAATTATTGCTAACAGTATTGCTGTTATAAGAAAAATATACTTCATTATCGATTTGTTTTAAGGTGAAGTGGGAATGTAAATACGAGATCATTATTTTTCATTGGCTGATGGCAATTCATGCATTCTGTTGTAAACAATGCAGACGTTCCGTAAGGAACAAGCTGTGTGCCTTTCCACCATCTTGCCCATCCCCAATTTCCAGTAGACGCATACTTTTTGCTGTCTTTAATCATGAATTCTACCTGTTTAAATTCTCCTGTGTGTACAATGCCCGAGCTGTCTTTTGCCTGTGTCCATGCTACTTTTGCAAACACAGTTCCATCAGGCCAGGGATTAATATTTTCTTCCTCAATTGCTTTTACTGCAATGTCGTTTCCAAGAATTACGCGCATGGTGCCATTATCAAAACGATCTGATGTGCTGATGGCTTTCCAGTTTTTATAATCGGGAATAAATTGTATTCCATTGGGTGCGGCTTTAACTGCAGAAGGTGCAGTCGCTAATTGATTTTTGAATTGCAATAAACCCGCCTTTAAAGCACTTGTATCTATAGACTGTTTTGGAACGATGGAAGCGAGATAAATTTTTACAATGCTTAAATCTTTATCAGAAACCTTTGCAGAAGGATGCAGCATTACATACTCACCCAAAGGCATTGTTTGATGTTCCATTTGATTGAATGATTCAAAAAGTTTTCCTGCACGTTGTGCCGGAGCAATGCTGTCCCATGCGGAAAAATTCAAAACCTTTCTCCCATTTATTATATGACTTCTTACAAGCCAGTATGCAGGCGCTACCTGGTCAAACCATTTTAATTGCGTTTGATTGGAATGGCAATCATAACATGCCCGTTCAAATATTTGCTGCACATCAGGCGGCAGTTGCATATTGCCCGAGGCAATCGTTTTATCATTGTTTAATGAAGGATGTATTAGTTGTATGCCGATAAAAATAATCATCAGCATTAAGGCGATTATTTTCCATTTCTTTTTTATTCCCTTTTTCATTTTTAATATTAGATTTAATTAATTTAACTGAATACGGTTACTGCCAATAATGACAAGCATGATATAAATATCCACAACAATATTCCTTGCAGCAAAGGCTTGATGCCAACAGATTTAAGCACGGAAATTGATAAGCCTGCACCGATTAAAAACAATGTAAGATTAAGGGAACGTTTTGCGAAATCCACAATATAAGTACTGTACCTGTTAACTGCCGGCAGATGAGTATTTGCCACCATTGCCAATACAAACAGCCCGATGAAATTAGGAATTTTTATTTTGCTTTTTTTATTCTTAAAAGCGAACATTGATAATAAGCTTACAGGCAAAATCCATAATGCCCTGGTTAGTTTTACAGTGGTCGCAATTTCTGTTGCCTGTTTGCCATACTTTGATGCAGCGCCAACAACAGAACTTGTATCGTGTATGGCAAGTGCGGCCCACAAACCAAACTGCGTTTGAGATAAATGCATCAATCTTCCAATAGCGGGAAATACAAATAATGCAACGGAATTAAGAATAAATATGGTGCCAAGCGCTACAGATATTTGCTTCTCCCCTGCTTTTATTATCGGTGAAATCGCAGCAATAGCGCTACCGCCGCAAATTGCAGTCCCTGTAGAGATCATGAAAGAAGTTTTGGTGTCTGTCCTTAATATTTTTCCCAGCAATAAACCTATGGCAATGGTGGTAAAGATGGATACTATAGTGAAAGAAAAACCTTCTTTACCGGCTTTTAATGCGGCGCTTGCGTTCATTCCAAAACCTAAACCAATCACTGAAATCAGCAATAGCACATGTGTTGCTTTATGATTAAGGGGTAAGTACGGATGACCAATAAATTGTGC
>Ga0105237_10002282_pt1 | contig 23838 bp, 22 predicted proteins | sample KBSC24metaG_FD_81520 | JGI IMG/M metagenome (GOLD analysis project Ga0105237, IMG submission 81520) | Corn rhizosphere microbial communities from Kellogg Biological Station, Michigan, USA - KBS C2-4 metaG | ecosystem: Host-associated > Plants > Roots > Rhizosphere > Soil | place: Michigan, USA...
GGTGCTGACAGGGCTTACGTCGCCCAGGTATTCCGGTGAAAGAAAAAGGGCGGCTGCTCCATAGGCACGCATAAACCCTCCATTCAGCGTGCTGAAGAGGATCAACCAGAATATCAGTAATACCTGAAATTTTTTTACATGCAGCAACAGCAGTTGAACAGGAAAGAAATAGTAAATAGCTTTAAGAATACGCATCATACGGTTACAGAGTGTCTGTTACAGTGTGTCTTACACGCGGTACCACAAGATACAACATCCCCACCATTGTCAATAAGAATAAGAGGCCGGTCACCTGGTGCAGCTGTGCCAGCCAGTCAAAAGCAACCCATTGCCGGGGGATGATACCCGGACTGGTGAGCAGACTGCCGATGCCAAGAAGGATCTGCACGCCGATGAGCAGCAGTGGCAGCCAGCGAAGCCGGAGCGCCGGGAGGCGAAACGCCAGCACCGACCAGATCCCTGTTCCGATGAAAAGCAGGTAGGCCAGCGTCCGGTGAATGAAATGAACCGTAAGCTTATTACCAACCAGATCCTGCAGAAGGGGACGCCCGCTGAATACCGTTTCTGGCATCCAGCTGCCATTGATGGCAGGCCAGGTGGGCGCAACAGTAGCTGCCTTATGACCGGCCATCAGGGCTCCGTATAACAATTGAAAAAACAGCAGCACCAGGATCACAATGGTCCAGCGGCGCAGCATCGTCACCTCCCGGTGGCCGGCGGCCTGTGGCCCCGCAGTGGCTTGCGGCCCTACGGCTGGGCCGGCGAGACGCGCCCTGTCCGGAACGGACAACTGCAGCGCAAACCAAAACGCGTAAACGATCAACCCCAGCGCAAATACAAAATGCAGCGCCAGCCGCGTGGGTTTGACGTAAATGGCGTCACCCGTCAGTCCGCTGGCAACCATGATCCAGCCGATAGCCCCTTGCAAAGCACCCAACAGGAAAAGGATGACCAGCGGGCGGATCATCCACGGCTGCATTTTTTTCTTCCACAACAATCCGGCAAAGCCCGCCAGGAATACAACCCCTACCAAGCGGGCCCAGAAACGATGAAACCATTCCCAGAAAAAGATGAATTTAAAATCGGCCAGTGTGAACCCGGAATTGAGGAGCTGGTATTGCGGAGTCGCCCTGTATTTGGCAAACTCTGCCTGCCATTGGGCAGTATTCAACGGTGGCACCGTGCCGGTAACGACATTCCATTCGGTAATGGAAAGACCCGAACCCGTCAACCGGGTAATGCCGCCAAGGATCACCTGTATCAGCAGCATGATAACGCCGGCATATACCCAGATGGCCACCGGACGGGAGGAACCGGTCATTGGCGAAGAATATCGCTCCGGACGCGGGGAAGTAATGGAAGATAACATAGCGGGGCAAAGGTAAGCCAGTCCGATCAAGCAGACGTTGTCCGGCACTATTTTTCCACCGCATGTAGTAACTATAAAAAGATGGATTATTTTTGAAACATGGAAAATCCGCTTAGAAGCCATTACCAGGAAGAAGTGACGGAAGCCGGCTGCGATGAAGCAGGCCGCGGATGTTACGCCGGGCCGGTATTTGCCGCAGCGGTGATCCTGCCTGCCGGTTTTTTCCATCCTTTGCTCAACGACTCCAAACAGGTCAGCGAGGAGAACCGCAATGAACTGCGGGTTTATATTGAATCAAATGCCCTCGCCTGGAGCGTAGCCCGGGTAGACCAGGACGAGATAGACCGCATCAATATCTTAAAAGCTTCTTTCAAGGCCATGCATCTGGCCCTCGACCAGTTACGTATGCGCCCGCGTCTGCTGCTGATAGACGGCAACCGTTTCACCAAATACAAAAGAACGGCCCACCGCTGCATCGTGAAAGGAGACAGCATCTTCGCGTCTATCGCCGCGGCCAGCATTCTGGCCAAGACCTGGCGCGACGAATATATGCGGGAGCTGCATGCCGAGTTCCCTTATTACCGCTGGGACAACAATAAAGGCTATGGGACAAAAGAACATCGCGACGCCATCGAAAAATTCGGACTCTGTAAATACCACCGGAAAAGTTTTAATATTCTGCCGAATGGATCCCTGCAGGAGCAATTAAACTTCCTTGACGACCCCGATGCCAATCCCAATGAGCCGTTTCCCGCCGATCCGTCCCTTCTCATGGATTGACCTTTCCCCCACCGCGCCCCGGCAGATCGCCTCAACTCAAAACACCATCCCATTGCCCCAGCCCCTTCCTGGTCACGACCGGCTCTTCTCCCGTACAGTCGACGATCGTAGAAGGAAGAATACCCCCGATGCCCCCGTCGACGACGATGTCTACCAGTTTTTCAAATTTATCGTGGATCATTTGCGGATCGGTGTACTCTTCCACCAAGGGCGCCGGAGGCGCGGCCGAAGGCAAGGACGAGCTAAGGATGGGATGTCCCAGCTCCTTTACCAGACAACGGGCGATAACATTATCTGGAATGCGTAGACCGATAGTGTCCTTCCGGCTTTTCAGGATTCGCGGAACCTGTTTGCTGGCGGGCAGGATGAACGTATAAGGCCCTGGTAAATAATTCTTTAACATCCGATACAACGGGGTAGAAATGCTTTTGGTGTAATTGCTCAGATCGCTGAGATCATAACAGACAAAGGATAATTGCGCTTTGGCAGGATCGACTCCTTTGATCTGGCAGATGCGTTCCACAGCCTTATGCTGGAAAATATCACACCCAAGCCCATAGATCGTGTCAGTAGGGTAGACGATGACTCCTCCATCGAGCAGGCATTCTACAAGGGTTCTTATGTTTCTGGGCTGGGGGTTTACCGGATGGAGGTGCAATAGCATAAGGAAAGTTATTAAAAAATTGCTGCAAAAGCGCTGCCAGTCAGGGCTAACATTTTCTTAACATGGAATTAGTCTTAAATTTGCCGAAATCGTCTTTCAACCATGCATTTACAAGCGGTAGACACGGTGGATAGTATCAGTACTGAAGACTTTAGAGACCAGTACTATATTCCCATGAAGCCCTTAGTGATCCGTGGGCTGTCGAAAGAATGGGCAGCCTATGAAAAATGGAACTGGGATTATTTTAAGTCGATTGTCGGCGAAGTGAAGGTAGGGGTTTATAATAACGTAAAAAGCGATGCGTATACACCCATCAATACGGCCGACGATTACATGAAATTCGGGGATTACATCGATATGGTCCGCAAAGGACCCGCAGAATGGCGGATATTTCTCTTCAATATTTTTGAACATGCCCCCCAGCTGGTGGATGACTTTGAGTGGCCGGAGCACATGATGAAAGGATTTGTCAAACGCTACCCGATGTTATTTGTGGGGGGAAAGGGGTCCGTGACGCACATGCATTTCGACATCGATCTTTCACATATCATTCATACCCAATTTGTTGGGCGCAAACGCGTACTGCTTTTCCCTTTCGAAGAACAACATAAGATCTACCGCAAGCCCTGGGAGGTCCTGAGTTTTGTCAACTTTGAAAAATACTTCGACGAAGATCAAAACAAGCTGGATCTGGAAAAATATCCCGCGCTGCGGCTTGCAAAAGGATATGAAGTGATCCTCCAGCACGGAGACACCCTGTTCATGCCAGCCGGATACTGGCACCATATGGAGTATCTGGACAGCGGTTTTGCTATGAGCCTAAGGGCGCTGCAATCATCCTTCAGCGGCAAATTAAAGGGCATCTGGTATCTGATGGGCATGCGGCATATCGATACGCTGATGAAGAAAACCGCCCCGGAATGGTGGTTCAACAGAAAAAAAGAAAAAACATTCAAGGCCGCGGATAAAGAGCTTGAAACCCTTGTTCAGTAAGGCTTTTGGCGCCTCCTTCCTGCAGTGGAATGGAAGACACGGGACCGGGCAAACAAAATTTGGAAAAAAAATATTGCTTTTTACCAAAACTGTCTTTATTTTTACCGCGCTTATACACTCTGAATCATCGCCTAGATGCGGAACGCCACCAAAAGCTCATCCGAATCCAATTTCCTCAATTCCGACCGTCCAATTTCCATCCGAAGATTCCAATTCCATAGATATCCGGGTTCAGTTCAGCATATGAAGTCCGACTCTTCATTTTGTTTAATTCGCCTATCCCCTGTCGAGAAATAATCCTGTAATTCCCTTGTTAAAACATCGTCTGGAGCCACGGCCCCGGACGACTAGACCCGGTAATTTTATTGATCATTCATACACCTGCATAACAGGCCCTATCCAGTGAACAGTGACCATGGCTAACAGAAAGGTATAGTGGAATAGCATGTCCCGTCCAGGACATTAAACGTAATAAGAGAATCGCGAGCAATGAAAAATATTCGAATTTTTTCTTTTTGTGGTTTCAGAGGTAAGCACAGGCCGGCGATGTCTATCGCTGGCTCTTTTGTTTGGCCCACTCATTGTGCTTCCGCCTGAGTCAGGGCAATGGCCCATCAGGTCTGCAGGCCCGTCACGCATCGATACGGGCAAACGGGAAAAAAACTTCACTGTGAAAAAACCAAAAAAAAGAGGCAGCTCTCTCCTGTCGAGCTGGCCTCTTTTTTCGTTTTACCCCCCGCCTCACGCGATCGTCCAGGTCTCATTCCCCCGCAACAGCTTATCCAGATCGCCTTTTCCTTTGCTGGCGATCACTTCTTCGATCTGCAGGTTGAGCATGTCCTCATAACAAGGTCTTTCCGTCTCGTAGAAGACGCCGAAAGGTCTCGGAAGATGTGACTCGAGACGCGGATCATCGAACATTCTCACAAGGATCTGGGCTTTATAGAAATCTTTTTCGTCATGTATCCATAGATCGCTTTCGCTTATCCCCCCACCCAGCTCGACAACAGTAGGCCGGAATCCATCGAGACGAATGCCTTTTTCCCGCTGAGCGCCGAAAACCAGCGGTTTGCCTTGTTCCAGGAACAGGGTTTCCACAGCTTTGGAACCTTTTTCGGTGAAGATCTCAAAGGCGCCGTCATTGAAAATATTGCAGTTCTGATAGATCTCCAGGAAAGAAGCCCCCTTATGGCCCTGACTACGGAGCAGCATTTGCTGCAGGTGTTTGGGGTCCCGGTCCATACTGCGGGCTACAAAGCTGGCATCAGCACCCATAGCAAGGGCCAGCGGGTTGAAGGGATGATCGATGCTGCCATACGGAGTAGACTTGGTCACCTTCCGTTCTTCCGAGGTTGGTGAATACTGCCCCTTGGTCAACCCATAGATCTGATTGTTGAAAAGCAGAATATTCATGTCGAAATTCCGGCGCAGCAAATGGATGGTATGGTTACCGCCGATGCTCAGGCTGTCCCCGTCACCCGTAACAACCCAGATACTGAGTTCGGGCCGGCTGGCTTTTAACCCCGAAGCGATGGCCGTTGCCCGGCCATGTATCGAATGCATCCCATAGGTATTCATGTAATAGGGGAACCGGCTGCTGCAACCGATACCGGATATGATAACGATGTTTTCCCGTGGTATTCCCAGGGTTGGCATTATCTTCTGCACTTGTGCGAGAATGGAATAGTCCCCGCATCCCGGACACCAGCGGACTTCCTGATCAGTAGAAAAATCTTTTGCTGTCAGGGTCTGTGACGGGATTGTTGTTGTTTCACTCATGGTAAGATAGCTCCTTGTAGAAGGAACAGTCGGCAAAATTACTGAATTGCACTGTAATCTGCTTTCGCATTGTGGAAATCCTGCCTCAAACCCCGCTGGATCCCCCTTTTAAACCGGCAGGATCACCCTTTAAAAGGCGGTGGCATATAATTCGCCATTGTATTTCCGGCACGATCTATCTTTCATTAAACCAAAAATTATGCGCAATACATTAATAACCATTGGAATAGTTGCCTCGCTGGCCGTCACCGGCTGTGCGGTGGACGGATATGTCGAAACCCAGCCGGCAGACGTAACTTATGTCCGGCCTGTTGCCCCCGGCGCCGATTATGTCTGGATCGATGGCGATTGGGTCTGGACGGGAGGAAGATATACCTGGCGTAATGGATATTGGGGCCGGCAAAGAAGTGGACGCACCTGGGAAAGAGGTCACTGGGAACATGGCTCACGCGGGTATCACTGGAATCGCGGCCATTGGAGATAAGCGGCCAGGGCTGGCCGGCCTCCACCAGGAAACGCCCGTCTGGCGGGGCCGGCCATCATATCACCTGTTTGCCAAAAGGCATCAGCGAGATCTCCATTAGCTTGAGATGCTGACGGGCAAAAGGTATCCCTATGATCGTAATAAACAGCAGGGCGGCAAAGACCAGGTGCACCAGGGCCGTATACAATCCCCCGCACAACAGCCAGATGATGTTGAACAAAATAGAAAAACAGCCCGCGCCACTTTCCCGGGACACCACTTGTCTTCCAAAAGGCCATAACACCAATCCGGCTATTTTAAAACATTGAATGCCGAAAGGAATACCAACGATCGTAAGACATAATAAAAATCCGCCGAGAATATAACCAAGCGCGGCCGCCAGTCCGCCGAAAACGAGCCATATGAGGTTTCCTATAAAATTCATAGGTTGAAAATAGCAATTTTGAAAATAAATATATCTCCCACTCATAAAGTAATAACCAGCCGCGTTACATTTACACGATAAAAGAAAGCCCCCTTACTAAAATCCTGTATCAATGGCTCCTGATCTGATCACAACTACTATACCCCTACATCGTTTTGTAGACGAATTGATGGCGGGTCTTCTTCCGCGCGCCGTAAGTCGCAAAACAATAATCATCAACCAAATAGATAGAGACATAGAAGTGGGTTCCGATGAGAATCTGCTCGCTTTTGTCCTTTGGAACCTGCTGGACCGGGCCGTGGACTGCACCCAGAATGAGTGTATCCATATAGAGTCGGTGAAGATTGACGACAAGACTATCATCCGGGTGCGGAACGCCGGTGTCTATTTTTACCGCAGCTGCGCGGATTGTTTCCGGCAAGTGCAACACGCCGCAGAAAAGATCGGTGCTACGATCAGCATCGACTATAACAAAGATACCTGCACTACCATCGCCCTGATGTTGCATCACCAGGCGGCATAAGCCGCCGCATCCGCCCGCGGATCATCGGCCTCCCGCCCATCCCGCGGATCATCGGCGACCGGCATAAACGCAAAAAAGGACCCCTGCCCGGAGTCCTCTATATCTAACGAAGTAATTAACTTAGTAACGGCTGTTGCTGTAGTTGTTGTTACCCCTGCGCTGGAAAGAACCCCCACCGCCTTTGTTGCCGCCGCGGTCTTCGCGAGGCTTTGCTACGGAAACTCCGATCGTTCTGCCATCAACGGAAGCGCCGTCCAATTCCTGGATAGCCTTTTTCGCTGCTTCGTCGTCAGACATTTCAACAAATGCAAATCCGCGGGATTTGCCGGTGAATTTGTCCATAATAACTTTAGCAGAAGAAACCTCTCCGTATTCTGCAAAATAATCCTGTAAGTCTTCGTCCGTAACGTTAAAACTTAAATTTGAAACGTAAATGTTCATAAACTAAATAACTGGTTAAAAATGAAAATAAAAGACAATCTGAGTAAAAAAGCAGAGAGTAAAGACGACTAACAATTACCGGAGATAAAATAGCGGAAACGATCATTCAATTACTAGTGCTGTTATCAGCTCAAATTTACTGCGCAAATATAGTTGTTTTTTGGTGAATAACAATACCTGGAAGAGAAGAGTTGTCCAATTAGTAATTTGTTAACGCGCGGGACTTTCGGCATATTTCTTCATATTCCGGAAAGCCAGCACCGCACTGATCATGATCATCAGTGACCCCGCGAGGAACGGTGCTCCGGGAAGAAATACCGGGGCTTTGCTTTGTGTGAAATAGGCAAACAGATTGGTCATCAGCGGTGGACCGATAATGGAGGTGACGCTCATCAGACTGGTCAGCGCGCCCTGTAATTCACCCTGCTCATTGGCTGGCACATGCGAAGAGATGATCCCCTGCAGGGCCGGGCCCGCTATTCCACCCAAACAATATACTACCGTAAAAGCAAACATCATCCAGCCCTGGGTTGCCAGACCAAATAACAGCATGCCGATACTATAAAGGAACAACCCCGTATACAGACTTTTCGACTGGCCCAGTTTGGGTATGATCACCCGTATCAGCCCCGCCTGGACAATGGCGATCATCAATCCTACAAAAGCCAGGGAGTAGCCCACCCATTTTTCATCCCAGTGGAACTTCTCCATATTATAATAGGTCCAGGTGCTCTGTACGGCATGAACGGCAATATAAATAAGAACGAGAGACAGGATAAGACCCGCAACAGCCGGATATTTCCGCAGATGCATTAAGGAACCGAGAGGGTTAGCCCTTTTCCATTCAAATGGCCGCCGCAAATGCGCAGGCAACGATTCCGGCAAAATAAAATAGCCATATACCCAGTTCACCAGGGTAAGCCCCGCTGCCGCGATAAAAGGCACCCGCGGCCCGAATACCGCCAGCTGACCACCCAACGCCGGCCCGATGATAAACCCGAGCCCAAAAGCAGCGCCCAGCATCCCGAAATTCTGTGCCCGTTTCTCCGGGGTGCTGATATCGGCAATATAGGCGGAAGCCGTAGTGAAACTGGCTCCGGTGATACCTGCCACGACCCTGCCAACGAAAAGCCAGGCGATCGTCGGCGCAAAGGCCAGGAACAAATAGTCGATACCAAACCCGAATAAAGAGCACAGGAGTACGCGACGGCGTCCATAGCGATCACTCAGCCCACCCATCACGGGTGCAAAGACAAATTGCATCGTAGCATAGGCCAAAAGCAGCCACCCGCCATAACGGGCAGCTGAAGACAGATCTCCATGGATCATTTGTGCGATCAGCGTGGGAAGGACGGGTACGATAATGCCAAACCCGATGAAATCTATCAGTACCGTTACGAAGATAAAACCCAGTGCAGCCTGTTTGTTTGCAGCCATAGTAAAAGATTTATTGATATGCCGGGCGTTCCTTTTTATAGGTAAACCCGTAGATCGTCAACGCCATCAAAGTCAGCCCGATACCCGCCAGACAGACACCGGTCCACCGGGCCGCATCCCAGGCCAGTACGCCAAGGGCCGAACCCAGCGAAGTCCCGGTAAAACTAACGGTCATATACACCGTATTCAGCCGGTTGCGCGCGCCCGGGTCGAGCGCGTATACGCGGCTTTGGTTTGATACATGCGTACATTGCATGGCCAGGTCCAGCAGGATGATGCCTGCGACCATACCGGTCACCAGGTCGGCCCAGACATACAGGATCACAAAGGAGAGCAGCAGTAGCCCCAGGCCATACCCGATGGTGATGCGGGGATTGCGTTTATCGGCCGTACCCCCTACCAGCGGGGCCGCCAGAGCGCCAGCCGCCGCCGCCAGCCCGAAAACTCCGATGGCGGCGCTGTTAAAATGAAAAGGGGCCCCGGAAAGATGAAAGGCCAGTGTCGTCCAGAACATCCCGAAAGTAGCAAAACCCAGCGCATTCATCGCAGCCGCCTCCCGCAGCACAGGCTGCGTCTTTATCAGCGTCAATAAAGTACGCATCAGGGAAAGATAGGACCCGCTGAAATGAGGACGGCTCGCCGGAAAGGTATAACGCATGGTCAGCAGTAACAGAAAACTGATGCCGGCCGCCACGCCAAACATCCCACGCCAGCCCAGCCAGGCTCCGACAAATCCGCTCAATGTGCGCGACAGCAATATCCCGACGAGCAGCCCGCTCATGATGGAACCGATCACCTTTCCCGTCCGGGACGGAGATGCCAGCTGAGCAGCCAACGGTAAGATCAGCTGCGGAATAACAGAGGTGGCGCCGATAAGAACGCAGGCTATCTCCAGACAAAGCAGGTTGGGAGACAACGCGGCGAGAATAAGAGCCCCCACCGCAAAAGCAGTCATCCAGACAATTTGCCCCCTTCTTTCCACTTTATCTCCCAAAGGCACAAAAAACAATAAGCCCAGCGCATATCCCGCCTGGGTCAAAAAAGTTATCCGCCCGCCGCCGCTTTCGGGGATATGAAAACTTTTGCTTATCAGAACGAGCAACGGTTGGCAATAGTAAATATTAGCAACGATCAGACCCGTGCAGATAGCCATGATGATGATATGACTTCTTTTTAAAAGATCTTTTTCGAATGACTCCATTGCCGGCAAAGATAAGATTGAGGAAGGAATGGGACTATTGTCAAAATATTGTAAAATATTCTTCGATTATAAAGCTGGCATTCCCTAAATTAGGGGATCAAAATTTCCCATATGTTGCATTACAAAAAAATTGCGGTTATTGCCGGCCTTTTTACCTTAATGGTAACCGGAATGGCTGCGATCCGTCCCCAGGACGATAAACCTAAAAGGAATCTGAAAGTGCTGCCCAAAGACATCAGTCACGACGACCTTGACAAGGTCATGGATAGCTGGAAAGCAGCCCTGGGAGTAAAATGCAGTTTTTGTCACGCCCCTTCTGCCGATAGCACCTCGCATCACCTGGATTTTGCCAGTGACGCCAAGCCGGAAAAAGATATTGCACGGCATATGGTCACGATGACCCACAAGATCAACAAAAAATATTTTAGCTTTAATAAAGATGATAAGGGAGCGGTCGTTCCGGCGATCACCTGTATTACCTGTCACCGCGGAAATCCACATCCGGATGAAGTAAAATAAACGGCCTGACTAAAATATTAGCGAGATTTCAGCGAGCGCCCCACACCCGGGGCGTCTTCGTTTTTGAGGATATTATTTTATTGTATCTTTTACCTTTTATACCTCATAGATGACGGCTTGTCAGCCGGAGGACGTTTTTCGGAATTATAAATTGCCTAAATTTAGGCCCTCTTATAAATCAATCATGGCAAACAACTCTTACAAATTTGGGATGATCGGGCTCGGCGTTATGGGGCGTAACCTCCTGCTTAATATGGCAGACCACGGTTTTGCTGTAGTCGGTTTTGATCTTGACGCACAAAAGACAGGTACACTTGAATCTTCCGCATCGCCCGGCACTACGGTGAAAGGCGTTAATACACTCGCGGAAATGATCCAGTTGCTGGAAAAACCCCGCAAACTGATGATGCTTGTCCCTGCCGGTAAGCCGGTCGACAATGTTATCAATGATCTCTTACCTCTTCTTGACAAAGGAGATATCGTCATCGATGGCGGTAACTCTCATTATACAGATACTTTACGTCGCGTGAACCTCATGCAGGAAAAAGGCTTCCATTTTATGGGCGTCGGCATTTCCGGCGGTGAGCAGGGAGCCCGCACAGGTCCAAGCATCATGCCCGGCGGAGATCCCGAGGCTTATCCGCACGTTCAGCCTCTGCTGGAGGCTGTTGCCGCCAAGGTGAATGGCACCCCCTGCGTTGCCCATTTAGGAAAAGGCGCGGCCGGTCACTATGTAAAAATGGTGCACAATGGTATCGAATACGCCATCATGCAGCTGATCAGCGAAGCCTACGACCTGCTCCACCGCGGGCTGGGGCTGGATAATGACGAGCTGCACAAAATATTTAAGAACTGGAACGACGGGGAATTGCAATCCTTCCTCGTAGAGATCACCCGGGATATCTTCCTGAAAAAAGACGACAAGACCGGCGAACGTCTCGTGGACCTGATCTCCGACAAAGCCGGCTCCAAAGGCACAGGCAAATGGACCTCTCAGGATGCCATGGACCTTGGCGTTCCCATCCCGGTTATCGACATGGCCGTCTGTATGCGCGAGCTGTCCGCTTACAAAGAGGAAAGGACGCAGGCTTCCGCCATCTACAAGACATCCACTGCCGACATTCCCGTTCCAAAGGAGATCTTCATCCAGCAGGTACAGGACGCCCTGTATTTTGCCGTGATCATTAGTTACGCGCAGGGTCTCGCCCAGCTGCATGTAGCCTCCAAAGAGCTGGACATGCAGATACCCATGCCGGACGTGGTCAAGATCTGGCGCGGCGGCTGTATCATCCGGTCTACTTTGCTGGAAGTATTCTTCAAGGCTTATCAAAAGAACTCCCAGCTGCCCAATCTGTTACTGGATGCAGATATCGCCCAATTGCTGCAGGCAAAGAAGCAAAATATGCGCAATGTGGTGATTCACGCCATCCATATGGGATATCCCGTGGCCGCCCTGATGTCCGCCCTCAGCTATTTTGATGCCTACCGCAGCGAGCGGATGCCGACCAATCTTATCCAGGCACAAAGGGACTATTTCGGCGCGCACACCTATCAACGTATTGATGAACCCGGCACTTTCCATACCGAATGGAATAAGTAACATAGTTGAACTTTAATAGAATAGAATATGACAAACCATAAACGCCCACCCGCCTCCCTGATCTTCATTTTCGGGGGCAGCGGTGACTTGAACTTCAGAAAACTCTCGCCAGCTTTATATAATTTATTTATCGACGAGTGGATGCCGGAGAAATTCGGCATCGTTGGCATCGGCCGCACACCCTACGGCGAAGAAGACTATCGCAAACGCTTGCTGGATGGCATCAAACAGTTCAGCCGCAGAAAAGGCGAAGAGCTGAACGGACACTGGGAAGAGTTCTCGAAACATATTTCCTACCTGCCGATGGACGCGGAGAAAGACAATGATTTCGGCAAAATATCGGACGTCATCAAGGCCAAAGAAGCCGAGATGGGCGAACACCCCAATATTATCTTTTATCTTTCCGTGGCGCCCCAGCTGATGCCGGACATTGCCAAAAAACTCGGCGCCCTCAAGATCTGTTCCGATACGGCCACTACCCGCGTCGTTTTTGAAAAACCCTTCGGACATGACCTTAAAAGCGCCCACGAGCTGAATCAACTGCTCATGAGCATGTTCAAGGAAGAACAGATCTATCGTATAGACCACTACCTTGGTAAAGAGTCGGTGCAGAATATCCTTTCTCTCCGTTTTGCCAACGCCCTGTTCGAACCCATCTGGAATCGCCATTACATCGAATACGTACAGATCACGGCGGCCGAAACGGTTGGCGTGGAAGGACGCGGCGGTTATTATGAGAGTTCCGGCGCGTTGCGGGACATGGTCCAGAACCATATCCTCCAATTGATGTGCATGATCGCCATGGAAGCTCCGGTGTCCTTTGACGCCAATGAGATCCGCAATAAAAAAGTCGACGTGCTGAATGCCATCCGGAAGATCAGCAAAGAAGACGTCAATCAACATGCAGTCCGCGGACAATACGCCGAAGGCTGGATGAAAGGACAGAAAGTGCCGGGTTACAAACAGGAAAAAAGCGTCGACCCCAATTCTTCTGTCGAAACCTTTGCCGCTGTCAAGTTCTATATCGACAACTGGCGCTGGCAGGATGTTCCTTTTTATGTCCGCACCGGCAAACGCATGAATCAAAAGACGACGAATATCACGATCCAGTTCAAAACAGCCCCCAGTTACGCCTTTCCTCCCGAAGCCGCGGAAACATGGCGTTCCAACCGGCTCACCATCAGCATACAGCCCGAAATGGAAGTTCGCTTACGTTTTCAGGCCAAACGCCCCGGCCAATCCATGAACCTGGACCCCGTGGATATGATCTTCAATTCCGACTCCAAACACGAGCCGGAAGCTTATGAGACCTTGCTGCTGGACGTCATGGAAGGCAACCCCACGCTGTTTATGCGAGCCGACCAGGTGGAAGCCGCCTGGAAGATCGTGATGCCCATCCTGGAGACCTGGGAAAGCCGTCCTCCGGCATTCCCCAATTATACTCCTGATTCCTGGGGACCCGAAGATGCGGAAGCCCTTATCGCCAGAGACGGACACAACTGGATCACAATGCCTCCCGCACAATAAACACAAAGAGCGGGCTCCGGCCCGCTCTTTCAATCAACTATCATGGAATTACACGTATACAAGGACGCCGAACAGCTGAGCCAGGCTGTCGCGGAATGGATGACCGGCCTCATCGCCAGAACGCTAAAAATACACGACCGTTTTACCATCGCCCTATCCGGCGGCAGCACCCCCAAACTGTTGCATAAATTACTGGCATCCCCCCCTTATAAGAGCCAGATCGACTGGTCAAAGATGCACATCTTCTGGGGAGACGAACGGGCCGTCCCTTTTGAAGACGACCGCAACAACGCAAAGATGGCCTGCGACACTTTGTTGAATTTTGTCCAGGTGCCGCCCTCCCAGATACATGTGATGCGCACCGACATCGAACCCGATGCCTCTGCGCTCGAATATGAAAAAATACTCCATCAATACTTCGATGCCGTCCCCGGCAGTCCGGCCGGCACAGCCACGCCAACGCTGCCCAACAGCTTTGATCTGGTATTGCTGGGCATGGGTGATGATGGTCATACCCTTTCGCTTTTTCCGGGAACGGATATCGTACACGAAGAGTCTGCCTGGGCAAAAGCCTTTTTCCTTCCCGCACAGGACATGTACCGCATTACGCTCACCAAAACGATTGTCAACAGAGCTGCCCACATCGCTTTCCTGACAACAGGGCCAGGAAAAGCACATGCCTTGAAGGAAGTGCTGAAAGGCGCTTACAATCCCGACCTTTACCCCTCTCAGGAGATAAAGCCGGTGAATGGAGAATTACATTGGTTTGTCGATGAGGCCGCAACGGCTCAGCTGAAATAAACGCCACCACGAGCCGCCGCCTCAGGCCCCTACGGAGTCATACACGATCACTTTCTTCCACAGCGCCGAGCACTCTTTGACGAAGTCGAGATGTTCAGGCGCTGTCTGGTAGCTTTCCTGGTGTTCTGCAGTAGCAAAGATCAACAACCAGGATACGGCATACGACCGGTCGATAACCCCTCTGTCGGTCGCCGCGGGTATACCTATATGGTAGTCCCTGATGAGTTTTAGCGGAGCCAGCTTTTTCAGACCGGCCACCAGCGCATTAAGATCTTCTTTGCTATCGGGATCGTTCAACCAGAAATAAACATGATGGATAAAGGCGCCGGATAAAGACATGACAATAGTATTTTATAATAGTTAGAACAAGCTGCGTATCAATTCATCTGTAAGCTTCCGATCCCCCTTCGTCCAGAAATCGTTCGGCGGCGGGAATTCATTGATGTTGTATCCCCCATGCTCCTTGAAGTCGAATATGGCATGACAATACCCGTCGATCACCAGGGCGCATTTCAGCCAGTCCCGGGACCAAACGATCAGCAGGGGCTTCGCGCCCCCTTCCTCCGGCGCGCCGGCACCCCGCCCGCCGCCCTCTTCCTCGGCAGCGTCCCCCGTCTCATGAATATGCAAAGCATCCAGTATCCGCAAACCCGCGCCCTGCGTGTCTTTTTCCACCGCATAAAAATAGGCGGCTTCCCCATCATCCTCAAACACAACTCCATAATGGTTTTCCGGTGCAAAACTCTCTATAAACAGATCCTCTCCGGGAGTCCATTTTTTTTCCTGCATCAGGTATCCGTTCATGGTTTAGATATCATTTGTTTTAGCCAGTCCACAATGCCTAAGTATATCTTCTGCGCTACGGCCTTGTGGAATTTAGGGTTAAGTATTTTCTTCTCGTCGTCGGCATTACTCAGAAAGGCGACTTCGACCAGCGCATTGGGGTAGTCGGTAGGCCCGCTCAGCGCGAAATTGAAATTACCTACATTGCCATATTCTTTAAGCCCCAGGCTCAACATCCTGTCCATGATGGCCTGGCTCAATGGCCGGAAACCGATATAGCGGTAGTAGGTGCTGGTGCCCTGCACGGTGTCTTCGGAAGCCGAATTCAGGTGGATGCTCACCAACAGGTGAGGATCATATTTTTTCAACAGCAATGTGCGCTCGGGCATGCCAAGAGAAGTATCGGTCGTACGGGTCATGAATATACTTTTTGCACCGGCTGTTTTCAGCGCCTTGCGGAGCTGTTCCGCTATCAGCAGCGTATAATTCTTCTCCAGGATCTTGCTGGTAACGCCGCTGGCCCCGGCATTGTCACCCCCATGACCCGCGTCGATGGCGATGCGGAGTTTGCGGATATCCAGGACCGCCGGTTGCCGCCGGATACGTATCACCAATTTTCTGCCGGTGCTGTCGTAAGACAGATTATATCCCCAGTGCTGAACATGTTTTAACTGGATATACACCCTCAGCACATCGTCTTCTACCTGCTCGTACCAGGTGTTCCGGATCTCTTTGGCCGTCCGCAGCTGCGAGATCCAATTGGTATTGCTGGTCACCCCGAAAATATCGACGACCACCCGCGAGGGATCGAGTAACTGCATCCCACGATAAGGATACCGATCGTCCAGATTGACGGTCACATAATCGGATGCCGTATCGCCAAATACCTTTATACTGCCGCTGAGATGAAAATTATGGACAGGAATGCGATTGGGCACTTTGTACTGCCGGATAAGACTGGTTTTGGCAATATAGGCATAGTGCTGGTTGGAAAGACGGACCTTGTAGTCCGTAGCAAAACTATCCGTTATCCTTACCAGGATATTCGAATCCAGATAGGTCATCTTGGCGCCGCCAAGCCGGTCGTCGCCAATGCCGTATTCCATAAAAGGCAGCGGACCCGTCGTCCGCGCCATCCATAGACTGTCCTGAGAAACACCGGCAATCGCTTTCAGCAAAAGCAGCATATAAATTGCTGTATGACGCATTTCCTGAATTTTTACTAAAGATAGCAGAAATAGACCGCCCGAACGAGAAAAGCCACTCCCGGAAATTTCCGGTGTGGCTTTTTCTTTCCTCATGTGTAACCCGCGAATCAGTCAGTAATACCGCGCAGTGATCGTCTGGACGTTTACTGCGGATACTTATTATCGTTGATCAGCTTGTCGGCGATCCTTCTTTTCGCCTCCTTGCTGTTAAAAGGGGCTACTTTCGTAAAACGCTTCAACCCCAGCAACATCATACGTTGTTCGTCCCCCTCTGCAAAGGCATTGATCGCATCTTTGCCGGATTTATTGATGCTGTCGGCCGCGTCATAGAGATAGGTGCGCATCATATCCAGCTCGAAGGCAGCCGCACTCTCCCCGCGCTTGTCTGCCAGCTTCCAGGCTCTTAACAGGGCGCTTTCGGCAACAAAAGTCTCCATGACCATATCCGCAATATGCATTAATATCTCCTGCTCCTGCTCCAATTTCATCATCAATTTCTGCGCGGCCGCTCCGGCGGTCAGCAAAATAGCTTTTTTAAAGTTATGTATTATCACTTTTTCCATGGCAAAAGGACTTTCTTCTCCGGCGCCAAATTCGGGTATGCTCATCAATTCCCTCGACACGGCCGTCGCAGGACCCATGATATCGAGCCTGCCCTTCATGGCCCGTTTCAGGATCATGTCAACGGTGAGCAACCGGTTGATCTCATTCGTGCCTTCATAGATCCGGTTGATCCGACTATCCCGATAGGCCTTTGAAATGATATATTCATCGCTGAAACCATTGCCGCCATGGATCTGAACCCCCTCGTCGACAACAAAGTCCAGCATTTCGCTGCCAAACACTTTCAGGATGGCGCATTCAACCGCATATTCTTCCGCAGCTCCCAATACCGCCTCATTGAACGGCTTACCCGCAGCAGCCAGACCTATTTCTTTATCATCGATCCATTTGGTAGTCCGGTACAGGGCGCTCTCTGCTGTCCATATGCGGATTGCCATTTCAGCCAGTTTGTTTTTAATGGCGCCAAAATTCGCAATTGGCGTTTTGAACTGCTCCCGCGTCTTTGCATATTCCAGGGTGGTGGTGGCCGCCCGCTTGGCCCCGCCTAAAGCCGCAGCGCATAGCTTAAGCCTTCCTATGTTCAGAATATTGAAAGCGATGATATGCCCCTTTCCAATCTCGCCCAGCAGATTCTCCACCGGTACTTTACAATCCTGAAAATACAACTGCACCGTAGACGAACCCTTGATGCCCATCTTATGCTCTTCCGGACCCTGGGTAAATCCTTCAAAACCCCGCTCGATGATAAAAGCCGAGAACTTGTCCCCGTCGATCTTGGCGAATACCGTATAGATATCTGCAAAACCGCCGTTGGTGATCCAGCATTTCTGCCCGTTGAGCAGATAGTATTTGCCATCGGATGACAGCTTTGCAGTCGTCTTTGCGCCCAGCGCATCGCTGCCGCTGTTGGGCTCGGTCAGCCCGTAAGACCCTTTCCATTCGCCGCTCGCCAGCTTGGGAATATATTTTTTCTTTTGCTCAGGGGTGCCGAAATAAAGGATCGGCAGAGTCCCGATACCCGTATGCGCCGAGACCCCAACGGAAAAGGAAAACCCTCCGCCCAACCCCTCATTCACAAGAGTAGCCGTGATAAAATCTTTGCCCAGACCGCCATATTCCTCCGGCACCGCAGCGCCCAGCAACCCCTGGTCGCCGGCTTTTTGTATCAGAGAAGGCATCAGACCAGGCTCCAGCTTATCGATGCGATCGATCACCGGCAGCACCTCGGTATCCAGAAAGGAGGCGCACATGTCTTTAACCATCTGCTGCTCCTCATTGAAATCTTCAGGAATAAAGGTTTCAAAAGGGGAGCTTTCCTTTATCAACCATTCCGCGCCCGTAAGGGCTTGTGCTTTTTCGGTGGATGCGCTCATAGAAAATAGTTTTATTGTTGAGAGAAAATGATAAGCCAGCTATCGAAGATTATCATACACCAATTGTAATACTTCTTTACAGATATCGATCCGGTCTGCAGGCACCCCCTCAAGCGCTTCGTTCAACGTAGCTTCCGCCAGCTGCATCGTCTCTTCCTGCAGCCGCTGCGCCTGCCGGGTCAGATAGATGAGATTGATACGACGGTCGTCATCCGAAGGCACCCGCCTCACCAGCTGCAGCTTTTCCAGGTTGTCTACCAGCCGGGTAATACTGGGCTTATCCCTGAATGTCGCCGTGCACAATTCCTGTTGACTTTTCCCGTCCTCTTTCCATAAATGATACAACACACTCCACTGCTCGATGGTTATTCTCAGACCGGCAGTATTGAATTTCTTTTGCAGATTGCGGGCAATCGCAATAGAAGCCTTACCGGTGATAAAGCTATAGAGTTCTCCTTTTTTAAATTGGTTGTTTGGCATACAGTTAGTTAAACAACTAAATAAAGTTAGGGATTTCACGGCACAAATACAAGATTTACGTTGTGAAAAACTCCGGTTGATTTTTACCCAAAAAAAACGTACCTTGATAGTCGTTTCTGCGTTCAGTGTACTACTCCTTCCCCTATCCAAGCCATCGTACACCCATCCATTACTATTCCTTCCACATTTACTTCCTTTTGTCCCGACCTTTCCATGTCCCGTCCTATCCTTTCCATGTCCGTCCAGGCCTTTCCGCGCCCTGTCCCATCCGAATGTCCTAGCCACGATCTACACTAACATTCAAAACTCCAGATTATGACCCGGACATTCACTGTTTCTGTGGCACTCATGCTCCTGCTCATGAGTCAGAGCGCTTTTGCCCAAAAGATCGCAGCTATCGGCTCATCAACCGTCTCCGGCGAAGGAGCCATACCCAGGGACAGCGCCTGGCTCAACCTGCTCAGATTTTATTACATCGGGCTTGGTTTGCCTGTCACCACGGTGAATCTGGGCTGGTCCGGTACGACCTCTTTTAATGGTCGGCCATCGAGTCTCGGCACCGACGGCCACGCATGGTTTCCCCTGACGGGAGATGAGCCCTATCTCGGTTTCAATGTCACCGCCGCTCTTGACTCGAACCCCGCCGTTGTGCTTGTTGCCTATCCAAGCAACGATCTTGTCCTCGGTAAAACAATGACCGATTACCTGGCCAATCTCCGGATCATTCGTGACTCTGTCCGGGCAGTTGGAAAACAGGCGTATGTAGCCACAAGCCAGCCCAGAAATGATGTCGGCGCCTCACTGCGGGCCATGCTGGTAGTAGCCAAAGACTCTATTCTCGCTGAGTTTCCCGGGTTTGCCCTCAATTTCTGGGATCCTCTCGCCGACCCTGTGACCCTGGGATTCAAGACCGGACTGACGGATGACGGCATCCACCCCAACAATGCGGGACATCAATTGCTGTTCCAGGTGGTCAGGGATGCCAATGTGATAAACGCTGCGCCACTGCCGTTGAAACTGCAAGATCTTACGGCCATTTACCGGAATAAACAGGTCCGGCTGTTATGGCATATATCCGATCTGGCCGGGCTCGCGGCTTTTTGGATCCAACGCAGCAGGGATGGCAGCATATTTGAAGATCTCTGGCGGCTCCCGGCGCAAAACACCTCCGCTACAGATTACTCCTGGACAGATGAAAGCCCTTTATCGGGTAAAAGTTTTTACCGGATAAAGATCGTCGAACAGGCAAGCACCTCTTATTCCAAAGTGGTCAGCATTCTAACAACCGGCAATGAATGGCTCATAGGAAAACTGTATGCTGCCAATGGCTCGTTATGGAATGTTGAGATCCTGTCCGGGCAGGAAGGCACCATTGGATTTCGTCTCGTGGACATCACCGGCAGAAGTATCCTTCAGCGGTCGTTATATATCAACACTCCATCGACTGTTCTCCCGGTGGACCTTTCCGGGCTGGCAAATGGAGAGTATTTTTTGCAGTTGTCCACTCCGGATGGCGGCAGGATAACAAGATCCATCCTAAAAAGATAGGATAGTCGTAGATTCGTTGTATGCTCACCGGCCATTATGTCCTCGAAAAATCACGCATACACTACTGTTACTGGGGAACCGGACCCAGGCTCCTGTTTTGTTTTCATGGCTATGGAGAATCCGCCGGTTCCTTTGCCTTTCTGAGCGAAAGACTTGGCAGGGACTATACTGTTGTGGCCATCGATTTCCCCTTCCACGGACAAACCAGCTGGACCGGTAAACTGTTTTTTGATCCCCATGACCTACAGGCGCTGCTGGAAGAGATAAGCGGCCGTCTGCCCATTCGGCCACAGCGATGGACCTTGCTGGGTTATAGCATGGGCGGACGGGTAGCGCTTCACCTGTTGCAGTCGGTCCCCGAAAAGATTGAGAAGATCATTTTATTGGCGCCAGATGGTCTGCAGATGAATCCATGGTGCTGGCTGGCGACACAGACTGTCCCCGGCAATCGGTTTTTCCGGTTGACCATGGCGCATCCGGAATGGTTCCTTTTCCTTCTCCGGGCCGCAAACGCCCTAAAATGGGTTAATCCGGGCATCTATAAATTTGTCCACCGGTACATCGATGACCTGCAGGTTCGCCAGGACCTTTACACCCGTTGGACGACCATGCGCGGTTTCCGCCCTTCCCTGTCGGTCATCCGCAATATCATCCGTTCGCGTTCGATTCCTGTCAGGCTCTTATATGGCCGTTATGACCGCATCATTCGCGTAGAAAGAGGGGAGCGGTTCCGAAAAGACATTGAATCTTTTTGCCTTATCCAAACCCTCCCCTCGGGGCATCAGCTATTGCAGGCCGAACACCTGGATATGATACAAACCCTTATCATTTCATGATGATCACCTGCTGGAAGGTGAAATGCCCTTCCGCCGTAATGATCTTTAACCAATAAATACCGTTGTTGAAGTGCGGGTTCAGGATAGCCGTTCCGCCGGCCACCGTCGCAGACTCCTGTGACAAAAGCCTTCCACCTGCATCATACCACTCTGTCTTCACTGTATTCTGATTGGAGGAGATGCCGCTGATGAACACCTGGCCCCTTGTCGGATTGGGATAAACAGACAACCGGAGGTTCTGATCAAAGCTGACTGTTTCTATGGTAGAGTATTTATCATGCCCGTCGATGTCCGTTTGTTTCAGCCGGTAATAGCTGACACCGGTGTAGGGCCTTGCATCAAACCCGGTATAATTCAATTGTCTGTCGCTGTTGCCATTCACCGCTGCGGTAGCCACCTTCTGCACGAATTCGAAGTTTACGCCATCCCTGCTTCGCTCCACCGTGAAATAACTGTTATTAGATTCGCCGGTGGTAGCCCAGCTGAGCCCAACACCGCCATTGTCCGGCTTGGCATGGAAGTACAGCAGCCCGACGGGCAGTATGTTCCCTCCACCAATTCGATTGGCCAGCGCGAAATAGGAAAAGGAGTTAAAAGCAGTAGGGGCGGAGGTAGATGTGATGCTTCCCGTGAGATTGGCGCCGGCACTGTATACCGGTCCGCCGGCGCCGCCAATATCTATCCAGTTGGTAGGCGCAGTATAGACATTCTTCACGATGGTCAGCGTAGCCCCATCGCTTACATAATCGTTGGCGCCGAAAAAGATCTGGATGGTCTGATTGCCGCTGAGCCCCGCACTGGGCTGATTGACCCCCGCCCCATCGGTCCTGCCGATAGTATAGTAGTGAACGTCTGACACATGATCCACCGAAGGCGGAAGGGTAAACCACAAAGTTTTGGCGCTGATATTGAATAGCTGCGCCTGATAGGTATACAGGGTTCCCGAAGTATGATTGACGGTAAGCACTATCGGACGGCAATCGGGACTGTTGCCGATGGGAAAGTTCAGCGTGCTGACGCCGCCGGTGGATTTCTGATAACGCATGGGACCGTTGACATAACTGGTCGACAAGGCATCGCCGGCCGCCGTAGTGGACCCGTTCAGCATGGTCAGAATACGGGTAGTGGTCGTATTGAGAAGACCCGAGGTCAGGGTAAGATTTTTGGACACATTTATCGATGTCGTGTTCAGCGTAACGCCTCCGCCCGTATTGGCAATCACCAGCCTGGTAAACACCGGTGTCGGGGTGCTGCCGGTAACATTCATGTTCTGTATGCCAGACCCCGTCATTGTCGCGGTGCCTGTGCCCGCGCCAAAAGTAATAACAGAGGCAGCGGGAGAGGTCACGGTAATATTGCCGGCATAAGTGCTGTTGGCATTGTAATTCGGATAAATAACGCCTGTATTGTTCTGGACAAACAAGACATCGTTGTTATAGGCATCGGGCGTATTGGCCGTCATTAACAAATACCCCGTCCCATTGTCGATAAAGGTGGAAACACCATTGAAAATGTTGTTTCCCTGACTTTGATCGTTGGAGGATCCCGTCTTGGTGCAATTGACCGTGTTATTGAATTTGACATTATTGAAAAACAACCCGGGACTGGATGACGTTACAGCCGCATCAAAAACCGCATTGCTGCCATACTGGATATAACTCGTGCCCGTAGTGATTATATTCTGCGCAGCCGCTGCTCCCGACTGTGTAAAATTTTTGAAGATCAATCCGCCGGCGCTAAATCCGCCAGACCCCGCGCTGATCGTTTTCCCACTAGCCAGAACAGCCGTTCCTGAATTGGTGCCAAAATATACCCCCGCGCCACTCACACTGGTGACGCTGATATTTCCATTGTACTGGGTACTGAGCCCGTAATTATTGGCATATATCCACAAACCTGCTGCGCCGGGTTGATTATTAAAAGCAACATCCCCGTTAAAAATATTCCCCGTGCTGTTATAGGCGACAAACATATGCTGCCCCGAACTTTGATTGTTGAAGGTGGCGGTGGATTGCCATACATCAGGATTGCCATTGCCCATCAGGAAGTATCCACTCCCCGTATTGGTCACCGTAAAAGGACCATTGAAAATGTTATTGCCCGGACAGTTATCGTTGGAAGGTCCATTCTTTGTAGAGATGACCGTTCCATCAAAAATACATCCGTTGAACAACAGGGACGGGCTCACCGCGGTGACATTCCCGCCAAATTCAGAGGAAGGACCGAAGACCAACGCCCCCGTACCGGTAAGTGTAAGACTTTGCGGAGCGCCGCCCAGCTGCGTAAACTGCCGCAGCAACAAGGTGCCGGAAGAAAAACCGCCGGCGCCGGTGCTGATCGTCTTTCCGGATGCCAGGATGGCGGTCGCCGATGCCGACGAATTGCAAAACTGTACACCCTGTCCGCTGGTTGCAGACACCACAATATTGTCGTTGAATGTAGTGCCGGGAGAGTACGAGCTTACAAAGATCTGGCCATTGGCGGCCGGCATATTATTGAAAGTA
>Ga0105237_10002285_pt1 | contig 23813 bp, 18 predicted proteins | sample KBSC24metaG_FD_81520 | JGI IMG/M metagenome (GOLD analysis project Ga0105237, IMG submission 81520) | Corn rhizosphere microbial communities from Kellogg Biological Station, Michigan, USA - KBS C2-4 metaG | ecosystem: Host-associated > Plants > Roots > Rhizosphere > Soil | place: Michigan, USA...
CTGCAGGCGTTGGTAAAAAACAACTCGGATAAATTACGGTTGATCAATGTATGGGCTACGTGGTGCGGTCCCTGTGTCACGGAGTTCCCCGACCTGGTAGATATCAACAGGATGTACCGGCGCAGGGATTTCGAGTTCATCACCGTCAGTGCGGATGACCCGGCAAAGAAGGACAAGGCGTTAAAATTTCTCCGGGAGCAGATGGCGTCGGGCACCAATTACATCTTCTATATCGACGATAAGTACAAGCTGATCGAAGCCATCGATCCCAAGTGGCAGGGCGCTCTACCCTATACTTTGGTAGTTCAGCCGGGTGGAAAGATCATCTATGCCAAGGAAGGTCCTATCGATGCGGCGGAGTTGAAAAAGATCATCGTGGATGATCCGGCTATTGGGAGATACTATTGATTGGGGAGCTTGTTGACGGGGACAGTGGTGGCGAGGGTGGTGCCGGCGGGGGTGGTGCCGGCGGGGGTCGTGCTGGCAGGAGTGGCGTTGGCGGGCTTCCCGGCCGGATGTGGTTCTTCTTCGTCTTTATCTTCTGTCTCGTCCAGCTGATCGCCTTTTTTGGTGTGGCCGGCCCGGACTTTTGGGTTGTCCTGTGTGCCAGTGATCTTTACCGGTATGCCGATGAGCCCAAAAGGCGGAAGACCTACTCTGAACTGGAGGTTGAGCCGTCCATCCAGGGATGCCTGTCCTTCCATTCGAAGCCGGAATGCGGAGACCTTCATACGGGTGCGGGGCAGTGTAATAATATTATTATTGATCATCGTCTTGATATCGACCTTGGACAGGTCAGGGTCTGTGACATCCTTATTCGTCTCCTTACTGACGGCGCTAAAGAGCTTCAGGCCTTTGACCTTGACCTTGGCGATGGTCAGGACACCGCCGCCTTTTAGGGACGGATAGACCGGCCGCATATTACCATCCAGCCTGCCGGCCAGTTGGTAGTCCAGGGATATGATACCTTGTGCCTTGGCGGCGGAGGCTGCCAGGTCGTGAAAGATCTTCACCTCTCTATACGCGCGTTGTACATCGAAATCTTTTGCTTTTATTTTGTAATCGAACTCGGCCCGTGCGGGGGACAGGGGTTTATAAGACGCGCTCATTTCCACAGGAGCACCAATAAGGGTAAATCTTGTGGTGTCCAGCCGGAGTGCTCCGCTGTCGATGGTCACGCCGCCCGCAAAGTCATTCAGGTCTATGCCGTTGTATTGTACTTTTTTTACTTTGACGTTGAGGCTGATCGAAAGGCCGGCGGGTACCAGTACGACGCCAGTCTGACCAGGGGAGAGGGTGGAGGCGGACCCGGCAGGCAGCGTGGAGCCGGGAGAGCCGGTGGATGATCCTGAGCCAGGCCTGTAAGAGGCAAAGCTGACATTGCTGGACTGCGGTGTAGAACTGGTATTATTTGCAAATGCCATAAACTCGTCGGCAAGCACATAGTCGCTGTTGAGATCAAAGTGCCCCGTGACGGGCTGGCCTTTATCCGACATATAGCTCATGATATTGGACAACCATCCGTTGAGAGAGGCATTGGTTTTTCCATACCGCACGTCAAACTGGTCGAACCACATCTTGTCCTGGTCAAATCTGAATAGGCCCTTCTTTATAAGAAAGGGCAAGGGGAAAAGCTCGGAGCTCAGCTGCAGTTCCTTAACCTTCAACGTACCGGAATTATACAGTCTGTCATAGTGACCCGTCTGTGCATCGCTCTGTCTGCCTTTTAGCGAGAGGTTTGCCTCGACAAATCCTTTGACGTCGTAGCCCTTGATAGCAAATACCTGGTATATCTTACCCAGGTCGAGCAGACCGCGGGATGCAATATCATATTTGAGGTCCTGGAAGTTCCGCAGGTCGGCCCGCAACATAAAGGGCTGTCCTTCAAACAGGAAGGAAAGGGGCGTGACCGACACTTGTGTACTTTTTAATGCGCCGGTGGAGTTGGAGATACGGGCGCTGACCTGGATATTCTCCAGGGGATGCGGATAGTATTTTGTCTTGAGGCTACCGTCCTTCAGCTTGAGGTCGGCGACTGTGATCGGGAATAATTTACGGGCAGGCTGGTAGTTGCCGTATGTCGAGATATTCACTGCCAGGTCTCCGGCCAGCTCGAGGCTGTCCATGGGAATCGCTTTCTTCAGATCGGCCAGGTTGAATACGGCGCGCAGACTGGCGTCCACGGGATATTCACGGGCATTGCCCAGTTTCAGGAAGCCTCTTATATAGTTCCCCAACAGGGCGGCATTGATATTCCGGAGGTCGACGCGTGTGTTCCTGTAATCGTTGTCGGGACAGGAGGCGTCCAGCTTGAAGCTGATGTCCTTCACGGCCTCGGGCAGAGAGGCATATTTGAAGTAGCCGTTGCTCAGCGCGCTGTGGATCGTAAACCGGGGAATGCTTGCCACGACCGTATCATAGGTGGTCTTCCGGAGTCCGACATGGCTAACCACTTTTGTACTATACTGCCCTTCGGCATCGGCCTGTATATCATAGCGGCCGCGCAGGTCGATCGTCTTTATACCGGCAATCTTGTTCCATGCTGCCAGGTCCAGCTCGGAAATGATATGTGCTTTTATCCAGGGCCGGCTTATTCCTTTTAGTTGCAGGGAGCCGCTGAGGTAATCCTTTCCTATGTTGAAAAAGACGGTGTCCACGATGGCGGACAGGCTGTCCGGGTTGAGACCGGGCAGGCGGGAGCGGAAGCCAAGCAACAGGTTCTGTATAGGAGCCGGCGACTGGGGGTCGCTTATATACCCGTCCCGCACCAGCATATTCAGGATGAGGTCGGGCATGACATTGGGGGAGCTCATGTATTTTCCCTTCAGTTCCGCATAGATGTCGCCTCTTCCTTTTACATCCATCTTGCTGGTCCACTCCAACATATTTGGAGGCAGGGCGGTTAGGATATCGTGAAGCTGGGAGTTTTCGGACTTGACTTTGAAGTCCATATCGTAGCCGTTCTTCAGGAATTCAAATCTCCCGGTGAAATCCACGGGGAGCTGGTTGATGGTCAGTTCGTTCTTTTCAAAGAACAGGGCCAGGGAGTTCGTATTGATCTTCGTGATGAGGTCGGCGTTTATTTTTTTGGAGACAAAGTAGGCTTGCCGATCGTAGTAAAGGTCCATCGATGCCACTGCCATATGTGTCTGCAGGTCGAAGATGGCTTCGCTCAAATCGCCACTGCCCGTATAGTCAATGTCCCGCATATTGATAAGAATGGGTAAGGAGCGATCGTTGTAAACCATCTTACTTTTCTCGATGATGATCTTTTTGATCTTGAGGGAGGCGCCGGAGGAATCGACGGTGTGGGTGGTGTCTTTGCTTTTGGACGCGTATACATTATAGTTCGCCTTGCCGGCCGTATCGACCTGGATATTTATAAAAGCTTTGGTAAGAAATATTTTGTCGATCTTCAGTTCGGAAAATACGCTGGTCAGGTCAACACCAAGGGAGACTTCATCGGCTTCGACGAGCGTCTCTTTTTCGAAGGGAGCCGAGCCTTTCAATTTGAAGTCGTAAAGGGTCAATGTCAATGCGGGAAAATGGCGGAAGAAGGACAGACGGGCGGATGAGAAGCTCAGTTCACTATTTACACTGCCTTTTGCCCACTGACGTATCCTGGTGGACACGAAGCCGGGGAAAAGATAAGGCAGTAAAAATAGCAACAGGATTATTGTGCCTGTAGCGACTCCGGCGATCTTCAGGGTCTTAAAGACCATCCGGGTGAAAGGTCGTCTCATAAAAACACGGTTGTATACGGCCGGCGAACCACGAAGTCCGCTTTTGTACGGCTAAGAGTATATATTTAGGTACAAAAATACTAATATTATAAAAGTTAGGTATTTTTAAATGTCCGATTGGGTCGCGGGCGGACAAAAATTAATCTTATGAATGCCTCCATGATTGGGACAACAGATGCGATAAGCCCTGCGGGGGCGGGGCTGGTGGCCGACCAGGTGACAGGCCTGGCGCCCGGAACCGAGAAGCCGATGGTAGAGGACGGATCGGGGGCCGGGGAAGAGAAGCCGGCTGTAGAGGATGGACCGGGGGCTGGAGGCGGGAAGCCGACAGTAGATAAAGAGGCCAGCCTGGACGCCATCGTGGAGAATTTCGATGGCTTTGTCTGGAGCATTAACCGTGATCTTCAATACATTGTCCTCAATACAGCCTTACGGAAGAAGATAAAAGACCTGGTAGGTATCGATGCCCGGGCCGGAGATAGAATGACCGACCTGTTGGGCGTCCTGGACCCGTCCAAAGCGTTGATCTGGGAGAATATCTGTCAGCGGGGTTTTGCGGGGGAGCGGCAGCGGATAGTGGAGGAGCTTTCCATCGGTGGACAGGTCGTCTTTTATGAAATATCCATCAATCCGATATATAAACGCCCAGCCGGGGAAACTCCGGCCCGTGCTGATGGCAGGGAGGTGGTGGGGTTATCCTGTTTTGCAAGGGACCTGACGGAGGAAAAGCTCACCGAACAAAAGCTCCGCAGCAGCGAGATCCGATTCCGCTCGCTGATCGAAACAGGGACAGATATCATCGTCGTCCTCAACAATGAGGGCAAGATCTCCTATACAAGCCCTTCCATCGAACATTATTTTGGGATTGCCGATGCGGAAAGCTTTGGGCAGAGCGCCTTTGAATACATCCATCCGGAAGACCTGCCACGGCTGGCGGAAACCTTTATGGAGGTGTTAGGCAGTCCCGGCAAGCCCATCTTTGTACAGTCCAGGGCGCAGACCAAGGATGGCAAGCCCATTTGGGTCGAAGGGACGGTCACCAATCTTTTGGGTATAGAAGGGATCAATGGCATCGTATGCAATTGCAAGGATATCACGGAAAGGAAGGAGATGGAAAAAAAGATATTGCAGGCATCCATCGATGCGCAGGAGCGGGAAAGGGAGGATATCGGCCGCGAACTGCATGATAATGTAAATCAGATACTTACGACGGCGCGTCTGTATTTGGACTGTATCCACGGGACTGGGTCCGGCCAGGGGGCAGGAACCTCGGGCCTGACTGGTCAGGGACCAGGAACCCCGGGTCTGCCAGACCAGGGAGCCATCATCCGGCGGAGCAGCGAGATCATTACGACGGCCATCGAAGAGATACGCAAGCTGTCACGGAGCATGACACATTCCTTTGATAAGGAGATAGGGCTGAAGTTTTCTATAGAGGATCTGCTGGCAGGGATCCAATTGCTGCCGGAAGGTATCAGGGTGAGCTTCGATTTTTCCCTGCCGGGTGAACAGCTGCTGGATGACAAGCTGAAAACTACCATTTTCCGCATCGTGCAGGAGCAATTGAACAATGTGCTGAAACATGCTGCGGCCACCGCTGTTCACGTTTCCATTCGGGAGGAGGGCATATTGCTGTTGTTGCGTATCACGGACAATGGGCAGGGGTTCGACACTCGTAAGAAGCGGGAAGGTATCGGCCTCAATAATATCACGAGCAGGGCAGGGCTTTATAACGGTGAGGTAGCCATCGACTCGTCCCCCGGCAAGGGGTGCAGCTTATCGGTGACCTTCAGGCTCGTTTGACGGGCATCATCCAGCGGGTCCATTTTTTCCCCAACATCAGGCTCCATGCAAAAGATCGAATGGAGTCATGACCGGTGATGTCCATTCGCTGGACGACAAAGGGGTTACGCAGGGGCAGTGCATTGATCCTGTTGCCTATACGGAAAGCCAGGCGAATGCCTTTATCTTCCAGGATCCCGAACAGGCGGGACTGGTCCAGTCCTTTGCGCCGGGGATAGGCGCCGAATGGATAGGCGAGACATGGCTGAAAGGGTATTTTCATTTCTTTCAATGCTTCCATACTTTGGTCGATGTCCTCCGACAGTGCCGATGGCAGCAGTTCGGCATAGCTGTTGTGACCGAAGGAGTGCAGTCCAATCTCAACGAGCTCCGGGTCCATATTATAAATATCATCGGGTGTGAGGCAGGGCAGGCCTCGGTATGATCCCTCCCGGATAAAATCAGGTACTACAAAAAGGTTGATGCGGATGCGGTACAATGCGGCCAGGGGATAAGCAAGTTCATAATTGTTGCGGAACCCGTCATCGAAGGTGATGAGTACGGGACGGTCCGGGAGTTCACCTCTTCCTTCCATGGCGTCGATCAACTGGCTAAGAAGAATAGTGGAATACCCGTGCATGTGTAAATAACGGAAATGGGCTTCCAGCTGTCCTGTATCGACAGTAAGATCGTCCCTTTCTCCGGCGTCGGACACGCTGTGATACATGAGTACTCTAAGCTTGCGCATTTTTATGATTTGGATAAGGGGCGTAAGGTGTTGGGTGGGGAGGTATGCAATTCGCGTATCTTCAAATACTTGAGAAAATGATACTGGGCATTGAGGACAGACCAGTAAAATCCTTCCAGGCCATTGAGGAAGTTCCTTTCCAGGAAGTAGTAACGGAAAAAATAATACGGCAGGGCTATCAATACGGCGAGGATGGATTTATTCTTTCCTTTTCTTGCCGCCTCGCTGGCGGAGAGGGTACTATAGCGTTCGCATTTTTCATTCCATTGTCTGAGGTTGGCATAGCTGTAGTGCAGCATTTTGCCATGGAGTCGTTCCGTCCTCCCTTTTAGTTCGAGCTTTTCATGAACGAGCGCCTGGTTGTAGGTTCCTGCCTGTTTGTTAAACAGGCGAAGGAAATAGCGGCCGCTCTCTTTTCCATGCCGGAACTCACGTCCGAGGAATACGAGGTTCATAGGGAACATAAAGCCTGAATAGGTGTTATTGGCTGTCAACATCTCCCGGATCTCCTGAATCAGGTCCCTGGAGAGTACTTCGTCCGCATCGATACAAAGTATCCAATCATTTTTGGCTTTGGATATGGCAAATCTTTTTTGAGCGCCGTAGCCTTCGAATGCGTTGAAAAAAATGCCGCAGCCAAATTCTTTGCAGATGTCCAGGGTATTGTCGGTGCTGAAGCTGTCGACGATGACAATCTCATCGCACCAATACAGTTGTGACAGGGTGCGGCGTATGTTCCTGGCTTCATTATAAGTGATGATGACGGCGCTGACCCTGGCGCCGGTGAGAGCCGGGCCCACAGGAGTACTGGGCCGGCTGCCGGGGTTAACAAGGCCTTTGGATTGCAAACGGGCATGGTGAGCCGATGAGGCGTCGTCCTCAACGGTCCTTGGAAAGGTTAGCATGTGGTGTTTTTCTACTGGTAAAACGCCCCGCCCGGGCGATACCCCTACTCCGTCAATAAGTTTTTTTTGAGTGGCTCGTCAGTGAAGGGGGCGGTGGCTCGTCAGTGAAGGGAGTCGAAATAATAGATCCATTGGCGGCGGCTGCTGCCTCCAAAAATGCCCAGGCCGTTCTGGATATTACCGGGCGGCGAATACAGCTGACCGGGAGGGACGGAGCCGATGTCAGATTTGTATTTTTCGTACCAGAATAAATAGCTGTACAGTTCGGGGCTCACGGATTTGAGCTGAAACAATATCCTTCCACGGGTAGACTGGTTGTCGGATACAAAATATTTTCTATCTATCAGTACAGAGGTGGGATAGACACCATTGAATATGCGACCGGGCAGGAATATCCTTCGAAAAGGGCTGTCCAGGCTGCTGACCTGGGCGTTATCTACATTCGGGTCGTCGGTAAAGACATTGAGCCGGAGGAAATTATTGGTGGTGGATGTATCGCAGAGGAGGTTTACACCGGGGTTATTCTTTATCTGATCGTACAGGGTTTTTCCGGCGGCGCTCTCATACGTGTAGCGTGCGCCCTTCCAATAAAAATAATGGGTGGTCTTCATCAATTCCTTCATCGCCTCGAAGACAAAATAATGCGTGGCGCCGGGTGAGTCGAGCAGGGTAAATCTTAGCCGCATCATCTGACTGCCGTGATAAAGTTCCATATTGGTGTCAACGCCCGTGACGCGAACAGGTGGAGGTATGGTAGTCTGCGAGGATACGGTACCGGACAAAGGGTCCTGAACCTGCAATGTATAGGTGGTATTGTAGTGCGGCCGCTGCGGAGCGGTGTATATGGAAGCCGGATTGCCGGCAAAATCCGGAGAAGTGTTCAATTTGAGGGTCCAGGACCTGCCGTCCTGGCGTGCGATCTTTACATTTGCGGAGTTAACTTTTTCGAAGCTGATGATGCCTCCATTTCCCACTTGTATACTTTTACTGACGGGTACCTTTACCGAATCGCCGGCCGTGATCTCTGCGAGAACAACCAGCTCGTTATTTACCGACGGACCCTGGTAGGGGTCTTTACGGCAGGCTGTTCCCATGATAAGGGCGCAACAGAGGGTGGCTGCCAGGAGCAGGTACTTTTTTTTATGATATGGAGCGAGGATAGTCATCAGAAGTCGACGGTGGTGGAGAGATAAGGGGTTATGTTGAACAATTGGTTTTTTCTCACGATGACAACGGATTTGTTTCGCAGCGTTCCTTCGAGCCCATAACTATATTGTCCCGGGGAGCCGTATACGTTATATACACCGGCGGTCCAGTTAAAGCCAAACTTCCTTTTCCTCGGCGGGTGATAGCTGGCGGAGATGTCCAGGCGGTGATAAGGGTTGGTACGGTATTCATTGATGCCGGAAAAATGGTATATGAATCGATAGTTACGCAGCAGGTCATCGGGGCTGTATATCTGCTGGGCGTTGTCGTAATCGGGGTAGATGCGTTCGGGCAGCGTAAATACATCTCCGGAGGCGAACATCCATAATACGGAGATGTCCTTGGTCCTGGTGACATTATAGGTACAGGCGATGTTAAGGTTGTGGCGGCGATCGTACTTGAATGGAAATCTTTTTCCCTGGTTGATCTGATCGAATTGCCGCCAGTTCCATGACAGGGTATAGGCGATGTGGAGGTTGAGTTTTGATCCGGACCTTTCCCCCATGAATTCCAGGCCATAGCTGGAGCCTTTTCCTGTCTGGACGTTCTTTTCCCAGGTGGAGTCGGTGTTGATAAAGAAGCTTTTCCCTTCGGAGTAGTTCGTCACGTTGTACATCTTTTTCCAATAGGCCCCCACGGTAAGGGCTATACTCTTTCCTTCTTTAAAGGTGTAGCCAAGATCGAAGGTCCGGCTATCTTCCGGATCGAGGAGACGGGTACTGGGAACCCAGGTATCGCTGTTGATACCAAGGGAGGGGTTGGTCAGCAGGTGGATATACTGTGTCATTCTGCTGTAGGATGCATACAGCTGTCCCACGGGGCTGAGCTTATATGCGACATAGATACGAGGCTGCAGGGATGTATAGCGGTAGTCCCGGAACCGATAGTGCGAAAGATGCAGTCCTGGTCTTAGCAGGAGCCTTTTGTCGATGTGGACCTCTGTCTCGCCGAATAGGGTTATTTCCCGAAAAGACAGGGTGCTAAAGGACTGAAAGCTGGCGGGGTCGATGGCGATGGAGGAGTCGATCCTGCTTTCAAAGGGTTTGATGCCTGTGTAGGCAAATTCGCCTCCGAAGTTAAATTTTGTCGTATTGGACAGCCGCATCTCGATCTGTGAGCGGGCGGCCAGGCGGCCCAGTGAGGAGTAGGTGTTAAAGGACCTTCGTGCGACGGGCAGGCCGGTGGAGTCATCATAGTTGGTATAGATATATCCGGCGAGGTTGTAATAATTACTGGTTGAAAGGGTGGTGGTGACAAAAGCATTGGAAGAGAGAAGGTGCGTCCATCCCATCGATGCAATATGATTCCCCCAGTGCTGCCTGTTATTGAGGTTGTTGTCGTTGACCTGCAGGTTCAGGTTATCGGTGCCGGTATATAGGTTTACTGTCAACTTATTATTCTTGTCCAGCAGGTGAGTGATCTTGAGCTGGATATCATAAAAGTTGTTATGGAAGTCCTTTTGAAACACATTGAGCAGCGAGTTGAACATGCTGTGCCGGAAGGAGAGCATCATGGCTGTCTTATTCTTTTTCAAAGGCCCTTCCACGGTGAATGATCCGGCCAGCAGGTTGAGGTTGGCTTCCCCACCCCATTGTTCCATGTTGCCGTCCTTGGTATATACATCAATGACAGAGGACAGTCTTCCTCCATAGCGGGAAGGGAAATCACCTTTGAAGAGCTGCATGGATCTCATGGATGTCTTATTCACGATGGAAAGGGCGCCCAGCATATGGGTGGGGTTGAATACGGGATTGCCGTCAAGAAGAAAAAGGTTTCCATCCTGCTCGCCTCCGCGCACCAGCAATCCATTGGAGGCGTCAGTGACGTTTATGATTCCGGGGAGGATATACATTGAACGCAGAGCATCGTTCTCCCCGAGAAAGTTATTATAGGCTTCGTATTGGGAAGGGTTTATCTTATCGTTGGCATTTTTTCGTATGCCGTCCCCGGAGGATACGATGACTTCGGGGATATCATCGTTGGGTATGAGCGCAATATCGGTGTGGAGGTCCCAGTGCAGTTCTATCTCGATCTGTTTGGGTTTACAACCTGCATAGGTTATTTCCAATCGATGACGGCCTTCGGGCAGCCAGAGGCTGAAATAGCCATAGACGTTGGTCGTCACCGCACTGCGTGTGGCAGGCTCATATACAACGGCGTCGGTCAGCGGCTCCCGGCTTCCATTTTCGACTATGATGCCGAAGAGGGAATAACGAGGTAAAAGAGCGTCTGCGGGCAGGGGTCTGTTGGATGGAACAAGGATGAGTTTTTCGTTCCTTTCGATGATCTTTATTTTTTCTCCGGAGAGGATCTGCTGCATCAGCGCACCAAGCGTAAGGAGTTCCTTATCGGGGGTAATGATCCTGTTCTCCTGCAGGCTGGCCGAAGCATATTCGATCTGGACACCGCTGCGGGTGTTGATCTCGTCGAGAAATTCTTTTATGGTGCCCGTTTGAAGCTGGGAACGGAAGGGGCGGTAGAGCGGACTCTTCTTCTGAGCCGCCAGCCGGGGGGCTATCAGAAGAGAAAATGTCAGGATAAAAATGTATAACGGAGCACGCCTCATTGCCGAACGAAGAGGAGGGTATCTTTAATCCGCATGATATGAAGGCCTGTTGTTAATTTTATTTCATCCAGCGCCTGTTCAAGCGGCTGGTGGTCAAACCGTGCAGTTACCTTTATCGTCTTCGCCTCAGTCAGTAAGTCTGGGGAAATGGCCAGCTTTGATCCGAAGTGTTCGTTTATGTCCTGCACTATCTGGTCCAGGGGCGTCTGCCGGAATTCCAGGACGCCTGTCTTCCATGACATCATGTTGGGTGTACCCCATCCGGAAGGAGACAATTTATTTTTCAGGATCGTTGCTTTTTGTCCGGAAGATAGGACAAGCGATTGGGATGGGTCTTCCTCGTTGGTGAGCTTTACTTTACCTGTTATGACAAGCACTTCGTCGGTGGTGTCGCTGTTCCTGACGAGGAAGGTCGTGCCGATGTCTTCGATGCTGCCGTGGGCGGTCTTGATTGCAAAAGGCCGGGCCGGGTCGGATATGGGTTGAAAGAAGGCTTCTCCTGTGAGCTGTACTTCGCGGCGGGCGTTATCGAAGTGTTCGGGGTATTTCAATTCGGCGCCTTGCCTCAGCCAGATCTTCGAGCCGTCCGGAAGGGTCAGCTGTTGGTTGTCTGCGGCGGCAATAACCTGTTGCAGCGGATGCTGATGGGCGAGGTAATACCATCCTGCGGCTATACAAAGGGCGAAGAGGGCGGATGCTGCCGCAATCATTCGGGGCGAGAGGAGGCGCAGGGGGGATCGGGTTCTTTTCGCGGAGGGGAGGGCTGGGGGCAGGGACTTATGTTTTGAAGGGGAAGCCGGTGAAGGGGCAATTTTTTCCCAGGCCGCCGCTGTGTCGAATTGTATATCCCGGGCGACTTCGCCGCCGGTGTCCCAAATATTCCGGAGCGCATTGAATTCCAGGCGATGTTCAGGGTCTGCCTCCAGCCATTGCTGCAGAAGGGCCTCTTCATCAGGGGAGGTTTCCCGGCTGAGGAGCTTTGTTATCAGCCGTATATGTTCATTGTCCTCCATAAATATGAATCGTTGTTTATATGAAAACGCAAAATAGTTCTCTCGCCCCTATTTGGATATTAAAAAATTTGTAATGGCCCAGACAAGGTAGAATCCATTGTCCTTTAAGAATGTCCGCATCAATTTGAGGGCTTTGGTCATCTGATTTTCCACCGTCTTCCCGGAGATGTCCAGGCTGCCGGCTATCTCCTTGTATGTCATGTTGCTGAATCTGCTCAGCAAAAACACTTCCCTGCACCTGGGCGGCAGGCTGTCGATGGCTTGCCGGACCAATTCCCTATATTCCGCCTGTTCCCTTCTGTCTTGTATGTATATGGGCCTTGCCTCATCCGGATCCGCCGTGCTGTGCTTATTTGCCTTTCGCAGATGTGATATGCAATTATTGCGGACAGCGGTGAAAAGATAATACCGGACGCCTACGGTGCCGATGAGCTGCGGGCTGTCTTCCCAGATCCGGACGAACACCTCCTGTACGATGTCCTCGCATGTATTCCTGTCCCTCACATAGCTATAGGCATAGTTACAGAGGGTGTTATACCAGGTTTCGAATACCTGCTGAAATAAATAATAGGATTCTCGTTGATCCGTACTCATATGCCGGCAATTACAAGATAGCCCAAAAAGGGTTTACCACTACCGCTGAAAAATAATTTCGTCCGGCTGAAGAAAAAATGGCAACTTCGTCTACTCAATGACTAGTTTATGAAGTTCTAACTCTTACTTTCGCTGGCAGGTGATCTAAGCCCGCCACCCAACGCCCTGGCCAGGCGCCGTCATAGGCGTATTCCACTGCTCTACAGCTGGTTTTTATTTCAATACTATTAAAACAGGATCATCATGTCAAATGATCAATCTACGTCTTCAAAGACAGGAACTAAAAGTAATTCTGTCTATTCTATTATAAAGCAAGCGCTTTCGGGCGAGCATCGCGATTATACCACGGGCAGCATCCGCAGGGCTGTTATTTTCCTATCCATTCCCATGATCCTGGAAATGTGTATGGAGTCGGTGTTCGCCGTTGTGGATATTTTTTTTGTCGGGCGTATCGGCAGTCATGCCGTCGCTACCGTCGGACTTACGGAGTCCGTCCTTACTCTTGTATATTCCATGGCCATCGGTCTCAGTATGGCGGCGACAGCCCTGGTGGCCCGTCGTACGGGAGAAAAGGATCCCAAGGGTGCGGCACACGCGGGGGCTCAGGCTATCAATCTTGCGCTGGGTGTGGCGGTGGTCGTCAGCCTGGTGGGGGCATATTTCGCCCATGATATATTGCGGGTGATGGGAGCCTCTCCGGAGACCGCGGATTCGGGTGCAAGCTACACCCGTATCCTTTTTGGCGGAAGTGTCGTGATCATGTTGTTGTACCTTATCAACGGCATTTTCCGTGGAGCGGGCAATGCCTCCATGGCCATGTGGTCCTTGTGGATCGCAAATGGGTGTAATATTATCCTCTGCCCTATCCTGATCCATTTTTATGGATTGAAGGGGGCGGCTATCGCCACCACCATCGGCCGGGGTATCGGTGTCCTTTATCAACTGTACCACCTATTCAATGGCAAGGGTCTTATCCGACTGGTCCGGAGTTCCTTTCAGCTGGATCTTTCTGTCCTGGGGTCGCTTGTAAAAGTTGCCTCTACGGGAACCCTGCAGTTCCTTATCGGGTCGGCCAGCTGGATCGTCATGGTATGGATCATAGCGCATTTCGATGATGCGGCCGTTGCGGGCTACCAGGTGGCGGTCAGGATATTCCTTTTCTTCCTCCTGCCGGCCTGGGGAATGAGCAATGCGGCGGCAACACTGGTAGGTCAGAACCTGGGTGCGCAAAAGCCGGACAGGGCGGAGCAGTCGGTATGGACGGCGGCGAGATACAACGGTATCTTTATGCTGGTGGTGACCTTACTGTTCCTTTTTGGCTCGGAAGCCATCGTCACGTTTATGAACAGTGATCCGGAGGTAAGAAAAGTGGCGGTGCTTTGTTTGCGGATCGTCAGCCTGGGATACATTATATATGGTGTGGGCATGGTGCTGACCAATGCCTTCAACGGGGCGGGCGATACCCTGACGCCGACGCTGATCAATCTGGGTTGTTTCTGGGCCTTCCAGATCCCGCTGGCGTATGTACTGGCCATCGTCTACAAGCTGGGACCATTGGGCGTCTTTGTCGCCATCCCTGTCACGGAGACGGCGGTGATCGTTACCAGTTATCTGTTATTTAAGAAAGGGAGGTGGAAAAAGGTAAAAATCTAGTCTTTTAGGGCCAAAATATTTATTTCATTGATAATTAACCCCTTACGTATCGTAGGGGGTTTTTCTTACCTGCCCAAAAAAAGAAAGTGCCGCACAATAAAATCTTTCTCTAAAAGGCTCTTGCACAATCAAGAATAAGATAATATTTTAGTTTCCCCTCCGTTTAGGATAAGTCCTCGGACGAGCCGCCTGCTGAGGCTCAAGGATAAGTCCGGCAACGGACCTAAAATGAGGGCGATCACCTTTTAAAAAACCTTTGAACACCATGCGTCGTATTCTTTTCATCCCGGTGTGGTTAGTGTTGCTCGCGGCTGTTGCGCCGGTGAATGTGCTTAGAGCTGATGGCGGCGGCAGTGGCGGCGCGAAAGTGCGCAAGCATGTTGTCGGCGCCCGGGTCTCGGCCAAGGCTGCGGCCTTTGCAGCGGAGGCGTCTGCATTATACGACCAGATCAATCTTAGTGAAATAGGTTTGTCGAAGAAGGCATTTGAATACGCGCTGAAGGGTTATCATTATATGCTGGATCGTCATTTGTTAACCAAGTCGAATATCATTTCCATCTGCGATCTTAGTCAGTCTTCCCGAAACAAGCGTTTGTATGTGCTGGACCTGGACCAGAAGGTGGTGCTGGTGAATACCTATGTGGCGCATGGACGAAATTCGGGGATGGAATATGCACGGAGCTTTTCCAATAACCCGTCCTCGCACAAGACCAGTCTGGGATTTTATGTGACACAGGATACATATTTTGGATCGAATGGATTGTCCCTGAAGATAAGGGGTATGGAAAGAGGTTTTAATGACAGGGCATGCGGACGGAATATAGTGGTGCATGGGTCGGAGTATGTAGGACCAGACTTTATGCAGATGAATGGGATCAGTGGAAGGAGCTATGGGTGTCCGGCAATTCCTGCTGACGAGACGGAAGAAGTAATTGACCTTATAAAAGACGGAACTTGTCTATTCATATACCATCCAACAAAGAGATATATCAGCCGATCGAAGATACTTAACGACTAGCATGGACGCTGGCTTCAGATGGTTTGAAGGTGAAAAAGCTCAATATAGGTTCGTACCCTATGATTGGGCTTTTCTTTTTCTTCTATCGGGCACCGGGCCGTTACAGGTAGGAGACTTGCGCTGTTGCCGGGCATTAAAACTGCCAGCCGATGTACTGCCCCAGCATACCAATAAAAATCGCTGAATAGATCTCAAAAGCGTTGTGATCGCCTGTGATCAGACGGGAGGTGGCTACCAGGCCGGTGACCAGGGCCGCAATTGCGACATATAGCCCGGAGGCGTATGCATCATGGAAAGAAAAGAGTATAAAGAACATCAGCGCTCCGCCCACGGCGATGCCATGCATGCTGACCTTGAAATAAATATTGCATAACCAGCCGCCGCACAGGGACAGGAAAGCCCCGAGCAGGAACTGAACGGAGATGGGCGGGCTGTCGGACAGATTCTTAAATACATTCCAGGTCCACCAGTAAAATATCATGGCGATGATATAGGGTATGATCCTTTCCTTTTCCGTACGCAGGTGCATGGATCTTATAAAGCCCAGCCGCCAAAGGAGGAAGACCGCGAAGGTGGGAAAAAACGCATTGCAGAGAAATATGTTAATGAAGCGGAAGACCTTCACTTTTTGATCGAATCCCGAAAATGCATAGGGGTGCAAAAAGATCAGAAAACCCATCACATAGCTGGTGATGAAGAGGGGATGAAAGACGTAGGATACTATGTGCGCGAAGATGCGAACGACAGGGTTCTTTTCGCGGTATTGAATGATAGTTGTCGTGGGGGCATTGCTCGTCGTCACCATAACGCGCAAGTTACAGCTCTTTCCGCAGACGGGCGACGGGGATGTTCAACTGCTCGCGGTATTTGGCCACCGTGCGGCGGGCGATGTTATAGCCCTTCTCCTGCAGGAGCTCTGTCAGCTTCTCGTCACTGAGCGGCTTTTTCTTGCTCTCCCCTTCTATGAGGTCACTGAGGATCTTTTTTACTTCCCGGGTGGATACTTCTTCGCCACTCTCGGTGCTGAGGGATTCACTAAAGAAGAATTTCAGCCTGTAGGTACCAAATTCCGTCTGCACGAATTTGCTGTTGGCTACCCGGCTGACGGTGGAGATATCCAGGGCTGTCCTTTCGGCGATGTCTTTCAGGATCATGGGTCGCAGCGAGGTCTCATCCCCCGTGAGGAAGAACGAGTGCTGGTAGTCCATGATGGTGTGCATGGTATTGTAGAGAGTCTGCTGCCGTTGTTTTATGGCGTCGATGAACCATTTGGCGGCGTCGATCTTCTGTTTGATAAAAAGAACGGCCTCTTTCTGGCGTTTGTCCTTTTTACTTCCCCGGTCGTATTCCTTTAGCATCTCCTTATATCCTTCGCTGATGCGGAGGTCGGGTGCATTTTTCGAGTTGAGGGATAGTTCCAGCTTGCCGGCGTTGTTGGTAATAAAGAAGTCCGGTATGACATAGCTTTCGGCCTTGTTGACCTCACTGATATCGCCGCCCGGCTTGGGGTTCAGCTTGACGATCTGGTTGATGACATCCTTCAGCTGCTCGTCGGTCAGGTTCAGTCCCCGCTGTATCTTGTCGTAATGCTTCTTGGTGAATTCGTCGAAATAATAGGTGAGGACATCGATGGCCATTTCTACTCCCTTGCCTTCGCCCTTTTTGCGATTCAGCTGGTTAAGAAGACATTCCTGCAAATCCCTGGCGGCTACACCGGGGGGATCGAACTGTTGGATCTTCTTGATCAGGGATTCGATCTCCTGCTCTGTCGTCTCGATATTCTGCCGGAATGCCAGGTCGTCAGCGATGGATGCGGTCTCTCTCCGCAGGTAGCCGTCGTCATCGATGCTGCCTACAATCTGCTCGGCGATCTTACGGGTCCTGTCATCTACTACGAGCATTCCCAGCTGGTCGAGGAGCAGTTCGTGAAATGAGGTCTCTACCCTATGCGGCATGGTCCTTTCTTCGTCGGCATCGGGATAGTTGTCATCTCTCAGTTTATAATCCGCGACATCATCATCGTATTCATTGACGTACTCGCTGATATCGATGTTCTCATATTCGTCCTCGCTGCCGTCCTTTTCTTCGTATTCGTCGGCGTTTTCGAATTCGTCCTTTAGTTCCTCCGACCCATCGTCATGATCATCCTCCGTCACCTCCAGGGCAGGGTTCTCCTCCAGCTCCTCCTTGATCCTTTCCTCAAGATTGGCTGTTGGCACCTGCAACAATTTCATGAGCTGAATTTGCTGCGGCGACAGTTTTTGTAGTAACTTTTGTTGTAAAGATTGACTTAGCGACATGTATTCAGGGGTTTTGCTCCGTCACCCCCCTCCCCATTTTGGGAAAAGCGGCGGCGCGAACCACAAAAATCAGGCCGTAAATCTACATAAAAAGAGGATAAGGACCATGCAACGAAAAAAAATGTTTGTTGTTGTATGTATTTCAACCCTTCTGGCGGGAGTCGTCCGGGGGCAGAATTTTTTGCACATTGAGGCTAAAAGAATCCCTGTACGCCTGGAATTGACACGGCTGGCGGTCCTTTTTTCCGGCCTCCCGGGATGGGATGGTTTCTCTCGAAACTCTTTCTCCGGAAGGTCCGCCGAGGGCATACTTTTGCCGGATATGAGCCGTGTGGCGGGGCCGGCGGAACCCTTTGTGGGGCCAGCGGAACCCTTTGCGGGGGCGGGCGGTCCAGTCTTTTTGTGGGCGGACGCAGTCGGGCGAGGCGGACCGGGGGGTCTTTATTCTGTCCCTGCGGATAGGGTTGTCACCCATTTTGGGTTCTTCTGCAAAAGAGAGTTGGAGCTGGAAAAAACCATCCACCTGCCTTTGCGATTCCGGCTGGGGTCATTGGAATACTGTAATAAGCTGGAAGGGAAATAATGCCAGCCTACGCTGTCGCCTTTTCCCGGCTAAGTACCTTTTTCACGGCGGCCGCGATCTTTTCTCCCTTGTCTTTTGTCTGCTCCTCTGTCCATGCCAGGCTGATGGCGGTGGATATGCAGCGCCCCATTACCCTGTCGCTGGCAGGGAATGCATCGGGGGACAGCTTCTTAAGGGCTGCCTGCTGCGCGTCCGGGAGTCTGTTCAGGCTGGAGGCCTGGTGAAGATGCGTCCATTTACGATAGTAATGCCAGTTGTTGTCAAACCAATAGAAGTTACCGGGGAGGATGCCCTGCTCCTTCAGTTCGGCCACCAGGTTCCTGGTAAGCTCCTCTGTAGGGAGGAACCAGCTGAGGAAGGTACAGGAGTCTCCTGATGGGTCGGGTATCTGCCGGAAAGTAATTTCGGGTATCGCGGAAAGGATAGCCTTCAGCTGCTGGTGATTTTTTTTCTGGATGGCGAGGAACTTGTCCAGCTTGCGGATCTGAGCCAGTCCAACGGCGGCATGCAGTTCGGAGATGCGGTAGTTGTATCCGATGAAAGGGTGAAGGTCTGCTCCCCTATCGACTCCCCGATGGTCATGACCATGGTCGGAGTATCCATCCGCCCGGATATAGATGTCTTCACTATTTGTCAATACGGCTCCCCCTTCCGCACAGGTGACGGTTTTTACGAAGTCGAAAGAGAGGGTGCCGGCATGTCCGATACTTCCCAAGTGACGTCCCTTGTATTGAGCGCCGGTGCTTTGACAGGCGTCTTCCAGCAATATAAGGTTGTGCTCCTTACAAATGACCAGAAGAGGGTCCAGGTCGGCCATGGCGCCGCACATATGCACAGGCATGACGCATTTGGTCCGGGGGGTGATGGCCTGCCGTACGGCGGAGGGGTCGAGGGTCAGCGTGTTGTCCACATCCACGAGTACGGGTATGGCGCCTACGCTGAGCACGGCTTCGAAGCTGGCCACGAACGTAAAGGTCGGCATAATGACTTCGTCACCCGCGCCTATCCCCAGGGCGGCCAGGGCGGTCGACAGGGCGGAAGTTCCGCTGGAGGTGAGCTGGGCGTATTTTACTCCGAGCGTCTCGCAGAGGGCGGCTTCCAGCTCTTTGGATTTCCAGATCCCTTTGCGGGGACCGTCAAAACCATAGCGCATGTAGATACCCGTCTCAAGTACATCGTTGACTTCTTTGCGTTCCTCAGGGCCAAATAATTCAAAACCAGGCATATATGTGGATTTTATACGTTAATGATCTTATTCAAAGGTAGACAATTTTAATTGGACCGACCGGCATCGGGACGGGCGGGGTTAGACCGGCCTGCGGCGAGGCGGGCGGGATTGGGTTGGCCTGCGTCGGGCCGACCGGGCGGCATGATGGCTTTGGGCACTGCCTGCGCTGCCTGCGCATCCGAGGCGGAAAGGTCCTTTATTGCGATAGGGGGACTTTCCATATTGGTCCGGCTGATGGCAGTGGCAAAATAATAGTATTTCTTCCCTTCGGGGTTCTTGATATGGAAGCCTGCGACAGGGTCATAGGGGATGAACTGGAAGGCCTGCATCGAGTCGATGTTGCACTGGGGTGTCTCCGAGCGATAGAGCGCATATCCTCGCAGGGTATCTTCCGCGGCGCCCCTGGACATCCAGGCCGTCTGGAGAGACTCTTTCTTGTTGAGTTCATTGTGTACAAGCGGTACATGGGGTTTCACCGAGTCGATCCAGGGCATGGGCGGGATCAGCGCCGGGTAGTTATAGTAATTGAGCTGCAGGCTATCGCACCAGCCATTGGGGTTCTTCTCAAAGGATCTGCTGCTGAAATATACGGCGCCCTGTATATTGGGGGAATTCCTCAGGAGCTGTAGCTGACGTGTCAGCTGGGTCTTGTCGCGCCAGGCGGGATTGGAGTTTGCCCTATAGATAGCCAGACCGATGTAACACTGACGGCCAAAGGAGTGGTCATTCCACCAGGGCAGCAGCACGGAATAATCTGCATGCTTATACCCTATCTCGAGGTATAGCTGGGGTACCACATAGTCGATCCATCCTTTTTTCAGCCACAGCAGGATATTGGCGTAAAGGTCGTCGTAATTTGTCTGGCCTGCTTGTGTCTCGCTGCCTTCGGGGTCCCTGCTGTTATTCCTCCATACACAAAAGGGGCTGATGCCAAACTTGCAGTGCTTTTTCTCCTCCTTTATCATGGCGCTGAGATGGACTATAATAGAGTCTACATTGCTTCTTCGCCAGTCGCCGCGCTCCATGCCATTGCCGTATTTAGCATAACTGGAGTCATCGGGGAATTCCTTGCCGGTGATACGGTATGGATAAAAATAGTCGTCGAAATGCAGGGCATCCACGTCATATCTGTGCACGATGTCGCGTATCACCCGGAGCACGTATTCCTGGACATCTTTGTTACCCGGATCGAAATAAAGGGTTCCTCCATAATTCAGGAACCACTCGGGATGCAGGCGGGTGATATGGGTGGGGGAAATGGATGATTTGCCTATAGCATAGACTGCCCTGTAGGGGTTGCACCAGGCGTGGAATTCCATCCCCCGCTTGTGGGTCTCGTCTATCATGAACTGCAAGGGGTCATAGTAGGGGGACGGCTCCTTGCCCTGTACACCGGTGAGCCATTCGCTCCAGGGTTCGTAGGGGGAAGGATAGAAGGCGTCCGCTGCGGGACGTATCTGCACCACGAGGGCGTTCATCCCATTGCGTTGTTGCATATCCAGCAGCCGGATGAATTCCAGCTTCTGGCTGTCGGTGGGCAACCCTTTTCTGGAAGGCCAGTCGATGTTTTCGACAGAAGCCACCCACGCAGCTCTAAACTCATATTTTGGCATGGGCACCGGCTGAGAGGCGGGAGGGACCGCAGGTGAGGTCACTTGACTAAATAAGGGAGCGGAAATGGCCAGCATACCGGCCGCAAGCAAAACTCGGTACAATCTATTCATCCTTTACATTTCTTATCTTATCCAACAATTCATTCAGGGCCCTGGCATCTTCCTCTGTGAGGTTGTTCATGATGCCATCCATCTGGTCGCTGTACTGGTCTATTTTTTCCAGGAGCTTTTTACCCTTTTCTGATATAGTAACGTCGACCAGGCGACGATCCATCTTACAAATTCCTTTTTTAACAAGTCCTTTTCTCACCAGGCGATCTACGATCCGGCTGGTGTCGCTCATTTTATCCAACATCCTCTGACGTATCTGCAGGGTGGACAGCGGCTCGCCGGCTCCCCGAAGGATGCGAAGAATATTGAATTGCTGGGGTGTGATGTCCCATACATCGAATATCTTGGTGATCTTCTCCGTGACCCAATTGTACGTGTAGATGAGATTGATCGCGGATTTCTGATATTCGTTGCGAAATTTTCGCTGGTTTATTTCATTTTCTAGCGCCATGTTAGCAACACGGGGTTTGGTTGGCCTTCGGCCGGCAAACCTTCGGTTTGCCAGGGCCTGATTTGTAAAAATAATATAAATTATCTATACACCTGCTGCGCGCAGGTCCCGGGTCAGTATAAATATCGTAAAGAGATGATGGGCTTCGTGCAGCAGATAGAACTGTGTCCATTGCGGGACGGTGAGGCGGCCGTATTTTGGATGAAGGGCGACGCGAAGCAGGCCGGCTTCGTCGAAAGAGGTGAGCTTCGCCGTGATTTGTTCGGCCCTGGTAGAGATAAGGTCCAGGAGCGATTGCAACGGGATGTTCAGGTAGTCGGGGAACAGCGGGTCTTTCTCTGCCACATAGCGTTCGAAGGTGGGTGCGTCTTCGGCGGCAATCCTTTCCAGCCGGGTGAGGAACATGGGTTGATAGGCTGCCAGGTGTGCGATGTTCTCGAAGGCGCTCCATTTGTCCGGGTTGATCCGTTGTCTGAGCTGCTGTTCCGTAAACCCTTCAATGAGTTCCGGCAAGGCTTCGTGCTGATGCTGCAGACGGGTCAATATGGATGGGGACAATGGCATCAGTCGGACCAGACTTTTGTTCCTTCACTACAGTTGGCGCATATGTCGATGTTCTTACGGCTCTCCAATATCTGCCGACGGAAGTTGACATAGCTGGTGTTATGCCATATTTCCTTAAAGGGCATCCCTTTCAGATCGCCCAGCTGGTGTTGTGCATCTTTGTCAAAGCAGCAGGGGACAACCAATCCGTCCCAGGTGATCACCGTCGCATGCCAGAGACGCCAGCAGTGATTGGCCAATGATCCTTTGAAGGCGCGGGTACCGTCGCTGTTCTTTTTATACCGGCTGTATTTTTCGTTCGTAGGGATCAGATGGTTGGGGTCATTCTCGTAGTCATAGACCTGTGCCGTCTTGAATCGCACTTCGTCTACGCCCACTTCTTCCGCCAGACGCCGGATGTCCTCGAGCTGGTGTTCATTGGGTTTTACGACAAGGAACTGGAAAAAGACAAAGGGAGTCCTGCTTTTCAGTTCCTTTTTCCATTTGACGATGTTGCGGGCCCCTTCCAGCACCTTTTCCAGCCGTCCGCCTACACGGTATTGCTCGTATACGTCCTGGGTAGCCCCATCGATGGAAATGATCAGTCTGTCGAGTCCGCTCTCCACGGTGCGCCGGGCGTTGTTGTCATTGAGATAATGGGCATTGGTGGAGGTGGCGGTATAGATGCCCTTTTTCGACGCATAGGACACCATATCCAGGAATGCCGGGTTCAGATAGGGCTCGCCCTGGAAATAAAAGATCAGGTAGAGAAGGTCCCTGGACAGCTGGTCGATGGTATCGGTGAAAAAGTCGTTCTTCAACATGCCGGTGGGCCGGGTAAATGCCCGCAGGCCGCTGGGGCATTCCGGGCAGCGGAGGTTACAGGAGGTGGTGGGTTCGAAAGATATGCTCACAGGGTAGCCCCATTGGATGGCTTTCCCGGTGAATTTGCTCAGGTAATAGCTGCTGAGGACCTTCATGCCATTCCATAGACGGCGGGCCGTGAGCTTGGATAAAAGGTTGACGGTATCGTAACGGTTAAATGCGGGCATGGAGGAGTAAAATTAGGCAATTTGTGGTCAATGGCCGTCGTTGAATATATAGTCATTTGACGGACCAAAATGGTCAATGGGTCAGGTGCATGTTTTAGCTTTTTAATGTACGTTTGCAACCGTAGATATGGCAATCAAATTAAGGAAATATTCGGCGTGGAAACTCGTATTATTCTCTCTCTTCGGCGCAATGATCATCATGCTGTTGTTTGTGGGGTATGACTGGTGGACGGAAAGAAGGGCTCATTTTGTACGTTATCCTGAGTTCGGCATCGACATGCCCATCAATTATACCATTCATGGCATCGATGTGTCCAAGTACCAGGATGTCATCGACTGGGGGTCGGTCAGGGACATGCGGGTGGGGCGCGTGCAGCTGGGTTTTGCCTTTATAAAGGCCACGGAAGGCCTGGGTAATGAGGACGCATTTTTTCAGCGCAACTGGAAAAAATCAAAGAACGCGGGGCTGGTGCGGGGGGCCTACCATTTTTTTCTCGCTACCAAGAGCGGTAAGGCGCAGGCCGAGAACTTTATCAATTCCGTCGAGCTGGAAACGGGGGATCTGCCTCCTGTGCTGGACATCGAACAGACATATGGGGTGTCGTCGGAAAAGCTGCGCGAGCGAGCCAAGGATTTCCTGCAGACGGTGCAGGATTATTATCATGTCACTCCTATCGTCTATACCAACGTGGATTTTTACCGGC